>Ga0335085_10015415_pt1 | contig 11095 bp, 8 predicted proteins | sample Lox_Sample_45_FD_206712 | JGI IMG/M metagenome (GOLD analysis project Ga0335085, IMG submission 206712) | Soil microbial communities from Loxahatchee National Wildlife Refuge, Florida, United States - Lox_Sample_4.5 | ecosystem: Environmental > Terrestrial > Soil > Wetlands | place: USA: Florida... | reverse complement strand
TTTCCCGACGAACGCCATAATCTCTCGGGATTGGAGGTCGCGGTCCGTTTGTGATCCGTTTGTGATCCGTTAGCACTGCTTACCACTGTCTTCCGCTGCTTTACGGTGCCCGCCGTGGTCTCTAAGTTGTTGAAACTGCGTTTAGACTAAAATTCGAATCCTATAGCGCCTACCAAGTCTATTGTTTTCAATAGCTTGCCGTCATTTTATCCGGCTCGGCGATCCTATAGCTCACACTCTATTTTCAATAGCTTACGGTCGCGTGGTTCCGCCTGGTGATCCGATAGCAAATTTCCTTCAGCAACTGCCGCTGGCCGCGGTCAATTCAGCGTCGAACATCGTGTCGTAAGTATCGGGAATCACTAGGGGGCGTCTAAAAAATGCCGTTGTGGGGCCAACGGTCCGGCCTGTCGAAAATCAGAGGCCCGACCATCATGGTGCTTTCTTCTGACCGGCACCGATCGGTTGGGCGGTTACGGCTGCTTCCGGGCGGATCACGTCGGCGATCGGGGACGCTATGTGCACCGCAATAACGATCGCTGCAACGACACACAGGATTTTCAAGGTCCGGCTCTGAAGGAATTCTGGCTTATCTGGCCACCAGCGGTTCCACACAAAGTACGCGACAATTCCTAGGGCCAGGATTATCAGCACCGTGTACGGATGGTTCTTGTAAATATGGTACAAAGAGCCAAGTATCTTCCCCACGATGGGGACCGTCGTTTCGATGAATTCCCACACCTTGCTGAGCACCGTCATCAGGAAACCGAGTATCGGGACCGCGATCAGCCATCCGATGAACACCAGCAGAATGTTGGACTTCGTCCGTTCGCGCCTCCACTCGGTCTGAAGCGCGAAGAACATAGCCACCGCCAGCAGGGTCATGAGAGCGGCTGCAAGCGGGTAATCGCCGAATACCTTCGTGATCAACTCGCACCAGGCATTGAGGAACTCATAGATGCTAGTCATGCTCGCGCCTAAACCAAGTCAAGAACACGTCGACCCATCGAAATATGATTTCGGTATTGGGCCCTCGCCGGTCGTGGAGATGTCAATCATCTTGATACGGCTCCAGAATTCGCTATCCGAGCGTTTGCCGATGAATGTCACTTTGGCCAGATAGATGCCGCTGGTGAGCGCTAATGGAACGCCCAGCTTGTAGACCTCACCCGGCTCCATCCAAAAATCGGCTCTGTCATTTCGGTTCGGATCTTCGTATTCGTTCAACAGATTGATTTCAGCGTACTGCACAGCGTCAAAGTTCTTGTCGTCAAACCAATCAATCGAAGCATTCGCGCCTACAACAGGGGGGCGTAGTTTTTTCAACTTTAAGCTGCAACTGTACTTAATCTGCTCGGCTTTATCCTCGAAAGCCAAGCCTCGAGTACGGCAAACCTTCGCACGAAGTTGAACTTTTCCTCGATTGATCAGCTTAACCTCTAAGAAAGTCAGCGGGTACGTTTCCGTAGTGACTATGGAACTACGAATGTTGATATCTAGGGCTGAATCCCATAGCCGTTCCTGGATGAGTCGCAAGAGTACCCAGAGACCGCCGATGATGCTGGCAACGCCAAGTACGATATGTTCAAAAGGCTCGGCCCAGTTCGGAGCATTCACGAAAACGGTCTTTATCCAGTCAATCATGGCTCCCCACATGCAAGCATGCCAAACCTACTTGCCTTGAAAGAGCGAATCGAGATCGTAGCTCACGCCTATCTGTGCGCGCCAAGTTGGCTTAACAATGAGCTCTGTCCGATTTGAATACGTCACCGACAGAGGAACCTTCAAGCTAGAGCCTGTCCCAATAGATAGCTTGATCTGACCTATGCCAATATTTCCTTTTTGAGCAAATATCTGCGTGGCATTGGCGGGTAGGCCTGTAAATGATACTCCGTTGACGGGCGACCCTGGATTAACATTTAAAATCGCAGGACTAGTTTGATCTTGGAAATAAAAGGCCTCGCTCAATGTCATCCCCACCTTTCCAGTGAAAGCTGTATTGAGGGAGAACGGCTCGTCTGCCTGCATGGCAAACTGAGCATCACGCAGGCGGCTCGCACCGGGAATGGTCGTCGAGGGTGGTGAATCGTAAATCGAGATTGCACCATTGATTGTTATGCTGGCCTGGTGGCCGATTTTGTGTTGAAAGATTCCGCGGAAAACGGAATTTGTCGGCTGGTTCGCCGGACGGTTCTCGTCATATTCAAAAGTCAGATATGCCGGCTTGGCGACAGCGATCGCTGCGTCCTCTTCAACGCCCAGATAAGCGCTATAGTCTATCGCAAGTTGAATCGCATTCTTGATCACATCGCTGTTCGCGGCTTCAGTGCCATTGATATCAGGTGTAAGCGTACCGTCGAGGGTCTGGACGAACGAGGTCCCCATATTGACCCAGTCAGCGATGGCCTTCTTTCCAGTCGAATCCATAGCCATGTCAGCGACTAGCGTCTGGGCTTTGTCGCTTTGCCATTTTGAAACTTTCGCCGGAGCTTCAGCTAGTTCAATCTCCTGCAGGAAGGCGGCGGCCTCTGATGCTTTCTGCGCAGGTGCAGGCTTCCCCTTCACCAGTTTCGAGAGTGCGCTTTGGATGTCCGTTGGCGAACTCGTCCCTTGGATGATGACCCACTTCCCCGAAACAGCGTTGATACTGTGGGAGGTTCCAGTTGCTGTAACCTCCTGGCTAGTTCCTGAGGAGGATCCAACAGCAGTCCCTGAGATAGTTTGCCCGCTTTGGCTCGTATCGTAGGAAAGGCTGTAGGAGATCCGGCTTAGGTAATCGACGACCTTATGGTTGAAGCATGGGGTCGCCGCCAGCAGTTTGGTCGAACACTCTTCGGCAATCCCCTTCTTCATCAAGGCAACCGGAACACCGGCTAGCGTGCCATTCACAGTGGTAGTCTGCCCGCTCGTGGATTCGGTCAGTGCTCCATATTCTGAAGCTACCGAGAGAAACTTCGCAGCAATACCCTTCGACGTCAAATACGTCGATCCGCCTGTGCCGGAACTTGAGCCGGCCTGCTGGGACATCGTCTTGACCTCTTTGATGATCTGCCTCTCGACCGTTTGTTGCAGTTGAGAAAAGGCCTTACCGCGAACGTATTTTGAGGCGGCACGGTACTGATCGCTGTTCAATATTAGGTAGGCGCTACAGAACGGGTCGTCCGAGAGACTGAGGAATTTCATCAACTTCTTGTTGCCACCACCGACAGTATTCTGATCAGCATTGGCGTCGCGCTTGAGACGCTCTATACAAACCTGGGGGGGCTTTCCGGTTGTCAGTGCCAATGCTAGGTTCAATGCGTTTGTTCCGGAGTTGGGGGCCAGGGTGCTAGCACCCGTTTGATCCCCGGTGATATCTTGGCCTACCGCCGCTGCCTGAATCCCAGTTAACTCCGGATCGGTAGGCGTAGCCTGACCTACGCCCACAATCGACAACACGGAGAGAAGACAACACTGAATCGCGAAACATTTTAGAGTCATCATGCGATCACCACATATGCGGGAAATAGATTGGTTACGTCGATGGAGTCTATGTTTTGGCCGCAGGGGGTCTCGTTCACATTGGCCTGCGAGTTAAAGGGAGGAATCTGGGCGAATGCGAGGTTTATGAAGTAGGTTTTCCCCCCCTGCACGGTAAACGTGATGCTTGTCGATGTACATGTGCTCGTCACGCTAATGGGACTGTGGGGATTCGTTACGTCTTTCACGTGCGAATTTAAGGTATCCAGATTGGTCTGGCCCTGAAGGTTTTGGACGCTAAGCGTCAGATTCCCCGGTTTGGAGTTGAACCGGTTGACCTGACCTTGTATCGGCGTCAATAAACACGCTGCCATACGATGTCCTCCTTACACAGCACAAATAGGCTGGTTCCTTTCGTGATTTTCTTGCGAGATACAGCCTGCGTTGTCACTGCACGGCAACCTAGGACGTCCCTACTTCTCCTACGGCTTTCTTTGTGAGGTACGCCCCTTGTCCAAGTCCGAACGCTGCCAGCAATGTACTGTCAACATCAGGAAGGCTCGTTACTCTTAGGTACGAGACTGTTCCGAAGAAATTGAAGATCAGCACGATGTACGTGGCAACGGCGATGAGTGTAACGATGAGCATTTGGAAATCTCCGAAATCGAACTGCGGAGGAATTGCAGGCTGTGCAGCTACGGCCGGTTGGTTACCTGTTGCGGCCTGTGCTGGTTGCGCAGGAGTGCCATCATCGTGGGTCAAATCGAAGAGAAATCTAGGCTCATCAGCGCTGGTTTTTAACGTTTGCCCGGGCGCACCGCTCTTGGTTGAGGTAATTGCTTTTGCCCCGCCGTAGGTTAGGACGCTCATGCCGGACAGCAGCAGTAGATTGTTGGGGATGTTTACGCCGCCGATGAAGTCTGTGCCGGCCGCCCACACGCGTATCCAGAGAGCGGCGACGTAGGAAGTAATTAGAACGAAGAACCACAATGCCATCTGAAATTTCGAATTGCTGTATCGGTTGTCTTGGCCGATGATCAGTTGTTGGGGTTTAAAGCCAGAGAGACAGCAGTACAGTAAAAGGACGATAACCGCCGATCCCAGGATCACCACCCAAACACCAGCCGCGGACGACACCGTATCCACAGTCAACGCTTTAAGTACGTTCTCGTTCTTGGCCGTATCAGTTGGTGAGGAGTAAACCACTTGTATGTGGTCACCTTGGTGTAGTTGTTTGAGCCGGTCTTTTACGACACTATCCTGCACGATCAAGTGCAGCTTCTTGCAGGTCACTTCCTGGGTGGCGCACACCGTTCCTGGAATCGTCGCCGTTTTGTCGCTAAGGCTGGGGTAGAGCGCGGTAACATCTAGCGACGATTGATCACTGGCGACGGAGTCGACGGCCACGTGCCAGGGACGTGTCACTGTAGCGGGCCGGGCCGCAGCGGGTGAAGAGGTATTAGCGCTGTCAGCTTTCTTATCAGGGGCAGTTGAATCTGCCGACACTAAGCACGGAAGAATCAAGAACAAAAAGAGAAACGATAGCCCTGAGTGATAAGTACTGGTTCTATTCATTGGTCATCAACCTTTCGGACGCTTCAATCCGTTCGGCCGCAGCGTCAAGCACTCACTCGTAGAAACGAGAAGGACGGCGGAAATCCTTTTTGGGGTCTAAGGCGAAAGAAAACAAGTGACTAGCCAAGAGCCAGACGATCCACAGAAAGGTTCTTACGCATGCATCGTCCGTCTTTTTTCGTGTAAGATTCAGCACAATACGGGGTATTGTGGCTTACACTTCGTCCCAATCTGCGGAAGAGCTGATTCGTGCCTGCGCGGAAGGAAACGACCCTGCCGCATGGGTTGAGTTTGTCGCCCGCTTTCAGAGACCGATAAGCCTTTCTATCCAGCGAACGGCCTGCCAATGGGGAAAACCTCCGGCCCAGTTTGTCGACGACTTGCTGCAGGAGACGTATCTCAAGCTATGTGCAGATAGGTGCCATTTGCTGCTCGAGTTTGCCAAGCGACATCCCGATGGGGCAGTGCTCGGATATATAAAGACAATCGCGATCAATGTTGCTCACGATTACTTCAAATCACTTCATTCACTGAAGCGCGGCGCCGCAGAGACCGATCAGTTACACGAAGACTTTGACCCAGCGGCGCACAGCTGCAGCTACGGCGGCCCTGACACTCTGGACCGCGAGGTGTTTCTAAAACAAGTCGACGATCAGGTGCAGGAGTGCGCCGCCGGCTCGACTCAGGAACGGGACTGCCTTATCTTTTGGCTTTACTATCTGCAAGGTATGAGCGCGAAGGCAATTGCAGCTTTGGCAACCATCAAACTTACGGCAAAGGGCGTGGAAGCTGTGATTTTTCGTCTGACTCGCTGCGTGCGGGAGCATTTGGCCAACTCGGAATTGCCAGGCTCGGCGGCGCCATAAGGTAGTAAAGAATAAGGATTCTGTCCACGAATGTCGTAATAGAAGGAGTAGCAGATTTTGACACGGCCATTCGACAAACATCTCGACAGCGACGAACTGAATAGTCTCGTGTCGTTGCAGGGAACGAGTGCGCCCGATTCGAAACAGCTCTCGGAGTCAGCTCTAAGAGAGATCGAACGCCACGTTCAGTCTTGCCAGGATTGCAGCCGAATGCTGCAAAGGCACAGGTTTGTGCACAGCGAGATTTTACGTATGCGGTTGCCTAATCCGTCGCCGCCGACTTCTGAGTGTTTGGGAGATGCCGAGTGGTTAGAAGTGGCGGCAGGGCTTCTGGCGGAAGCGAAGACAAAGGAACTGATGAGGCATGCGGCACAATGCGGGCATTGCGGACCACTGTTAAAGAATGCAGCAGAAGCGCTCCTGGACGAAGCGACTCCGAGCGAAGAGGCTCTTCTGGCGTCGCTGGAGAGTGCGCGCCCTGAATGGCAGAAGAATATGGCCGTAACATTGCACAACAGTGTGCATGACCGTCAAGCCAAGTCTGTGTGGTGGAAGGCGGTCTTCGTTTGGCCGGCGCCAGCATACGCATTCTTGGGGATCATCGCCATTGCCGCAGTGGCGTGGATTGGAATGCGGACTTTGCATCCTCTATCTGCTGAAGACTTGCTCGCGCAGGCTTACACCGAGCATCGCACTATAGAAGTGCGAATTCCAGGTGCGAAATATGCACCGATGCGAGTGCAGCGTGGCACTACCGGATCGAGTATCGACAAACCTCCCGCCTTGTTGAAAGCTGAAGAATTAATCGCCGAGAACCTACAGAAAAATCCTGACAACGTGTCGTGGCTGCAAGCCAAGGCCCGTGCCGATTTGCTGGATGGAAATTACGACCCGGCAATTAAGACTCTACAACGTGCACTGGAAGTCAATCCCGATGAACCGTCGGTGTTGATTGACCTTGGCACCGCCTACTACGTCCGCGCTGAAGCCGCCAATCGCCCCATCGACTACGGCAATGCAATCGAATCTTTAGGCAAGGCGTTGACCAAGATGCCAGACGACCCGGTGGCACTGTTCAACCAAGCCTTGGCCTGCGAACACATGTTCCTATACACCCAAGCTATTGATGACTGGGAGCATTATCTGCGGGTCGATCCTCAAGGGGAGTGGTCGGACGAAGTGCGCAAGAGGCTGGAGGCCATTAAACAGAAATTGCAGCAGCATGAGAAAAGCCAAAGGGAGCCACTGCTGACGCCGGGTGAATTCGTTGCCTTAGCAAACTCGCCGAACGAAAAGGGTGCGGTAGCGATTGACCAACAGATCGAGCGCTATCTTGATCAAGCCTTCCATTCATGGCTGCCTGGAATGTTGGATCACGATGTGTCTTCAGGTGACACGCGCCGCGCTCTTGAATGCCTTGCGGAAATCTTGAAGCGCTACCACGACGATAGTTGGCTGGAAGATTTTCTTAGCAGCCCACCTTCCGTACCCGAAGAGAGGGCAGTCCGTGAGCTGGCAGAGAGTGACAAATCTCTGATGACGGGGCGTTATGGGCGCGGTATCGATCTTGCACAACAATCGGAACAGGATTTCGTCCACTCGAAGAACCAAGCGGGCGAACTGCGCGCGAAGTTCTCGTTGATGATGGGGCAGGCGTTCGCACACAAGTTCGACGAGTGTCTCGAAACAGCAAACCAGGCAAGTTGGTTAGTGGAGCAAAAAAAATATCGGTGGTTACAGACTCAGGTATGGATCGAACAAGGGCAATGCCTTCAAAACGTGCCCCATCCGCAAGAGGCGCTTCGCATCACCTTAAAGGCGTTTGAGGCAGCAAAGAAGTTTCACTATCTTGGGCTGGAACTTAGGGCAACATCGTTCGCTGCAGGATATCGCTCCTACACGAGCGGCGCGGACAAATCGTTCCGCGAACTCAACGAGGCGCTCCGCATTTTTTGGCAATCACACGCTTCGAACACACGGGGGCAAAATCTTTACGCGACGCTAGCGGATATTGCGGATGAAATAAATCTGCCTCTCCTAGACGCTCTGGCTTTATCGGAGATAGTAGACCGGTTTCCTACGAATGATCCAACCGATCAAGCCGTGAGACGAGAGATTATCGCTGGAGCGCAGGAACGCTCTGGGGACTATACGGCGGCCGAGCGTTCCTTAAAAAGTGCGGAGCGGGATCTTATGCATGTTCCGGATGACGAGGCGGTCATATCCCAAAAGGCGGAAATTGCGCTTGAGGGTGCAGCCATACAGTTGCATCAGGGTAGTCCGCAGGAGGCGATTGCTATTCTGGCCAGACTCCGGGAGCATTTTGAAACCTCAAGTGCGGGCCTGCTAAAGGCCGAATACTTCCAGGCCTACGCCGAGGCGTTTATTGCGCTTGGCGAAAACGAGTCCGCTGCGCCGCTCTTGGATCGAGCAATTTCTATTGTGGAGACCGGGCTTGCAGACCTTCCGCGCGAGCCTGAGAGGCTTTCGTGGAGCCGAGTCCAGGGCCAAGTATATCGTGACGTGCTGGAGATCAAGCTGCGGTCACGGCCGCCCGAAGAAGCATTCCGTTGGTGGGAGTGGTACCGCAGCGCTTCGCTCCGTACATCGACCGTAGAAAACTCAAAGTCGCTCGAAAGAGAAACTGAGGATATCCCGAATTACTCCATCGATTTGCCCCACGAAGTATCGCTGATCTCGTTCGCACTGCTCAAGAACGCGATTGCAACTTTCGTCCTGCGAGATGGCCACATCATCCTCATGATGCAGCCGCGACCCTCCGACCTTGAACAGCTTTCAAGTCGGTTCCTCGACAATTGCTCCGACGGATCGACCGACCTAAGGCTGCTCGGCGTCGAAGGTCGGCGGATTTACAACATCCTATTTGCTCCTGTGGAGTCGGAGCTACACGGCACAACTATGCTCGAAGTCGAGACCGACGGCGCCCTCGACCAGATCCCTTTCCATCTACTGCAGGGCAAGGACGGTGCCTATATTGGAGACAAGTTCGAGATCAGCCTTTCCCAAGGCATTGCTTATGGAGCTCGCTCTCACTCACAATCGGCCTACGAGCCGATTACGTCGGAGAGCGCAGCCCTGATCGTCGCGGCCTGGGGACCCGCAAATTCCTCCATGCCCGTATTGACGGAAGCTAGCAATGAATCCAATGATGTGGCTTCTTTTTTTCAACGTCCCATCCTGGTTTCCGGCAGTCAAGTCGACCGCAGAGAAGTGCTCCGCGACTTGCAGGATGCCGAAGTCTTCCACTATGCGGGTCACGGGGTGGCGGATGTGAATCGTGTGGGTCTGCTCCTCGGGCCTAACACACTCTTGAGCGCACACGACTTGATGAATTGGCATCCTCGTGATCTGAGGCTGGTTGTGCTTTCAGCATGCGACACAGCAAGCGGCGAAACAGGTAAGTTCACGGATATCAGCAGCTTGGTCCGGACTCTCGTCGCTGACGGCGTACCGCAAGTCGTGGCCAGCCGATGGAGAGTGGATTCCGGGGGTACCCGTGAGTTGATGCGAGCGTTTTATTCCAATTTGATGTCTGGCAAGACTCCAGCGGCGTCCTTACACGCCGCTACTCTTGCAATTCGAAGCCGTCCTAACTATCAGCATCCCTTCTACTGGGCCTCATTCTCTGTATTTGGCAGTTTCTGAATGCGTTCAATTTGAGTTTGGCAAGGAGAGCACATGAGCCGCGAGTATCACGAAACTTTCGAGAACACCGAAGAGGCCGAGGTTAGACGCTCGCCCCTAATATTGGACCTGAATGGGCCCTTTGTATTGCATGTCAAGAAAGACCTGGTCAGCATACACGCGCCGATCTGTCCGGAACATTTTGGAAACCTTCTCACTGATACTGATGACATTTCTCTATCGGGGCTTACGGAGGCTGCACTCCCTGAAGACGAGGGCGGCGAGGGATGGGTCTATAAACTTTCGTTCGATTCGGGATCAGAAGGCATCTGCGATTCGAATCCTAGCGATATGCTGCGGATAACCTACCCCTTCCCCGGTATCCCCAAAACCAACTGCAGCTTTGTCTTCATAGCCCCGCGTCCTGACGTTATCGTAGCGCTGCACCAGGAACCAATTTGGATTCATCCGCACGGCGCGCAAAGATTCGCGGATGACAAAGCCGACGTAAACAATCCGGTGATTGACGACGAACGCGCCAGGGGACTACGTCTTGTCTATCGCGATTGCTATAGCAAGCCCAAAATTGAAACTATCTGCTTTCCCGCAGGCAAAGGGAAAGACCGGCCGCCATTTGACAATGTGCATTTTTGGACAAGGGGACTCCATCCTGCTTATAGAAGTATGACCCTGCGCTTCGCCGCTAATCACGCCACATCCGATGAACATCACGAAGACGCATATAACTGTTTTCAAAATATGCGGGTAATGGTTGCGGGCTCAGATCCTGAGAACTGGGATATTGATTGTTGGCGCGTCGATTTTTGCAGCTTGACCCGTGTGCGCACCCGTGCGCGGAAAGATGGCGAGGAGCGCCTGTCGCTGCTGAATCTGACGGGAAAGCACCCAAACGATTGCGGCGCTCTAGCGCTAGTCATACAAGAGCCATTGAAACAAAAAGCTTAATCACGCAGAGCTCGCGTGTGCCCTACGGGCGCTGACTCTTGTTACGCAACCACAGTCGGCCATTCTCGGTGGGCTTGGGACGGGACGGTTTTCGGGCAAAATGCGAGCGCTATTGGAGCGGCTGACCCGCTCAACCGTCGATCTAAACGGGTGCCACGCCAGCGTAGGGATGTTGCTGGTCAGCAGCGAGAATGGTTCCACAAAAGACGGTGGATAATACCATCTCCACAGTCCGAAGCCGTACATCGCGGATCAGACGAGCGCTGAATTGTGATCCGTTTGTGATCCGTTAGCGCTGCCAACGACTGTCTTCCACTGCTTTACGGTGCCCGCCGTGTCCTCTATGTTGTTGAAACTACGTTTGTTCTAAAATTCGAATCCTATAGCGCCCACCATTTCTAAAGCATTTAACTCGGTTTACATGCTGTTTCCATGCCGTTGAGTGCAAGGCCCACGATTTTGCCGTGTGCTTCGCGCATGTCCGGCGTCACCGCATCCCCGTAAATGTTCATGGTTGTGCGGATGTCCGCATGTCGCATGAGCTTTTGCTGTACTCCAACCGGCGTCCCCACCGAATCAAGCCA
>Ga0335085_10015414_pt1 | contig 11095 bp, 8 predicted proteins | sample Lox_Sample_45_FD_206712 | JGI IMG/M metagenome (GOLD analysis project Ga0335085, IMG submission 206712) | Soil microbial communities from Loxahatchee National Wildlife Refuge, Florida, United States - Lox_Sample_4.5 | ecosystem: Environmental > Terrestrial > Soil > Wetlands | place: USA: Florida... | reverse complement strand
CGCTCCACCCGTTTTCAGTTTCCACACCAGCGTTCCATCCCCCGCTTTCAAGGCATACAGATAGCCATCGTCACTGCCGAAGTAAACGACTCCATTCACCAAAGCTGCCGACGACCTGATCCTGCCGCCGGTCTGGAATCGCCATTTGGGATTGAGGTATGCGCCGCCCTTGGGCGTCGCCGAATCGGCAATGACGCCGGTATGCTCTGGATTCCCGCGAAACATCGGTATGTCGGCTCTGCCGGGAAACGTGACGCTCACAACCAGGTTGAGGAGAACTGTAAAGAGCATTGTCATAGCCCCGGCAAATTAGCAGATCGCGACATTTGCTGTCAGTGATTTCTACGCTGGTGTTCTAGTACCCGCTGGAGAGTGCGCTTCGCACCTGACCGGCCTAGCGAGTCGATTCTACGGGACACCGTCGGTCGGGGATTGAGCGAGAAATCTCTAGACGAGCTGTCGAACCGGGCGGTGGCCAAGCGACTAACTCATGAGGATGGTTGAGGCCGTCCACGTGCGATTCCAGGGCAGACGCCTTAAAATCGCACAGTGGGGCTGTCTCAACGCTTCCGACTGACTTACAATGTGCCGATTCAGAGGCAGGGAGTCCTGTTTTGGCAGGACAGGGGTGAAAACATGTCGTTCATCCGCGATCTGAAATATGCCATTCAGTCGCTGCGGCGCACTCCGGGTTTGGTGTGCGCGGTCATCCTCACACTGGCGCTGGGGATTGGCGCCAATGCAGCGATCTTCGCGCTGGTGCGCAGTGTGCTGCTTCGGCCACTCGCCAATCGCGACGAAGACCGCCTCATTTACATCCGCCAGAGCGCACCCGGCTTCGGAGCTGAGAATGACGCTTTTTCCGTGCCTGAAATTCGAGATTTGCGTGGCAGCGTGAAAGCGATCAGTGAATTTGGCGACTTCTCGACCATCGGGTTCACCATGATCGGCCTGGGCGAACCTCGGGAAGTCCGGGCCGGTGTTGTCGGCGGCACGTATTTCGAGGTCATGGGCTTGCGCCCGGTGCTAGGCAGGCTGCTGGACACACATGACGACGGGCCGAATGCCGCGGGCGCCGCCGTTCTCACCTACCGCTTCTGGACAACCACGCTGGCTGCCGATCCGACGGTCATCGGGAAGCAGATTCGCCTGGGCGAACGGAATGCCACGATCGTTGGCGTGCTCGAGCCTTCCGTGCCCTACCCCTCGGACACCGAACTGATGGCCAATGTGGTCACTAGCCCGCATCATCTTTCGGCGACCATGGTCACCGGCCGCGTCCACCGGATGACGGAACTGTTTGGGCGTCTGGCGCCCGGCGCTTCTCTCGAACAAGCGCGGACAGAGTTACGTTCGGCTTACGCCACCATGAAGCAAGAGCACCCCGAAGCATATCCCGCCGGCGGGCAATTCAGTATCGACGCGAAGATGCTGCGCGACGAGATCACTTCGGGCGCGCGCACCGTGCTGTTGGTACTGCTGGTAGCCGCGGGTCTAGTGTTTATCATCGCCTGCTGCAACGTGGCGAATCTGGTTCTGGCACGGACGGTGAGACGTGAAGGGGAACTGGCGGTGCGCACCGCTCTCGGGGCAAGCACCAGCACCTTACGCCGTCTACTTCTCGCGGAAAGCTTGGTGCTTTGTGGCGCCGGCGCGCTGCTGGGTGTGGTCACGGCAAGTCCCATGGCGAAAATCCTGGCGCGCTACGCGTCGCGGTTCTCGGTGCGTGCGCTGGACCTGCAGATTGACGCGAGCATGTTGTGGCTCGGCGTCGCGCTGGCCATGGTCGCGGCAGTGTTGCTGGCCTTCGTCCCGCGGCTGCCTTCCGCCAACACGTCGCAAGGATTCGGCCTCGCGAGTGGCGGAGTACGCATCACCGGTGGAACTGCCCGTCGCCTGCGTATTTTCGCCGTTATACAGATCGCGGCGTCATTCATTCTCCTGGTGGGCGCAAGCGTGCTGATCAAGACACTGCTTACCCTGCAAGCCGTGCAGACCGGATTTGACACGCACCGCGTGCTGGCGATGGATGTGCCGGTCATGTCCTATGGCAAGACCCCGGACCAGATCATCAATTTCTATCGCGAGGCGATCCGCCGGATTAAGGAACTCCCTGGTGTGGACGGAGTCGCCGAAGGCACTACCGTACCGTGGCGCGATGGCGGCTTCGGTCCGGGCTTCGCCTTCAGCGGCAAAGGTCACGTGAAAGGCAATCACGAAGAAGATCCACTGGCGCAACTCCGCGCGGTGACACCTGGATTTTTCGCCGCGCTCGGCGTGCCTATCGTCGCGGGTCGCGACTTTAATGACAATGACCGGCGAGGCGGTGAGCCTGTAGTGATCATCAGCCAGACCGTAGCGCAACGGATGTTTCCCGGGCAGGATCCTCTGAACCGGCACATCATGTGGACCGACCCGGTGATGGACTTCATCAGCATGAGCAAAGGCCCGCGAAGAATTGTGGGCGTTGTCGCAGACGTCGATGACGAACACGTTGTACCGACGGCCGCCCTGACGATCTATCATCCGTTCGGCCAGGTGCCGGATAATCTCTCGGACAACGGCGTAAGCCTCTTTGGTGGGCGGCTGTTCGTGCACACGCGCATGGACCCCTACGCGCTGGTTACTCCAGTCACGCGGATCGTGCGGGAGATGTCGGTGGAGCAGCCCATCGAGCACGCCGCCACCCTGGAGGATATTCGCGCCGAAGTGCTCACTCCCGATCGCCTCAACACCATTGTATTCGGTGGATTTGCTGCGGTAGCTCTGGCGATTGCCATCGTGGGTGTGGCGGGCGTTCTGGCATTTTCCGTAAGCGCGCGCACGCGCGAATTCGGCATCCGCCTGGCCATCGGCTCGCAACCCCGGGACCTGCTGACTCGTGTGATTGCTGAAGGAGCCATTATGGCTGGTGCTGGTGTGCTTGGCGGCGCCGTCGTTGGGTTCATCTTGGCGCTGTTGGCGGGCAAATTTTTCACGGAAGTCCGAATGCCGGGCGTGCTACCGGTGGTTGCGTCCGCGTGCGTATTGATGGCGGTAGCGGTCGTCGCCTCGGTGCTGCCGGCGGCACGCGCGGCACGCGTCGACGTGATGCAAGCGCTACGTTCGGAGTAACGCGGACAGACTTGCCAGCAGTTCGTATCCTATGCGATCACTGCTTCGTTCCGGCGATTCGGGCGCGCTAGAATGCTCTCATCATGGGAGAAATAACGAGACGAGAGCTAATTGGAACATCGGCATTGCTGGTGGGAAGTGCGGGGGCAACGCTGCCGGGACTGGCGCTGGCGACCGGCGGTGAGTCCGCGTCCAAGAAGAAGCTGAAGATTGTCGTAACTGGCGGTCACCCCGACGATCCGGAGTCTGGATGCGGCGGCACCATTGCGCTATACAGCAATTTGGGGCACGAAATGGTGATCGTCTACCTCACGCGTGGAGAGGCGGGAATTGACGGCAAGTCCGCGCCCGGGGCTGCGTCGATCCGCACGGCGGAGAGCGAAAAGGCATGTGCGATTTTGAAAGCACGCCCGGTTTTTGCCGGCCAGATCGACGGGAGCACGGAGATCAACGCGGAACGCTACGCGAGTTTCCGGAAAATTCTGGAGGCCGAGCGTCCGGACATTGTGTTCACGCATTGGCCCATCGACAGCCACCGCGATCACCGGGCGGCGTCCTTGTTGACCTATGATGCGTGGCTCGCAGGAGGTAAGAAGTTCGACCTGTACTACTACGAAGTGGATCTGGGCGAGCAGACGCAGGTTTTTCACCCGACGCACTATGTGGACATAACGCAAGTCGAGAATCGCAAACACGCCGCGTGCTCAGCGCACGCAAGCCAACTGCCGGAGACAACCTTCTACCCACTACATGACACGATGAGCCGCTTTCGCGGGATGGAGTCTGGCACAAAGTACGCCGAAGCCTTCGTCCGCCACAGTCAGAGTCCAACAACCGACGCCCCAGGATTCTAGCTATTCGTACCGCAGCGCGACCAGCGGATCGACCTTGGTGGCCCGACGCGCGGGAAGAACCGCCGAAATCACAGCGGTCATTAAAAGCACAGCCGGAACTGAGATGAAGGTTAGCGGATCGACGGGGCTGACGCCGTAGAGCAGGCTCGTCAGGTACCGAGTCGCAAATAGAGCCACAGCAATACCGACAATACTTCCCACACCGACAAGAAAGAGCCCCTGGTTTACAATCGACCAGAGTATTTTCGAGCGGTGAGCGCCCAACGCGATGCGAATTCCAATCTCGCTTGTGCGGCAAGCCACGTCGTAAGAGAGGAGGCCATACAGACCAACGCAACAGAGCAAGAGTGACAGAGCAGCGAAAAAGCCTGAAAGCCGTCCGATGAACCGCTCCTCGAACAGCGCATGCTCGATTTGGTCCGACTGCGTTTTGATGCCGAAAACCGGAAGATTACCGTCGAGATGTGCGACTGTATTGCGAATGGCCGGAACGATCGAAGAGGGCTCAACAGCGGTGCGAACTTCAAAGGTCGCACTTCCTCCTGCTTGCGGAACGTAAACGGTTGGATTGATTGGGCGGCGGAGGCTCTGGTTCTTCGCGTCGCCAACAACGCCCACGATAACGGAATCGCTTTCGCCGCTTTTCAGCCCGCGGATGTGCATGCCGATCGGATTCTCGTGGACGAAATTGTGCCGCACAAACGATTGATTGACAACCACGGGCGAGGCCGTCCCTCCAAACGCGACGTCCGAACGGGTGAACGTGCGTCCCGCAAGCAGCGGGATGTGAAGGGTCTCAAAGAATTGTGGTCCAACGAGCATTGCATCGGTTTCACTTCGGCGCTCGCCGCTCGCACTGTCGACATGGAAGCTGGAGGTCCAGAGATTGCCACTTAGAAGCGGATCATACGAGTAACTGGCCGACAGCACCCCGGGCATTGCTGAAATCCGGTCAATGAGTCGCGAATAGAAGGCACGCGTTTGCTCTTCCGAGTAGCGATTGAGGGTGGGGTCAATCTCAAAGAGCAACAGATTCCGCGTGTCGAAACCTGGGTCGATCTTCTTGAGATTGTCAAAGGTCTGGTTTAAGAGACTTGCTCCTGCGAGCAGAACAATGGAGAGGGCAACCTGTCCGACCACCAAGGGGCGACTTGCACCGCTCCGTCGAGAAAGAATTCCCACGGCATGGGAAGGCCGCGCGCCTTTGAGCGCATCGATTAGCTCGATGCGGTCCAAGCGGAGCATTGGTGCAATGCTGACCAAGACACCCGTGAATATAGAACTCAGGAGCGTGAAGCCGAGAACACGCCAGTCGAGGACGGGCTGGAGGTGATTGGGCCAGAACCCTTGCGATGACATGACCGCCACAAGAGCACGAACAGTCCAATGGGCGAACAACAAACCGAGCGCACCACCCAGTAGGCAAAGCAACAGATTTTCAGTGAGCAATTGCCGTGCGATATGAGTCTTTCCGGCTCCAATAGCGACGCGGACGGCGAGCTCCCGCTGACGTACGGCGGTACGTGAGAGAGTTAAACTGGCAACATTGGAACACGCGATCAGAAGGACCAGCGCCACAGACACCATGAGAATCGTGAGAGTTCTCGAGAAACGGTCGTGTGTCTCGACAATTGCCCTCCAGGCGTCCATCAGTATCAGTCGCGGGGCGTCGCCGGGCTGAAAGAGCGGACGAGTGGCGTCTGAATGGAAGACATCGCTTTGGAAGACGGCGTCGGCAGCAGCCTGGGCTTGAACGCGAGTGACAGACGGCGCAAGGCGGCCGACAATATAGACCCACCAATTGTCGTCGGACGACAAGATTGTGGGGTGACCGCCATCGCCGGCGCCAAAGAGCCTGTTGATCTGCAGTTTCGACTGCTGCGACACGGGCAGCCACATATCTTTGGTCGCGCCCGGATCAAGACTGGAGAATCGCTGCGGAGCCACCCCGACAATTGTCGCTGACGCACCGTTAAGTAGAATGGATTTGCCAATAACCGAGGGCTCCCCGCTGAACATTCTCTGCCAGTACGCGTGGCCAAGGACAACAACCGTAGGGGATTCCGGGCGATCATCGGAAGGCTGCAGCGGGCGACCCAAAGCCGCGGACACGCCGAGAGTCTGAAAAAATTCTCCTGTCACAAGTTCAGCTCCGGCGGTGTTTGCGTGGCCGTCTCCAATTACATTCAGCCGAGTTAAACCGGCGATGGCTGCAACGTTCGAGAACTGAGTGCTCAGAGAACGAAATTCTTCGAAGATTGGATAAGAGAACGAACAGCCATGCTCTCCGGCAGAATCATGCGTCGACGAAATGCGCGGTGTGAGCGATCCGGACGGTAAAGGAGGACACGCCATGTAGCTGGAGTAGCTGCGCGTGTTGGGGGACTTGTGGGCGGTCCATTTGAAGACCACTAATCGTTCGGGCTGATAGACCGGAAGTGAGCCCAAGAGCACTCTATCGATGAGACTGAAGATAGCGGTGTTGGCGCCGATGCCGAGGGCGAGGGTGAGGATGGCGACGGCAGTGAAGGCAGGATTCTTGCGGAGTTGGCGCAGAGCGTAGCAAGTGTCAGCCAGGATGGAGTGCACCCACGTGCCGAGCCGCTGGTCGCGGACCTGTTCTTTGACCTGCTCGACACCGCCTAATTCGAGGCGAGCGGCGTGTTCAGCTTCGGCCCGCGGCACGCCACTGCGGAGTTTCTCTTCGATCAGTATGTCAAGGTGGGCACTGACTTCTTCGTCGAGATCGCGGTCGATCCGCCGCGCCGTAAGCAAGTTGCGGAAGAAGCTGCGGACTTTCACGGGGAGCGGCATATGGAGACTCCTCTCTAGGACGCTTCGAGGACGCGGGTGATGGCAACCGAAATGCGGCTCCAGCGCCTGCTTTCCGCTTCAAGCTGGCGGCGACCGGGCTTGGTGAGGCGGTAGTATTTGGCACGGCGATTGTTTTCCGAGTCGCCCCAGAACGAAGAGATCCAGCCTTCGTCTTCCATGCGGTGCAGCGCGGGAAAAAGCGAGCCGGGCTTCACCACGAAAGTGCCGCCGGTGATCTGTTCGATACGGCGGGAAATGCCGAGGCCGTGCATTTCGCCGGTGCCGAGAGACTTGAGAATCAGCAGATCGAGGGTTCCTTGCAGTAGAGTGGTGGGTTCCGCGGACACGAGTTTCTCCTATCGACTGTCGATAGGATCATAGGCGCTGCCCTATAGACTGTCAATAGGAAGACTTTGCGCAATTTGCTTTTCAAGAAAAATTCTGCTATTTTCCGCAAGTCCATTGGAGGACTGAGTCCATGCGGCGAATAAAACATCAAAGCCTGATCGCCAAGGCGCCGGAATCGCGGAATTGCGACGGCGGCCGGACCCAGTCCGTCCACTTCAGTTAATTCCAAAGAATTCCGCAAAGCAGAAGCAGTGGATCTGCCCCGGGGGCGGCTCAGTGTGCCGCATTGGTCGCGCAGGCTGTTGGCTGCGCGAAACGTTGGTGGTGTGCCTGCACACCGCCAGCACAGAAGTGAAGCGCTGATGCGCTTCCCAGAAAATGAGCTGAACATGGTTACGGTACGGATCAAGAGCGGCACGCCAAAGGGGGCGGAGTCTTTGTGCAACACCTGCCGCTGGGCGCACATTGTGAAGGGTTTTCTGGAGTCGCAGGAAACCGTCCGCTGCAAGTGGGTGTCGGAAGACCCTTGCGTCGAATTCCCGGTAAGCCAGTGCAATGCCTACGATGACAAGCGCATCCCGAGTTTGTGGGACATGCAGCAGATCGCGTGGGTGCTGGTCACGAAGTCGGCGGGCCGCAGCGTTGGGTTCGTAACAGCAAAACGCATCAAGCATATCGAAGGCGAAGACGCCGAGATCGTCCCGGCGGCGACGCTCAAGACAGAGCCCAACGAATAAGGCAGGAATCACGCGCCTCAGGAAAGGAGGAGCAATGAACATCATTCGGCGAATTCTGTACACGCCTGGCGCAGCCGTGGGTTTGTGCTCCACCTGCTCCTGGGGCACGGTTCGGAAAGGCTTCCTCTTCAATGAGGCGGAGACGTTCTGCCGGTTGATCGGTCCGAGTGCGCGGGTCCGCTACGCGGTGCGCGATTGCACCGGTTACGTCGACCGTCGTGCGGAGCCGCCGTCGGCGGAAACACGGCGGATTGGCTTCGTGACGGAAATCCGTTTGGCGGAGGAAGGCGGAGAATGCGAAGAGCCGGTTGAAAGGCAAGGAGGGCGGAAGGAAAGCTATTGACTTTCGCCTTTTATTCGCCTATAGTGCGCCCCAGGTAGAGGAAAACGGGAACGGGTGGCTTCGGCCTTGGACCCACTAGTCTCACCGGTCGTTGCCACCCGTAAAGATAGCGGAAAAGCCCCTTCCTTGTCAGGAGCAGCCATGAACGCATGTGTCGAAAGCGTTTGCGCCAGTCCGATGATCCCGGAGGCCGTCGGCCGGCCTAATGATGCTGCAGGTATCCGGAGATCATTTGCATACGGATCACCTTCAGCCTGGCTCCGGACTCTTTGGATCGGATTAACAAAAGCGCGAGAGGCAATGGGCCCCTCGATCGTCCATGTGCATATCGATTCGTTCTACGCCGCGGTGGAACAGGTGGAGAATCCGCGTTTGAAAGGAAAAAGCGTGCTGGTGGTGGGTGCAGAGTTGATCGCTTCGGCCAGCCCTGAAGCGGCGGCCCGGGGTGCTGTCGCCGGGATGCCGATTCGGTATGCGATCAAGGCGTGCCCCAATGCGATTGTGATTCCGGGCAACTATGCGCGGTATGTCGAGTATGCAGCTCGGGTACAGCAGATTCTGGAAACGTTTGCTCCTTTCGTCGAGATGGCAGCATGCGGGAGTTTCTACCTTGATTTTTCGAGCTCGTCACTTCCCTGCTTGGCCTTTGAGACAAAGCTGAGGCGAATGCAATCGGAAATTCTGGGACGGGTCGGACTGAGCGTGACCGTGGGAGCGGGAAGTTCCCGGATGGTGGCGGCGTTGGCGGCGCGCCATCATCGCCCTTGCGGGCTGAGGATTGTGGCTCGCGGTGAGGAGCGCGAATTTCTGGCGCCGCTTCCAATGGGCAAGATGCGTGGGATTAGCCGAGACCATGTTGCCATGCTGAATGAAAGCGGCCTCACGACCGTTGGCGAATTGCAGCGGATTCCCAAGGGAGCGCTTGTGGCGGCGTTCGGCGCGCGAATCGGGATGCGCCTCTGGCATCTGGCACGAGGGCGGGAAACGGATGATCGCGCCCGATATCGGCCAGCTGTGGAGACTCTGTCGTAGCCAGCAATTTCTAGGGTAACCTTCCCACGCCGCAGCTGGCAGGGTACCGGGCCGGGCACCAGGGTTCCGCTAACTATTGCAGCAGGACAGGCCGAGACGCATACTTGCGTCATGACGGTCCCCGGTCACCGCGTATTGCTTTATGGACTGGCGCTTTTAGCCGGTGCCGCATTCGTTTCCGCCGGCGCTCGGGCGGATGAGATCCGGCTGAAAGACGGGAAGAAGCTTTATGGCGTGATCGTCGCCTACGAAGACAACATGTTCAAAGTAAAGACGGACTTTGGATATGTTCTTGTCGAGAAAGACAAAATCGATTCGATCGTTCCCAACACTCCGGCGCAGCCGGCGCCCGCCAAGACCGAGCCGGAGCCGAAATCAAGCACGACGAACGAACCAAGAGCGGCGGCCGAACCTGACGCCGCTGCGGCAAGAAAAGAAAAAGCCGCGGCGTTAGCGGCAAATGCCAAAGCGCGCCCCGAAATTCCAGTGCCCGCAAAAAGCGTTGGCGATGCGAACGCGCCGGCGCTGAAGACCGCAGCGACACCGAGAGCGAGCCTGCTGCCAGCCGCCACTCCCGCTCCTCCCAAACCAGGTCCGAGCGAAGAAATCCAAGGCAATCTCTACACCAATCATGAATACGGCTTTCGCATGTACAAGGCGCCAAGCTGGCAGCTGATCGACGGCGCGGGGCAAGCGCTGCCGAACGCAATTGTAGCGATGGGCACGAATAATGAGTCGACGCTGCTGGTGATTGGCCATGAGACCACGAAGGCTTCGCTGGAGAATGAGGCGCAGGCGGTGGAAAAGCGCTTGCACGAGGCGTACGACAACTACCGCCTGATTTCGCAGAGGAAGACGGTTGTGGGCGGCCAGCCGGCCATCGAGTATCGCTATCGCGGCCTGGCGGATGGGCACGACTGGTCGGGAACGCTGACCGTGGTGGTGCACGGTGGCGAGGTGCTCACGATTCTGGGGATGACATTTGCGGATTCAGACCTGATCCAGATCCAGGAAAACGTGATCGCTCGATCGATTGCAAGCGTCGATTTCAGAGCGAATTAGCGGTCGCCAACAAAAACGCGCAGACGGGAATTGTCAGTTAACGGGTCAGGACGCCGGCTCTTGCGGCTTGCGGTTCTCGCGGATCATCCCGATCAGCGATTGCACGGCACGCGGCAAGCTGCGATCGCGCCGATAGACCAGTGCCAGTTCGCGCCACAGGTCAAGGCCTTCCACGTTGAGCAGCTTCACTTCTCCGCTCTTCACCTGGTCGCGGGCAAAACTTTCGCTGATGATGGAGATGCCAACGTCCGCCGCGACGAAGGTCTTGATCATGCCGATGCTAGGCAGTTCCATGGCGATGCGCAGCCGCGAGCGATGCGGCCGGAAAAGTTTATCGAGGACCTGTCGCGTGTAACCGGTCTTCGGGAAAATCATTGGGGCAGCGGCGATCTCGTCGAGAGTAACGTGGCTGCGCTGCGCCAGGGGATTCTTGGAGCTGACCATGAAGCGCAGGCGGTCGCGATTGATGACATGCATCTTGAGGTTCGGCGATTTCACCGGGAGAGTGACGATACCAAGGTCGAGCGAGCCTTCCTCCAACCGCTGCAGAATCTTGTGACTGAAGTTGCGGTAGATGCTGATGTGAACCAGGGGATAGCGCCGCTGAAACTCCGCGAGAATATCCGGCAGGAGATAAAGGCAGGTCGCTTCGTTAGCGCCGAACGTGACCGGACCTTGCACGACGTTGCCGCGGTCGGCGACAACCTGCATCGATTCGTCGCGCAGGCGGAGCAGCCGCTCCGCGAATTCGAATAAGACCTCACCGGCTGGCGTCAGCTCCACCGATTTGG
>Ga0335085_10015413_pt1 | contig 11097 bp, 8 predicted proteins | sample Lox_Sample_45_FD_206712 | JGI IMG/M metagenome (GOLD analysis project Ga0335085, IMG submission 206712) | Soil microbial communities from Loxahatchee National Wildlife Refuge, Florida, United States - Lox_Sample_4.5 | ecosystem: Environmental > Terrestrial > Soil > Wetlands | place: USA: Florida... | reverse complement strand
GTCCGCAGGGATATTATTCACCGGAGATCTGTCCGAAATTCCAGACCGAAAACAAAGTCTTCGTGCTTACGGCGGGAAACTGGAACAACCCGGAGGTCTATCGGCTGACCGTCGTCCCGCTCGAATTGAGCTCATGAAACCGGCCGGCGCACTCCACGCAAGTCAATATCCTGCACGTCCGGAGTATCAAGCGGGAAAACTTTAGGCTCGATCACGAAATCGCCTGATTTTCGCGATCCCCAATTCTAGATTGCCTTTGCCCGCCGAATTCGAAATAATCCCACGCGGAGGACGAGCTTGTTGGCCGGTGTGGTCCTAATTTGAATGCCAGAGGAGTTGTGGAGGGGGTACAAAACATGAGTCTGACGAGACGGCGATTTCTGAAAGCTTCAGCGTTCACGGGCGCGGGGATTGCCGCTTCCCCGTTCCTCAAGCCGGGGGCCGCCGCTACTGCCGAGACGGCCAACCCGCAAGTTGTTCCTGCCCCCACCGGCGAGTGGATGACGAATACGTCCGCGAGCGCATGGCGGGCATACCGCTCGAAACCCGCGAAGACCGCGGATGCCACAACCTGGGTCCAAATCGACCTGGGCGATAGCCGGCCAATTGATCTTGTTAAGGTTTACCCGGCCAATGAAAAAGGCTATCCGGGCCGCGATGAGTTTTACGCAGGCGAGGGTTTTCCAGTCCGATTCAAAATTGAAAGCTCCAATGATCCCGACTTTCATAGCCCGGCGCTGATCGTGGACCACACTGATGCCGATTATCCCAACCCAAAGGGCCACATCGAACAGTATGCGGCGCAAGGCGTCGCGGGCCGTTACGTGCGCTTGACGGCTACGCGTTTGATGGACGTCGTAGGGGGTGGATTCTCCGCGGGCAGCGGTGGGTACTATTTGGCTTTGGGGAAGATGGATGTGTACTCCGGAGGAAAAGAAATCGCCGCGTTATGTCCCGTCACGGTGGACTCGGTTTACGGAATTGACGATGATGTTGCTCAGATAACGCGGCCGCCGCGCCCGGGCGGAGAAACCACCTTCATGGACCATCCCGAAAACGTCACCGATGCGAAAACGTGGAAGCCTCCCGTCCACAAGGCCCGCGTGCCGCGCACCGGTGTGACATTGGAGGGCGGCGTTTTCCAGAAGTCCATGGAAGATAATATTCTTTATCTCTTGGACTCCTATTCGGTTGATGAACTGCTGCGCCAATTTCGTGAGCGCGTGGGCACGGCTAAGCCTCCGGTGCAGCCCGCGGGCGGGGCATGGGGGGTGCAGTTTTGGGAGGAAGACCTTGCCGGTTCCAACGCCGGACGCTTCCTCATGGCGGCGGGGAATACTCTGCGCTGGATCAATCACCCCGAGCTCCGCCAGCGTTTCGACGCCGTCGTGGAAGGCATTGCGCAATGCCGCCAGCCGAACGGGTACATCATGGCCTACCCCGAGGACACCATCTTCTTTTCGGAACGCGGCGCTTACACCCGCGCCTGGCTGGTGCATGGCCTGATCGAGGCGGGTTACGCAGGAAACCCGAAAGCTTTCGAAATGCTGCGTGGCTACTCGGACTGGTTCAACCAGTGTTCCTACCTGCCGCAATTGCTGCGCTTCGCCGTCCAGGGCGGCCAGGGCATGATCGCTAACACGCGCATGTACCACACGCCCGTGGGCAAGCCCGCTGACATTCAGGTGATCCAGCGATATTTCCAAGAAAACTTCTGGATGGAACAGTTGGCCGCGCGGGAAGACCGCGCCATCTGGCAGTACCCTTACGATCGTCCCCACTGCTATTTGCTGACGAACCTGGAAGCGTACATGGACCTCTACCTCGCCACGGGCGATCCCCGTTACCTCCATGCGGTGGAAGGCGGCTGGGAGCTTTATCACAACAAGTGGGAGAACCCCGGCGGTTCCATCTCCATCATCGAGTTTGTCGTGTCCCCACCCAAGTCCTACATGCTGCACGCCGAACTGGAAGAGCTTTGCGGAAACTCCTTTTGGGCCTTTCTGAGCCAGCGCTTTCATCTGCTCGACCCGGAAAACGAGAAGTACGTCACGGAGATTGAGAAGTCCATTTACAACGTGGCGATGGCCAACCAGGGGGGCGGGCAGGGTTTCCGCTATCACGCCTTGCTGGTGCACGGCAAGGAGAAACCCACGCACATGAACACCTGCTGCGAAGGGCAGGGAACACGGCTGATTGGTTCGCTACCGGAGCATATTTACTCGCTGGCGTCCGACGGTCTGTACGTTAACCTCTTTGAACCTTCCACGATCCATTGGACAGAGGGGGGAGCGTCCCTGCGGGTGAAGATGGCCACACGGTTCCCCTTCGACCGCGAGGTTCGCTTGCAGTTCTCGGCGCCCCGGCCGACGCAGGCGAAGATCCGCGTCCGCGTGCCCTCCTGGGCCACTCGCGAAATGGCCGTGTCCGTCAATGGGAAGCCGGCGAGCACGGGCAAGCCCGGCAGCTATGTAACGCTCGACCGCGCTTGGGCCGAAGGTGACGTTGCCACCTTCACGGTGCCTGCGGCGTTATGGGCATCACGATATACAGGAGTGGACCAAATCCCCGATCATGACCGCTACTCAGTGAGCTACGGCCCGATCCTGCTGGCTGCCGTCGGCGCACCTGAAATCAGGCTACGCCTCAAAAATGTAAAGCATGCGGAAGATCTGCTGAGGCATTTGAAACCGAAACCCGGCCAGCCGCTGCACTATCTAGTGGAAGATAACCCAGGCGTCGAATTCATGCCTTACTGGCAAGTGGACAAGGAGCCCTTCAATTGCTTTCCAGCTGTGAGCACGCGCACCTGAGCGCAGCCCTTTTCGAATGGGCGGAATATCCTGAACCGTAAGTGAAACCTCCGCTCGAAACACTGAAAACTTGAGGCGGTTCGCGAACCGCCCTTACGTCTTATCGGAGGCCGCACGGTTCGGCTCCTCCTAGGGTCGGAACCTGATTTTCCAGGTTTCCTTTTTGTGGGTTTCACCTGCGCCTAATTAAATTGTCCCCCTTCGAGGAACAAGGTGGCGGCCCGTCCGTTTTGAGCGGGCAATTGAATACGGAATAGTTCCTGGCGGAGAACTGATGTGTCCTCGCGGGTTATAGCTACTATTTTCATCGTGGTGTTAATCATGTCATCAACGGCCAAAGGTGAAGGGGGGCATTCCTCGCTAGGGGCATCACTAAACAGAAGGAACGGGCTTTTGCGCGGCGCGGATCTGGTTTTAGTGCACGGAAAGATCTGGACAGGAGAGCCGGCATCACCGCCGGGCGCCAAGGCCGCGCCTGCGAAACTCGCTCAGGCCGTGGCGATTGCGAATGGCCGCATACTTGCCGTGGGAAGCGACGTGGAGATTCAGGCTTACGCTGGCCGTAACACCAAGGTCGTTGACCTGAAGAGCCGCCTTGCCGTGCCGGGGCTGATTGACAGCCACGCGCACTTCATTGGCGGCGGCTTCCAACTTCTTTCTGTCGACCTGAAAGATGCGCGCAGCGAGGAAGAATTTGCGCGGCGCATCGAGGAGAAGGCAAGGACGCTTGCGCCCGGTCGCTGGCTGCTGGGCGGAGATTGGGACGAGCAGGCGTGGGCCCGGGCCAAGCTGCCGTCGCGTGGGATGATCGATGCGGTAACGGAAAACCATCCCGTCTTCCTCAGCCGCTACGACGGGCACGCGGCGGTGGCGAATTCGCTGGCCCTCAAGCTGGCAGAAGTGACCCGCGCCACCCCTGACCCCGTGGGCGGCATCATCGTGCGCGATGCAATGGGAGAACCCACGGGAATCTTCAAGGACGCGGCGCAAGATTTGATTGCTAAAGCTATTCCGCCGCCCTCGGGGGCCGAGATGAGGGAAGCTTTGCACGCGGCGTTGGCGGAAGCCGCGCGCGTAGGTCTGACCTCGGTCCACTCCATCACTGTCGATGGGGATTCCTGGGATGGCAGTTTTACCGGTGAGATTCAACTCCTGCGCAGCGCCGAGTTGGAAGGCTGGCTCACCTGCCGAATGTACGAAATCGTTCCCATCACGCACTGGGAAAAGCTGCGCAACGCCGGCTTGGCGCACAACATGGGTGACGATTTTATCAAGCTAGGCGGTGTAAAAGCCTTTGCGGATGGGTCCCTTGGCTCGGCGACCGCCTGGATGTATGAACCGTTTGCCGATGACCCGGCCAATCACGGCATCCTCCTTCCGCTGATGAACCCACCCGCGAAAATGGAAGCCCTCGCGCGCGGCGCGGACCAGGCGCAGATTCAACTCTGCATTCATGCCATCGGCGATCGCGCCATCGCGGAAATCCTCGATATGTATGCGCGCCTGGGTGGCGGCGACGTGGCCGCGCATCGCTTTCGCATCGAGCACGCCCAGCACATGCGCCCCCAGGACTTTGCCCGTTTCGCGAAGCTGGGCATCATTGCCAGCATGCAGCCGTATCACGCCATCGACGACGGCCGCTGGGCCGAGAAGCGCGTGGGGCACGAGCGCGCCAAGTGGAGTTACGCGTGGCGCACCATGCTCGACGCCGGTGCGCCCTTGGCGTTTGGCTCTGACTGGCCGGTGGCGCCGCTTAGCCCCATTCTCGGCATTTATTCGGCGGTCACACGCGCGACGCTGGACGGCAAAAACCCGAAGGGATGGTTCCCCGAGCAGCGACTCACCGTGGAAGAAGCCTTGCGCTCTTACACGCAGGGTTCCGCCTACGCCGCCTTCCAGGAAAACGAGAAGGGCAGCATTGCGCCAGGGAAGCTTGGGGACGTTGTGGTGCTTTCCGACGATCTCTTCAGCATCCCCCCCGCCCAAATTAAAGATACACAAGTAGTCATGACCATTGTGGGCGGAAGAATCGTTTACCATATGAGTGATTGAACTCTGCGCGTAGCCGTTGTAAGATTTGGACTATTGAAGGGTGGCTGGCGAAAAGGGGATATTGATTCGAGCGGCAGCGGCCCGTCGATTCTGCTATGTGGTGGGAGAAAAAAACTCGGCCGGTGGCGGACCCTCCGGGGATCCGTCCAGTAGAGGTCCCGCCGGCGCCTCTGGAAGTGAGACCGATTATGAGCGAACCGACAGCGAAGTCGACAAGTCCATCGGCGGCAGGAAGCCCGCACACCCTTCTGGGTCGCACGGTGGTGGTACAAGGGCAATTATCCTCAGGTGAAGATCTGCAGATCGAAGGGCAATTCGAGGGAAACGTTAATCTTGACGACCATTGCTTGACGGTGGGGACGGAAGGCCGAGTCAAAGCGGAAATCCGTGCCCGGCAAGTCGTAATCCTGGGGTCAGTAACCGGCAACGTTGCGGCTCGCGAAAAGATTGAGATCCGCCGCACCGGCCATGTGGTGGGTGATCTTGTTGCCGGAACGGTGGCAATTGAAGAGGGCGCGTACTTTAAGGGGAGTATCGATATCGCGCGGGACAATGGGTCAGGGGCCCCGGGCGATGTGGCAACGCCGAGCACCTTCAGTACCGGCGCCTAACCTGGATTTGTTCTCACGGTTCTGGAAGGGCCGGGCGGACGCTCACAGGCGCAGACCAGTCACCAAAGGCTCAAACGACCAAACCTTGTTTTTCCCTTCGTCGCAGCAGCCGCGCATGGAGCAGGGCTGCCCGAAGCGTGCAGCTTGAAATGGCCCTACGAAAAAACCAGGAAGAGATAGGCAGGACGGCTGCCACTTCGCCAGCTACCAGCCGTGGTCTCCAGTGGCTCTGGCAGCACCTCTCGCATTTGCGCCACCCCCACTGGTTTGGGTGCGGCCCCATCTACCAATCCACTTTAGACGTGCTGTTGTTGCGCGGTGCCAAGCTCTACCTCTCGGACCTGATTACTCCCGCTCAGCAAAGCAACTCGGTCTTTTGGTCCCGCCAGAGTAAAACGCCAGTCTTCTTGGTTGACGATTTCCTCGCCCAGGTCCCTTCCATCCCTCCGGAATCGCTTTCGGCAATTTGTTGCTGGGGCCTTCTGGATTTGCTCCCGCGCGAGGCGCTGCCCCGGCTGGTTGAGCGCTTCCATTCCTACCTTCAGCCTGGTGGCGTCATGTTCTCAATACTACGCGAACCGAGCGTGGTAACCGGCGCCGAAACCCGCTGGTGGTTCGAAAGCCTCACCGTTCTCGGGTCAAGCGACACCAGCCAGAAACCCTTTCCCTACCCCGCCCTGACCAACCGCGAAATGGAGCGCCTTTTCCCCGGCGGCAACGTCAAGACCTTCCTGACGCGCTCCGGCCGCCGCGAAGTGCTGGGAGTGAAATGACAACCAGCAAACCGAACAGTGGCCGGAAGGCGGCGTCTATGCGCCACTCGCTCATGGGGGAACAATACCTCTCGCAAGCTTTCACCGGAGAAGTACCAGGTCTCCGCGAATTTGCCCAATATGGTGCTTGTGGATCGGATAGGAAATCATCCTGTTCCGCCTCTTGAGGTGCCTCGCAAATTTTTTTTGAGCGTGACCTTTTTGCGTTGCCTACAGGTCGGATTGTGGGAAGGGTCATTCGCCCCCACGGAGAAATTCCCTGACTTTGCTCTCCATGACGTCTTTGCCGAAATGGGAAGATGGCAAGCGTACCCCCGATTGCCACCCAGCTTAAAATGCAGGCCGATGAACCGATGGCCCGATTCCTTATGCTTTCTTTATAACGATTATAAGGAAGAGGCGAGAAGCCGTCGCGCTATCTTTAGGGTTTCCCTAATTCGCAAAACTGATTAAGATTGATAGGAGACAGGGGCACAGTTTTTGCGGGTCAGGGGCTGCGTGTATCCCCGGCAGGCAATAGTATCGTTTAGAAGATGGTTTTGGGGGGAGAACTCAGGAGGATCGCAATGAAATCGTCCAACGCCGCGACGGAATCGGCCAACTTCACCGAACTATTGTGCGGGATGGGCCGATCGGCGACAGGCACCATGGAGGAGCGAGCGCGGCAGGAAGATCCTGCGTTGCTCAAGAGCATGCTAGGGAAAATGGTTCTGGTCCGCCGCTTCGAGGAAAAAGCCGCAGAACTTTACACGCTGGGGAAAATCGGGGGGTTTTGCCACCTTTATATTGGGCAGGAAGCGGTGGCCGTGGGAGCCCTTTCCACCACGCAACCTGACGATTATATTTTCACGTCCTATCGTGAGCACGGCCACGCGTTGGTGCGCGGTATGGACCCCGGCGAAGTGATGGCGGAACTGTGCGGCAAGCGAACCGGCGTCTCCAAAGGCAAGGGTGGGTCGATGCACCTGTTTGACAAACGGCGCAACTTCCTGGGGGGGCACGGAATTGTCGGTGGACAGCTTCCACTGGCGGCGGGCACGGCCTTTGCCTCCAAGTATCTGGTGCAATCCCGCGTGACGCTTTGTTTTTTCGGGGAAGCGGCCGTGAACATCGGTTCGTTCCATGAGTCTTTAAACCTCGCCGCGCTGTGGAAGCTTCCCGTGGTCTTTATCTGTGAGAATAACCGCTTCGGCATGGGGACGCCGATTGAACGCGCGTCTTCGCTCTACGAGCTTTCGCAGAAGGCATGCGCCTACAACATGGCGCGCACCTGGGTGGATGGCATGGATGTTCTTGCCGTGCGCGAAACCCTGAAAGAGGCGGTGGATCGCGCGCGCAAGAATAGCGCCCCCACGCTCATCGAAGCACGCACCTACCGCTTCATGGGCCATTCCATGTCTGACCCCTCGCACGGCCATTACCGCACCAAGGTGGAAGTGGAAGAGCAGCGCCGGCATGATCCCATCAAACAGTTCACCGCAGCCCTGGAAGCGAACGGAGTCGTGGACCAGGCCTATCTCGACGAGCTCGAACAGAGAGTCCGCGACACGGTGGAAGAAGCCGTGGCGTTTGCGGAGCGGAGCCCGCAGCCCGATGAGAAGGAACTCTACACAGACGTTTACATGGATTAGGTAATTTAGTGGGGAATGATTTTGCGAATCGGGGATTTGATGGCGGGGGTGGCGGCTGATTGTGGACAGTCCGCAAATACCCCCATACTCGTCGATTTTAAGTGATTCTTCCCAGTGAGTTCGCGGAGCGACTAAATGTCGATATTGACCTATCGTGAAGCCCTCAATCAAGCCATGCGCGAGGAAATGCATCGCGACGAGAACATCGTGCTGATGGGCGAGGAAGTGGGCTTTTATAACGGCGCTTACAAAGTCAGCAAGGGCATGCTGGAAGAATTTGGGCCCATGCGGGTGCTTGACACCCCCATCACTGAACTGGGCTTTACGGGACTCGGTGTAGGCGCCGCCATGACAGGGCTGCGGCCGATAGTGGAAATGATGACTTTCAATTTCTCCATGTTGGCCCTCGATCAGATTGTGAACAGCGCCGCCAAGATGCTCTACATGTCGGGTGGGCAGTTCAATATTCCTCTGGTGGTTCGCGGACCCGGGGGGGCAGGCCACCAGCTCGGTGCGCAGCACTCGCAAGCGCTGGAAGCATGGTTCTGCCACGTGCCGGGGTTGAAAGTGGTCGCCCCCGCGACGCCGGCGGATGCCAAAGGTTTGCTGAAGGCTTCCATTCGTGACAACAACCCGGTGGTTTTCATCGAGTCGGAAGTTCTTTACGGCACGCGCGGCGAAGTCCCGGAAGGTGAGCACCTGATTCCCTTGGGTGTGGCGGACTTCAAGCGGCCCGGCCGCGATGTGACCATCGTCGCGCACTCCAAGATGGTGCTGGTAGCTTTGGAGGCCGCAGCCGAACTGGCGGGCGAAGGGATCGAGGCCGAGGTGGTGGACCCGCGCACACTGCGGCCCCTCGATACCGGAGCCATCGTGAACTCGGTGAAGAAAACCAATCGCGTGGTGATTGTCGAAGAGGGTTGGGAATACTGCGGCGTGGGTGCGCAGTTCGTGGACGTTATCCAGCGCGCGGCGTTTGACTATCTCGATGCCCCCATCCTGCGCGTAACGGGCGTGGATGTTCCCATGCCCTACGCCAAAAACCTGGAACACCTGGTGCTGCCCGACAAGCAGCGTGTCAAGGACGCGGTGTACCGCGTGCTCTACAGGCAAGGGGGCAATTAAATTTTAGATTTCGGATTTTAGATTTTGGATTGAGCGTAAGCGCTGTTTGAGGCCGACAGTGTGTTTGACCCGCGGCAATCCAAAATCGCAAATCCAAAATCCAAAATGAACATGAGGGTTCCCCATGGCCGTTAAGGTAATGATGCCCAAGGGCAGCGATACGATGACGGAGGGCAAAGTCCTGAAGTGGCTCAAGAAGGAAGGCGATGCCATTTCCACCGGCGATTCCGTGGTCGAAATCGAAACCGATAAAGTGAATATGGAAGTGGAAGCGATGGGCAGCGGCGTGCTCCGCAAGATCCTCGTAGCCCCCAACAAGGTGGTTCCCGTCGGCGAATTGCTGGCGGTAATTGGGAAGGCCGACGAGGACATCGCTGCGTTGGTGAAGACCGATGGTGCGGCAAAAGGAGGAGTCCGAGGTCCGGAGTCCGAGGTCCGAAGTCAAGATCAGAAAGTCAGCACCCAACCTTCCACAGTCGCCGGAGGAGCGAGCCCAGCACCCAGCGCCCAGCACCTAGCACCTGCCCCCCAGCCTCCAGCCCCCAGCACCCAGCCCCTAACCCCTAGCACCCAACACCTAGCGCCTAGTACCTCACCTGCCGTGGGGGGCCGCGTGTTGGCTTCGCCCCTGGCCAAGCGCATGGCGAAAGAAATGGGTCTGGAGATTGCCGCGATTGCCGGAACCGGCCCCAATGGAAGGATCATTCGCCAGGACGTGGAGCGCAGTGCGGCGCTTGCCCCCTCGCCCCAGGCGGTTGCCGGCGTCACAGTTGGCGCTCCGACGCCTTCGCGCGCCCCTGCCCCTCTTCTGCCGCGGCGGCCTGCCCCATCGCCGACGGGTCCGGAGTTTTCCGACGAGCCGCTCAGTTCCATGCGCAAAGTTATCGCCACGCGCCTGGTGCAGAGCAAAGCGCCCGTCCCGCATTTCTATCTCACCGTCGAAGTGAACATGCAACGCGCCAAGGAGCTGCGCGAATCCGCCAATCTGCTCGACCCCGGGCTGAAGCTCAGCTACAACGACATAATCCTGAAAGCCTGCGCGGCGGCGCTGCGGCAGAATCCCGAGGTGAATGCCTCGTTTCAGGGCGAGTCGATTCGCTACCACCACCGCGTCAACCTGGGAATGGCGGTGGCGACGGACGGGGGCGGCCTCATTACACCTGTAGTGCGCAATGCCGACGCCAAGAGCCTGGCAGAGATTTCCGGCGAAGCCAAAGATCTAGTTGCCCGGGCGCGTGCGCGCAAGCTTTTACCCGAGGAATACGCCGGCTCCACATTCTCCATTTCCAATCTCGGGATGATGGGAATCGACGAGTTCTCCGCCGTCATCAACCCGCCGGAGGGCGCCATCCTGGCCGTGGGCGCAGTGGCTGAGAAGGCAGTCGTTGTGGATGGACGCGTCCAGGCCGGCCTACGCTGCCGCTTGACGCTTTCTTGCGATCATCGCGTCGTGGACGGCGCTACAGGAGCAAAGTTTCTGCAAAGCCTTAAGCAGATTCTTGAAAATCCCGTCTACTTAGCGTTCTAAGATCGGGAGATCCGGTGATCGGGTAGCAGAGTCTCGCATTCCAGAGACTCTGCGGCTTTTCCACGATTGCAGCGTCAAGCCAACCAATCAGGCGCTAACAACTATTGGATGTTTATTAAATAAAGAACCGCAGAGTCTGAATTGCACAGACTCTGCGCTACCAGCTGAGGGGGTTTCGGACCTTATCGCAGGTGAACCAGTTCCCTCCTTTTCTTGCTCGGGACCTTGTATTTAGAGGGTACCGAGTGTACATTGTCGGTGGGCTTACAAACGAAAAAGGAAATTCGCATAACCCAACTCTCCAGGAGGGAAGATGGCTACACCGGTTACACCTGCCTTCATGTTACAACGACAGCAGAACTTCCGCTTTGAGCGAACCGATCCTATCGTCGCTTATTACTTGGACGATGAGGATTTAAATGCGATTCACCATTGGCAAACGGAGTACGGGTATACTTTCGAGTTCCATGAGAGTCACGAGACCGGATACCCTATCTACATCAGGCCCGATCGCAATGCCGCTAACGCGAGCATGACAAAAATCGACACGAAGAACATTGCCGA
>Ga0335085_10015412_pt1 | contig 11097 bp, 6 predicted proteins | sample Lox_Sample_45_FD_206712 | JGI IMG/M metagenome (GOLD analysis project Ga0335085, IMG submission 206712) | Soil microbial communities from Loxahatchee National Wildlife Refuge, Florida, United States - Lox_Sample_4.5 | ecosystem: Environmental > Terrestrial > Soil > Wetlands | place: USA: Florida... | reverse complement strand
TTGCTGTACTACTTCGGTCAGAAGGGCACCGGTCCATGGGAATTTCAGCTGCCTGCGGGATTGCAGATCGACGCCAACGACCGTATCTACGTGGTGGATTCCTATAACCGCAGGGTGCAGATTTATCACTACACGGCGATCGGCAAGCCAGCACCCGGAGTAGCGCGATGAAGTGCATGGCCGTGCTTGCGCCGCTGCTGCTGTTGGCGGGAACCCTGGCATCCGCGCAGACACCCAACATCGACACCCTGGGCATGCACAACCTTACGTCCGGCAGCGGTGCCTCGGTTTATCAGACCTCAGGCGTCACTGGCTGCGCCTTCTGTCATCCTCCACATAGCGGATTAGGTGGAGTCAGTCCGTTGTGGAACCAGCAATACTCCAAGGCGACTTACAACCCCTATAAGAGCACGACCTATCACCAGACCGGCAATTCGCAGCCGCCGCTCGGAGTTACCAGCAGTCTGTGCCTGAGTTGCCACGACGGTACGGTCGCGGTGGGAACCAACCAGGCTTACGGGCAAGCCGGGATGAGCGGCAAGTGGGCCCCGCAGGATTCCTTCGGAAAGGACCTTAGCAGTTCGCATCCTTTCAGTCTCGTCCTGCCGATGAAAGACAGCATCGATCTGGTGTCCACGCTGATCTCGGGCAAGACTTCGGACCCGCTGGGCAAGGTCAAGCTGATCAACGGCAACATCGAGTGCACCAGCTGTCACGATCCGCACGTGCAGGATACGGACGTGGTTGCGCAGGAATTTCTGGTGCGTGACAGTTCCAGCGGGCAGATGTGTCTGGCCTGTCACGATCCCAACCGCATGATTCAGGGCCAAGTGAATCCGCTCGCAGGGTGGGACGGCAGCATCCACCAAACCGCGGTCAACAAGGTTGCTACCGAGGCCCGCGTCGGTTCGTACTCCACGGTAGCGCTGAATGCCTGCACCTCGTGCCACATGGAGCACAACGCTAACGGGCCGGCACGTTTGCTGCGTCCGGCCACCCCGGGCGCACCGAACCTGGATGTGGCGACTCAGGATTGCATGACTTGCCACAACGGCGGCACGTTCGTTTCTCCTGCGGCGCCGAACGTTATGGCCGAGATCAACAAGACTGGTCATTTGCTGCCCGCGGGAAACAATCCGCACGACGCCGCTGAGCCGGGCGTGCTGATCAACAATCGCCACGCCACTTGTGTGGACTGCCACAGCGCGCACGCCTCCAGCCAGGTTTCCAGCTTCGGGCCGCCGCCTACGATCCGCGTTTCGCAGTCGTATGTTGAAGGCATCAGTGCGCTGGACGGCATCACCGTCCTGAACCCGGCCATCAACCAATATGAGAACTGCCTGCGTTGTCACGGGACTGGGCCCGGTAAGCAGAGACTGCTGATGTACGGCTATGCTCCTTCGCGGCTGGTGAGTCTGCCAGACTTTTTGAATGTCATTCCCGAGTTCAGCCAGAACTCGACTTCGAGCCACCCGGTGTTTCACGACCGCAGCAGCCCGCTCTCGCAGCCCAGCCTGCGGGCATTCATGCTGAACCTAAGCGGCGAGAATTCCGCGCGCACGACCGGCCCGAGGATCTTCTGCTCCGATTGCCACAACAGCGACGACAATCGTGAGTTTGGCGGGCAGGGGCCAAACGGTCCTCACGGCTCAGTGAATTCGCACATCCTGGAACGCAACTACCAGTTCAGCCAGGCGGCTGTGCCCGGCGGCCTGGTGACCAATCTTTTCCCCAACCCGGATCTTGGCCCCACCGGACCGTATGCCATGTGTGGCAAGTGTCACGACCTGAGCAATGTGCTGGCGAACGCCAGTTGGATCAAGCACAGTACGCATGTTGGCCAGGATGGCTTCACGTGTTCGGTCTGTCACACCGCGCACGGTATGAGTACGAGCTCGCCGAATGTGAGCGGCGAACGCCTGGTGAACTTTGACGTCAACGTCGTCGGCGCCAACGGCAGTTTGCCGATTTCCTACAATCGCGGCACCGGCACGTGCGTTCTGATGTGTCACCAGGTAGCCCACAATCCCGACGGAAGCGTCAGCGGTGGTTCAAAAATGCAAGGGAAGAAGAAGTAAGCGTGCGGCGAGGCTGGCTGCAAATCGGTGCGCGCGGGCTGGCTCTGATAGCGCTGTTCATCGCCGCGCCCGTCTGGGAGCTGCGTCACCAAAGCACCCTGACCAGCCTCACGAACAGCGATTTCTGGTGGCACCTGAGTACAGGGTTCGGCATTCTCCAAAGTCATGCGTTGCCGCACAACGGCTGGTTCTCACAATCCTCCGCGCTGCCATGGATGGCGTCTTCGTGGCTCTACGATGTGTTGGTTGCCGCCGGCTTTCGATGGCTGGACATGCGCTTCCTCCTGCAGCTTGGGGTGTTTGCGAAGTTCGCGCTGGCAATCGTCGTGTTTAGGCTGGCGGGCGGGACGCGCGGGCGATTCTGGATAGCCGTCGGACTATCGGCCATTGCGCAGTATGTCCTCGGCCAGATGCCCCCGCTGCCGGTTTTGTGCTCAGTGATGGCTTTGGCGATTGAGTTGGCGTTGCTGTTCGACTTCCGACGGGGCGGCCGAATCGGCTCGCTCTATTTTCTGCCGCCGCTGTTTCTCGTTTGGGCGAATGTGGATCCGCTCTTCGTCGATGGAATCCTCGTGCTTGTCTTGTTTGCAGCAGTGTGCGTTGTCGAAAGCAGGGGGATTACGTGGATTGCCACGCCTCAGGATCATGTGCCGGTATCCCGCGTCGGCGGGGTTACAGCACTTTGCCTGATCGCGACCTTCGTGACGCCTTATGGTTGGAACGCATTCGGTGTTTTCTGGAGCGGGGCGACCAGCGCCGCAAATTCTTATTTCGCCGACTTCCAGAGCTTGCGTTTCCGTACGCCGCAGGACTATGTGCTGATGCTGCTGGCGATGGCGGCATTTCTCGCACTCGGCGTGGGGCGCTCGCGCGATCTGTTTGCGATTGGGCTGCTGGTGCTTTCGACGATGGCGGCGTTTCATTCCCAGCGCGATAACTGGTTGCTGGTGCTGGCGGCGACCTCGGTCATTGCCAACGCGGACACAGAAGAAACTACGAGCCCCGAGCCGCGAGCTGCGAGCGATGAGCAGAGGGCGGCATTTCTCACGGCTACGGCGGTCAGCATCGTTTTGCTGGTGGCGTTCGCGATGATGCGCATGCCCAGCCGTGATGAGCTGCGGGCAACGGTCAGCGAACATTATCCTGTCGCGGCGGCCGACTATATACGCACCAACCATCTCCCCACGCCGCTGTTTAACGCTTATCCCTGGGGCGGCTTTCTGACCTGGTATCTGCCGGAATATCCGGTGGCGATCGACGGGCGGACCGATCTCTATGGTCCCGATTTCAACATTCAGTTCGCCAAGGTCGCGAACTTCCAGGCGCACTACTCGACATTTGCGCCGCTCAACGAAGCCGGAACCATCCTGCTGGACAAGAGTTCGCCGATGGGCAAGGCCCTGCCCAACGTGCGCGGATTCAAAACTATCTACTCTGACAATGTGGCAGTCGTGTTGATACGGGAGACCGCTCAGCCATGAGCACCGCCGCGCCTGCCGCCGGTGCAGTTCCGCAGGAAAGGGTTGCCACTCCTGTATGGGAGAAGGCCGGCAACGCCGTGGCGCTGCTGCTCTACTCCGCGGTCGTACTCTTCACGGTGCGTTACCACGAGAAGTGGGCCGACGAAGCACAAGCCTGGCTGATCGCCCGCGATCTCGACCTGAAGACCATCTGGTTCCACGAGCTGCGCTACGAGGGCTCGCCCGGTCTGTGGCACACGATCCTGTGGATCGCGCAGCACGTCTTTCATTTGCCTTACGCGGCGCTCGGGTACATCGGCGTAGCGTTCGCCATCGCGGGCACGGCAGTGCTGATTTACAAGGCACCCTTCCCGTGGTTCATTCGGTGGCCGCTGGCATTCACGTATGTGATGGTCTATCAGTATGCGGTGATCGCGCGACCTTATACGCTGCTGCCGCTGCTCTGTTTCCTGGTCGCGATCTTCTTCAAAGATGTCGAGCATCCGGTGCGGATGACGGTTGTACTGGTAGCGCTGGCAAACCTGACTCTGCACGGTACGATATTGGCGGGATGTTTCGCGCTGCTCTATCTCATCGAAGCCATCAAGGTATGGCCGACGCTCGGTGAAAGTGTCCGCAACCGATATTTCATCTGCGCGGCTGTGATGGTGTGCACCTTCCTGTTCATCTTCATCATCCTGAAGCCCACGCCGGACATCGAAGAGTTTGCCGTTAAACGGGAGTTTGCGCAGCTTTCCGAGCAGGCAAGGGAGCAGATGAATCTCGCGTCGCCGTGGCGGAAGTTCACCACTATCACCTCGGGCGCCTTCCTCGACTATTTCGTTCCTTCGGCCATCTTCCTGGCGCTCTCCGGCGTCTGGTTTTTCTTTCGGCGTCGACTGTTCGTGTTTGTTCTGCCGGTTGGAGTGATGCTGGCTGTATATGCTCGCATTCACGGGGCGGCGCATCATCATGGCACAGCTTTTGTAGCCGCCATCACTGCGTTTTGGATCGCATGGCCGACCGGAGCAGAAATCGCCAACTCCTCTTCAAGAAAAGCCTGGATTGTGTGGACAGGGATATCCTTGCTCACCTGCATTTGCGCTGTGAACATCTGGGATGCGGCGGTTGTCATCAAGCGGGAGTACCTGTTTCCATACAGCGGATCGGAGGATGCTGCCAACTATCTCAGGTCAGTTGGCGCAGACAGAGGGCACATTTTTGGACTACTGTTCGGGGTCGTTGCAGTCCAAGCATATTTTGATCATAAGATCTTCGACAACCTCCCAACCGACTATTTTCACCACGGCGTGCCGCTAACCGGAACAACGCTGGATGTCGAACAACTGGAATCGATCCAGCCTGAGTATGTAGTTGCCTACAGCCAGGAACCGAAGCTCATGATCGAGACTGGTCTGCCACAGTTGACCAGCCGTGGATATGAAGTCGTCCATTTCTCCGATGGCTACTACCTCTATAAGCAGGCTGTGTTTGAGAGAGAGGTCTTCTTCATTCTGCGTCGCGTTCATCCTACCGGCGGGCAAACACTACAGCCATTGAGTCCTGATAAATAAGCTGGAACCGCGGATCGACCGTCAGCAGTTTGGCCAGCGGCACGTCCGCCGCCAACAGCACCACGCCCGCCTCGTTCAGGTAAGGATCAGTCTGGTAGCCGGCATCGCCATTCTGTGAGGCGCAGAAGAGTTGGTCGAGTTGATCGCCGTAGAGATCATTGCGGCCATCGACCGCGACTGGGTAGTCGGGCATGTACCACATGAGGAAGCCGCCCCAACCAAGGTTGTTGTACAGTGGGCCGGGCTGCGGATGCTGCCGCAGGAAGTTCACGGCGTTGACCGGATATTCGGAGCTGATAGCGCGATCGATGCCGCGCTCGGTGAAGTCGGTGCCACGCGCGATGAGGAAGAGCAGAACCGCAGTGATCGCGGCGACGCCCAGAACCTCAGCCAAGGTCATAGGCCGGTCGTAATCCTTGATCCCACCCAACCCCAAAGAAGGGTTGGATGGGGCACCCGCGCGCTCCCGAATCCCACTCATTCCAACCGCAAGAATGAGTGGGGCCCCCGTGCCTTCCGAGTCCCACTCATTCCAACCCAAGGAATGAGTGAGCCACCCGAGAGAGTCGGCGATGCAGGCCGCCGCTGGAATCGCGATGAACCACGCATCGCGCATGGTGCGATAGGCCACCACACTGCAGATGGTTAGCATCGCCAGCTTGAAGAAGTCGATCTTCTTGCGCCAGCCGATAGCAAAAAACCCAAAAGCCGTCAGAAGCAGCTGGAAGTAGTTGCTGGTCTGGCGGAAGCCGAGCGGCTGCAGTTCGATGATGACGTTGTATGCGAACTTCGCTTTCGAGTACTCGACGACGGCGACGTAGGGATGATAAAAGTTCGGGCCGATCAGCGTCGCCAATACGCACGCCGCGAAGATTGCGATCATCGGCAGCGCCGGCAGTTTGGGTTTCAGCAGAAAGCCCGGTGCCAATCCCCATTGCTCGGCCATACGCTGTGCGACTGTGGTTGCCATCAGCAGTCCAACCAGAAACAGGCCGTGGATGAACTGGATGTGCATGTTCACCCAAATCCAGAAGATGAGTGGCAGCCAGTAGAGCAACTCGACGCGACCGCTGCGATTGGCTTCGAGCAACAGCGTGAGCGTGATGCAGAACAGAATCATCGAGAAGAAAACCGGCCGCGGCATTCCGTTGAACAGGAACGACCAACATGTGATGGCCGCGAGTACCAGCGCCGTCCAGAAGCTTCCGGAGAGGCGGCGCAGCATCCAGTAGACGGAGCAGGCCACCCCGATGGTGAGCAGCGTTCCATAAAGCCCGATGCCCATGATGCCGAACCAGCGATAAGCCAGCGACATCAGCACTTCGTAACCCCAGCTATAGGCGATCCAGGGACGGCTGGCCGCCGTGCGCGACAGAATGCCGGTATGTGGCACCGCCATGTGCTCAAGGATCCAGTCGCCGACCTTAAGGTGCCACCAGATATCGTTATCGATAACGCAAAGCTTGGTATAGAAGGCGAATCCGCCCACCACCGCGAGAAAAACTGCGAGCGCCGCAAGTTGAAGGGGACGGAAGCGCAGCAGGGAGCGCAGGTCCTGAAAGGCAACACTAACGCTGGGTTCGGAAGGCGAGGCGGCGCTGTGCTCTTCGCTCTCGGAATTTGTAGAAGCTGCCGTCATGGGCTACGCCAGCGAAGCCTCACTGGCCTTGACCGGCACCAGACGCGGCTCGATGCGCTGCTCTCCGGCGCTGCCCGCCTCGTGATATTCGCCGTCCTGATTCACTGCCCACACATCGTACTCGCTGCGGCCGGCAAGAATGTTGCGCGCTGCCAGTAGGGCGGTCATCATGGCGTGGTCCTGATTGTTGTACTTGTGCATGCCGTTGCGGCCGACCAGGTGAAGGTTAGGGCAATGCCTGTCCAACGCTTCGCGCACGGTGTTCACGCACCGCTGATAACTGTCGTCATAGACGGGATAGGCCTTGCGCTGGCGAATGACGCAGCCATCGACCACATCTTCTGCCGAGCCAAGCCCGATCTGCTGAATCTCGCGCTTCGCCATGGCGATTAAATCGGCGTCGGCAGAGTTCCAGAGCTGGTCTCCGTCGAAGCAGAAATACTCCAGGCCATAGCAGCAGAAGCTTGGATCAGGCACCATCTCGGGCGACCAGGACTTGTAATTTTGCACTCGGCCCACCAGCACTGACGGATCATGAATGTAAATCCAGTTATCGCTGAAGCGGTCCTTGTCGCGCAGGATCAATCCAATGGTAAGGAAGTCGCGATAGCGCAGACCGTTGGCCGCCTCAGTCGCAGCGGCCGGAAGCTGTGGCTGAAGTTGCGAAACCAGTTCGCGAATCGGCATCGACGAGATCACATGCTCGCCTACGAATTGTTCGACCTCTCCGGCGGCGTTGCGCGTGGTGACGTTCCAGCGCTGCGTGCTCGCGTCGAACCGGCACCCCGTCACTTCGCGTCCAAGCATGACCTCGCCACCCAGGTTGCGAACGCGGCTGGCGCATTGCTCCCACATCATGCCTGGGCCCTGGCGCGGATAACGGAAGGTATCAATCAGGGTCTTGATGACCTGGGTACGGTCCTTGGGCTTACGCCTCGGCAACAAGGCGTTCCTGGCGGCGGACCACAGCGAGAGTCCTTTAATGCGTTGCGCTGCCCAGTCGGCGGAAATCTCCTTGCAGCTCATGCCCCACACCTTCTCGGTGTAGGTCTTGAAGAAGATGCTGAACAGCCGCTGTCCAAACTGGTTGACCACCCAGTCTTCGAAGGTCTTCGGGTTGGGTGTAGGCCGCAGCTTCGCTTTGCCGAACGAGGCCATGCAGCGAATCGACTCAAACAGCCCCAGCTTCGACAGTGCCTCAAAAGGCTTAAGCGGGTAACTGTAGAACTGTCCGCGATAGAAGATGCGCGACGAGCGTGGGCGTTCGAGCATCAGGTCGCCGGCGATCTCGGTCCACAGGTCTTCAACTTCGCGCGACTTGGAGAAAAAACGGTGGCCGCCGATGTCGAAGTGGAATCCTTTGTAGTTCACAGTGCGCGAGATGCCGCCGACGTATTCCGGATCGGCCTCGAGCACGATCACCGGCTGTCCATGTTTGGAGAGCTCATAGGCCGCGGTCAGGCCCGCTGGTCCGGCTCCGACGATTACAGCTTTGTAGGTTTTCTGTTCCATTGCAATTCCGATTGCGCGCAGCGAAGGCGCCAATTCCATCGGCGCTTTCGGCTCGAAATTCGCTGGGGCCCTGCCATCCTTCAAGCGGTAGCAACCGGATAAATGCAGGTGGTCTTCCATTGCGGCGGGTCTGTAAGTGCCTCAAATCAGACCACAAATCTGGATGGCGGCACGCGAGCCGGCATTCGCCGAGGCGTCAAAACACACGCAGAGTGCGGAGAAAAACACGCTTTGGAACACCACGTGCCCAACTGACCACGGGCTGCGAGCCGCTAAACGTCTGTGCCACAAGCGATTGTTCGCCAGCCTTCGCCGGGCCGACTTTGGCACCCCTCATGCCCTTACAGAAGTTGAATATCTGCGCCGCCTGATCCTCGATTCAGGCGTTACGCCAGGGGTGACCACACATATGGAACAGGAAAGTAAGGGTCTCGAAACCCAGCGTAATTATTGGAAGCCCGTGCAGGTGTATGTGCTCGCGGGCATTTGTCTTCTCATTGGTCTTCCGGTGGGATATCTGTTGCGTGGTTCAGCTCCCGAGCCGACGCCCGCCGCAGTGCAAGCGTCGACCCCAACGGGCACGCCTCCGGGAATGCCTGCCAGTGTGCCTGCAGCGATGCCGCCCTCGGCATCCACTGCGGGAGCTGCCATGCCCGGTGGCATGCCGCACCCCGCTCCCACCCTGGACGACATGAAGCGCATGGCCGACAAGAAGGCCGAGCCGCTGCTGACGCAACTCAAGTCCAAGCCTGACGACGCGAAACTGCTGAACCAGATCGGCATCGTCTACCGCAGCGCACACCAGTTTGACGACGCGCGGCAGTATTTCCAGAAGTCGTTGGCAGTCGATCCCAAGAATGCTGACGTCCGCACCGACATGGCGGCTTGCATGTTCTACACCGGCGATGTTGACGGCGCTATCAGCGAACTTGATCAGGCGCTCAAGTACGATCCCAAACATCCGGGCGCGTTGATGAACCTGGGCATCATCAAGTGGAAGGCGAAGAACGATGTGCCCGGTGCGCTGTCTGCCTGGGAGAAGCTGTTGAAGTCGAATCCCAACTTCCCGCAGAAGAGCCAGGTAGAACGCCTGATCGCCGAAGCCCAGCAGAGCAAGAGCTAGCCGGCTGATCACAGCAGAGCGATCGACATGTACGAATCCCCAGTGCAAAGTCGCGAGGACGTTCAGCAACCGCAAGCTGCCGCAGCCGATACTTCCTCTGCGCGACCGCCGCGGACCTGGCGCTTCTGGGCGCTGCGTGTAGCGATTGCTGTCGTTATTCCGGTCCTGTTGCTGATCGTGGTCGAGATCGGGCTGCGTCTGTTCAACGTGGGATATTCGACCGCGTTGACGCAGCCCTGCACCGTTCATGGCCGTCCGGCGGATTGCTACAACCTGTTCTTTCCCGCTCCGTTCTTTCCTCCGGGCATGATCAAGACGCCCGAGGTGTATGCGGTCCCGCTCGACAAGCCGAAGGGCACGTATCGCGTCTTTATTCTTGGCGAGTCGGCGGCGATGGGCGACCCCGATCCCGCGTATTCCTTCAGCCGCTACCTTGAGGTGATGCTGGCGCAACGCTTCCCGTCGATGAACTTCGAGGTGTTCAACACCGGAAGCGTGGCCATCAATTCACATGTTTCTTTACTGATTGCCAAGGGACTGGCGAAGCTGCGGCCGGACCTGGTCTTCATTTATTCCGGCAACAACGAAGTTGTAGGCCCCTACGGACCGGGCACTGTGCTGTCGTCCTCAGGCATGAGCCTGCCCGTGGTGCGCGGCAGCATCTTTCTGCGTTCGACGCGCCTAGGCCAGTTGCTGACGCAGGCGGGCGCTCAGAAGCAGCAATGGAATGGCATGGAGATGTTTCTGGACAAGCAGGTTCCCGCCAGCTCTCCGCTGATGAAATATGCCTACGCGAACTTCGACTCGAACTTGCGCGACACAATTGCAGCCGGCAAAGATGCAGGCGCGCATGTCATCGTCAGTACCGTCGCGGCGAACCTGAAGGACTGCGCGCCGTTCGCATCGCAACACCGCGATGGCTTGAGCCAGAGTGATCTCAGTAAGTGGTCGGGCCTGGTCGAGGAAGGCATCCGGCTGGAGAGTGCCGGCGACTATCAGCAGGCGCTGGCGGTCTATCGCGAAGCCTCGTCGATTGACGATCAGTACGCCGAGTTAGAGTTTAGGATTGCTCGCTGCTCGGAGAAGCTAGGCGACACCCAGCAGGCTGCGCAACACTATTCGCGCGCTCGCGATCTCGATACACTGCGCTTCCGCGCCGACAGCAGGATCAACGAAATCAACCGGTCGGCCGGCGCGATGGGCGCGGATGTTGTCGACGCTGCCGCCGTCTTCGCGCAGAATAGCCCGAGCGGCGTCACCGGCAGCGAGCTGGTTTACGAGCACGTCCACATGACACCCAGCGGAAATTACCTGTTGGCGCGCGAAATGTTTCGCAAGATCGCAACTCAAATTTCAGGACAACCCGTTCAGGACAACGAGATTCCATCCGAAGCGGAATGCGAGCGGCTGCTGGCGTTCACCGCCTACGACCGCTATCGCATTACCAACGAAATGCTGCAGCGCCTGCAGCGGCCTCCGTTCACCAATCAGATCAACCATGCGGAACAGGAGCTGCGGCTGTCGCTGGCGGCGCAACAGCCAGTGGAGAGCCCCGACGCCACGGCCGCCGAGTATCGCGCGGCGATTGCGCTGCGGCCAAACGACCGCGTCCTACATTACAACTACGGCCTTTTTCTGTACAACTTCGATCGCGAAGCGGGAGCGCAGGAGTTGATGATGTCGCAGCCGTGGGACGGATTCCCGGTGTTTG
>Ga0335085_10015410_pt1 | contig 11098 bp, 8 predicted proteins | sample Lox_Sample_45_FD_206712 | JGI IMG/M metagenome (GOLD analysis project Ga0335085, IMG submission 206712) | Soil microbial communities from Loxahatchee National Wildlife Refuge, Florida, United States - Lox_Sample_4.5 | ecosystem: Environmental > Terrestrial > Soil > Wetlands | place: USA: Florida... | reverse complement strand
TCTTTCCGTCTTCTCGCCGTAACTTGGTACGGCCGCGCTGGTTTCCCGATGTGCGGAACGACTTCCAGTTCCGGTCGAACTCTTCAGTATCAGCATAGAAACGAGCGATAGATCGCCCGACAAGTGCTTGACGAGAGGCGGCCAAGACATTGCAAGCTGCCGGATTGGCGTCGAGACAGATTCCGGCATCGTTGATGATCAGGATACCGTCGAGGACATGTTGGAGGACGGAATCAAGTCTTTGGTCGGCGTTATGAGCGGCGGTATCCCTCGAGCGCTGTGTGAGCCAAGCGAGGCGGAAATACAGTGCAAAGACCAATACGCCCAATCCCATGCACACGAGCAGAGTTGGGATTAGCACACCGGCGAAAGGAGAAGCGTATATACCTGAACTTATTGAAAGGATCAGCAAGCTTGCGCCAAGAACCAGTAGAAGCACAGAACTGACACGGAACCAAAGTGGAGAGCGATTGAACGCGTAGAGAGAAGCACGGGACATCGAAAGGATAGGCAATGCTCACGAATCCCACCGGCACACAAAGAGATCGTATCGTTACCGGTTGGTGACTATCCTACGTACGACAGCCCAAGGGGTCAAGAAGCGCAGTGGCTATTCCCCAAAGTGAGCGGCAGGCCGATTTTCGCTGCTGATGCTCACTTGTGGTGTAATCGGAGAGGTTCTCAAAACGTGACGGTCGTCTCTATTTTTCCTTGTATATCCCGCGATCTAAGCCATCCAGTAGCTCGTTAATACGAACTCTAAAGGTGTCGCATATTCGTAGGAGTGTCTTTACTGTGATCGGCCTGCCAGCTTCGATTTGCTGCCAATGGCGAGCGGAAAATCCAAAGCCGATCATATCTTCCTGCGTATACTCGCGCGCTTTGCGCAGCTTTCGGATTCTGTCCCCCAACGTCCGGAAAAACCGAGCTTCGTCTATCACGGGCCCAGTTTTAAGATCTCGCTGGCAAATGTACCACGAGCAGATTAGCTGGTCCTGTCTCAAGCGTGATCGTGCAGGCGAGTGTTCTTAGCCAACTAGGCGCGCCGGACCTTGTTTTTCCCAGCCGCCTCCACCATTTGGGCTCGCAAACTCTTGAGATCGACTTCGGAATCCAGAGGACGCACGAATCGATGGAGTGGAACTTGAAAGACAGCACAGATGCGAAGGATCGTCGTTACGTTAATGCGCCTTCCTCTCTCGATTTGTTGCCAATGACGGGCGGAGAATCCATAGGGAATCATGTCCTCCAAGGTCATGTCATTCTTCTCGCGAAGCGCACGTGCCCTTCTTCCGAGCGCTTTGAAGAATGAATTGGTGTCTATCACGCATAAATATGTAAGGTGCCACGAGCAAAAGCACCACGAGCAGAATAGCTGTACACGCTAATTTGCTCGTGTTAGTCTCAACGCAAGGAACGGTGCTTTACGCCAAATGGCTCCAGTATGCAGGCGATTTAAGTACAACTGAACTGCGAAGAGATGTTATGGATTCATTCGCCGCATCGCGATTTCCTGCACTTCCTCTCTCGACAAGAGGGCCGACGACTCAGTCCGTCCCAAGAGAGGGGTCTTCGGCCCGCTCCGAATGTTCCGACGAAGCATTGCTGTCTTGGATTGCACGTCAGGATCGTGAAGCCTTGGCAACGCTTTTCCGTCGTCATTACCGCCTTGTGTATGGGATTGGACGTAAACTCCTTCGCGACAGCGCAGAAGCGGAGGACCTAGCTCAGGATGTGTTTCTCCACATCGCTCGAAAGAGCCATCTCTACGACAGTTCGAAGAGTGCCGCGCGGTCCTGGATTGTGCAGGTGACTTATTTCCAAGCGCTGAACCGGAAGGGCTATCTGACGGAGCGGCAATACTACACCGCACTAGATTGGGAAGGCAGCGATGCCCAGGAGCTAGCCACTCCAGTCATTGCGGAGTACGATCATTCTGGTGAGGCAGTGTTTGGCCGGAGGCGCTGGCAAAGGATCCGTGAAATGCTGACCGAGGACCAATGGGAAACAATCCGGTTACATTTCTTCGAAGGTTGCACATTCGCCGAAATAGGCGAGAGACGAAATCAACCGATCGGCAACGTACGGAATCATTTCTACCGCGGTTTGGCCCGGCTGCGAAAGTACATCTTTCGTAGCGAACTGCGAGGTTGCTAAACTGTGCGGCAGAAGAAGGCTTGCGAAGCCAAGGTGCAGTAGTCGATGGCTCCCCACGAAGAATTTCTCGAATTGTGCGCCGTATCGCTTTCAGGCGAATTAACCGGGGAAGAGCGGAGAAAACTAGAGGAGCATCTGAAGGGCTGCGCCTCCTGCCGGGAAGCCCTGGTGCAGTTCAAGGCGTCGGCGAAGGCAACCATTCCAGAAGCAGCCAAGCATGAGGTCGAGGCGGAGGAGTTCGATTCCGACTCCTCATTTTCCGTGGAAAGAGCTGAAGCCGCATTCTTTTCGCGATTTGATCGCGAAGGCGGATTTAGCGGACCTGAGTCGAGATTCCCGGTCAAAGGTGTGCAGGGGCCGAACGGCCGAGAATCGAGCATCGCTGTTGGAGCTGGGTGGGGCCAACTATGGATGCCTTTCGCAGCGATCCTTCTGCTTAGTGTAGCCCTCGGCGTTGCTTCTTATCGGATTGGAATAAGAAAAGGTGTAGAGACCGCCAGTACCGCACCTTCGCCGAACAGCGCAGAGGTCAGTCTCGAAGCACGGCTGAGCGACGCAGGGCACGAAAGGCAAGAATTGCTTGCAGGGATCGCAGCGCGCGATCAAACCATTGCGGAGTTAAAGAAACAGATTCAGGAACGGACGGCGGCGACCCAACCTCAAAAAGCTCCGGCACCCGAACAAAATAACCCAACTGGGCAGGGAATTGCCGACGCTGCCAGACTGGAGGCGTTGCAGAAGCAGTTGGACGCCGAGGAACAGGCGCGTTCGCAGCAGTTGGCGCGTGTGAGCGACTTAGAAGCAAAGGTGGCCGACCTCTCGAAGCAGCTACAGGAAAGCGGACTCACAATCGCGCAGCAGAAACGGCAGCTCGATGAGAAGGAATCTGTCCTAAATCAAGACAGGGAACTCCTCGAACACGACCGCGACATTCGGGACTTGATGGGCGCTCGAAAACTATATGTAGTTGACGTGTACGATGTGGGGGGATCTGGCACGAACAAGCCTTACGGTCGGGTTTTCTACACATTGGGGAAATCCTTGATATTTTACGCCTATGACCTCGACCAGGCGTCGGGTGTCAGGAACGCCAGCACCTTCCAGGCCTGGGGGCGGCGGGGGCCGAACAAAGACCGGGCACTCAGCTTGGGTGTCTTTTACGAAGATAATGCCGCGAACAAGCGATGGGTCGTAAAGTTCGATGACCCCAAGAGCCTGGCACAGATTGATGGCGTGTTTGTGACAGTCGAACCGGACGCGCACAGCAACACCCCTCGAGGGAAACAAGTTCTCTTCGCGTACCTCAATGTAAATCCCAATCATCCATAATTCTTAAGGGTCGGCCCGGCGCGCTCACCGTTCCTTCCTCGTTTTTATTTGAAAGCCTTTGATACAGAAATCCGCAGACTAGCGGATACCAGACAAGAGGGTGTGAGCCCACAAGTTCTGGGAGGGTTTCCTTGCGAGCGATCCTAGCCGCACGTTTTCTCATTGTCTGCATCTTTATCGTGAGTTTGAGTGTCGCGCAGTCACCGAACGGCACGATTAGCGGGATTGTGCAGGATCCGTCGGGCCGACCGATTCCGGATGCCGACATTATTGTTGTGAACGATCTGACCAGCGTTCAATACCAAGCCAAAACGAATAACGAAGGAATCTACGTGGTGTCGAATTTACCGCCCGGACCGTATCGTCTTCAGGTGTCGAAGATCGGGTTTCGCACACTGATCAAGCCCGATTTGATTCTGAATGTGCAGGATGAGTTGGCCATCAGTTTCACGCTGCCCCTCGGGTCTGTCTCTGAAGTAGTCACAGTGCAAGGCGGCGCGCCACTGGTCAACACACAAGACGCCGCCGTCAGTACAGTGATCGATCGAAATCTTGTAGCGAACCTGCCTCTGAACGGCAGAAGTTTCAACACGCTCCTGCAATTGACGCCGGGGGTGGTGATCGCGCCAGCCACGAGCATGTCTCCTGGGCAATTCAGCATTGGCGGCCAGCGAACCAGCGCGAATAACTTCGTCATCGACGGAGCGTCGGCGAATTTTGGCGTAGCTCCGAATACCGGGCTTGGTTCGTCCGGGACCGGGTCCGCGCAAGCCTTCAGTGCTATTGGGAGCACGAGTAGTTTGGTTTCCGCGGATGCATTGCAGGAGTTTCGCATAGAGACTTCCTCGTTCGCCCCTGAGTTTGGACACACGCCCGGCGGCCAAGTAGTTCTATCGACGAGATCGGGGACCAACGACTGGCACGGTGATGTATTTGAGTACTTTCGCAACACCGTTCTCGACGCGAATGATTGGTTTGCGAATCAGGCAGGTAAACCCCGAGCCCCGGAGCATCACAACGATTTCGGCGGAGTCTTCGGCGGTCCCATCGTCAAGAACAAGACGTTCTTCTTCATTTCTTACGAAGGGGAGCGGCTGAGATTGCCACTGACTTTAATCCAGTATGTTCCGTCCGAGTTCGCGCGGTCTTCGGCTTCACCCGCAATTGGTTCCGTGCTCAATGCCTACCCTCAACCGAATGGTACGGTTTCAGCGGATGGGTATTCGGCGCTCTTTACAGGGACCGGGTCGAATCGAGCCTCGCTCGATGCGGGAAGCGTGCGCATCGATCACAACTTCAGCGACAAGCTCGCGATTTTCGGACGTTACAACGAAGCTCCTTCCGAATTTGTCGACCTGGGGCAGGGCTTGAACGATCCACAAGCGACAAGCGTGGGGACACGCACCGCGACCGTGGGTGTGGATAATATTTTTACCCCGGTTTTCTCCAACGCATTTAGGTTCAACTACTCGCAGCAGACAGCGAAGAGTTCGTACCAACTCACTTCCGCGGCGGGTGCCGTGCCCTATGAGCCGAGTATCCTTCAGGGCTCGCTCCCGACCGATGATACTTACGTGATTTTCGGTACCTTCGACACAAGTTTCTTCATCACCGGGCCGGTGGCCAGCAATCGAAGTCAGCAATTGAATTTCGCTGATGACCTGAAGCGATCGATCGGCACGCATCAATTGAAGGCAGGCTTCGACTACCGGGCGATTTATCTCGATGCCAACCCATATCTGCACTTTCTCGAATATCTGGGTTTCAGCACGCAGGGAATGGTCACATCATCCACGACGGACCTCCTCATTCCGGCCACGGCCGTATCGAGCAAGCTGGTCTCGCGTTCTTTCTCCTTGTACGGTCAGGACACGTGGAAAGTCACTCCACGTCTTAATGTCACGTACGGTCTGCGTTGGGAGGTCGTGCCGGCCCCATCCGCCCGCGGCACCACCTCCCTCGCTTCCTGGGAGAACGTCGATAATCCCGCGGAGATATCTTTGGCTCCCCCAGGTACGCCGGTATGGGCGACAACCTACGGCAACGTCGCGCCGCGTCTGGGCATCGCGTACGCTCTGAACGATGCACACGATTTCATCGTGCGCGTGGGCGCAGGTATTTTCTATGACCTCGGAACAGGGCCTGCAGCCAATCTAACGGCGTCCTTTCCAAACTACGCCTCTTCCTTATATTTTGGAGTTCCAATTCCGATCAGCAACCTTGATCCGTATTTGCCGACCATCTCGGCTCAACCTCCCTATCAGGGAACAGTGGCGGGTTTTTCGCCTAACCTGAAACTTCCGCGTTCCTATCAATGGAATTTGGCACTCGAAAAGTCATTTCGAGGAAATCAATCGTTTTCCGCGACCTATGTCGGGCAAAGCGGACAAGACCTGCTCAGAACTGAATCGCTGGGGCAACCGAATGCGAATTTCGCCGAAGCATTCACTTTGACGAACAACAGCGCGCGTTCGTCCTACAATGCGTTGCAACTCCAATATAGGAAGCCATTGGGGGAACGCCTGCAGGTACTCCTCAATTACACCTTCTCCCATTCGCTGGACAACGCCTCCAACGACACAACCTTCTACGTGTCGAACGCGGTGATCTCGTCGCAAAACGACCACGCGTCTTCCGACTTCGATGTACGGCACAGCTTTTCTGGCGCGGTAGTGTTTGCTGTGCCTGGATACTCGAAATCGGCCATTTGGAGTGCACTGACGAAGGGGTGGAGTTTGAGCACGGTGATCGTGGCACGGAGCGGATTTCCATTCAACGCACAGGTCCTTACCGCTGTGCAGGGAGCCTATCCTCGCCCCGACATCGTTCCAGGCCAGTCGTTTTGGATCGCGGATCCTGCGGCCCCCGGCGGAAAAATGCTCAACGCAAATGCCTTCACACCGGCGCCTGCTGGAACACAGGGCAACGAAGGGCGCAACAACATTGAAGGATTTGGACTCACGCAGATCGACTTGTCACTGGGCCGGAGGTTCTCTCTGACCGATAGGTTCGTCCTCGATTTTCGCACCGACGCATTCAACCTTCTGAACCATCCGAACTTCACCAATCCGTTGGCTTACGTCGATTCCTTGCCAGGATATCTAAGTTCCCAATCCATGCTCAATCACGGTTTGGGAGGCTTGAATCCCTTGTTCCAGTTGGGCGGCCCCCGATCACTGCAACTTTCACTCAAATTAACTTTTTGAGGAACCGCCATGAACCGCTGCACGTTGAAGGTCGTGGTGTGTGCGAGATGCCAACAAATGGTGGCAAGAGGGTGCGTCGTCCTGCTTGCCCTCTGCTTGCTCGTCCCCGTCGCAATTCCGGACGGAAGGAATGCTCGTCGCCCGGTTTCGGTCGCGGACGCGATTACCATGACCACCTTGAGCGATGAACTATATTTTCTTGGTGACACGGCGGACGGTCGTGTGGCGCAATTTTCACCGGACGGGAGGTGGTTCACCATTGTCCTCGAAAAGGGCGACATCGAGCACAACACGAACGTTTACTCTCTGCTGTTGTTTGAAACGGAGAAAGCGTTTGAGTCTCAAAAGCCAATCGTCCTGCTCACCTTAGCATCGTCGTCTAGCCGTCCGGCCATCGCAGCGCCCAAATGGCTCCCTGACAATGAAACATTGATTTTTCTTTGTGAAAAGGATGGGGAAACCGCACAGGTGTGTACTCTCGACAAAAGTAGCGGACGCTTGGAGGCGCGCACACGCCACGACACGCGCGTGCTGTCGTTCGGAGCTAGTTCCGATGGGCGCTCGATCGTTTTTCTTGCCGAGCCCCCAGCTCGCGTAAGCCGGAGTTTCGAAAGCAAACAGGCGACGGTTGTTACAGCGCAGACGCCCGATCTGGTGCCGCGTGACGATTGCAATTGCCCGTACCACGATCCTACGGAGGCGAACCAGCTCTTTGTTCAGATGGGAGACGCACCAGAGCGCCGAGTGGCGTTTTCTGACTTTGCGTTTTTCTTTCAACCCATATCTGTTTCCCCCGACGGGCGCTATGCGGTCCTGCCGGCAGCGGTGACAAACGTTCCTGGCGAATGGAGTGGGTACACGGATCCTGTGATTCAGAGGTCTGTCGCGGAAAAGCGCAGTGTTGGAACTCATTCTTCGCTCGAGCGGTATCTTTTGCTCGAAACAAGTACCGCAAGAATCCGACCTTTGATCGATGCCCCCTTGGACGCCCCAACTCAGGGATTCGCATGGGGGCCGGATTCCCAATCCGCTGTGGTGTCGGGCGCGTTTCTCCCGCTAGAGACCGCGGATGCCGTAGAACGGAGCGTGCGTGAGAAGGGAAGCTTTGTTGTTGAGATTAATGTCGCGACGGGAAGCTTTACGAGGATCAGCGACCGACATCTCCAGGTGACCAAGGGGATGGATGATGGAGGTCGCATTGTCTTGCGCTCACCTTCGCACAACGCGAATGTTCTTGTCGCCTTCGAAAAGGCTGAAGGGTTGTGGAAAGAAGTCCTAGCGTCCGGGTTGGCGGAATATGGCAATTTGCCACTCACGGTAACCCTCGAAGAAAATCTGAATACGCCGCCCGACATCTACGTCCGTGATTCGAAGGGGAATCGGCGTACCTTGCTCTTGGCCTTGAATCCGCAGTTTGCCGACATAGAACTCGGAACGGCGGAGCCTGTGACTTGGAGAGCGACGGATGGGCACGAAGTCGCCGGCGTTCTTTTTCTTCCCCCGCATTATCGGTCCGGAGTGAAGTACCCGCTTGTCATCCAGACCCATGGGATCGATTCGGGGCGATTTGAGATGGACGGACCTTGGCATAGCGCATTCGCCGCTCGAATGCTCGCGGGGAAAGACATCGTTGTATTGGAAGTGGGACACGCTACGGACACTGGCGAAGCTCACCGATTCTTTAACTCACAAGAAGAAGCTCCGCGAGAAATGGGTGCGTATGAAGGCGGCATCGATTATCTGGACGGAAGGGGAATCATTGATCGGACCCGCGTGGGAATCGTCGGCTTTAGCCGGACGGTTTGGAAAGTCGAATATACCTTGACGCATTCGAAATATGCATTTGCTGCTGTGATACTCGCAGACGGTTTTGACGCAGGGTACTGGCAATACCTACAGTATCGGGCGGCGGACACCGATTTCGCCCGAGTAAACGCCGGACAACCATTCGGGGAAGGACTCGGACAATGGCTCGCACGATCGCCGAGCTTCCATGTCGATCGAGTCCACGTTCCTGTGCGCATTGAGGAATATGGGTCCGACCATGTGGCAGGAGGATGGGAGTGGTTTTCTGCGCTCACGCATCTAGATAGGCCTGTCGAACTCGTTTACTTGCCGCGCGCTCTTCATCTCCTAGTCAAGCCATGGGATCGGTTGGCGTCGCAGCAGGGAACAGTGGACTGGTTCTGTTTCTGGCTCAAAGGGGAGAAGGACGCGGATCCCGAGAAGTCGGAGCAGTATGAACGCTGGGAAGCGTTGCGGCAATTGCAGCGCCGGGCTGACGAAACCCCGGAGAATGGGGAGGAACCCGTCACGAAACGGGTCCCTCGTTGAGGTTATTCGTCTGCCTCGTAGGCCGAGGCGGTTGCGGGTGGCTGGTGCGGTGGTGCCGCATCATTAGCCATTGCGGTCTTCGCCATGTTTTGGACGGCTTCAGACGCATTAGCCAAGGTCACGAGTTCGGGCTTTTGATACCTGCTCATTCGACTTACCTCCTTTTGGTTTTCTTGCGACATCGAAGAGGCGGCGCCCACGGCGAAATGGGCGCCGCCTCCCCAGGCACTACTCATCCGCCTCATAGGCAGACGCGGTTGCGGGCGGCTGGTGCGGTGGCGCCGCGTCGTTGGCGATGGCGGTCTTGGCCATGTTTTGAATGGCGCGGACAGCATCACCCGAGAGAACAACTTCCGGTTTCTCGTATGTCTTCATGTGGTTCACCTCCTTTCTGATCGGTTTCTGCTCCATGGAGAGGGAAGAGATCGGCGGGAACGCCTCGTTTCAGTTCAGGGTTGCATTCGCCATAAGACGGTGCTCAGCATCGGACGAAACACGGCGGGTCACGTCGGATGTCAGGTTCTGCCTGATTGCTTGGTCAAGCCAGTGTTCAAAAATAATGGTTCTTTGCAGTGAGACGAGACTGATGTCCTGTCCTTGGGTGGCCTGAAGGATGGCTTCGCTGAATTTTGTTCCGTCGACAATTCCGGCGGCTTGTGCCCGCGGAACGGCATTTTCAGACCGCAAGAAGGCGGTCAATGTGAGCAGCGGCGTTCGAACAACGAACGCTTTGCGTTTGCGATTCAGAATGTCAGGCGGCACGAGATCACGCAGTGCACGCTTCATCAGGGACCGGCGCTCGCCGGGACGCACGAGTTGTTCGCGTGGGATCGCGCAGAGGAATTCCAAAAAGCTGCGGTCGAGATAGGGATAACGCCTTTCGTAGTGCGGTTCGAAAGGCAAGGATTGGCAAGCAAGCTGTCTGCGCAGGATGTCCAGGCTGACAAGATTTTCTTGAAAGGTTGGCAGAGGTCCAAATAGTTTTAGCCTTGGCACATAGCCGGCGAGAGCCGAACGATTTCGGGCTGCAAAGCCGGGCAGGAGCCATGACGGCGGCGACTTGTGCAGCGCTGTAGCCGGCACGAAACGGCTGGCCGCATCGAATAAGAGATGAAACCACGGCTGTTTTTTATTCAAGGCCCACGCTTTCAGCTGGCGTGCAAGCCCCACAAGGCGTGCTCGCGCGAGGAGATCCGCGAGTTCCGGAAGCGGTGTAGGCACTCCTCCCGTAAACTCGTCACCGCCCACACCGGAGAGGAGTACGCGGTGGCCGTGCGTGACGAGATGTGCCGCGAACTTCCGATACGCTCCGGTCTGCGGAATGCAGCCACTCGGTGTGGCGGCATACCGCGCTCCGCCCGGTTCCGAGGGTAGGCCATTTTCGGCACCGACGTCGATGTGACATCCGGCGCGGCCACGCTTCTCTTCGACCTTCGCGAAGAAGGGACGTTCGTTCCAGTTGGGTTCGGAGTCGTTGTAATAGGACACCGTGTCGAGCCGGGCTGCCCCGACTTCTCCTGGCGAAAAGAGAGTGTCGGCCACGCACACAATCGAAGAGGAATCCATTCCGCCACTCAACTCGGCAAGGACTGGGCCGTCGCCGCGAAGCCTTCGCCGAACGGAGAGAGCAAAACCCTGGCGGAAGTGTTCCTCGTAGTCGCGGTCGTCGCGATAGCGGATCTTGAGGAAAGGATCGAAATCCCAATACTTGCTCACCGTGCGGGTTCCTGGTGTCAGGCGGACGAAGCAGGATGGGGGGACGGAATTCACCCCGGCGTAAGGCGTCAGATGCGTGGCCGGAAAGAACGTCAACCATCCCGCAATGTATTCCTCCTCGAGCTGAAGGTTTTTCTCCGCGAGCAGCACGAGAGGGTCGAGAATGCTGCTCCAGACGACTTTCGCTTGGTCGAACGTATAGTAGAGAGGCCGCGTTCCGATGGGATCCTTGGCTAGCACGAGCGACCGCGTACTTGGCTCCCAGACCGAGAGCGCCCAGTCTCCGAGAAGCCTGGCAAAGCATTGCGTTCCGTCGGTTTGGTAGGCGGCAGCAACGATGGCGGCGTCCGTTGCGT
>Ga0335085_10015407_pt1 | contig 11099 bp, 9 predicted proteins | sample Lox_Sample_45_FD_206712 | JGI IMG/M metagenome (GOLD analysis project Ga0335085, IMG submission 206712) | Soil microbial communities from Loxahatchee National Wildlife Refuge, Florida, United States - Lox_Sample_4.5 | ecosystem: Environmental > Terrestrial > Soil > Wetlands | place: USA: Florida... | reverse complement strand
GCCTGATGCAGCCCCGGACGAGCGTCGTCACCACGTACCTGAACCCTCGGATGGGAACGTGTCGATTCCCACGACTTCGTTCACGGGACGGCGCTTTGCCGGACGGAAGGTGTCGCCCGTGTAGTACGCGACCGGAAGGAGGCAGACCTGCATGACCTCGTCGTACGGGATCCCGAGCAGGTCGGCGACCTGCCGCTCGTAGGTGAGGTGCGCGCCGGTCAAACAGCTTCCCAGACCTCGTGACCGCAGCGCGAGTTGGAGGTTCCATACGGCCGGGTATACCGACCCGAACTGCGCGGATACCCAATGGGGGGTGTCCTCCGGCGTCGCCCGGCCGACGACGCAGGCGAGCACGAGCACAGGCGCACGGTGCATGTTCTCGATCAGGTAGATCACAGAAGACTGCAGCCGATCCTCGGCGTCCAACCGCTGAGCGAACGAGTGGTGGTAACCGGCTTCGGTCGGTGCTGCGTCCACGCTGACGTCGTCCGGGACGTCGAGGATCTCACGGAAGGAGCGAGCGTAGAGAGCAGAGATCGCCCGCCGCTTGTCTTCATCTACGACGATCACCCAGCGCCACCGCTGGGCGTTGCCTCCAGTGGCAGCCTGGAGAGCGATCGTCATGCACTCCATCACGAGATCGACGGCGACTGGGCGATCGAAGTCGAGACGCTTGCGAACCGACCGAGTAGTCGTAAGCAGGCGGTCGGTTGAGGCTAGGTCGAATTCTGGTGTCATGAACTGCCTGTCCTTCCGAGAGATGTTCTCGGCGTGCCTTGGAGGATATTAGTTGACACCGGCGTGTAGCACGCAATCGCCCCGGTGCGGTAGTGGCAGGCCGTGACTTAAGTCCACCCGCTCCTCGATTACACTGCTCCCATCGGGAGCTTGGCCACCAAAGATCTCTTCACCGGCGTGGCACACGTCTGCGTCGTCACCACAGACGTTGACCGGTTGGTCCGCGTGTTCGCCGATCGATATGGCATCGGCCCGTGGCGAGTGTATGTCTATGACCGCTCGAACATGACAGTGGATGTCGACGGGGAGGGAAGCGACTTCGGTATGCGCGTGGCACTCGGCAGCGTCGGTAACTGTGGCATCGAGCTGATCCAGCCCAGCGGCGGGCGCAACCCCTACACGGAATCACTCGCCCGCCACGACGGCGCCGATCACCTGCACCACCTCAAGTTCGACGTCTCGGACTTCAACGCCGCGGCCGGGCATCTCGAAGGTCTGGGGATGGCTCGGACCCTTGACGGCCTTTTCAGCGGTGTCGACGCGAAAGCGCAAGCGCACGGCGTCTACTTCCCGACTGAGAGCGACCTCGGATTCACGCTCGAGATCGGCGAGATGCACGAGGCGTTCGAGCCGGCACCACCGGAGTACACCTATCCGTAGCGGTGCGCGGCGGGCCGGCGGTGTAGTCGGTCAGCCGACGTTCGCGCGGTGATCGTCGGCCGTCTGCTCTTCGCCGCGAGCGATTCGGTGGAGCGCCGCGGTGTCCACGAGCCGGAGCTGATCCGGGCCGTCCCGCGAGAGCACACCCTCACGCTCCAGGTCGCGGAGGATGCGCGAGACGACCTCGCGGACGGAACCGGACGCGGCCGCCAGGCGACGGGGTCTGGCGGTCACGAGCAGCTCTGAGCCGCGACGCTCGGCGAGATCGAGGAGATGGCCGGCAACGCGGGCCCGCACGGGCAGCAGCATGCTGCCGGTCAGGGTCTCCTGGGTGATTAGAAGCCGCGCAAACAGATATCGACACAGCGAACGGGCGAAGGCCGGGTCGGATTCGAAGGCGCACTCGAACGCTGCGGAATCGAACCTGAGAACCGCAGTGTCGTGCACGACATCGGTGTTGAGCCGCTCGGCGAGCACTCTCTGCCGACCACTGGCGAGGAGACCGGTGAGTCCAACCAGGTCGCCGGGGTTGACGTAACGGGCAGTCGTCTCCCGCCCGTCCGGGTCACGACGGAAGACCCGGAGCAGACCGTCCACGACAAGCCCGGGGGGATCGCTCGGCAGGTCGTGCTCCGAGTAGAGGAACTCGGTCCCGGCGGCATGCCGGGTGAGATATGCGCTGGCCAGCAGCGCTTCGAGGCCGGCGGGGGAGAGCGCATCCAGACTGCTCTCGGCGATGGCTCCGGTGACGTCGAGATCGGCCCACCCGGCGGGCTGCGCGGTGTCGAAATCGGGCACGTCGGATCCGAATGAGCGGTCACTTCCTGCTCCTGAACTCCGGCCAGGAGCAAACCCAAATTCGACGATACCACGGACTTAAATCACGCCGAAGTTGAACCGACTTCAGGGTAGAATTCCGCCCGACCGAGAGGACTGATATGGATTTGCGACTAGGCGGCAAGCGGGCCATCGTGACCGGCGGCTCAAGGGGGATTGGCCGGGCGATCGCGCTTGGCCTTGCCTCTGAGGGAGTCGCGGTGGCCATCGGCGCGAGGGATCTCGATGGAGTCAGTGCGACCGTGGCCGAACTGCGTGGATACGGTGTGGAGGCGCATGCAGAGGCTGTCGACGTCACTGATGCAGACGCGCTGGAGGCGTTCGTCCGATCGTCCGCTGACGCGCTCGGCGGCCTTGACCTGCTCGTTGCCAATGCGGGCGCACTGAGCGGCGGGCCTCAACTGTCGGCCATCGGCGGCGACGACTGGCGATACACGCTCGACATCAACGTGACGCACCCCGCCATCGCCGCCCGAGCGGCGCAACCACTGATGGCTGAGAGCGGTGGCGGGGCGATCCTGTTCATCGCCTCGATCGCCGGCATGCATGCCTGGACGCGGCCTCACTACGGTGCCGCGAAGGCGGCGGAGATTCACCTCGCCTCATCCCTCGCCCTCGCCCTCGCGGCGGACGGCATCCGGGTGAATGTGATCAGCCCCGGGTCGATCATGTTCCCGGGGTCCAACTGGGAGCGCCTGGCCGAAGACGAGGACGCGTTCAATCGCTGGCTCGATCATGAGTTCCCGTTCAAGCGACTCGGTACCGATCAGGAAATCGCCGACGTCGCATGCTTCCTCCTTTCCGAACGCGCATCGTGGGTGACCGGGATCAACGTTCCGGTCGACGGCGGTCAGACCGCACCGAACATGCTGACCACGCAACCGATGGCCGGTGCATGGGCCAATCGCTGAAGGAACGTTCCGTGCACGCCGACCCGCCCCAAGGCGCGGTCGCGGTCGACGCGACGCGCCTGCGCCGGGCGCTCGCAGACGAGGAGCGTAGGTTCGCCGAGACGACGGCCGGGTCTCATCATCTGTACCGCTCCGCGCGGGAGGTCCTGGTCGGCGGAGTCCCTTCCAGCTATCAGTCAGGTAACCCCTGGCCCCTCTATCTCTCTCACGGGAATGGGCCAGTCGTGTGGGATGTGGACGGCACCGACCGCATCGATTACCACGCCGGTTTCGGCGCGATGGTTCAGGGCCACGCACATCCGGTCCTGGTGAGGGAAATGCACACCCGTTACGCAAAGGGGTCGCATATGGCGGCCCCGACCGAGGACGCTGTCCTCGTCGCCAAAGCGCTCAGTGGGCGCTGGCGCCTGCCGAGCTGGCGTTTCACCAGTTCGGGCTCGGAGGCGACGGCGGACGCCATCCGCATCGCTCGCGCCTACACCGGCCGGGATGCCATCGTGAAAACGGTGGGGTCCTATCACGGGCACCACGACGCGGTGCTGGTCGGACTGGGGACCGACGCTGCCGTTGATCCAGTCTCCGGCACGTCACGACCAGCCAGTGCCGGCATCCCCGACGCTGTGGCCGCCCAGACGCTCGCCGTTCCCTTCAACGATGCTCCCGCTCTGACGCGGTTACTTTCCGCACTATCGATACGGGATCATTTGCCCGCGTGCTTCATCCTCGAGCCGGCGTTCATGTTCGGGCTGGCCAATCCGGAGCCCGGTTACCTCGAGGCGGTCCGCGACATCACCCGTCACTACGGGGTCGTTCTGATCTTCGACGAGGTCAAGACCGGGCTGACGATCGCGGCGGGAGGCGCGGCCGAGCGTTACGGCGTCATGCCGGACATGGTCACGCTCGCGAAGGCGCTCGGCGGGGGACTTCCGTCGGGGGCGGTCGGAAGCACAGAGGAGATCATGGCGGTGGTCGAGAGCCGCCGGGTGCTTCAGGCCGGAACGTTCAACGGGAATGCACTTACGATGGCCGCTGCCCGCGCGAACCTGACCGAGATCCTGACCCCGGAGGCCTACGTCCAGCTCGAGCGGATCGGCGCGCGCATCGTCAGCGGATGCCGTGCCGTTCTCGACGAGCACGGCATCACGGGCCACACAGTGTCGGCCGGTGCTCGGGGATGCGTCGCTCTATCGGGCGGACCGATTCGCGATCACGCCTCGCTGCGCGACTACGAGCACCCGGGGCTGACGCGTTTGACGTGGTTGCATGCTGTGAACCGCGGCATCTATGTCACTCCAGCGCGCCCTGAGCAGTGGACACTATCCGTCGCGCACGCCGAGAAGGACGCCGATGTCTACGTCGAGGTGTTCCGGGAACTGGTGAGCAGTCTCACCAGTTGACACGGAGCGACAGGAATCGAGGCAGACACTGTGCGACGGCGGTTCAGCCGGCGGTCTCAGTGAATACGAGCGCGCCCGACTCGTGCACTCGCCCGTCCAGGCCAGCGTCGATGTAGGAGGTAGTCGTCGCCTCCATGATGATCGCCGGCGATGGCAGGCGATCGCCCGGCGCCAAAGCGTCGCGATCGACCACCGCGAAGTCACACCAGTCGTTCCGCTTGAAGGAGAAGGCTCGGGCCACGTCCGGGCTGCGACCAGGGGATCCCGTGGTGCCGAGGCCGGGACGTCCGGTACGGGGCAACACGGTTCGCTCGATCGCGCGGACGGTCAGCAGTTCGACCTCGAGATCGAACCGGTGCCCATAGTTGCGCTCGTAGTCCTCGCCGAAGCGAGCGGCGATCCGCTCGGGCGAGTCGGCGACTTCGCCGGCATGGAGCGAAACGGGCAACGTCAGCGTGTATTCCTGACCGGGATAGCGCAAGTCAAACTCCGCGGAGCGCACCGTGGTTCCAAGTGCCCCGCTGGCCGCCCGGGCATCGATCTGCCCGAACAGCCGATCCAGGGTCACCTCGGCCTTCGCTATGCCCGCGCCGTCGAGCTGCGAGACGATCGTCAGCGCGGCGGAGCGCACCAAGTCCTGCTCGAGCAGGCCCCAAGCGGAGAAGTTGCCGGCGTAGTTGGGGATGATGATCGTGCGGATATCGAGCTCTCGGGCCAGCAGCGAGACGAACAGCGGGCCTGCGCCTCCGTAACCGATCAGCGCGGCTTCGCGAGGATCCTCACCGACCTCGATGCTCACTGCTCGAATCGCGCCGGCCATATGCGCCGCCACCACGCGCAGGATCCCTCGCGCCGCGTCCTGAGCATCCATGCCCATCTCGGCCCCGACACGACCCACCGCAGCTCGGGCCCCGTCGATGTCGAGCCTCAGCCCGCTGGCCAGCGTCTCCCGCGCGAGCATGCCGAGGGTGACCGCCGCATCGGTGACAGTCGCGTCCGTGCCGCCGCGTCCGTAACAGACCGGGCCCGGGAGCGCCCCGGCGCTTTCGGGGCCGACGTGCAGGAGTCCGCGGTCGACCGAGGCGATCGAGCCACCGCCCGCTCCGACGGAGCGGACATCGACCCACGGCATCTGTAACGGCATACCGACGACCGCGCCCTCATTGCGGACCCTGGGGTGACCGTCGACGAGCAGACAGGTGTCGAAGCTCGTGCCGCCCACATCGGCGGTGATCGCGAGGCGAAGGCCGAGCTCGCTGCATAGCTTGCTCGCACCGACAGCGCCGGCGACCGGGCCGGACATGATCGTCTCAAACGGCCGCCGGCGCGCGTCGCCGAACGCCACGCTGCCCCCCGAGGACGTGGTGATCAAGCACTCGCCGGCGAAGTTCTCGGCTTGCAGGCCGGATTCCAGCCGCTCGAGGTAGCCCGAAACCGCCGGGCGTACGTACGCGTCGACGACTGTCGTCGAGGCCCGCTCGTATTCGCGGTACTGACCGCTCACGGCGTTGCTCAGCGAGATCGGGCCGACGAAGCCGCCGTCGCGCAACAGCTTCTCAGCTGCGAGCTCGTGCGCCGAATTCGCGTGCGAGTTGATGAATACCACCGCGACGGAATCGACGCCCTCCACGGCGAACGTCTCGGCTGCCGCGCGCACCGCTGCCTCATCGAGCGGGACCGCCTCGCTGCCATCAGCCAGGATGCGGCCGTTCACCCCGATCCGGAGGGGACGTTCGACGAGCGGCTCCGGCGTCCGGAACAGGTTGTCCCACATGTGATCGCCCGACTCATCGACGCGCAGCAGCCGGCGGATGTCGAGCACATCACGAAACCCGGCGGTGGTAAGAACGCCAACCTTGGCGCCTTTGCGCTCGAGTAGCGCGTTGAGGCCGACAGTTGTGCCGTGCATGAAGTACCTGGCCCTCGCCGTGGCGTCAGCGCCGACGTTCGCCGCAAGGACGCCACGAACCGCCTGGTCGACCGCGTCGGGATCGGATGGACCCTTTCCCACGGTGACCGTCCCGGTTTCATCGTCGAAGAAGATGAGGTCAGTGAAGGTCCCGCCCACGTCGATCCCGATGCGGGTACTCATCGGTCGATCTCCTTGAACGCATGTGGGTAGCTCACGACGGCCTGGTCGTGGCTGACGTATCCGAACCTGAGATCACGTTCGACCTCATCGCGCGAGCGCTCTGAAGGAGCCCCCCATCCGGCTCCGCCGCCGGTCTGTACGACGATGTGGGTGCCCCGCGGGATCCGCGCGCCTGTGACCTTCGTGTATTCGGTGACCTGCCCGTCGGAGTCCCTGACGAAGGCCCGGTTGCAGCGGCCGGGAAGGCCGCCGGCCAAGGCGAACGGCGGGACCTGACTCCGCTCATTCACGATCGTCAACTCCATGTCGTCCAGCGCACGCACCACGAGCTCGATTCCGAGGCCACCTCGATACCGACCCGCGCCGGCCGAGTCCGGGGAGTAGTCGGCGCTCTCGACGACCATCGGGGTCTTCGCCTCCCAGACCTCCCAGGACATGCCACGCAGGCCGGAGATACCCATGGGCATGAGCGGAGCGCCGCCGTTGCCGTATTCACGGGCGGCCGGAGCCCCTCCGACGACGTTGATGGAATCCGCCCAGAAGCCATGGACGGGATGGTTGCCCCACATCACGAGACTGACCGGCATGTCGTACCCGCCCGGGAGCCGATCGGGCACGGCGCGAGCAATCGCCTCGTTGATCGCCTCGATGAGGATGTAGTTGGGGTAGCTGGCCAGCGCGGTCGGCGATGGCCGCTGTGGATCGAACATCGAGCCGGGTCGTGTACGCAGGCTGATCGGCCGGAAATAGCCTGCGTTCGCGCGTCCGTCATCGATGGCCATCGCCAGCATCGCGCAGCGCACGGCCGAGACGACACCGACCCTGGGGCTGTTCGTGGGGCCAGGCTGAGCGTCGGGAGCGGCCGTGACGTCTACCGTGATCCCGTCCGAGCCCACCTCGACCACGACCTCGAAGGCCTCCATCACCGGCTCGATTCCGTTGTGCTCGTGCACCATCGTGCTCGTGTGACGTCCGGCGGGGAGTTGGGCCAGCACGTCACGCATCCGCGCCTCGCCCGCGTCCAGAATCACCTCCACCGCCGCATCGAACTGGTCGATGCCGTAGCGCTCGATGAGTTCGATGAGCGCGCGCAGGCCGGCGCGGCACGCACCTGCCTGGGCGCTTAGATCTCCGGCGGCCGACTCCGGCAGCCGGGTGTTGGCCAGCATCGTCCGATACAGATCTTCGTCTCGGACGCCCGCCCGGTAGAGCTTGACCCCCGGATAGATCACCCCCTCCTGGAACACGTCGGTGCTGTTGCTGACGAACGGCGCAACGGCCGCGACATCGAGGTGATGCGCCTTGATCCCCGCGTAGGCAACGATGTCGCCGTCGAGAAAGCCCGGGACCAGCACTGCGACGTCCCACTGATGGGTGCCGGTGAGATACGGATCGTTCACAACGATCACGTCGCCGTCATGAAGGCCGCCGCTGGCCGCGTAGTGCTCCACGACCGACTCGAGGCAAAGATCGAGGCTGCCGACGAACATCGGCAGCGTCTGAATCTGGGAGAGCATGCGCAGATGACGGTCGTAAAGCGCTCCGCCGCCATCGAGGACGTCGTAGATGATCGGAGAGAACGCCGTCCGCTTCAGGGTGACCAGCATCTGGTCGGCGGCGGCGTCGAGACCGTGGCGGATGATCGATGCCGTCACGGGGTCGACCCTCTGGGTCACGGACTCGCGGTCGCTCTCAGGCGTGGTGACCACGGCTCTCTCCTCTCGTCAATAGACCGTCAATACAATTTCGCTCACACCAGGTCGACGGCGTGCAGTGCCCGCTCCAGTTTCGCGAGGAACTCGTCGATCTCCGCGTCGCTGTGGCTGGCACTGAGCAGGAGCGTCCCGAAGGCGAACTGGTAAACGCCCTCATTGAGGAGGCCGAGCATGATGTTCGCCATCTTCTCCATGTCCTCCAGCATGTGCGTGCGGTGATCGACAACACGCTCTGGCGCCCAATGCATGCCGTAGAGATGTCCGAGGCCCGTCGCGTGCAGAGGTATTGCGTACTTACGGCCGATCTCGTCGATCCCAAGGCGCATCCTCTCACCGACGCGCTGCACGTGTTCGTGGACTTCGGGTGTCAACTGCTCGATCGCGGCGATCCCGGATGCCAGGGCGGTCACGTTGCCCCCGAACGTGGATGCGGCGAGCACCGGAGCCCGTCCCTCGTAGCAGTCGGGGTCGAGCAGGTCCATGATGTCGGCCCGGCCACCCACTGCGGCTTGGGGAATCCCGCCGCCGATGGACTTGCTCATGGTGGTCAAATCCGGAGTGACGCCGAAGTACGCCTGGGCGCCGCCGTATGCGACCGGGAAGGTCACGACTTCGTCGAAGATGAGGACGATGCCCAGGCGAGTGGTCACATCGCGCAGACGCTGCAAGAATTCCCTTGTCGCAGGCACCATGCCCGCTGCGCCCATGACCGGCTCGATGAGAACCGCGGCGATCTCGTCGCCGTGGCGTTCGAGAACCTCCTCAGCCAGATCTGGGTCATTGAAAGGGAACTCCACAACGTCCTGGGCGACCCCGGGCGTCACGCCGGCCGGGATTCCCGCCGAGTCGAACCCGATCGAGGAGTCGCCGACGACCAGGATGTCGGCGATGCCGTGGTACGCGCCACGTGCCTTGGCCAGCTTGTTCCGCCCCGAAAATGCCCGCGCGAGGCGGATCGCCAGAAGGTTCGTCTCGGTTCCCGAGGCGAGAAAGCGCACTCGCTCCACCGATGCCATCCGCTCGCACAGGAGCTCGGCCATGCGCAGGGCGAGTCCCGACTCCGGGCAGCCGAGCTGCACGGCGCGATCGAGCTGGGCGACGATTGCATCACGGACGTTCTCATTGCGGTGGCCGAGCGCGATCACCCAGTCGCCGATTCGCATGTCGAGGTAGCAGTTGCCGTCGACGTCCCACACGCGTGCCCCTTCGGCGCGATCCAGGCACACCGGGTAGGGCAGCTGATACCACATGCCGCCGGCGTGGCCGGTCGGAATCAACGGCTTGGTTCGCTCGAGCAGCTCGCGCGAGCATCGCGTCCGGTCGCGGTAGACGCGGACGCTCTCGGCATGCAGCTCCATGCCGGTTGGGGTTTCCGCGACGGCAGTTGATAACGGCGACACGCTTTCTCCCTCTTGACGAGTCCACTGACAACAGCACGACTGCGCGCGGGCCAATTCTAACTGAATCCAGGTCAGTTCAAGATGACTTAAGTCCACCAACCCGAAGTCGATTCAGGTAAGCTTTGGGGTCTCTGTTGACCGATTGGAGGAGGGCGGCGTGAACGAGTGCGAGCGTAGTTCGCTGCTGCGGGAGTGCCCGGACCATGTCGCCGCCGAGGAAACGGCGGGCCGGTGACCCTCTCGGTGTCCCCGGAGGCGCTCGGATCTGCCTTGAGACTCGGTGCGACGGGCTCTGCCGAGCCTGGACTCCGTTTCGCCGACGGTGTGTGCGGCTACTTCTCGAGTTCGGCGCAGGGGCTCGTAGCCGAGTGCTGCCGCACCGACGGGCCGGATGCGACAACGCGCGCGATCGCATCCATGGCGCCGTGTCAGCTAACGCTCGTCGCCGAGGCGGGCGGCGACAGCGAGTGGTGGGCCGAGGTCACCCGCGAGGCTCCCGATCACGAGCCCGAGACGATCGTGCTCTCGCTGCGCTGTGATGAGGGAGGAGCGATCAAGCGGATCGTATGCCTCGGGGCGAGCTATGTTCCCATGCCGACTGCGTCCGACGCCGGAAGCACCGCTCCCGCCCGAGCACTGTTCGAGGGTTACTTCGAAGCTCTCCAGGATTCACGCTTCGACGACGCGGCGGCATATTTTTCGATGGACACGCTCTGGGCGCATCCCCCCTATGCGGGTCGTCCGGAGCGTGAGTTGGCGGGTGGACGGCGGGAGCTGATCCATACCTTCGTGCACACGCGGGGCGTCAGCCCGGTTCGGCAAGTGATCACCGGGTTCTGGCAGGCCGGCGATCGCGTATTTATGGAGGGTGTCATCGAGGGCATCCCCGACGGCGGCAGCTTCGCCAGCACCGGGCAGCTGAACGCCTCGGGCGAGGTCAGCCGGTACGTCGCGTTCTACACCGCGGCCCGCTGGTAACCGCTCATTGCGCGTGGTACCCACCGTCGATCGGAAGCGTGTGGCCCGTAATCCACCGGGCGTCGTCCGAGCACAGGAAGGCAACAACAGCGGCGACATCCTCGGCGACCGGTAGTCCGGGCATGGGCGTCTGGTTCTCGAGCAAGCGGCGCATCGCCTGCGGATCTGGCGCGCGTTCGATGTGACCGAGCACGAGCTCGGTCATCACTGCGGTCGGCGCGATCGCGTTCACCCGAATGCCGCGCGCCGCGTATTCGATCGCGGCCGCTCGCGTAAGCCCGATCAGTCCGGCCTTCGAGAACGTGTAGGGCGTCAGGTTCGGCTTCCCCCCCAAACCGGTAGATGACGACGTGTTGACGATCGCCCCACCT
>Ga0335085_10015406_pt1 | contig 11100 bp, 8 predicted proteins | sample Lox_Sample_45_FD_206712 | JGI IMG/M metagenome (GOLD analysis project Ga0335085, IMG submission 206712) | Soil microbial communities from Loxahatchee National Wildlife Refuge, Florida, United States - Lox_Sample_4.5 | ecosystem: Environmental > Terrestrial > Soil > Wetlands | place: USA: Florida... | reverse complement strand
GCTACCTGCTCCTCACGACCGGCTTGGCGGGGTTCTGCTGGCTGGTGCTCGGGTCCCTGGCCAGCTACTCGTATTTGACCTCCCTGCTCCTGCTGGTGCTGTGCGGTTTCGGCCTCGCCTTCTCCGACGTTCTGTGCGACGCCGTGATGGTCGAAACGGGGAAGCCCCTAGGCATGACCGGCCGCTTCCAGGCCATCCAGTGGGGGTCCATCAATACGGCCAGCGTTCTGGCGGGGATCGGTGGAGGCTGGCTGTCCCAGAACACCCCGTACCAATGGGTGTTCCGATTGGTCGCGCTGTTCCCGCTCATCAGTCTGACCGCCACCTTCGTGCATCTTCACGAGCCTCGCGTCAGGTTCGATCGGCAGCAGATCCACGAAACCCTGCAGGCGGTCCGCTCCGCCATCGGCTCACCGCCGCTGTGGACGGCGGCCGCCTTCATCTTCCTGTGGAACTTCAGCCCCTCCTTCGGGACCCCGCTCGAGTACTTCGAGGTGGACGCGCTCGGCTTTTCCAAGATCTTCCTCGGCATCCTCTCCTCGCTCAACAGTGGCGCCGCCATCGCCGGCGCTGCTCTCTTCGCCCAGATCAGCGGGCGCTGGCCCCTGCGACGCCTGCTGTCCCTGAGCGTGGCGATCGGTGTCGTCTCGACGCTGGCCTACCTCGGCCTGGTCGGGCCCCGCTCCGCTGTCCTCCTCACCACCACGACCGGACTGATCACCATGATCGCCACCCTGGCCACATTCGACCTGGCCGCCCGGTCGTGTCCGGACCGGGCCGAGGGGACCTTCTTCGCCGCCTTGATGGCCCTCGCCAATCTCGGGACGGCGGGAGGAAACGTCGTCGGCGGGTGGCTCTACGATGCCATCGGCCTGACGCCGCTCATCTTTGTCAGCGCCCTGGCAACGGCTACCTGCTGGGTGATCATCCCCCTGGTACGAGTCGACGGGTCCTCGCCAGCCGCCACCAGCCCGGCCCCGTAGCCTCTCGGCGCCGATCGAGGCTAGCCCTTGGGCTGATCGAGGGCCTCGACGGAGAGCAACTCGGTCCCCGTGGGCACCCGGCGAATGTTGATGCGGACCTTTTGACCCCAGATCAGATTCTCGAGCGCAGCCTTCTTGCCCCCGATCACGACCTTCGTCTGGCCGGTCACGACCGCTCCGACCCGCAAGAAGTCCTTCCCCTGGGGGACATCGACGACCAGCGTGTTGCTTTCCGGAAGGACCGCCACGATGGTCCCGACCAGGCCCGACGGCTTCTCTGCCCTGGCGGGCGCCGTCTTCGCGGCGGGCACCTCGACCTTCTTCTCTTCGCCGGCTTGCACCGCGGAGATCGGCAACAGCGCGAGCATCAGGCCACCCGCCACCACCGGCCCCCACCACCACCTGCGCCCCATGAGAGACCTCCCTGCGTCGAGCCGTTGTCCCCCGTCCCCCGGAGTCCGCCGCCGCTCGACGCCGCTAGAGGCTAGCACGACCCTCGGCACACGGCAAGCGCACCGAGGCCACGCCAAGCACAGAGCGTCCAATGCGGGCGGAGGCGAAGAGTCGAGACCCCCCGTAGATGCCCCGGCGTGCGGGGGCGGGCGGACTCCGGACCGGGCAGCGGCGGGTGTCAGCTTTCTGGCGCCAGGATGACGGTGGCCAGTGGCGGGACGGTGAGGCGCACGGAGAAGGGATGACCGTGACACCCGATGGCCTCGGCCATGACCCCGCCGCCGTTGCCCACATTGCCACCGCCGTACAGGGCGGCGTCGGTGTTGAGCAGCTCCCGGTAATGGCCGCCCCGTGGGACGCCGATGCGGTACTCGGTGCGGGTCACGGGCGTGAAGTTGCAGACGAAGATGAGGAAATCTGCCGGATCCTTCGCCCGGCGGATGAAGCTGACGATGCTCGCCTCCCAGTCCTGGCAATCGATCCACTGGAAACCCGCCGGGTCATAGTCCACCTCGTGCAGCGCCCGCTGGGTGCGGTAGTGCCAATTGAGATCCCGGGTGAGCTGCAGCACGCCGCGGTGATATGGCCCAGCATCCAGCAGCCACCAATCCAGGCTGGCCTCGTGGTACCACTCGTTGGTCTGCCCGAACTCCCCCCCCATGAAAAGGAGCTTCTTGCCCGGATGCCCGTACATGAAGGCGTAATAGGCCCGCAGGCTGGCGAAACCCTGCCAGTCGTCACCGGGCATCTTGCGGCGGAGGGAGCCCTTGCCGTAGACCACCTCGTCGTGTGAGAGGGGCAGGATGAAGTTCTCGTGCCACGCGTACAGCAGACCGAAGGTCAGGTTGTTGTGGTGGTACTTGCGAAAGACCGGATCCTGGCTCATGTAGTGCAGAGTGTCGTGCATCCACCCCATGTTCCACTTGAACCCGAACCCAAGGCCGCCGACGTACGTCGGTCGCGAGACCATCGGCCAGGCCGTGGACTCCTCGGCGATGGTGAGGGCATCCGGGTGGGCGCGATACACGGCCTCGTTGAACCGCTTGAGAAAGGCGATGGCCTCCAGGTTCTCCTTGCCACCGTACGGGTTGGCGCGCCACTCGCCCTCCTTCCGCCCGTAATCCAGGTACAGCATCGAGGCCACTGCGTCCACCCGCAGCCCGTCGATGTGGTACTCGTTTAGCCAGAACAGGGCGCTGGCCAGCAGGAAGTTGGCCACCTCGTTGCGCCCATAATTGAAGATGCGCGTGCCCCACTCCGGATGCTCGCGCCAGCGCGGATCCTCGTGCTCGTAGAGGAAGGTTCCGTCGAAGTACACCAGGCCGTGGGGGTCCTTGGGGAAGTGGGCCGGCACCCAGTCCAGGATCACCCCGATCCCGCGCTGGTGGAGGGCATCCACGAAGAGCTTGAAATCCTGCGGGGGGCCATAGCGACAGGTGGGTGCGAAGTAGCCCAGGGTTTGATACCCCCAGGATCCGTAGAAGGGATGCTCGGTCACCGGGAGCAGCTCCACATGCGTGTAGCCCGCCGAGGCGACGTGCTCGGCCAGCTGCTGCGCGAGCTCCCGATAGGAGAGGAACCGATTGCCCTCCTCGTGCACGCGCCGCCACGACCCGAGGTGCACCTCGTAGATGGCCAGCGGGGCATCCTGTCGGTGCCGGGCCCCCCGGGTGGCCATCCACTCGCTATCATTCCACCCATAGGTGAGATCTGCTACGACCGAGGCGGTCCGCGGCGGCGCCTCGAAGGCAAAGGCGTAGGGGTCTGCCTTGAGCATGGGCGGCCCGAATGGCGGCAGAATCTCGAACTTGTAGATCGCCCCCGGACCCAGCCCAGGGACGAACAGCTCCCACACCCCGTTCCCCGGGTGAAGGCGCATCGAGTGGATCCGGCCATCCCAGCCGTTGAAGTCCCCCACCACGCTGACCCGGTTGGCATTTGGGGCCCACACGGCGAAGCGCACACCCGGGACCCCGTCGAGCGTTACCGCATGGGCGCCCATCTGCTCGTAGGCCCGGTAGTGCGTCCCCTCGCCCAGCAGGTACAGATCCATGTCTCCCAGCGCGGGCGGGAACCGGTAGGCTTCCTCGACCTCGAATTCATCCCCGTCCGGACCGGCCCACCGCACCCGGTAAGGAAACGGAATCTCGTAGCCGGGGAACTCCGCCTCGAACAGTCCCGCCGGATGGATCTGGCCCATCCCCGCATGGGCGACCCCTTCGTGCTGCGGGATGATCCAGGCCTTGGCCATCCCCGGTCGGAAGGCCCGGATGACGAGGACAGGCCGGCCATCCTGGCGGACGACATGTGGCCCCAGAACCGCGAACGGATCGCGATGTCGCCCCTGGACGAGCGCCTCGATTGCCTCAACCGATAGGTGTGCCACGGCCACCCCCTCCTCAGAACCCCGACTTCCAGGCCAGAACCTTGCTCCCAAAACGAAGAGCGCTTGAGAGGCCGACGGGCCCACGCGGCCGCTTGACGGCATGGATGGTGGCGTCTGTCGCTCCCAGATTGAGCGGCCAACCTCACCGGGGACCGGTTGATCCTACACGGGCGCGAGCCCTTTGTCTATCAGGCCATGGCGAGGAAAGTTACCTCTCGCCTTCGGCTGACCCGTCGCCCTCTCCAATTCAGACCCCGGGTCGAGCTCACTTGAATTCTGTAAGAAAATCCCCTACGCCCGACTGAAGGAGGCTCGCCAGTGAGATGTAAATAAAGAGGGCCCCTAGGTCGAGAAAGCGACGGGCGGTCGCCCCGCTGGTGGCGAGCACGCCGGCAGCGCGCTTGGCGGCGCGGGCACGTCGCACGGCCTCCTCCACGGCCGCCTGGACCTCCGGATGGTTTGGCTGACCGGGGAAGCCCATCGACTGCGCCAGATCGCCGGGCGCAATGAAGAAGGCGTCGACGTGCTCGACCTTGAGGATCGCGTCCAGGTTCCTGAGCGCCTCGGCCTCTTCGAGCATCGCGATCACCATGGTTTCCTCGTTCGCATGGCTGGTGAAGCTCCCCTGGACCCCAAGGGCGGCACGGCCGCCGGCGTACCCGCGGTGGCCAATCGGGGCGAACTTGGCCGCCCGGACCGCCGCCTCGGCCTGGTCGCGGGTGTTGACGTGCGGAATCTGTACGCCTCCCGCCCCCCGGTCGAGCGTCCGGGCGATCGTCGACGGGTCGTTCGATTGGACGCGGACGATCGGGGTGACGTCCACCAGCTCGGCCGCCCGCACCATGTTTTCGACGTCTTCCCACCCAGGGGCGCCGTGCTCGCAATCGATGAACACCGCGTCGAACCCCAGCCGCCCGAGTATCTCGACCAGGCCCGGCGAGCTCACCCCGGGGGCAACGAGGGTAATCGGCTTCCCGGCGGCGAGTTTCGCCTTGGCGCGATTATGTCGCATGGCTGGCTCCTTCCTTTCGGCGGCATGCCCGTGAATCCACCCGGGCGGCCACCTTCCCCTTCTCGCCCCGCTGGCGGTCGGCGTGGAAAGGCCACTACGTCTAGCACATCACGCGTTTCCGAACGACCTGGCCAAAGCTGGAGGGCCTGCCGGGCAGGATCCTTGAACAGGCAGGAACGAGATCAGGAACCTCGCCTGGCAGCGAGTGATCGACGGGAGGGCTAAACCGTGACAATCCACAGACAGTCGAGTTCCTCCGCATCCATCGAGCCGTCGGAGTGCCGAACTACCAGACCGTCTTCTCTTGAACTATTGAACGGGCTCTTTCCGACCCCGTCTTAGATCTCAGGGCGGCACACACCGCCAGCGCGCGGTCTGCGACCCACAGCACTGACATGAGATGTCCCCCCGCTCCCCTGGGCCCGCGGGCAATTCCAGGTTCGCGGGGGGCAAATTATTCCAGAAGGCGGTGCGAGAAAGGTTGTTCCTAGTACCCGCCGCGCCGTCCACCGCCGCCACCGCGACCGTACCCGCCGCCGCCACCGCCGCCACCGCGGCGATCCTGCTCTCGAGCTTCGTTGACCGTGAGCGCCCGGCCGCCGACCTCCCGGCCACTCATCGCCTTGATGGCTGCCTCGGCCTCCTCCTGACTGCTCATCTCGACAAAGGCGAACCCGCGGGAGCGGCCCGTGTCCCGGTCGGTGATAATCTTCACCTCGGTGACAGTGCGATCCCCCTCCGAGAAGAGGGTGCGCAGCTGCGCCTCGTCTGTGTCAAACGGCAGATTCCCAACATACAGTCTCGTTCCCATGATCCTCAGCTCCCCTCGCCGGTCACCCGGCAGTGTCACATCGTCAGCGGTCGCCCGTGTCGGAACTTCAGGGCGTGAGACCGCTTCCACCACGCCCGTTCCAAGCCAGCCGATCCTCGGCGGCTCCTCATTCTGTTCTCCCCAGCATCCGAGCCGTGCCAATCCTCTCCGGAGCCGCCCAAGCGCCTCACGAACCTGTCGCCGGCACCAAAAAAAATGCCGCGAGGCTTGGCTCCTCGCGGCGCTGAAAGAATGGCGTAACCGTCTGGACCGAAGTTTCAGGCAGCACTATAGGGGGGTATGCCCTTGGAGTCAAATAGAATCGACTTCACCCCTACCAGTGGGTTCCGGCTCTTCGGCCATTGACCCATGGCTTCGCCCCGGGGACGGTGTAGACGGTGACCCGTCCAGATCCTCGACAGAAGTGGGGGTGAACCCTGCGAGGAGGCGGGCAGCTATCACCGACCCGAGCGACCCAAAAAAAGCCAACGGGCCCCCGGCGGGGCCCGTTGCCATGTTTGGTGGAGGTGGGGGGAGTCGAACCCCCGTCCGAGAACCTGTCAGTACAGATGCCTACGTGCGTGTCCGGCGATTTTTGTCTCGCCACCAAGCGGCCCCGCCGGCCGGGATCTTGGCGGCCAGCCCCGTATTTTTCGTCCCGCCGGTCCCGGGCCAAGACCGTCGGGCTTAGCCTACCTTTATGACATCCAGCCCCCACTCGGCAGGCGAAGTGAGGTGGACGTCGCTGCTAGTTAGGCAGCGAGTGCCAACTCTGTGTCGGCAGTTGTGTTTTTCCCACCTTTTAACGAGCCGGTGGGGACTCGGCACGCCACCTGTACCCCCGTGTCCCCGTCGAAACCGGTGCACCCCCGTTGCACCCGAGGAATCCTGTTACGTGCGCCCAGCTTCTTTCCCTGAAGTGAATTAAGTGTACGGCGCCCCGGCGTCATTGTCAATCGTTCCGGGCGACCCGGATCCCCCTCTGCTCACTCGCTCATTCGCGCCCGTCCCCGCGAGGCCTGGGCAACCTCACGGTCCGCCTCGCGACGCTTGATGTCCTCGCGCCGATCGTAATTCTTCTTCCCCCGGGCAAGGGCGAGGGATACCTTGACGTGGCGGCCCTTCAGGTACAGGCTCAGCGGCACCAGGGTGAAGCCCTTCTCCTCCACCTTGCCGACCAGCCGGCGCATCTGCTCGCGGTGCATCAAGAGCTTTCGGGCCCGGAGCGGATCGGGGTTGAACCGGCTGGCCTGCGCGTACGGGCTGATGTGGCAGTTGTGGAGGAAGAGCTCCCCTCGCTCGAACGCCGCGTAGCTATCCTGGAGGTTCGCCTGACCCTGGCGGATAGATTTCACCTCGCTCCCCACAAGCACGATCCCGGCCTCGTAGGTCTCCTCGATGTGATAATCGTAGCGGGCCTTGCGGTTCGAGGTGAGCGTGCGGACCGCATCCCCCGCGGGTCGAGCACTTTTCGCATCCGATGACGCCATGGCGGCCCGACTGTACTCGACGGTCACGGAGCCGGCAAGCGAAATCCCGGCACCCGGCAGTTAGCCGGAGATTGAAGTGAACCTTGACTCATGGCCGCAACTGGACTACATCATGCTTGATCCTGGTCTGGTAAGGGAAGGATCTTCCCGAATCCATCTGATGCGACACCTGAATGCAAAAGGGTTCAGAGCCGGGACTGGACCGAGGGTCCCCCTGCGCAGAATCCTTTCCAGCGGAGTCGATAATCACTGAAAATCTAGAGGGATTCCGACCCATGGCCATTCATGATCCCGCCCAGGTTCCCTATCCCGCGAACCGGCACGGAACCTGCTCCTACCCGAGGGCAAGGCCTCAAGGGCCCCGGAAGGAGGCGGGCCATGGACGCGAAGCGGATGGAGCATGCGGTTCGGAATATGGCCCTTCTAGCGGCGCTGCTTGGTTTCCTGGGGACTGGACCGGTGATGTCGAATGAAGGCCGCATGGCCGGTTGGCTCACCTCCTGCGCACGCTCCAATCGGACGGAGGCTACCATCACCGTCTTCACCACCTCCATCGAGCGGATTTCCCCGTCGCTTCCGGCCGTTCGAGATGTGACGTCGGGATCCACCGAGATCGAGGCCTCCGCTCAGCCGCCGGTGACCCGGAGCCTCCCCGACCGCGACGGGTTCTCGGTCTGGACCCCAAACCCGGTAGAGACCGCAAGCGTGCTACGATAGATCGAGGCCGACCAGGAGGACCGAGAGCATCCCCTGGTATGCAGCCGCGTGAAACGGTCGACTCGGTTGGGGCGGTCGCGGATCTCTCTCCTCACGCGACGCAGAAGCGTGCCGATTCAGGGCGCGTGAGCACAAGGGACCGGGGTTGGGGGAAGGGGGGACGGGGAGACGGAAACGTGCAAAAACCACCGCACCTGAAGAAGGTCTCTGCGCGGAGCCAGAAGGCCCGCACGCCTCATCCTCGCCGGACCCCAGGCGCCATGGTTGCAGGACGCGTGGCGGAGGAAAGCACTGAGGCACTCCTCGGATTGCTCATGACCACACCGCTCCTCAAGGGGATCCCGCGGGAAGCGCTGTTCCGGATCGCGGCCGCCATGCGTCGGAGGCGGCTGACCGCCGGGACCATCGTGGTCAGGCAGGGAGATCCCGGCCATGCCCTGTACTTCCTCGCCTCCGGCAGGTTGGAGGCCACCGTGCGAGGCGGCGACCCCGAGGCACCCCCGGTCGGGGTCCTCGAGCCGCCCCGCTGGTTCGGGGAGCTGGCCATCTTGACCCGGCACCCTCGCACCGCCACGGTCACCGCGGTGGTTGACAGCGAGGTCTGGACCCTCTCCCGGAAGGCTTTCGAGGCGCTGTTCGTTCAATACCCGGGCCTGTCCAGGAATGTCATCGACGCGCTCTGCGCCCGTATCCAGCAGAAGGACCAGGACTTCCTTGGCCAGTCTTCCCTGGCCCTCGAGAACGCCCGATTGGCTCGGAAGGTGAGGGAGCAGGCGGATCAACTCGAGGTGATCTCGAGACTCAAGTCACAGTTTCTCGCCAGCATGTCGCACGAGCTGCGCACGCCCCTCAACGCCATCATCGGCTTTTCCGAGGTGCTCCTGGACCCGAGCGTCGGAACCCTCCCCGCCGCCGAGCAGCAAGAGTTCTTGACGAACATCCTCACATCCGGCAAACATCTGCTCCGTCTCATCAACGACGTCCTGGATCTCAGTAAGATCGAGGCGGGGAAGATGGAGTTGAACCCCGATGCCGTAGGCGTCGACGAAGTGATCCAAGGCGTCCTCGCGACCGTGAAGTCCCTGGTGATGAAGAAGCGCATCCAGTTGACGAGCACCCATGAGCCTGAGCTGCCGCCAGTGTGGGCGGACCCACCCCGGCTGAAGCAGATCCTCTACAATCTGCTCAGTAACGCCATCAAGTTCACCCCAGAGGGAGGTCAAGTCTCGGTCACGGCACGACAAGTGAATCAGTCGAGCGGCGGATCCGCCGATCCGTCCTCACCGATCCATCAAGCCACCCATCCACGAGTCCACTCCTCACGGGCCTTGGTGGAGGTCTCCGTCCGCGACACAGGCATCGGGATCCCGCCCCAAGACCTGGAGCGGATCTTTGGCGAATTCGAGCAGGTCACCGATCCTGCTCGCCGCTACCAGGAAGGGACAGGCCTAGGCCTCGCCCTGGTGAAGCGGCTCGTGGAGATGCAGGGTGGCCGGATCCGGGTGGAATCCGTCCCCGGTCGTGGGAGTACCTTCGCGTTCACGATCCCGGCTGCCCCCTGAGGCAGCCTTGGGGCAGGTCGGCAGCCGCATCCGTTCGGTCCGAGACTCTGGCTGATTACCCCGCCGCTGAGGGTCCCTGCCCGCCTCCTGAGATCCCACGAGACGCCGCGGGCGCCCTACCTCGCGGGACCGGGGCGCCCGCTGTGTTTCCCTCGAATCTGCTCATTTGTTCCGGAGAAACCACGAGCCTCTTCGTGAATTCTCCGGGCTAGACGCCAAGCGTGGACATGGCCTTGGAAACGTTCGCCACCGTGAAGACGGCCATCGCCGGTCCAGTCCCCCCGGTGCACGCGTAGGCGCACTTGATGTTGATGCGGGCCTGGGCCAGCTTCTTGGCGGCCTCGGCCAGTGTCCCGGGCCGGTTCTCCAGGAAGACACCCACCGCTTCTTCCTTGCCGCAGCGGATCTTGGCGGCCTTCAGGGCGGCCTCCGCCTTGGCCACATCCGACACCAGGATCCGGATCTTCCCTCGCCCTGCCGTCTCGGCAGCGCAGATCCCTTCGATGTTGACCCCGCCATCCCCGATCACGGCCGCGATGTTGGCTAACACCCCCGGCTTGCTCTGCAGGTTGAGGACGAGCTGCGTCACTTTTGGCATGGCCGTGCCCTCCTCTCCGAAACGTTCCGCCCCACGCCCCGATGGCCAGCCCGGATCATTCACGAAGCACACGTGAATAACCGGGGCTTACCTTACCAGGAGCGATTCCCGCGTATGGCGGGAGGATACCTGGTGGCGGGCGGACCGGGCCCCCGCCCCGCGTCCCGCGGAAGGGGCGCAGTGTCGCGGTGCATCGGCGACGCGAGATCCGTCCCGGACCTCGGACCATAAGGGTTTCCTTTGAGGCCGCATTGTTCGCGAGCTGTTTTCGCGAAGGATGCGGGCTAGCGCCGCGGGCCGCGATCGAGCGACCGATACTGGATCGCCTCGGCGATGTGCTCCGCCTGGATGCCATCGGCGGCCTCGAGGTCGGCGATGGTCCGGGCGACCTTGAGGATGCGATCGTAGGCCCGGGCCGAGAGGCCCAGACGCTCCATGGCGGTGTCGAGGAGGCTCCGCGCCTCGCCGTCTACCTGGCAGTGCTTGCGGATCTGGCGGGGACTCATGTGGGCGTTGCAGTAGACCTTGCTGCGACGGAAGCGCTCTTGCTGGCTCTGGCGGGCTCGGCACACCCGCTCGCGGATGGCGGTGGATGGCTCGCCCGAGGGCTCGTCGGTGAGCTCGCGCCGCTTGAGCGGGGGGACGTCCACGTGGATGTCGATCCGGTCCAGGAGCGGGCCCGAGATGCGCGCGAGGTACCGCTGGATCTGCAGCGGCGTGCACGAGCACTCCTTGGTCGGGTCGGTGGCATAGCCGCAGGGGCAGGGATTCATGGCCGCGGCCAGCATGAACCGCGCCGGGTAGGTGAGCGAGGTCACGGCCCGCGCGATGGTCACCTGACCGTCCTCCAGCGGCTGGCGCAGGACCTCGAGGACATGTCGCTTGAACTCGGGCAGCTCGTCCAGGAACAGCACCCCGTGATGGGCGAGGCTCACCTCGCCCGGCCGGGGGATATTTCCCCCGCCCACCAGCCCGGCGTCCGAGATGGTATGGTGCGGGGCCCGAAACGGCCGGGTGGCGAGCAGCGCTTGCCGGGGTGAGAGGAGCCCGCAGATCGAGTGGATCTTGGTAGTGGAGATCGCCTCTTC
>Ga0335085_10015405_pt1 | contig 11100 bp, 14 predicted proteins | sample Lox_Sample_45_FD_206712 | JGI IMG/M metagenome (GOLD analysis project Ga0335085, IMG submission 206712) | Soil microbial communities from Loxahatchee National Wildlife Refuge, Florida, United States - Lox_Sample_4.5 | ecosystem: Environmental > Terrestrial > Soil > Wetlands | place: USA... | reverse complement strand
CTCTACGAGCGCGGGCGGATGGTGGACGAGTACCTGTCCGTCCCGTCGCACTACGGCTCGCTCGGCCGCAGCGACGAGCTCGCGCTCGCGGCGAACCCGACCCTTGTCGCGCGCCTCACCGGCGCCGACCGCGAGGAGGTGCGCCGGGTCGCGCGGACGGCGGCGACGCCCGCCGAGCTGCCGCCGGCGGAGACCCTCTACGAGGACATCGCGCGCATGATGGGGCTCGAGGCGTGAAGCTCGTCGACGCACCCCGCTGCCCCTACTGCGCCCGCGTGCGGCTGACGCTGGCGGAGAAGGGCGTCGAGTACGAGAAGGTCGTGGTCGACCTCTCGAACCGGCCGGAGTGGCTCTACTACGCCTACCGCCGCGGTGACCCGAACCGGCTCGACGAGAAGCTGGAGTCGCTCCCGGTCGGCGGGAGCCTCTTCGTCGACCTCGCCTACCTCCCCTGGGTGCTGAGGGGGCGCGAGCTCTACGGGGCGTCTCTGCCCGAACGGCTCGAGACGTGGCTCGAGGGCCTGCTCGAGCGGCCGGCGGTCGCGGCCGAGCTCGGCCTCGTCCACTCCCTGGCGTGACGGACATCGACCTCGACGAGCTGTCGCGCCGACTCGGCGAGGTGCCGGTCGTCGACGTGCGCCGGGCGGAGGAGTACGACGGCACGCTCGGGAGCCCCTGCGACCCGCGGCAGGGGCACATCCCGGGGGCGGTCAACCTCCCGATCGAGGAGCTCGTCTTCATGACGGACGACGAGGTGCGCGAGCGGCTCGCGCTCCCGGAGGGGGCGGAGGTCGTGGCGTACTGCCACAGCGGCTCGCGTTCGGCGACCGCGGTGCAGATTCTGAGAGGGCTGGGCTTCGAGGCGCGCACCTACCCGGGCTCCTGGCACGAGTGGTCACGTACCGAGCTTCCACTCGACAGCGAATGATCCGACTCGCGCTGTTCGTCGTCGCCGCGCTGGTAGCGGCGCACGCCGGCGTCGCGCACGCCTGCGCGCCGCCGAAGGCGAGCCCCGCCTACACGAAGCGCGTGACCGCCGCGCTCTCGGCAGGCCGGGACGTCTGGGGCGAGCGGCTGCTTCGGGCGCCGAACGGCCCCACGCTGGCCGGCGCGAGCGGTCGCCTGGCGCCGCTCCTCTACGCACGCACGGCGAAGGGCCGGCCGCTGACGCCCTCCGGCGTCTACTACCTCCCGTTCGCCGAGCCGGGCGGGCCGCTCGGAGCGGGGACGGTGGACCTGCACGTCGCGGACGGGAGCGAGATCTTCTCCGGGCGGGTCGGCGGGCCCGCGCTCACCGTCGCGGTCGGCGGCGAGCGCTACGGGTCGTGCCTGCGCAAGCTCGCGCCCCCTCGGCTCGCCGGCGGCTGGCTGCCCGTCCTCGAGACGCGCTACGGCGCCTACACGCAGGAGTCGTTCGCCGCGCACCTGCCCGGGGCCGGCTCGCTCGCGAGCTTCGTGCGCGTCGAGGGCCCGGGCCGGATCCGGCTCACGCCGAGCGTGCGTGGGCTCGAGCGGCGCGGGAACCGGCTCGTGCGCGGCGGTCGCACCTACCTCGTCTTCTCCGCGGGTGCCCGCTGGGCGGGCGGCGCCGTCGTCTTCCCCCACGGCCCCGCCTACGCGGCGTGGCTCGATCCACCCGCGCCTGCCGCCTCGCTCACGCTCGACGCCGCCCGCTACACGCAGGCGCGCTCGGGGGTGGCGCTCTACTGGGAGGCACGGCTGGGCGAAGGGGCCTCGATCGAGGTGCCCGAGGCGCCGGTGGAGAACGCGGAGCGCGCGCTGCTCGTGCAGGACCTGGAGCTCTCGTGGCGCTACAGCATCGGCAACCCCTACGAGGAGTTCTCGTTCCCGGAGAGCCTGGACGCGGCGCAGGTGATGGCGGAGCTCGGCTACGAGCCGGTCGCGGCGGCGATCGTGCGTGTCTCGCTGACCCGGCGCCCCACGGGGTACCCGGGCTGGTCGATGGGCGAGAAGCTGCTCGCGGCGGCGACCTATGTCCGGCTGAGCGGCGACCGCCGCTTCCTCGCCGCCGTCACGCCGGCTCTCGCCGGCTACGTGTCGGCGCTCGCGCGGCGGCAGCTGCCGGGCGGCCTGCTCGTCCCCGAGCGGTTCTCCTCGGACATCCCCGACCAGGTGCAGTCGCTCCACGGCCAGGCGGTGGCATGGCAGGGGCTGCGGGCGATCGCCGCGGTATGGAGGGGCGGCGAGGCGCGCCGGGCGGCCCGTGTCGCATCGAGGCTCGGAGCGGCGCTCCGCGCAGCGGTGCACGCGGACGAGCGGCGCCTCCCCGACGGCTCGCTGTTCCTCCCGATGCGGCTCGGCGGGGCCGAGCAGCCCTACGACGAGGTGATCGAGTCGCGGGCGGGGAGCTACTGGAACCTCGTGGCGCCGTATGCGCTCGCCTCGGGGCTCTTCCCGCCGACGAGCCCGGAGGCGCGCGGCGCGCAGGCATACCTGCGGCTCCACGGGGCACGCCTGCTCGGCCTCGTCCGCGCCGGCGGCTACGCGCTCTACGGCCCCGGCGCGACGCCGGCGCGCTCGGGAACGGACGAGGTCTACGGCGTGAACGCATCGCGCTTCCTCGCCGCCCAGGGCGACGCCGACGGGCTCGTGCTGGCCCTGTACGGACAGCTCGCGGCCGGTATGACGCAGAACACCTTCGTTGCCGGTGAGGCGGCGAGCGTGGCGCCGCTCGACGGCCTCGCCTACCGGGCGATGTACCTGCCGCCGAACGCCGTTGCGAACGACGCCTTCCTGGAGACGCTGCGCCTGCTGCTCGTCCAGGAGGGCGCCGACGGGGTGCGCCTCGCGTTCGCGACGCCGCGAGGGTGGCTCCGCGCCGGGAGGCGGATCGCGGTCGCCGCGATGCCGACGCGCTTCGGCCCGGTCTCCTACACGCTTGCAGCGGCGCCGGGAGAGGTGCGCGTGCACGTCGAGCCGCCGGCGCGGCGCCCGCCGCGCCTCTCCCTGCGGCTGCGGCTGCCCGCCGGCGAGCGCGTCCGCTCCGTCACGCCGCACCGGCCGTTCGACGCCCGGACGGGCACCATCGACCTCACGGGTGTGAAGGCTCCTGTAGATCTCGTGGTCAGGACCTCGTAGAGTCAGAGCTGTGCAACGAGGGGTCCGGGGGGTGGCGGTCGCGCTGGTGTCCGCCGCCCTCGTCTTCGCAGCTCTGCCTTCGGTCGCCGGCGCGGCGCGGTCCGTCGTCGTCGGCAAGGTCCGCATCTGGACGGTCGCCTACCGCGCGCACAACGGCGAGCGCCGCGCCGCGTACGTGGTGATGCCGGCCTCGTACCGGCCCGGCCATGCGCCGCCGATCCCGCTCGTGATCTCGCCGCACGGCCGCGGCGTCACCGGGCGCGCGAACGTGAAGCTCTGGGGGCAGCTGCCGGCGATCGGCAACTTCGCGGTCGTCAGCCCCGCCGGCCAGGGGCGAGTACTCGGCAACTACTCCTGGGGCGCTGCAGGCCAGATCTCCGACCTGGCGCGGATGCCGCAGATCGTGCGGCTGACGCTGCCGTGGGTCCACCTGAACGCGCGCCGCATCTATGCCCTCGGCGGGAGCATGGGCGGCCAGGAGACCCTGCTCCTGCTCGCGAAGTACCCGCATCTGCTCGCGGGTGCGGCGGCGTTCGACCCGGTCGTGAACTTCAAGCTGCAGTACTTCGAGTTCCCGCAGCTCCGCTGCTCGAAGTCGTGCCAGGAGACGTGGGGCGGCCCCGTCGGCCGCTCGCTGCAGGCGCTCGCGCGGGTCGAGCTCGGCGGCTCGCCGACGAAGATCCCGGCGGCCTACAGGCTCCGCAGCCCGATCACCTATGCCCGCTCGCTCGCGTTCTCGCACGTGCCGCTGCAGCTCTGGTGGAGCCCCCGCGACAAGATCGTGATCGACCAGCAGCGCCAGTCGGCGCGGCTCTTCCACCTGATCAGGCGGCTCAACCCGAAGGCGGACGTGGTCGCGATCACCGGGGGCTGGCGCCACTCCGCCGAGATGCGCGCGAAGACGCGCCTCCCGCTCGCGCTCGCGGTCTTCGGCCTCCTGCCGCCGAACGACGGGAGCACGAGCGGCCTGCGGGTGCAGGGGCGCTCGCCGCTCGCGGCCGCACCGGGCCGGGCGCCGCTACCCGACCGCGACCTGATCGGCTCGGGGTAGGGCCGCCGCGAGGAAGGCCAGGCAGAGCGTCCGGCCGAGGCGCTGCCAGCCGGCGAGCTTCAGGTCGAGCTCCCGCTCGAGCTCCGGCAGCGGCCGCGGCAGCTCGTCGAGCTCGAGCTGGTACCACTCGAGCACCTGGTCGCGGCGCGCCTCGGGGTGGAACTGCACCGCCCAGGCGCGCTCGCCCACCCGGAACGCCTGCGGGGTCACGGCCGAGTCCGCGAGCAGCACCGCCCCGGGGGGCACCTGGAAGCCGTAGTGGTTGCCGAAGAGGCCGTCGAAGCGGGGCGGCAGGACGCCGAGCACGGGATCGCGCCGGCCCGCCTCGGTCAGCCAGACCTCGTTGAAGCCGGCCTGCTTCTCCGGCAGCGCCGCGACTCGCCCACCGAAGGCGTGGGCGAGGGTCTGGGCGCCGAGGCAGACGCCGAAGAGCGGCGTCTCCTCCTCGACCAGCTCGCGCAGGAGCTCGTACTCGTCCTCGAGCCAGGGGTGCTCGTCCTCCTCGCCGACGTTCTGGTGGCCGCCGAAGACGAGCACCGCGTCGAACTCTCCCCCGGGTCGCGGCGCGGACTCGATCTCCCACTCGACATGCTCGTGGCCCGCCTCGCGAACGACGTCGCCGAAGAGCTCGGGCCGGACCGTCGGGCCGTGGGTGACGGAGAGCACGCGCATCACCCTCACCGTATCGTCACGCGGTCGGGACGTCGTGCTCCTCGAGCAGGCGGCGGAGAAGCTCGGCGCCGGCCGGGGCCTGGGCGACGCCGTGCGTCTGGTTGTTGTTGTTGAAGAAGGCGTAGGCCTGCTGCGCCGAGCCCGCCAGCTCGCGCAGGGGCTCGACCCACTCGGCGAGCTCCTCGGCCGGGTAGAGGTAGTCGAAGCGCTCGGCCGCGCCGCCGCCGCGCTTGTTCCAGGTGCCCGCGTTGCGGCCGTGGAAGCGCACGTAGGCCGTCGGCCCCGTCACGGCGACCACGGTGCGCGGCACGTTGGCGCCCTCGAGACGCGGGGCGTCGACCGTGACGTACGACATCCGCCGCTCCTCGAGCCAGGCGAGCACCTCCGCGCGGTGCTCCTCGGCGAACCAGTCGCGATGCCGGAACTCGACCAGCATCTCGTCGCCGCCGACCTGCTCCCGCGCCCACTCGAGGTAGTCGTACGACGCCGGCTTCGGCACGACGTAGGGCGGCAGCTGGAAGAGGATCCCGCCGAGCTTGCCGGCGCGGCGAAGCGGCTCGAGCGCCGCCAGGAACTCGCGGAAGACGACCGCCCGCAGCTCGCGGGGCGGACGGTCGACGCGGCCGCGATGGTCGAGCGGCATCCCCTCGCGCAGGTCGGGCGGAAGCTGCTCGAGGCGCACCGGGTGCCGCGTCATCAGCCCGAACGCCTTCACGTGCATCACGAAGCCCTCGGGCGTCCGCTCCGCCCAGCGCTGCACCATCGCCTCGTCGGGGATGCGGTAGAAGGTCGAGTCGACCTCCACGGTCGAGAAGTGCTCGGCGTACCAGGCGAGCCGCGCGCCGGCAGGCACCGTCTTCGGGTACCAGTGCTTGACGAGCGCGTCGTCGGCCCAGGAACAGGTGCCTACGCGGACCGGTGTCACGAGGCGAGGCTAATGTGCGTGCCCATGGACGCGCGCCCGATCGGGGTGTTCGACTCCGGGGTCGGCGGGCTCACCGTCCTCCACGAGTGCCTGGTGACGATGCCGCACGAGGACTTCGTCTACCTCGGCGACCACGCGCGCCTGCCGTACGGGCCGCGGCCGCTCGACGAGATCGCGCGCTTCGCGCACGAGATCGGGGGCTACCTCGAGCGGCAGGGCGTGAAGCTGATCGTCGTCGCCTGCAATGCGGCGACCTCCGCCGCGCTCCCGCGGCTGCAGGAGTCGCTGCGAGTGCCGGTCGTCGGCGTGATCGCCCCGGAGGCGGCAGCGGCGGTTCGCGCGACGCGCAACCGCCGCGTCGGGCTCCTCGCGACCCAGGCGACCGTCACCGCCGGCCGCTACCGAGAGCTCGTGGGCACGCTCGACGCGGGCATCCGGTTCACCGCCGTGCCGTGCCCCGAGCTCGTACCGCTGATCGAGGCGGGCGAGCAGACGGTGGAGCCGGTGCGCTGCTACGCGGAGCCGCTCAAGGCGGCCGGCTGCGACACCGTGATCCTCGGCTGCACGCACTACCCGTTGATCCGCCCCGTGTTCCAGCGGGTGTTCGGGCGCGAGACGACGCTCGTCTTCTCGGCCGATGAGACGGCGCGCGAGGTCGACGAGACGCTGCGCCGGAAGGGGTGGGAGAATGCCGCCGGCCGCGAGGGCTCCTACCGCTTCCTCACCACCGGCGATCCGGGCGTCTTCCGGACGCTCGGGGAGCGCTTCCTCCAGCTGCCGCTCGACGACGTGACCCGCGTCTCCGTGGCCGAGCTCGAGCTGGCTGCGGCATGAGGGCGGACGGGCGGCTCGCGGACCAGCTGAGGCAGGTGGAAGCCGACCCGCTCTTCCTCGAGCAGCCCCACGGGATGGTGCTCTGGTCGCAGGGCCGGACGCGCGTCCTCTGCACGGCGAGCGTGGTCGAGAACGTGCCGCGCTGGCTCTATCGCAGCGGCCGCGGCTGGGTCACCGCCGAGTACTCGCTGCTTCCGGCCTCGACGGGCGACCGCACCGAGCGCGAGGCCGCGCGCGGCCGGCAGGGCGGGCGGACGGTCGAGATCCAGCGGCTGATCGGGCGAGCCGTGCGCGGCGTCATCGACTTCCAGGCCCTGGGCGAGCGCACCGTCCACCTCGACTGCGACGTGCTGCAGGCCGACGGCGGCACCCGCTGCGCCGCGATCTGCGGCGCCTACGTCGCGCTCGCGCGGGCGCTCGACCGGTTCGGCCTCTCGAAGTCGCTGACGGGCTCGGTGGCGGCCGTCTCGGTCGGCGTCGTCGGCGGGGAGTCGCTGCTCGACCTCGAGTACACCGAGGACTCGACGGCCGACGTCGACCTGAACGTCGTGATGACGGGGGAGGGGCACTTCGTCGAGGTGCAGGCGACGGCCGAGCGCGTCGCGTTCGACCGCGAGCAGCTCGACGAGCTGCTCGACCTCGCCGCCGCCGGCATCGAGGAGCTCGCGCTCGTGCAGCAGGACGCCGTCGACGTCCCCCGTGACTGAGCCGCCGCTCCGCGCCGTCCTCGCGTCCGGCAACCGCCACAAGCTCGAGGAGCTCCGCGAGGCGCTGCCGGACTGGGAGATCGAGCCGCTCGACGTGGACGACTGGCCGGAGGAGACGGGCGAGACCTACTACGAGAACGCGCTCCTCAAGGCGCGCTTCGGGCGCGCCCGGGTCGCCTCCGGTGTCTGGGTGCTCGGCGAGGACTCCGGCATCGAGGCCGTGGCCCTCGACGGCGCGCCGGGCCTCCACTCCGCGCGCTGGGCACCCGGGCTCGACCAGGCGGACGCCCTGCTCGCGCGGCTCGCCGGCGAGCCGGAGCGGCGGGCCAGGATGGTGACGGAGCTCGTTGCGCTCGCGCCGGACGGCGAGGAGCTGCGCGGGCACGGCGTGCTCGAGGGCGAGCTCGCGACCGAACGCCGCGGCGAAAGCGGGTTCGGCTACGACCCGATCTTCGTCCCCGCCGGTGACACGCGCACCGTCGCCGAGATCGGCGACGGGTGGAAGCGCCGCAACTCCCACCGCGCGCGGGCGGCGCAGGCGCTCGCCTCGGCGGTCAGGGCGCGGCTTGCCCGCGCGCCCGGAGGTGGAAGTTGACCTCCGAGCCGATCACGATCACGTTGGCCATCACGTAGAGCCACACGAGCAGGATCGCCGGCCCCGACAGCGTCTGCAGGACGGGGTTCTCCTTCGACACCCGCACGTAGATCGGCAGCGCCTGGAACGTCGCCTCGAGGAGCACCGCCGCGACGGCGGCGCCGGGGACGACGTCGCGCCAGCCGAGGTCCACGTTCGTCAGCACCACGTACGCCGAGGTGAGGAAGACGAAGATGCCGACGAGCGAGACGCCGACGCTGAGCACGTATGCGAAGGCGACGTTGTCACTGAGGCCCGTGTAGCGCTTGAGGAGCTCGACGCCGATCGAGCCGACGACGAGGGCGAGGTAGAGCGCCGTGAGCGAGAGGATCATCATCGCGCTCGCGAGCGCTTTCCCCCGCAGGAACGGCCGGTTCGGGCGGTGGTAGACGATGTTGAACGCGCTCTCGAGGACGCTGAAGAGCGAGAGCGACGACCAGATGAGGAATGCCCCGCCGACGATGCCGAGCGCCGTCGCGTTGTCGCGGATCGCGCGCACCGCGCGCAGGATCGAGTCGACCGACGTGCTCGGAAACGTGCGATGGAGCTCGCGCACGAAGAAGGAGCCGTTCTCGGCCTGGTGCGCCGTGCCGAGGAGCGCCAGCGACAGGAAGAGCAGCGGTACGAACGAGAGGAGCGCGAAGTAGGCGATCATCGCGGCGAGGTGCGTCCCGCGGTCGGCGAAGAACTTCCGCAGGATCGCGGTCATGGGACGCCAGTATGCTCAGGGCCATGGATGCCGCCCAGGCGCTCGCCGACCTGACCGAGATCTCGTCCCAGGTCGGGCAGGTGGCGATCCTCGACCGCGACGGGTCGCTGCTCGCGACGACCGCGGCCGATCCCGCGCGCGCCGAGCGCTTCGTCGCGGCGGTGCAGCGGCTGCTCGACGAGGCCGACAGGCTCGCGCTCGCGCGGGGCCTGCCCGAGCTGAGCCAGCTCGAGGCCTCGACGCTCGACGGCAGCGTCTTCGCCGTGCGGCGGGACGGGCGGCTGATCGTGGCCACCACCCGCCCGGATCCCACGGTCGGGCTGATCTTCTACGACCTCAAGCACTGCCTCGGGAGCATCGACGAGGCCGGCGGCGGGCGCGGCACGAGCGAGACGAACGGCTCCGGCGAGACGCGCGTGCGCACGAAGGCGGACACCTCTGCGTAAGTCGCTCACCTTCCTGCTGGTCGTGATCGGCGTCCTCGCCGGCACCGTGCTCTACCGTCGCCGCTCCGCGCGGCGGCTCGAGCGTGTCGAGCTCTACGCCGGCGACGGCTCGATGGTCTCGCTGCCGGAGAGCTCGCCGGAGCTCGAGCGCATGCTCGGGCTCACCCGCGAGGTCCTCACGCTCCCGGCCTGACCGTGTCGTCGTCGACCGGGCTTGCGGGCGCGATCCGCGACGTCGCGCTCCTCGAGGGCGACTTCGTCCTGCGCTCCGGGCGCCGCAGCTCCTACTACCTCGACAAGTACCGCTTCTCCACGCGTCCCGACCTGCTCGCGCAGATCGGCGCCGCGATCGCGGAGGCCGTCCGCCGGCACGAGCCCGGCGCCGTGCGCCTGGCCGCCCCGGAGCTCGGTGCCGTCCCGCTCGCCGCGGCCGCGTCGCTCGAGCTCGGGCTGCCGTTCGTCATCGTCAGGGGCGCCGCGAAGGAGTACGGCACCGCGAACCGGATCGAGGGCGTCTACGAGCCCGGCGAGCTCGTCTGCCTCGTCGAGGACGTCGTCACCGCCGGCGGCGCGGCGCTCGAGGCGGTCGAGGCGCTCAGGGCCGCCGGGCTCGCCGTCTCGACCGCGATCTGCGTCGTCGACAGGGAGGAGGGCGGCGCCGACGCCCTCGCCCGCGCGGCCGTCAGGCTGCGTCCGCTGCTCCTCGGATCGGAGGTCCGGGAGGCCGCGACGCCGCATGGTTGAGCGCTTCGAACGCCGATATAGCCGCCAACCTTGTTAGCCTCAGGCATCAAGGTCTGACGAACATCGGTACCCGACCAGGAGGAAGGCTTTGACGAAGCAGGAGTTCATCCAGAAGGTCGCCGGCAAGAGCGGCCTCTCGAACCGCGATGCGGGGAAGGCCGTCGATGCCTTCATGGAGGCGATCACCGACACACTGAAGGCGGGCGACTCCGTCAACTTCACCGGGTTCGGCAAGTTCTCCGCCGCGGCGCGGGCGGCTCGCACCGGCGTCAACCCGCGCACCGGCGAGCGCGTGCAGATCGCTGCGACCACCGTGCCCAAGTTCAGCGCCGGCAGCCAGCTCAAGGCCGCGCTCAAGGGCTAACCGAGGGGCATCCGGTTCCGGCGAGGGCCGCGTTCCACGCGGCCCTCGCCGTGTCACCGCCCGGGCCGCGACGTAAGCTGGAGCGGATGGCCGTCGCAACGCGCACGTTCGGCGATCGCGTCGCCGTGGAGGTCGAGCGCAAGCGAAGCCAGCTCGTCGTCGGCCTCGACCCGCGTCCCGACCTCTTCCCGGTCGAGCTGCGCGGCGACGTCACGCGGTTCTGCTGCGGGATCGTCGATGCCGTCGCGCCTCACGCGGTCGCCGTGAAGCCGCAGCTCGCGTTCTTCGAGGCGCTCGGCGCGTACGGGCTCACCGCCTTCCGCGACACGTGCGACTACGCGCGCCGCGCCGGGCTGCTCGTGATCGTCGACGGCAAGCGCGGCGACATCGGCTCCACGGCGCGGGCCTACTCGGCGGCGTACCTCGACGGGGAGAGCGCGCCCGGCGACGCGCTCACGGTCAACCCCTGGCTCGGCCGCGAGTCGGTCGAGCCGTACCTGGCCGCGGCGCGCCGGTCGGGCAAGGGGATCTTCTGCGTCGTCAAGACCTCGAACGCGGGCGGTGAGCTGCAGGACATGACGCTCTCCGACGGGCGGCCCGCCTGGCAGGCGGTGGCGTCGTTCGTTGCCGACTGGGGCTCCGACCTCGTCGGCGAGCACGGCCTCTCCGCGGTGGGCGCGGTGGTGGGCGCGACACACCCGCGTGCGGTCAGCGAGGCGCGCCGGCTGATGCCGCAGGCGATCCTCCTGCTCCCCGGCATCGGCGCACAGGGCGCCTCGCCTGCCGATCTGGCCCGCGCGTTCACGAGCGGGCCCGCGAGCGCGCTCGTCAATGCGTCGCGCTCGGTGATCTACTCCTTTCGCGACAGCGGCGAGGACTTCCGCGCCGCGGCGGGGGCCGAGGCGGCGCGCCTCC
>Ga0335085_10015404_pt1 | contig 11100 bp, 12 predicted proteins | sample Lox_Sample_45_FD_206712 | JGI IMG/M metagenome (GOLD analysis project Ga0335085, IMG submission 206712) | Soil microbial communities from Loxahatchee National Wildlife Refuge, Florida, United States - Lox_Sample_4.5 | ecosystem: Environmental > Terrestrial > Soil > Wetlands | place: USA... | reverse complement strand
GGCCGCGGCGAGCAACGAGCCCCGCGCGGGGTGCGCTAGCCCTGCGAGCCGCGCCGCTGCTCGCTGGCGGCGCGCTTCAGGCGGCAGTCAGGTTCCTGAGGGCACGATGAACGCTCATATGAATCGTGGTCCGGGTGACAGGAACATGAGGACGACGTGGCTCTGCGGAGCCTTGGCCTTGGCGTTCGCGGCGCTGCCGGCGCACGGCGAGGAGAAGCTCTCGCACGGCCGGTTCGCGGACGTGACGATCTACCGCCCGTCGGGACCCGTGAAGTCCGTCGTGCTGTTCTTGTCCGGCGACGGCGGCTGGAACAAAGGCGTCGTCGACATGGCACAGGCGCTCGCGGGAGAAGGCGCGATGGTGGCGGGCATCGACCTGCCGCCGCTGCTCGCGAACTTCGAAAAGGACGGCGAGGCCTGCGTGTCGCCCGACGGCGATCTCGAGAACCTCTCGCACTACATCCAGAGCTACGCGGGCTTGCCGACGTACCGCACGCCGCTGCTCGTCGGCTATTCCTCTGGCGCCACGTTCGTTTACGCGATGCTCGCGCAGGCGCCGACGAACACGTTCGCGGGCGGGCTCTCGCTCGGCTTCTGCCCGGACTTGTTGCTGCACAAGTCGCTTTGCGGTGGCGAGGGCCTGCGCTTCACTCGTCGCAAGAACGACGGCGGCATCGACGTCCAGCCCTCCGGCAAGCTCGGCAATCCGTGGGTCGCGCTCAACGGCGCTCAGGACCAGGTCTGCGACCTCGCGGCGACGCGAGAGTTCGTCGCCGAGACGCACAACGCGACTTTGGTCGAGCTGCCGAAAGTCGGGCACGGTTATTCGGTTCCGCGCAATTGGATGCCGCAGTTCCTCGCGGCCTATCACTCGCTCGAACAAAAGACGAGCGCGGAGCTGCCGCCGCCGCCCGCATCGCTCGCGGACCTGCCGCTGATCGAGGTTCCGGCCGCTGGCAACGGCGACGCGTTCGCCGTGCTGCTCTCGGGCGACGGCGGCTGGGCCGGGTTGGACAAGGACGTCGCGGCCGCGCTCGCCGCGAACGGGATCTCCGTCGTCGGGATCGATTCGCTGCGCTACTTCTGGACGGCGCGCTCGCCGGACACGCTCGCGACCGACCTCGACCGCGTGCTGCGCTACTACGCTGCGAGCTGGCACAAAGGTCACGCCGTGCTGATCGGCTATTCGCAGGGCGCCGACGTGCTGCCGTTCGCGGTCAACCGCCTGCCGCCGGCGTCGCGCGCGTTCGTCGAGCGCACGGTGATGATGGGCCTCGGCGAGAACGCCTCGTTCCAGTTCCACTTCACGAACTGGCTCGGCGCGGACTCGGGCGGCTTGCCGATCCTGCCGGAGGTGTCGCGGCTCGACGCGGCCAGCACACTGTGCCTCTACGGCAAGGACGAAGACGACTCGCTCTGCCCGAAGGTGCCGCCGGGCCACGTGCAGGCCGTCGTGCTACCGGGCGGGCATCACTTCGGCGGCGCGTACGGCTCGCTCGCACACCGGATCATGGCCGGGCTCGCCCCGGCCTAGGCGCGCGGCGCGACGATCCCACTGCCGTCGGGTGACGTTACAGGTTGCTCGCGAGCTCGACGGTCGCGACGGCATAGGCGACCTCGTAGACCACGAGCGCCATTCCGATCACGAGGGCGACCGTCTTGCCCGGCGCGAAGACGCGGCGCTCGATCGTCGGGTTCTCAGCGTAGTCGATGCGCACTGGCGCACCGCTGCGGTCATGTGCCGTGAGGTGGTCGCCAGCAGAGGTCTCGACTCGCAGCAAGTGCCGCTCCCCCGACGGGTCGCGTACGCGGATCTTGTCGCCGGCCTGGAGCTCGGTCGAGACCCGCACCGGGTCGTGCACGTTCACCACCGTGAAGTTGGAGCAGCCTGCGCAGGCCAGCGCCGCGGCAAGCACGCCGGTCGCGATAGACGTCGTCTTGGTCATTGGTGTCTCCACTCTGGTTTCGCCGAACGTGGAGACTCGCCGCGACGCGGCCGCGAATCCTGAGGAAGATCTGATCTTTTTGTCTCTGTTTGGCGAGGCGCGGGGCTCGAGGCCGTTCAGTGACCCGGAAGCCTGGCTTGAGATCCATCCGGCTGCGCGTCCGGCTAATGCGTCATCGAGTACATCGCGACGTTGACGGCGAGCCGCAGAGACAAGTTGACGAGCTCGCCCGGATAACGAGGATCATCGGCCCACTGCCATGCGTCGCCGTTGTCGTTGTTGAACGCGATCAGCATCATGAGCCGGCCTTTGTCGTCGACGACTCCGCGCCAATGCGGTGTCTCACCGCGCCCCAAACCGTAGCGGCCGCCGCCCCTTACCATGCTCTCGTGCGGAATCATCACTTTCGTCATACCCGGCAGGTCGAACACCGTGTGGAAGATCGGATGGTCGTCCGTGAGATCGATGATCGGCCGATCCGGGAACACGCGCTTCAAGCTCTCCTCGAAATAGGCCCAGCTCCGTTCGCCGAAGAAGCTGTCGCAGAACATGAACCCGCCGCGCAGCAAATACTCGCGGATGTTCGCTGCCTGCGCGTCCGTGAGCTGCCAAGACCCCGCGAGGCCCACGATCATGAACGGCCAGTAATCGATATCGTCGCCGTCATCGGGGTTCACGGGCTGCTCGACCGCGCGCACGTCCGCGCGCGTGAGGCGCCTCAACATCTGCACCAATAGGCGGTCGCCCTTCGGGTAGTCGTCGGTCCAGCCCGTGCCACCCTGCCGCCAGTCGCCGCCGCCCAAGAAACCGCCCCGTGCGCTGGGGTACATGAGCCGCCCGATGACGAGCTCGGCCGGGACCTGCCAGTCGTCGGGCAGAGCCGCAGCGGAATCCGCGCCCTCGAAGCCCGGATACTCGCGAAACGCGCGCTGCGCCTGCACCGCGTGCGCGACGAGCAGCGCGGCGGCCACGATGAGCGCGCGCGCGGTGTACGCCGGCCGCATCGCTAGCTCCGCTTCCGCGCGGTCGCGGTCGTGCTCCGCGGCGCGAGCGAGGCGACGATCTTGGCGAGGCGGCGCGCGCGCGTTTCGGCCTTCTTCGCGGCCAGCAGCGCTCCCACGTGCTCGCGCTTGCGCGAGGGACGCAGCTTCTCCCACGCGGCGGCGGCGGCGCGGTCACGTTTCAGCGCGCTCGCGAGATCGGGCGGGACGACGTCGGTCGGCAGCGGCTCGTCGTCGGCCTCGATGCTGACCGTCACGACCGCGGGCACTTTCACGCCGGCTTCCGCGAGCGCGGCCCTGTGCAGACCGAGGTGGAAGGCTCCGCCGTACATCATCAGCGAGCTTCGGTAGTGCGCGCCGTCGACGGTGCCCCGTACCCGCATGGCGTGCTTGAGGCCGGCCGCATCGGCGACGGCGCGCGGCACCGCGACGTAGTGACCCCCGTGCGGTACCGGCTGGAGCTTGGCGGTGAACGACTGCGCCACGCCGTCATGCTCACGCACGCCGGGAGCGGGGGTCAAGCGGATGCGCGAGGCGCCGCGGCCTCTGGCCGAACGCGTCGGGCGCCGTCAAGCTAGCGGCTGATTGGAACAGGGAGCGACCGATGTCACGCCCTATCAAGCCTCACCCGGGCGCAGCCCGAGGCGCACGACCCTGGAGCCCGCTGCCGTCCCTGCGATCGACCCTCGCGTGTGCCGCGCTGGTGGCGCTCTGTTCCGCCTGTGCCGTGAGCCCGACCGGCCGCCACCAGCTCGCGCTCGTCTCGGAAGGCCAGGCGATCGCGGCGTCTAAGGAGTCGTACCTCACGCAAATGACCGATCTCAGCAAGGCGGGCAAGCTCGTGACCGACCCGAGGGTCACGGGCCGCGTCGACCGCATCACGGGCAGGCTCGTCGCGCAGGCCGTCGTGAAGCGGCCCGAGACCAAGAGTTGGGAGTGGAGCATCGAAGTCATCGACGACCCGAAGACCGTGAACGCGTGGTGCATGGCCGGCGGGCGTATGGCCGTCTACACGGGGCTGCTCCAGAAGATCGATCCGACCGACGACGAGCTCGCACAGGTGCTCGGCCACGAGATCTCTCACGCGCTCGCAAACCACACGGCGGAGCGGATGTCCGTGGCGATGGCGACGTCCGCGGGAGTCGCGTTGGTCGGGCTCTTATCCGACGACGCGGCGAAGACGATGAGCGTGGCCGCGCTCGCCGCGTCGTTCGCAGTCACGTTGCCGAACAGCCGCGCGGCGGAATCCGAGGCCGACGAAATCGGCATCGAGCTCGCGGCGAAGGCCGGCTACAACCCGAACGCCGCGATCACGCTCTGGCAGAAGATGGCGAAGGAAGATGGCGGCAGCCCGCCGCAGTTCTTGAGCACGCATCCGAGCCCCGGCAACCGCGAGCAGCGGCTCGCGGAGCTCGCACCGAAGATGATGCCGTTCTACAAGCAGGGGGGCGCGCGTCCGACGTACCCGCTACACGATCCGCTCGCGGCGCCGGCTAGAGGAACCCAATAGTGCGGCCCATCACCGCGACGCCGAGCCAGAGGCCGATCGAGACGATCGCGATCGCGCAGGCCTTGGGCGTCCTGCCGGTGGTGTCGCTACGCATCGCGTACGGCTGGCGCACCGCGAACGTGAAGATGATCGCCGCGGCGAGAAAATACATCTTCCACCAGAAGCCGGGGTTCCAGTAGTACTTGCCGGCCGCGAGCGACGAAAACATCCCGTAGCCCGTCACGATAATCAGGATCAGGCTGCCGATCAGCCACGGCCGTGCGGCGGCCGCGACTTCGGACACCTTCTGGTTCCGGAACCCGAAGCCGAGCAGGCGGGCGTCGACCATGACCACCGTACCGCCGATGATCGCAAGTGCGAGGATGTGGAAGCACTCGATCACGGCGAACGCGTACTTCGAGTTGTTGATCCACATGGCGAGCTGCGTCGCCTCGATCCACTGAAACAGCGGCTGCAAAGTCACTGTTCTTCTCCTACTGAATCGGCGGGAACCAGTTGTAGGCGATCAGGCGTCCGCAGAACATGATCAGCACCCAGAGCGTGATCGACGCGATGCCGATGTAGTGGGCGGATTTCGGTAACGGCCTCGTGTCCCACTGCACGAGCTTGCGGCCCATGCCGTAATGAAACGCCACAGCGTTCAAGCCCGCGAGCGCGAGCGCGACGAGCTTGACGCGGAAGAAGATGCTCGCCCAGTAGCGAACGGGCTCGCCGCAGAAGATCGTGATGCCGCTCAGCACCATGATCACGAAGCCGACAAAGATCCAGGGCGACAGCCGCTCCCACGTCTCGGCAGGCGTCGCGGTGCGGACCCCGCCGTTGAACAAGCGCAATTCCCAGAACAATAGCGGGCCGATGAAAAGGCTGAGACCGATGACGTGAATGCCGTCGACGCAGCCCCACACATAGGTGGACTCGCGAAACGACGTGCTGAGATCGGAGTCCTGGATCCACTGTAGGAAATTGACGAACGACGACACGGGCGACCTCTCCGGGAGCTATTCGACAATGCGGCATTTACAAAGTGCGCCGACAAGGCGCGCGGCATTCTACGTGCGCTCGGGGCGGAGGGCCATGGTCGCGGAGCAAAGATATTTGAAGGCTCGCGCCCGCATGCATCGACTGGGGCGATGGCCGCGCGCTACCATCGGCGCGCCCCAGGTCCCACGGCTCGCCACGCCTCTCCGGAGTCTAAAAATGGGAAAGTCGTTGCTGATCCGGAGCTTGGTGCTCCTCGCGGTCGCGCTGACGCCGTGCACATCGTTGCTCGCTCAGGGCACCCTCGAGCGGATCCAGAAGCGCGGCGAGCTTCGCATCGGTTATCGGAAAGACGCGCGGCCGTTGTCGTTCGAAGAGAACGGCCAGGCTAGCGGTTACATGGTCGACGTCTGCCGACGCATCGCGGACGGCGTAAAGGAGCACTTGCACCTCGCCGACCTGAAGGTCAGGTATGTCCCCGTGACCGCCGAGAATCGCTTCGACGCCGTCGCGAAAGGCGACGTGGACATCGAATGCGGCACGACGACGATCACGATGAGCCGCCAAGAGCGGGTCGACTTCAGCCTCATGACCTTCGTGACCGGAGGCGCGATCCTGTGCCGCGCCGACCGCAAGATCGGTCCGCTCACGGAGCTCGCCGGCAAGACGGTCGCGGTCGTGCGCGGCACGACGACCGCCGATTCGCTCCGGACCTTTCTGTCCAAGAACCTCCTCGACGCGCGCCTGGTCCAAGTCGCCGACCGCGACGACGGAATGGCACGGCTGCGGCGCGGAGACGTCGACGGGTTCGCGTCCGACCAGGTTGTGCTTATCGGCGAGGCTCGGGCATTGCTCGACAAGGACAAGACCTTGAGCTTCTCGTTCGCCGACGACCTGTTCTCGTACGAGCCCATCGCGCTCATGGTGCGCCGCAACGACGGAGATTTTCGGCTCGTCGTGAACCGCGCGCTCGTGCAGCTCTTCCGCGCGGGCGAGCAGGTGAATCTTTATCGAACCTGGATCAGCGGCACCGGCGTCGACCCCTCGCCGATGTTGGTCGCCATGTATCAAGTCCAAGCGCTTTCCGACTGAGCGGCGCTCGCGCGCGCTGCTTGACTGACGACCAGCCATTATATAACCTTACGGTTATACAACCTACGAGTTATCTATGAACGACGCCTCGCGCCTCGACGCGACTTTCCTGGCGCTCGCCGACCCTACGCGGCGCGCGATCCTCGCCCGGCTCGCGCTCGGCGAGGCGTCGGTCAACCAGCTGGCCGAGCCCTTCGACATGAGCCAGCCCGCGATCTCGAAGCACCTGAAGATGCTCGAGCGCGCGGGCCTGATCTCGCGCGGACGCGACGCGCAGCGACGCCCGTGTCGCATCGAGACCAAGCCGCTCCAAGACGCGCAGGCGTGGATCGAGCGCTACCGCGAGATCTGGGACGCGAATTTCGCGCGCCTCGACACCCTGCTCGACGAGCTCCAGAAGTCCAAGAAAGCCCGCAAGGCGGTCAAGAAAAAATACGGCCAGGAGGAACGATGACAAGCGCAAACAAGAGCACCGTCACGCTGCCGAACGACCGCGACGTGGTCGTCGTGCGCAAGTTCAACGCGCCGCGCGCGCTCGTCTACGACGCGTGGACGAGACCCGAGCTCGTCACACGCTGGCTGCTCGGCCCGCCGGGCTGGACGATGCCGGTCTGCGAGATGGACGTCCGCGTCGGCGGCAAGTTCAGATGGCGCTGGCGCAACGATCAAGGCGCGGAGTTCGGCTTCAGCGGCGTCTTCAAGGAAGTGGTCCGCCCGTCGCTAATCGTGCACACGGAAGTCTACGACCCCGGCGACGTCGGCGGCGAGATGGCCGAAGCGCTGATCACCGCGACCTGGACCGAGCAAGCCGGCGTCACGACGCACACCACGGCGATCCGCTATGCGTCGAAGGAGGTGCGCGACGCCGCGCTCAAGACTGGCATGACGGACGGCATGGAGATGAGCTTCGAGAAGCTCGACGCGCTGCTAGCGGAAGCGGCCTGAGCCTGGCGCGGCCGAGCGCGCAAGCGAGGCTCAGCCCTCGGGCTTGCAGATATCGGTGATGCAGATCGACTCGAGCGTGCGGCCCTCGGGCGGCACCGGGATCCCGCGTGCCTTCATGAGCTTGCGCAGCAACGCGGCCGTCTCGGGATGCGGGATCGCGGATTGCACGCCGACGCGGACGAGGCCGTCCGCGTAGTCGATCGCGCGCCAGCTCACGCCCGCGAGCTGGTGAATCGTGTCGCGACTGCCGATGTCGTGCGCGTTCAAATCTGCGCCATGGTCGACGAGCGTCTGCACGATCTCGTTGCGCCCCTTGTGCGCTGCGCCCATGAGCGCCGTGCGCCCTTCCGAGTTGCGCGCGTTCACGTCGGCGCCGAGGTCGAGCAGCAGCTTCACCGTGTCCACGTTCGCGTTGCGCGACCATTCGTACGTGACGCCCTCGACCCAGCCGATCCCTGACGCGACCATGAGCGGCGTCGTGCCGTCGTCGGTGATGAGCTTCGGGTCCGCGCCGCGATCGAGGAGCATCTTCATCAGCACGAGATCGCTCGACTGCGCGGCACGCAAGAACGGCGTCGCGCCGTCCTCGTAGAGCCATTGGTGCGTGAACACCGTGCGTGTCTCCGTGCTCGAGTGCATGCGTGCGTTCACGTCCGCGCCGTGGTCGAGCAGCAGCTTGATGATCTCGAGGTGATCGAGGTCGGGCTTGCGCGTCGGGTAGTCGCCGCCCTCGATGTTGCGATTGTCCGTCGCGATGTAGAGGGGGCTCCAGCCACCCTTGTTCTGGATCTTCGGATCCGCGCCGTGCTCGAGCAGGAACTTCGCGAGCTCGTAGTAACGGTTCTGCACCGCAGTGAGCAGCGGCGTCCAGCCGCCTTCCGTCGTCTGGTTCACGTCGGCGCCGTGCTCGAGCATGATCTTCGCGGACGCGACGTCTCCCTGGCGCGCCGAGAACACGAGCGGCGTGACGCCGCCCCAGAGCTCCGGCGCACGGTTCGCGGGTTGGGGCGCGAAGTCGACGTCGTCGGAGCCGCCGTTCGCGGCTTTGCCGGGCGAAGCCTCGAGCGCCTTGACCGCGCGGTCACGCTGCGCCGCGAGCTTGGCCGCCTCTTTCGGATCATCCGGCGGCACTTCGCCGAGGCCCGAGCGCTGCGCGACGCGCCTGCCGGCCTGGCCGATCTCGCGGACGAACTCGTTGAGCCGGCTCTGGACCGTCGGCGCGAGATACGGCCGACGGCCGCGCGGAATCACCTTCGAGCGCGCGCTCACGTCGGCGCCGTGCTCGAGCAGCACGTTGACGGCCGCGGGATGCTCGTACGCCGCCGCCCACATCAGCGGCGTCGTGCCGCGCAGGTTCTCTGCTGCGTTCACGTTCGCGCCGCGCTCGATCAGCAGCAGCAGCGTCTCGGGATTGCCGGTGCGCGCGGCCATCATGAGCGCGGTCTCACCATTCGGCAGCGTCTCGTTCGAGTCGGCGCCCGCGTCGAGCAGCAAGCGGACGAGATCGACGCTGCCGTTCTGGCACGCGAGCGAGAGCGGCGTCGCGCCGTCGCGATTCGCCTGCTTCACCGACGCGCCCGCCTTGACGAGAGCGGTCGCTGTCGCGAGGTCGTTGCGGTAAACGGCCCACTGCAGCGCGGTCGCGCCGTCCGCCTGCGCCGCGTTGACGTCGGCGTGCTTCTCGAGCAGCTTCTGCACGGTCGCCGCGTCGCCGTTCATCGCGGCGTCGGCGAGCTCGCTCCCGGCTCGCGCCGGGCCGGCCACGCCGAGCGCCGCGACGACGGCGCTCGACACGCCGCCGAGCCACGCGATACGTCGGCCGTTTGTCCTCAAGCCCGCCCCTCCGAACCTCTTGCGACGATCATCCTAAGGCAGCCGAATGAGCCCGGCCGAGGTCCAGACCCTATATTTTTCTCGGCGCTTGCGGCCGTCCTCGGGCTCAGTACGGATTCGCGACGGGCAACTCCTCGGCCGGGAACAGGGTGATGATCTTGGCCCCCTCGGGCGTGAGCACCACCTCTTCCTCGATCCGCGCCGCCGAGATCCCGTCGGTCGCGGGGCAGTAGGTCTCGACCGCGAACACCATGCCGACCTTGAGCTCGATCGGATCGCGGAACGACGTGACACGCGAGATCAGCGGCCGCTCGTGCAGGCCGAGCCCGAGACCGTGGCAGAAGTTCAGGCCGAACGCGTCGATCTCGCTCGCGAAGCCGATCTCGTCGGCGGTCGGCAGCGCGTGTGCGACCTCGTCGCTGCCCATGCCGGGTTTCAGGAGCTCGATCGTGCGGTCCATCCACTCGCGCGCCTTGCGATACGCGGTGCGCTGCGGCGCCGTCGCGCGGCCGACCGAGAAGGTCCGGTAGTAGCACGTGCGGTAGCCGATGAACGAGTGGATCACGTCGAAGAACGCTTGATCGCCGGGCCGGATCAACCGGTCGGTAAAGTTGTGCGGGTGCGGCGAGCAGCGCTCGCCCGAGATCGAGTTGATCGCCTCAACGCAGTCCGAGCCCATCTCGTAAAGCCGGCTCGTCGCGAGCGCGACGATCTGCGACTCCTTCACGCCGGCCTTGAGCGCCTCGGAGATGTCCTGGTAGACGCCGTCGACCATCGCGGCCGCCATGTTCAGCAGCGTGATCTCGTCGTGGCTTTTGACCTCGCGCGCGAGCAGCATCGTCTGCTGTCCGTCGCGCACCTCGATGCCGGCCTTCTGGAGCTCGAACAGCATCGGCGGCTCGACGACGTCGACGCCGACCGGCATGTCGCCGACGCCTTCGGCGTCCAGGATCGCTTTGATCTCGCGCGCCGCGTCGCGGAACAGCGTGAGGTCGCTGCCGACCGCGCCGCGCATCCCGAGCATGCCCGCGCGGCAATGATCGTTGCGCAGCCACGGCGCGTAGAGCTTGTGGTGCTTCGCTGCCGAGCCGAAATCCCAGATGTACGGCTCGCCGTTACCCGTGATCAGCGAATAGCGCAGGAGCTTGTCCCGCGCCCACTCGCCGATGACCGTGCTCGTCGTGTAGCGGATGTTGTGCTGGTCGAACGAGAGCAGCGCGCCGAGCCCCGACGACGCGAGGGCCTCGCGCACGCGCGCGACGCGGTAGTTGTGGAGCCGGCGGAAGTTCACGCGCTCCTCGAAGTCGACCTGGGTGTGCCCGGGCGCCTGGAGCGGCCGCTTCCACTGATGACGCGGATCGATGTCGTCCTCGCTCACTATCTGCGGCTCGACGAGCGCCGACGGCCCCCCCTTCCTGATCGGTGCCGCTTTGGCCATCGACCGCTTCGCCCCTGCTTTCCTGCCCTTCTTCGTTGCCATGCTGCCCTCTACTTCAAAAATAGCCCGCCCGCGCGGCGGTGCACGATTGTACGCATACGCGCGCGCGCCTGCGCCACACCGCCAGGACTGTCGTCGTTGCTGAGCCGCGCGAGTGCTCGGCGAGCGGTTCATTCCCGTGCTGGTGATCTGTATTACACTTCGCGGTCGTCGCGGTGTCCGGACTGGCCGGCGCACGTGCAGCAAGGGGGATTGACCATCGACGCCGACGCTCCCGAAAGCGCAATCGGTGTCCGCGCCCGCGGCGCGGACGTGCTTCGCGATCCGCTGTTGAACAAAGGCACCGGCTTCTCGGCC
>Ga0335085_10015403_pt1 | contig 11100 bp, 11 predicted proteins | sample Lox_Sample_45_FD_206712 | JGI IMG/M metagenome (GOLD analysis project Ga0335085, IMG submission 206712) | Soil microbial communities from Loxahatchee National Wildlife Refuge, Florida, United States - Lox_Sample_4.5 | ecosystem: Environmental > Terrestrial > Soil > Wetlands | place: USA... | reverse complement strand
CGAAGTGAGGGTGTCGAGATGCGGTTCCCCCTAGAGGGGATGGATGAGAAGATCCGGATATTCACCACTCGGCCCGACACGCTCTGGGGTGCCACCTTTATCTGTCTTGCAGCAAGCCATCCCCTTTCAGAAAAACTGGGTATGGATAAGGAAAAGCTCAAGGGAATGAAGACAAAGTATGAAACTATGGATGAGAAAGAGGGATTCTTTACCGGACGTTATGCCATCAACCCGATGAATCTTGAGAGGATACCCGTCTACATTGCCAGTTTTGTCCTTATGGAGTACGGGACCGGCGCCATTATGTCCGTCCCTGCCCATGACCAGAGAGATTACGAATTCGCAAGGAAATATAACCTGCCCATAAGAATCGTAATACAGCCTGAACAGCAGCCTGATGGTGAAAGGCTGGACTTGGGAGTAATGCGCGAGGCATACGAGCATGACGGGATACTGGTGAATTCGGGGCAATTTACCGGATTGAAGAGCGATAGTGCGCGAAGAGAGATCGGGAAGTATATTGAGGAAAGAGGGCTCGGTAAGAGGGTGATTAATTACAAGCTTCGCGACTGGGGGATCTCAAGGCAGAGATATTGGGGGACCCCCATTCCCATTATCTACTGTAAAGAATGCGGCATCGTTCCGGTGAATGAAGATGATCTTCCGGTAGTGCTCCCTGAAGATGTAACGTTCACCGGCAAAGGCGGGTCACCGCTTCTAGATCTGCCCGGTTTTCTGAGGGTGACATGTCCTCGATGCGGCGTTGAAGGGAGACGTGAAACAGACACCATGGACACCTTCGTTGACTCATCCTGGTATTTTGTCCGGTATTGTTCAGGGCGGGATGAAGAAGCCCTGATAAAGGACCACATCTCCTATTGGATGCCTGTGGATCAGTATATCGGTGGGGTTGAACATGCGGTTCTGCACCTCCTTTATTCGAGATTCTTTACCCGTGTCCTGAGGGACATGGGGATACTGACCTTTGATGAGCCATTCGACAATCTTCTCACCCAGGGAATGGTATGTATGGAAACCCTGAAATGTCCGGAACACGGATGGATTTTTCCGTCTGAGGTCAAGGATGAAAAATGCCTCCATTGCGGCAGTCCGGTGTTGAGGGGAAGGGTTGAGAAGATGTCCAAGTCAAGGAAAAACGTGGTTGATCCCGACCATCTCATTAACAGGTATGGCGCGGACACTTCGCGGCTTTTTTCTCTTTTTGCAGCCCCTCCTGAAAAGGATCTGGAGTGGTCCGAAAAGGGAGTGGAGGGGGCACACCGTTTTCTGAACAAGGTGTGGGGGATCGTGTATAAAAATAAGTCCAACATGATTCATTCCGGATCCGAAGTGAATCAACTCCCGGTCCTTCAGGCTTCTGCCCAGAGCCTTGTGCGGAAAACGCACCAGACGATCAGGCGGGTAACCAATGACATTGAGAGGGAGTACCACTTCAATACCGCCATTGCTGGGCTCATGGAACTGGTGAATGAACTCTCAGCAGTTAAGCCCCAAAACAATGGAGAATGGTCGGTGTACAGACATTCGGTCGAGACGCTCCTTTTGCTGCTCTCTCCCTTCTCCCCGCATATTGCCGAAGAGTTGTGGGAGGCGGTAGGCAACACCCCTGGCATATCGCTCCAGAGATGGCCCCAATGGAGTGAGGATCTGGCAAAGGATGAGGAGATCGAGCTTGTGATCCAGATAAATGGAAAGGTCAGGGCAAAGATGATGATCCCCCCGGGTCTTTCTGATGAGGCTATTCAGCAAAGAACGCTGGGCGAACCGAGGATAAGGGAGATGATTGAGGATAAAGCTGTCAAGAAGATTTTTGTGGTGAAAGGCAAGCTTGTAAATATTGTCACGGGGATTGACAGATGAAGATCAAGTATCACTGTTCAATAGTTGACGCAGAGGAACGCACGATTTGGATGGCGGGGGAAACCATGCGCAACGGTCTTCTTATTTTAGTCTTAGTTTTTGGATTTTTCTTGTGCGGATGTGGTTATGTCATCCAGGGAAAGGCAAATCTGCCGTTTCAGACTATTGCGATCAATAAGATTGTGAACAAGACCTTTGAGCCGAAGCTGGAAGACAGGATGCAGGTTGCGCTTGTGAATGAACTAATGGTAGAGGGCTTTGTGATAGACAGTAATTCCGCTTACAGAATAAACGGGGCCATAACTCAGTTCGAGTTGAGAACTCTTTCCGAGAAGTCGGGTGTGGCTACCGAGTATGAGGTCATCATAAAGGGAGATTTTAAGCTTGTGGATCCATCCGGGAAGGCCAAGGAATTGCGAAACCATGGAGTGTTCATTGTCTCTTTTTCCAGTTCTGAGCAACTCCAGACTGTTATGGCATTAAAGGAACTGGCCACAGAAAGGGCACTGAGAGACCTTTCGAGCGAAATAGTCGCGTCCATCATATATCAATGAACGATTCGCAGGGAAAACCCGGGAACTTTTGAGCGTGTAGGGCCTGGATAATCATTCCTTAGCCTTTGCATCAATACTTAAGGCAAATGAGCATCAAACATTTTATCGTCGAAATCGGCAAGGGACTAACATCACCGGCGTATTTCTTATACGCTGAAGATGCGTATCTGCTCAAGGAGGCTGGTCTTATGGCTGGGGAGTTGGTCCCTCAGACAGAAAGGGATTTTTCTTTTAACGTTTTTGATTTGGACGGAATTGATGAGATACCGCCCTTTGAGCAGATCCTTGATGTAGCAAATACGGTCCCCTTTATGGGAAAAAGGAGGGTTGTTGTTCTTGAGAATGTTCAGGAGCTTGCAAAAAAAGAAATGCCGCTACTTGAGAGTTACCTTGAAAATCCTTCTCCCTACTCGCTCCTTATACTTTTGCACAGGGGGAATCCGAAGACCCAATGGAAAGCGTTGATAAGAATGGTCAAAGCCATCCCACTGGATATAAGGCCGCAGGAGATTCCCCTGTGGATAAGGGAAAAGGCACGCAAGAAAGGGCTGGATATCACGCATGATGCAATAGAGTATCTGGTGGGTGTCCTAGGCCCTGATGTGGGTCTCCTGTCTTCCGAGTTGGAAAAACTTGCCCTTATCGGCAAGAGTCATATAGATACTCAGGACATAATAAGTATTGTCAGAGGAAGCGGCGATTATGATGTCTTTGACCTCGTGAATGCCCTGAGGAATAAGGATGCCGGTAAGGTATTTCGGGTTGCGAGAGGCCTTCAGGCGACTCAGGAGTCCTACGGGCTACTGGGTGCCATTAATTGGCACTATAGCCGGATGGCTACGAGGGAACACGGAAGAAAGGCTTATTATGCCAGGGTGTTCCAACTGCTCAATGAGGCTGACATCCGGATAAAAACCTCGGGAGGGACATTCCCCCTCGAGTATCTCCTCATCAGACTGCTTCAGGCCTAAGAACAGTATTTGCAACCCTTGCAAGGCGGGATATCTTTCTCGACGCCGTATTCTTGTGGATGATGCCCTTTGAAGCAGCCTTAGTAATGACCTCTGAGGCTTCCATAAAGGCCTTATGGGCTTCTTCCTTATCCTTCTTGTCAACAGCGGTTTCAACTTTCTTGCTCACGGTCCTGATCTCGGTCTTTACCGCTTTATTACGCAACTTGTTCTTTTCTGCCTGACGAGCCCTTTTAAGGGCTGACAGGTTCTTTTTTGGTGCTGGTTTTGCCGGCAATGTTCCCTCCTTGAGACGAATTTTCGTTTATTAAAAAAGATAATATTAACACAACATCTGCCAAAAATCAATGGTGATAAAGGAACGGTAATGGGTTGCGGCTTAGGGTATAATAAGCCATAACAAAATGCAGAAAAAGGTCAAGAGGTGTTCATTAAACTCTCTGTGGTCATACCGTGCTATAACGAAGTACACACCATTGAAAAGGTAGTGAAAGTGGTGCGGATGTCCCCCTACGAAGACAAAGAGCTTATCATTGTTGACGATTGTTCCACTGACGGGACAAGGGAGAAAATAAAGAGTAAAGTTGAACCTCACGTGGACAAGGTGGTGTATCATGACGTGAATCAAGGAAAGGGCGCAGCACTGAGAACGGGCATCAAAGAGGCAACAGGAGATATTATTATAATCCAGGATGCTGATTTGGAATACGATCCCAATGAGTATCCCAGACTTGTGAAACCAATAGTGGAAGGAAAGGCGGATGTGGTGTACGGCTCCCGGTTTATGGGGCATGAACCGCATAGGGTACTGTATTTTTGGCACAGACTAGGAAATATGGCATTGACTCTGTTGTCGAATATGTTCACAAATCTCAATCTGACCGATATGGAAACCTGCTACAAGGTATTTAAAAGGGATATTATCCAGTCAATCGAGATAGAGGAAAGCAGATTTGGCTTTGAACCCGAAATTACCGCAAAAATCGCCAAGAAGCAGTGTAAAGTGTTTGAGGTGGGTATTTCCTACTACGGGAGGACATACGCGGAAGGAAAGAAAGTAGGATGGAAAGATGGTCTCCGTGCAATTTTTTGTATTATCAAATATAATTTATTCCGTTAATGGATGCTTTTCGGGAATTCGATACCCTGGGCGGAATGGAAGGTATGAAAAAGTATAAAGAGATCTCCCTCAAGAACATAAAAACCTATCCCTTGTCTTCAAGAAAAAACAAGGTGGAAATCGAACTCTCTGCATTACCCCATGCACGGGGTGCGTTGTTCAGAACGTTTATGGAGGGTCTCCCCTCCTTCCTTGCCGCATCTGACCTAAAGGCAGTGGTGCGTTCCATTGTTAAGGCCAGGAGAAACCAGAGGCCTGTGGTAGTAGGGATGGGAGCCCATCCTATCAAAGTCGGGGTCGCCCCGTTGCTCATTGATTTGATGAAGAGAGGGATCGTCACCGCAATTGCAGCGAATGGCGCATGTATCATTCATGACTTCGAACTTTCTCTCACTGGGAGGACATCAGAGGATGTTGCGCGGGAAGTCTGTACCGGAGCGTTTGGCATGGCGAGGGAGACGGGAAGGGAATTAAACAGTGCAATCAACAGGGGGGTGAAGAAAGGGTACGGCATTGGAAGATCGGTTGGGGAATATATCTTTCTAAGGAGAAAAGGTTTGAGTGACAGGAGCATCTTTGCTGAGGGATACAGACTTGACATCCCAGTCAGCGTTCATGTTGCCATGGGCACGGACATTATCCATATGCACCCGCACGCAGACGGGGCAATGATTGGCGAGGGGAGCCTTAGGGACTTCAGGCTGCTCGCTTCGGTGGTGGCCGACCTGCAGGGAGGCGTATACATTAATCTTGGCTCTGCGGTTATCATGCCGGAGGTCTTTCTTAAGGCATTAACCATTGCAAGGAATCTCGGCCACCGGGTTGATGACATCACCACAGTGAATATGGACTTCATTCAACACTACAGACCAAGGGAGAATGTACTCATCAGACCCACTCTCAGGAAGGGAAGGGCATACGCGCTTACCGGGCATCATGAGATAATGTTCCCTCTACTCGCTGCAGCCCTTATCGAGGAAATGGGATGAACGTAATAATAAACATAGATACGTGTATAGGCTGCGGGACATGCCAGGAGATTTGTCCTGCGGTATTTCACCTCAATGAGACGATCGGTAAGGCAGAGGTCATAGACCCTGATGCGTGTGAGTATGTAGGTTGCTGCGAGGCTGCAGAAGAGAATTGTCCTGTGGCTGCTATTACACTCGAGGAAGATTAGTGTTTTCTCGTGTCACACATGTGTAATGACGCATGAAGCATAAGGGATTTATTGACCTTCATACGCACGGACTGAAAAGCTATGATACAAAGACTGCCGACCCCCGCGATATATTAAAAACAGCCGAGCTACATGGAAGAACCGGAGTTTTTGCCATCCTCCCCACTATATATGCTGCTCCCATAGACAGGATGAGGGAAAATATGGAAGCAGTCAGAAAGGCGATGGAAATACAACGGGGGAAGGGACGCAGCCGAGGTTCTGCATCCGAAAGACCTATGACCTGCCATAACGGAATGTCAGTCATTTTAGGTCTCCATCTGGAAGGACCCTTTCTGAATCCATTGAGGGCCGGAGCGCTGGATAGAGATTTTTTCATTCAACCCACCATGGCCTCCCTTGAGAAACTAATTGACGGGTATGAAGAGATAATAAAGATAATCACCATCGCCCCTGAAATGCCGGGTGCTCTCACGGTGATTAAGAAATGTTCCGACAAGGGAATTAAGATTCATATGGGACATTCTGATGCAACCTATAAGGAAGCAGAACGTGGGAAAAGGGCGGGTGCCACAGGAATCACCCATATTTTTAATGCCATGCGGCCTTTTCACCATAGGGAACCAGGGCTTACAGGATTTGGGCTTATGGATGAGGGTATCTATGTGGAGGTGATTGCTGACGGAGTGCACCTTCACACGGATGTGCTCAAACTTCTCTTCCGCATCAAGCGGCACGACAGGATAATTCTTGTGTCAGACTCGGTGAAAGGTGCTTTCAAGGGGAGAAGACCTTTGTTTAAGGAAAAGGGTGTTCTGGCAGGGAGTGGCATGACTCTTTCGGACTCGGTAGGAGTTTTGGAAAAGATTGGCATACACAGTGACGCAATAATTAAGGCGGGAATGCTCAATCCTGAAAGATATCTGCGCACTGCGTCACTCATGGCCGGACAATGAGAAAAAATTCTTTATTTTCAGCACGAAATGCCCTTGACATGCTGTACGGGTAATTGCTAAAGTAGTTTACTTTCTGCATAGACAGAGAAAAGATAAATCAAAAAGAGAGAGGAGGGGGTATATGAATGCCCTCTATCAGGGTACGGGAGACTGATTCCTTCGAAAATGCTCTGCGAAAATTCAAAAAACAGTGTGAGCGAGAAGGGATACTTTCGGAGATAAAAAAGAGGGAGCATTACGAGAAACCAAGCGTTAAGAAGAAAAAAAAGGCGCTTGCGGCTCGGAAAAAGGCCCTTAAAAAAGTAAGAATTTCAGTACGATAGAATGTCTCTGCTCAAGAGATTCGATGACGACCTCAAGCAAGCCCTCAAAGCATCGGAGCGTAGCAAGGTCTCGGTCATAAGAATGGTGAAGGCGGCAGTCAAGAATGCTCAGATAGAAAAGGGCAGAGAACTGACGGACGAAGAAATCATCCCAGTACTTTCCACTATGGCAAAGCAGAGGCGGGAATCCATCGAGCAATTCGCAAGGGGGGGGAGGGTGGATCTGGTCCAGAATGAAGAACAGGAACTCAGCATTCTTCAATCCTATATGCCTCAACAACTCAGCAATGACGAGATCGAAAGGATGATACATGATGCCATTCGCGAATCGTCTGCAGCGGGTACCCAGGACATGGGCAAGGTCATGCGTATTTTGATGTCCAGGTTAAAGGGTCTTGCCGATGGAAAATATGTGAATCAGCGAGTAAAAGAACTGTTGGAATCAGGAACGTAGCGTTCTACTGAAATGAAACTGAGGGAATTTTACCAGAAAGCCATCGCAATCGGCATAGAGAACGATCCACGGGGGAAAGAGATTACCCTAAAAGACCTTGAGGCACGGAAAAAGGATTTTTATTCTCTCAAGGAGGAGGAGAAGGTTTTCTTTGATAGGGAATCCCTGAATAATCCTTATTCTGACTCGCGAATTTTAAGCGGAACGGGCGAAGAGGATATCAGGAGTATTCTTGTAGGCATTGATAGTGAGGTGGGGGAGGTACTCCTCTGCGAGAGGCTTAAAGAAAAGGGAAAGGGAATCGATCTGCTCATGTCCCATCACCCGGGGGGGAGGGCGTACGCGACCCTCTACGAAGTAATGCGGATACAATCAGACATCCTCCACAGGTTTGGTGTTCCCATCAGTGTTGCGGAAGACCTTATGGATGGCAGAATAAAGGAGGTCGAGAGGAAGCTCATGCCCGTGAACCATACAAGGGCTGCGGATGCAGCCAGACTTCTCGGGATCCCGCTCCTCTGTCTTCATACCCCTTCTGACAACATGGTTGCCACCTATCTCCAGAAGACCTTTGACGAGAAGAAACCTTATACCCTTGCTGAGGTGATGGATATCCTTAAGGCGTTTCCTGAATACAGGGAGGCTGCACACAATGGGGCAGGGCCGAAAATACTTTTAGGCTCTGGAACGAGGAAGGCAGGAAAGATATTCGTTGACATGACAGGAGGCACGGAAGGTTCAAAGGATATCTTTGGGAGTATGGCATCAAGCGGAATCAACACTATCGTGGCGATGCATCTCAGCGAAGAGCACCGCAAGGAAGCAGAAAAAAGCCATCTCAACGTTGTGATCGCAGGACATATATCCAGCGACAACTTGGGAATGAACCTTCTCCTTGATGAACTTGTGAAAGCGAACGGGACATCTTTTACGATCTACGAGTGTTCCGGATTCAGGCGAGTGAGCAGATTTCCTGCGTAGACCGCTGAACTCCGTCTAGTACCGATTTATGAAGGATGAAAGACTTCTCGAAGAACTGAAGGCCAGACTCGATATCGTGGAGGTGATATCCGACTATATCGAGCTGAAACGCGCAGGCCAGAACTACAAGGGCCTCTGTCCTTTCCATTCAGAAAAGACACCCTCGTTTATGGTAAATCCCGGCAAACAGAGATTCCACTGTTTCGGATGCGATGCGGGAGGCGACATCATACATTTTGTGATGAAATATGAGAACCTCTCTTTTCAGGAGACTTTGAAACTCCTGGCAAAAAAGGCTGGGATCAATCTGAGAGACTATAAGTTTAGTGGGGGCGATGAGGGATTAAGAGAAAAACTACTGGAGATATTAAAAGAGGCATCAAAGGTATTTGCCGAAAATCTCAGGAAGTCAAAGTCAGCGTATAGGTATCTGAAGGGAAGAGGCCTCACGGAAGACACCATTCGAGCTTTCTCCTTGGGATATGCATTCAAGGAGTGGCACTCCCTTACGAATTATCTTATTGATAAAGGGTTTTCCCGTTCTCTTGTCCTTCAGTCCGGGATCGCATCATCTGGGGATAAGGGCAGTTACGATGCGTTCAGAGACAGGATAGTATTTCCGATTTGCGATGTACAGGGGGAGATTATTGCATTCGGCGGCAGGGTGATGGATGATTCTCAACCCAAGTATCTGAATTCACCGGATGGTCCTCTCTTTAAGAAGGGCGAAATCCTCTACGGCCTGAACTATGCAAAAGAGGGTATCAGAAAAAAAGGATACGCGGTCATTGTGGAAGGATATCTTGATGTGATGATGTCCCACCAGTGTGGGTTTGACAATACGGTTGCGCCTCTCGGAACAGCACTTACTCCAGGTCATTTGCAAAAACTGAAGAGGTTTACAAAGAAGGCCATTCTTGTATTTGATGGTGATGAGGCAGGGAAATCTGCAGCAAAGAGATCTCTACCGCTTCTCCTTGAACAGGGTTTTGGCGCGAAGATACTCCTCTTGCCTGAAAAGCACGACCCGGATAGTTTCTTAAAGAAGCACGGGAATGTTCCCTATGGCAAGCTCCTCTCTGAATCGAGGTCTGTGATCGATTTTGTCCTGGATATTTCGAAAAAGGATAAGACTGAGACCGTGCATGAGGCTATTGAGATTATTTCTGCAGCAGCGGATACGATTATGAAGGAAGAACTCATCGGTGAACTGGCACGAAAAACCGATACGAGCGAGACAGTCATAAGAGAAGAGATAAGAACTGTGAGCAGGAAGTTAAGGGAAAAAAGGAACACACACACCTCTTCTCACTCCTCACCGGGGCGCGCCTTCTGTCATAATGAGGAACTCCTTCTGTTAAGCGCCGTAATCGCTTTTCCTGAAAAGCTGGACTCTGTTCTCAGCAGTGTGTCCATTGAGGAATTCAAAGACCCTGCAATCAGGCATATTTTCGGGAAGCTCAGTGCGGCAAGTGCAAGAAAGGGATTTGACGCCCTCCTGTCCTCACTCGGTGACGAGGACAAGGCCCTTGTGATTGGATTAACCGTGAGTCCCGGGTTCGATCTGGAGAACGTGGACAAGAATATTGAGGACTGCATTAAGAAGAAGGTGATGTGCAGGTTCGAGGAAATGAACAAGCAGGCTCACGTAAAAGGAGATCGGGAGGCGCTGAATGCTCTTCTCCTGGAAAAGCGGAGATTGATAAAGGAGGCAAGGTGAGGGAAGGCTTCGACCATTTCGAAGAACAGGGCGACAGGGAAGATCTGGGATTCTTAAAAGACGAGGCTCCGGAAGGTGAGAGGATTTTCTGGGAGGGCGATGAAGACCTCTATAAAGAAGAACCTCTGGAAGAGGACCAAAAAGATTCATTTGTTGAAGGTGAGTATGAACCAGTGAGAATGTATCTCAAGGAAATGGGCACTATCGCTCTCCTTACAAAGGAGGGCGAGATTGCACTGGCAAAGCGGATCGAAGGGGGGAGGGAAAAGATGACCCGTGCCATCTTTTCCCTCCCCCCTTCTTTGGAGAAACTTATTCTCCTGGGCGGCCTGGTGCAAAAAGGGGAAGCGCCTCTCGCCGATATTGTGCAGACTGATGGTGACTCTGAGGAATCACTGAAAGACGAGAGGGAAAGGCTCTTTGCCATTACCGAAGAGATAAAAGGATTGTATCGGAGAAGAAAGCTTTATCTCGAGCACCTCTCCAGGATCACCCGGGAGAGGGACGCATTCGACAAGAAGCGGTCGGGAGCGGGAAAAACGAAGAAGACAACGGGGAAAAAGGGATCTAGTAAGAAACCAAAGAATCTCGGGACGACCCTTGACTCCCAAAGACTCAAATACATGAGGTTCCTGGAGGGGAACAGGGAGAAAATAGTAGAGAAGGTGGGAAGCCTAAAGCTTAAAGACGATGTAATATATGCCTTTGCCGAACAGCTGGAGAGGATAATACAAGAGATCGAAGATCTCAATAAGAAGATGTTTTTATTGGAGAAAAGACTTAAGAGGCAGAGGGGCGTGAAAACAAGGGTGCAACCAAAAGGGAAGGTCAGTTCCTCAAAGACCAGAAAATCTCCTTCTTTAAAGAATAGAGAGTCCCTAATGAAAAAGTACCGGGATTACCAGGAGGAGAGAAAAGAACTGGAGCGCTCACGAGGAATGGGCTATGCCGAAATGAAGA
>Ga0335085_10015401_pt1 | contig 11101 bp, 10 predicted proteins | sample Lox_Sample_45_FD_206712 | JGI IMG/M metagenome (GOLD analysis project Ga0335085, IMG submission 206712) | Soil microbial communities from Loxahatchee National Wildlife Refuge, Florida, United States - Lox_Sample_4.5 | ecosystem: Environmental > Terrestrial > Soil > Wetlands | place: USA... | reverse complement strand
GCCAGAATCATGCGCGCCAGATGATCACGGCGGGCGGGCGGACCGAGGACCGTCAGCTTCACCCCGGGACGGTTCTTCTTCATCTGCAGCGGGGAAAAGGCGACATCCAGCGCGCCGTGGGACAGGAGCCGGTCCATGAGGAACCCGAATATTTCCGGGTTCATGTCGTCAATATGGGTTTCGATGACGACGACGGAGTCCCCTGCAGCAGCCCTCCTTTTTTCCCCCAGGAAAAGGCGGAGGATGTTGGGGATGTCGTCGAAGTCCCTTCTCCCGGCGCCATGGCCGACCGCAGTCACGGTGAAGGGGGGAGGGTCGCCGAACCCGTCGGCCACTGCCGCAAGAATGGCGGCGCCGGTCGGGGTGACCCGTTCTCCCGGCCCGGTCCCGCCATGAACCGGCATCCCCTTCATCAGTTCGACGGTCGCCGGGGCAGGTACCGGCAGCCGGCCGTGGGACGTCTCGACGAACCCGCTCCCGAGCGGGAGGGGGGAGGCGTGTACTTCCCCGATCCCGAGGGAGTCGAGGCAGATGGCCGTTCCGACGATGTCGACGATGGAGTCGATCCCCCCCACCTCGTGAAAATGGACGCGGCCGATTTCCACCCCATGGACACGGGCTTCGGCCTCGGCCAGCCGGAAGAAGATCTTCTGGGCCAGTTCCTTGGCCCGCTCCGGGAGGGAGCTCCTCTCGATCATTCCGGCGATGTCGGCATAGTGGCGGTGGGGCTGGTGCTCTTCGGCATGCACCTGAAATCCAAGGGCGCGAACCCCGCGGCGAACAGCCGGCTCCAGAGCGATCGTGTAGGCGGATCGGGGGAGCGCCAGACGGCCGAGCCCCTCTTTCAGCACCTCCAGGGGAACCCCGAGATCGAGAAAAGCGGCGATGGTCATATCGCCGGAGATGCCGGCGGAACAGTCAACATAGAGGATTTTCATGGGGAGATTCATTTCGTTGATTCATCCGGATTCGGGAAAAGCTCCGTATGCACGGCGCGCAAGGGTTGGGGCGCGAGGCGTACCGGAGGTACGTTGAGCGTCCCGCGCCGCAGCCCAACACCGCAGACAGACTTTTTCCGAATTCGCTATCTGTTCATCAGGCTGGCCGCGTACGCCGCCCCGAACCCGTTATCGATATTCACCACCGTCACCCCGGCGGCACAGGAGTTGAGCATTCCCAGCAGGGCAGCAATTCCCCCGAAGGACGCCCCGTAGCCGACCGAGGTCGGCACGCCGATCACCGGCTTGGCAGCCATTCCCGCAACGACCGACGGGAGAGCCCCTTCCATCCCCGCCACGACGATGATCACCGCGGCGGCGGAAAGCTGCTCCCTGCGGGCAAGGAGGCGGTGAATTCCCGCAACCCCCACGTCAAAGAGCTGCTCGATGTCGTTCCCCATCATCCGGGCCGTCAGGACCGCCTCGGCAGCAACCGGGATATCGGACGTGCCTGCCGAAACCACCAGGATTTTCCCCCTCCCCGTGATCTCCACCGGCTTCTGCTCGATGATCAGGCAGCGGGCATCGCCGTGATACGATGCAGCGGGAAAACCGTGCCGGATCCGGGCGGCCTTGGCTTCATCGAGCCTGGTCACGAGGATGTTGGTCCCCTGGTCCAGCATGGCGGCCATGATTTTTTCGATCTGGCCGGCACTCTTCCCCTCGCCGAGGATTACTTCCGGAAAGCCGAGCCGGAGGCCGCGGTGATGATCGACGGTGGCGCAGCCGATATCCTCGAAGGGAAGATGCTTCAGCCGCTCCAGAACATCGTCGATGTCGATATCGCCGTTTTTCAGGTTCTGGAAAAGGCTCCTCAGTTCCCGGGTATCCATTGAGCTTCCTTGTGACCGGCAGGGGAATGATTTTTCGTAAAGAGAAATTATATCACGTTGGCGGGCAAAGGAAAGGACAAAAGGTGGAAACGGATGAACCCTCAGCAAATATCGGCGACACTGCCGGAGTCGTCCGGGGTCCGACGGACGGAGGAAACGATTCAGAGCCGTTGCAGGTACGCGACCACCTCGGCCGCCATGCCGGGGGAATCGATCCGGACGGAAAGTTCGTTGTTGTGCCGGAGGGCGCTCTGGGTCAGGTTGTGGCTCCCAAGGTAGACGAAACGTCCGTCGATCACCACAACCTTGGCATGGGTGACGACGTCGGGGGAATCGAACCGGACCCTTACCCCTGCTTCCGAGAGGTAGGCAGCCGTCTCCCGGTTGTCAATATTGAGCCGGTCCCCCCCGTCCGGGCCCCTCTCAAGGATCACGGTGACGGCAACCCCCCGCCTGGCCGCCCTGGCCAGTTCATCGGCAATCCGCCGGGGGAGGTTGTCCCGGGAACCGGTTATCCTGAAGAGGTAGAAGGAGCCGATGACGCTCGATCGGGCCTCCCGGATTCCCTGGAGGAGCGACTCGCAGTACTCGCTGTTTTTCAGGAGTGCTGTTCTGGCGAGAACGGGGTCGCCGGCATGGAGGGAGAGAGGCGCTCCCCAGGAGAGGATCAGGGCCAGCAGTGTCAACGGGAAACGTATCATGACCGGCGCCCCTCCTTTTCCCGCCCGGGTCAGCTCAGGATATCCTTCACCTTGTCGAAGAAATTCTTCCTGAGGGGGTGAACATCCTCACCTCCCAGGCGGGCGAATTCTTCCAGAAGCTCCCGCTGCTTCTTGTTCAGGTTGGTGGGGGTCTCCACCCGGACGATCACCAGCTGATCTCCCCTCCCGTACCCCTGCAGGACCGGCACCCCCTTGCCCCGGAACTTGAAGATCCTCCCCGACTGGGTCCCTTCGGGGATTTTCATGGAGACCGTTCCGTCCAGGGTCGGGATGTCCATTTCGCAGCCGAGGGCAGCCTGGGTGAAACTGACGGGAAGCTCGCAGAGCACATCGTTCCCCTCCCTCCTGAAGATAGGGTGCTCTCGTACCGAAATGTACACATAGAGGTCGCCGTTCGCCCCCCCCTTTGTCCCCTGTCCCCCTTCGCCCGAGAGCTTCAGCCGGTTGCCGGTTTCCACGCCGGGAGGGATTTTCACCGACAGCGCCTTTTTGTCCCTCAAGCTCCCGGCGCCCCGGCAGGCGGGACAGGGATGGTCGACCACACGCCCCTCGCCGCTGCACTGGCTGCAGGTTTTGCTGACGCTGAAGAACCCCTGCTGAAACCTGACCTGACCCGTTCCTCGGCAAGCGGGACAGGTTTTCGTCTCCGTCCCCGGCTTTGCTCCGCTCCCGCCGCAGGTGTCGCACCGTTTGGCATAGGGGACCTGGATCTCCTTCTCCACCCCGAATGCGGCCTCCTCGAAGGAAAGGTCCATGTCGTACCGGAGGTCGTCGCCACGGCGACCACGCCCCCGCTGGCGCGTCCCGCCGAAGATGTCGCCGAAGATGTCGCCGAAGATGTCCCCGAAGGGGCTCCCCGCACCGAACCCGAAACCGCCGCTGGAAAACCCGCCACCCCCCAGCCCTGCATGGCCGAACTGGTCGTACTGGGCCCGTTTCTGGGGATCGGAAAGGACCGCATAGGCTTCGGAAAGCTCCTTGAACTTTTCCTCCGCCTCCTTATCCCCCGGGTTCTTGTCCGGGTGGTACTGGATGGCCAGCTTCCGGTAGGCCTTTTTAATCTCAGTGTCCGAGGCATTTCGGTGGATGCCGAGGACCTCGTAGTAATCCCTCTTGTCGCCGTTTGCCAAAATATATTCCTTTAGACCAATTATTCTAAATGCGTGTAGGGGCGGGTTTGAAACCCGCCCCTACCGGTACATCCGGCGTATTCCGCCTGGCTCTATTATTTGTCCTTGCCGTCCTTCACCTCTTCGAACTCGGCTTCCACGACCTTTTCCCCCTTCTTCTCCTCCTGGGGGGCATCTCCCCCCCCTTCATGGGGCTGGGCCTTGGCATAGACCGCTTCCGCCAGCTTGTGGGATGCCTGCATCAGATCATCGCTCCCCTTCTTGATCGCCTCGGCGTCTCCTCCCTCCATCGCCTTCTTCAGGGCAGTCACCGCGTCCTCGATCTTCTGCTTCTCGGCGGCATCGATCTTGTCGCCGAACTCCTTGAGCGATTTCTCCGTGGAGTAGACCAGACTGTCGGCCTGGTTCCGCGCCTCGATCAACTCCCGCTTTTTCTTGTCCTCCGCGGCATGGGACTCGGCTTCCTTGACCATCTTGTCGATCTCCTCCTTGGAGAGCCCCGACGATGCGGTGATCCGGATCGACTGTTCCTTCCCGGTCCCCAGGTCCTTGGCGGAGACATGGACGATCCCGTTGGCATCGATGTCGAAGGTCACCTCGATCTGGGGAACACCCCGGGGCGCCGGGGGAATGCCGGCCAAGTTGAAGTTGCCGAGGGTCTTGTTGTCGGAGGCCATTTCCCGCTCGCCCTGGAGGACATGGATGGTCACTTCGGGCTGGTTGTCGGCGGCAGTGGAAAAGACCTGTGATTTCCGGCAGGGGATGGTGGTGTTCTTGTCGATCAGCCTGGTCATGACCCCGCCGAGGGTCTCGATGCCGAGGGAGAGCGGCGTCACGTCAAGGAGGAGAACGTCCTTCACTTCCCCCTTGAGCACGCCTGCCTGGATGGCGGCGCCGATGGCCACCACCTCGTCAGGATTGACGCTCTTGTTGGGTGCCTTGCCGAAGATCTCCTGGACCTTCTTCTGTACAACCGGCATCCGGGTCATCCCCCCCACCAGGATCACCTCGTCCACATCGGCGGCGGAGAGGCCAGCATCCTTCAGGGCGGTCCGGCAGGGGCCTTCCAGCTTGGCGATCAGGTCGGCGCAGAGGAGTTCCAGCTTGGCCCGGGTCAGCTTCATCAGCAGGTGCTTGGGGCCGGAGGCGTCTGCAGTGATGAAGGGGAGATTGAGGTCGGTCTCCATGGAGGTGGAGAGCTCGCACTTGGCCTTCTCCGCCGCCTCCTTGAGGCGCTGGAGCGCCATCTTGTCGTTCCTGAGATCGATCCCCTGCTCTTTCCTGAATTCGTCTGCGATCCAGTCGATCACCTTCTGGTCGAAGTCCTCGCCGCCGAGGAAGGTATCACCGTTGGTGGACTTCACCTCGAAGACCCCTTCTCCAAGCTCCAGGATGGAGATATCGAACGTCCCTCCCCCAAGGTCGAAGACAGCGATCTTTTCTTCCTTTTTCTTGTCCAGGCCGTAGGCCAGGGCGGCGGCGGTCGGCTCGTTGATGATCCTGAGCACGTTCAGGCCGGCGATCTTTCCCGCGTCCTTGGTTGCCTGGCGCTGGGAGTCGTCAAAATAGGCCGGGACGGTGATGACCGCATCGGTGACGGTTTCGCCCAGGTAGTTTTCGGCGGTCTGCTTCATCTTCTGCAGTACCATGGCCGAGATTTCGGGAGGGGAATAGCGCTTGCCCCGCACTTCCACCCAGGCGTCCCCGTTGTCGGCCCGGACGATCTTGAAGGGTGAAATGGCAATGTCCCGCTGCACCACGTCGGTATCGAACTTCCGTCCTATCAGTCGCTTGATGGCGAACAGGGTATTCTCCGGGTTGGTGACGGCCTGCCTCTTGGCCTGCTGCCCCACCGGACGCTCACCGCTTTCGGCGAAGGCCACCATGGAGGGAGTGGTGCGGCTCCCTTCCACGTTTGCTATGACAACGGGCTCCCCCCCCTCCATGACGGCGACGCAGGAGTTGGTGGTACCGAGGTCGATTCCTATAACTTTGCTCATGTGGGAAAATCCTCCTTTAGCTCTGTCTCGGGGACAAGGTAATCATCGTAAACGGGAAAAACAAGGGGAGAGCGAAAAAAAGTGAACCGTGAAATGAGAAACGTAAGATGTGGCGAGTCTACATTTGCACATTTAAAGACTTTTTGACGTTTTCCGTTTTACTTTTCACTGTTCACTGTTTTTCGGCGGTACCGCCACTGAAACCATGGCCGCCCGCAGCAGGCGCTCGTTGAGGAGATATCCCCGCTGGAGCACGTCGGCAATGGTGTTGGCGGGGAGTTCGCTGCTCTCCACCTGGTGGACAGCGTGATGGAACGCCGGATCGAACACCCCTCCGGGGGCCGCCTCCACCGGAACGACACCGAATTTTCTCAGTGCCGACAGGAGCATCCCGTAGGTAAGCCTCACTCCTTCGATGACCGCCGCCTGGGTCTCTTCCCCCGAATGGGCCAGGGCGCGCTCCATGTTATCGAGTATCGGCAGGATTTCCAGAATCAGGCTTTCGTTGCCGTACTTGAGAATATCTTCCTTCTCCTTCTGGACCCGCTTCCGGTAGTTCTCGAGATCGGCCCTTTCCCGCACGAACCTGTCCCAGTTCGCTGCAGCTTCGGCCTCCTTGGCCGCAAGGGCCTCCTCCAACTGCCGCACCCTGTCTGCAGGGGCCGGTTCGGTCCCCCCTGCCGAGGTTTCGCTTTCGGCGCCCCGCAAATCCGCATGCTCCTCGTCACCCGGCTGGGCCGGTTTCTTTTTTTTGTCCACCTCTAACCTCTCCTTGTAAAGAATGTCTCGGTCCGGCAATGTCTATTCGGCCTCCAGCAGAGTGCTCACAAGCCTTGCCGTATAATCCACGATCGGAATCACCTTTCCGTACCCCATCCTGGTCGGCCCGATCACACCCAACACCCCCAGAGTATTTCTGCCGGTCTTATAGGTGGCGGTTATGAGACTCATGCCGACCATCTGGCTCAGGTGGGTTTCAGCACCGATGAAAATGTTCACCCCCTGCCCCGCCATGCACCGGTCGAGCAGGGAGAGAAGCTGCCCCTTCTCCTCGAAGGCCCTGAAAATCTCCTTCATCCGCCCCAAATCGGCAAATTCGGGTTGCTCCAGGATATTGGACTGCCCTTCGATGAACACCACCGACTCGGTGTCGGGGAGGGTCTGGCGGGAAAACTCCAGTGCCCGGGCCAGCAGGGCATCGTACCTGACCTTGTCGCTCTGCATCTCCCTGATGATCTTTTCCTTCACCTGGGCGATGGTCAACCCCTTGAGAACATGGTTGAGATAGTTGGACATCCTGACCAGGTCTGCCGCCCTCAGCTCGTCTCCCGCCTCGATGATCTTGTTCTGGACCGACCCGTTCCGGGAAACGAGAATGGCAAGGATGCGGCTCCCCCCCAGCTTGATGAACTCGATATGGCGGAACACCGTATCGGTGAAGCGGGGAGCGACCACAATTCCCGTATAGTGCGACAGGGAGGAGAGCATCCGGCTCGTCTCCTTGAGCGCCTCCCCCAGGTCTTTCCCGGCCAGGCTGCACCGCTTCACGATCTCTTCCTGCTCGTTCCGGGCAATGGTTCCCACTTCCACGAGGGAATCGACGTAGAACCGGTACGCCTTGTCCGTCGGGACCCGGCCGGCGGAGGTATGGGGCGACGCCAGATAGCCCATCTCTTCCAGGTCGGCCATGACATTCCGGACCGTTGCAGGGGAGAGGGAGAGACCGTGGCTCCGGGTGACCGTCCGGCTTCCCACCGGCTCGGCAGAGACAATGTAATCCTCGATGATCGCCTCGAGGATTCGCTTGCTTCGTTCCGTCAGTCCTGCGCCCATGATGAATTCCTTAAAAAATTTGGCACTCACGCATACCGAGTGCCAACCTTCCCTCTCAATCTAATAACAGCTCCCCCTTTTGTCAAGGGAAAACCCGGAAAAACAAGACATTGTACCAAAGTCCGAGCGGTCAGAGGAATTCGAGAAATACACGGTTGGAAAGAATAATCCCCTGCTCCGTGAGCCGCAGCCGGCCGGCAAAGGACTGGAGGAGGCCTCGCGCCACTAGGCGCGGGATAACCCCCGGCCAGACATCGTCAGGAGCAACACTGAACTCCTCGTAGAACTGCCCCAGGTCAACCCCCTCCATCATCCGCAGTCCGAGGAAAAAGAATTCCGCCATGGCATCACGCTCCGTGAGGAACACCGCTTCCTCTTCGGGGAGAACGGCGCTGCCGATGGACGCCCGGTAGGCATCGGGGGAGAGGCTGTTCCTCCACCGGGTGCCGAACCGGGACAGTGTCAGGAACGAATGGGCTCCCGCCCCGAAGCCGAGATAGTTACCCCTCCGCCAGTAGACCCGGTTGTGGCGGGACCGGAAGCCGGGGCGGCTGAAATTGGAGATCTCGTACTGCTCATACCCCTTTTCGGCGAGGAATTCCATGGTCTGCCGGAACATCCGGGCCGACTCATCCTCTGTCGGGAGGCACAGTTCGCCGTTTTTCTCCAAGGCATGGAACGGCGTTCCCTCCTCGATGGTCAGGCCATAGGCGGATATGTGCTCCGGCCCGAGGCGGACCGCCCGGTCCAGGTCATCCAGCCAGTCGGTCAGACTTTCCCCGGGAAGGGAGTGGATCAGGTCGATACCAACATTGTCGAATCCCGCCTCCCGACCCATGACAAAGGCATCGGACGCCTCCCGGGAGGTATGGACGCGGCCGAGGAGGGAGAGGTAGCGGTCGTTGAATGACTGAACTCCCAGAGAGAGCCGGTTTATCCCTGCCTGCCGGTACCGGCGGAGCTTCTCGAAGGTGAGGGTTCCGGGGTTGGCCTCCAGGGTAACCTCGGCATCGTGTACAAGGCCGAACAGCCGCCGGCAGGCATCGATGAGCCGGGCCACCAGGTCGGGCGCCATGAGTGACGGCGTCCCGCCGCCGAAGTAGAGGGTGGGTGCGGTAACCGGCCCGGGGAGCCGTTCCGCCCGCAGCGCCATCTCCTTCAGGACGGCCCCGGCATATTCCTCGAGTGTGACGGAAGAGTCCGCCATGGAGTTGAAGTCGCAGTAGAGGCACTTTTTCAGGCAGAAGGGGATATGGATGTAGAGGGAGGTCAGCATGGATTCATAGTAGACCGCTGCGGCATAAAAGTCCAATGGACAATAATGAACATCTCCTGTTGCAAATGAGGAGGGCTCGGATTACACTGAAACCCTGAATTTCCAGTTCACCATGGGAAAAGGGAGGGGACATGCACCGCACCGTGAAAGCCGCCGCGATCCAGTTCACCATCAGGCTGGGGGACATCGACGCCAACGTCGATTACGTCAAGGGGGTCATCCCCCGGCTGGCGACCCAAGGGGTGCAACTGGCAGTGCTCCCGGAAATGTGGAGCTGCGGCTTCGACTACCGGACCCTGCCGGAACTGGCCAAGCGGACCCCCGAGGTGGTCGAGGAGATGGGGCGTCTCTCCGCCGAATTCGGCATGGTCCTGGTGGGCAGCCTCCCCGAGCCGGACGGCGACCGGGTCTGCAACACCGCCTACCTGCTCGACCGGGGAACGCTGGCGGGCAAGTACCGGAAGATCCATCTCTTCTCCCTCATGAACGAGGACCGGTCCTTCACCGGCGGCGATTCCTGGGTGCTGGCCGACACCTCGGTCGGCCGGGTGGGGGTGTTCATCTGTTACGACCTCCGCTTTCCGGAGTTGGCGCGACGTCTCGCCGTGGAAGGGGCCGATATTCTCGTGGTCCCGGGGGAATGGCCGAAACCGCGGGAAGAGCACTGGCGGACCCTGCTGAAGGCCCGCGCCATCGAGAACCAGATTTTCGTCGTCGCTGCAAACTGCTGCGGAGTCATCGGCAAGCTCGACTTCTTCGGCTCCAGTCTCATCATCGGTCCGAAGGGGGAGTTTCTCGCCGAGGGGGGCTACGAGAACTGTGAGCTCGTTGCCAGCCTCGATTTTTCTGCCATGGGAAACTGGCGGGGCCAGATCACCTGCTTCCAGGACAGGAAGCCCCAATATTATTGACAATATTATTGAAATTTGGAGCCGAAGAGGCCGTATGTCCGCCGGTCTTCCGGGTCAGGCCTCCTCGTCTGCGGACCAAATTTACGTATTGACTTGCCGACGTTGAAGGAATATTTTTTAAGGATAATTACCCATTCCCCCTTATGGAGGATATCCCGTGACACTTTTTGCAGGGACCGGCCTGGTCGTTAAACTGGTGCTCTTGATTCTCCTCTATTTCTCGGTGGTTTCCTGGGCCATCATCTTCTACAAGCTGAAACAGGTGCACCGCGCCAACCGGGAATCGGAGAGATTCCTCGACTTTTTCTGGAAAACGAAGCGTTTCGACGCCATCAACTCCCAACTGGACCGCTTCTCCAATTCCCCCCTTGCCCTCCTCTTCAATGAGGGATACAGCGAGATGACCAAACTTGCCCAAAAAGGGGAAGAAAAGGAAGACCCCCATGTCATCAGCACGGAGCTGGGAGGGATCGACAACATTGCCCGTGCCCTGCGCCGCGCCACCACCTCGGAAATAACGCGGCTGGAGAAATACCTCACCTTCCTTGCCACTACCGGCTCCACGGCGCCGTTCATCGGCCTCTTCGGCACGGTCTGGGGGATCATGACCGCATTCAAGGGGATCGGCGAAACCGGGTCAGCTTCCCTCGCCGTCGTCGCCCCCGGCATCGCCGAAGCGCTCATTGCCACCGCCATAGGCCTGGTTGCTGCCATCCCCGCCGTCATGGGATACAACCACTTCCAGAACAAGATCAAGGTACTCGTCGCCGAGATGGACAGCTTTTCGACCGAGTTCCTGAACATCGTGCAGCGGTCGTTCGCCGGGAAATAGGGGGCTGGAATGGAAATCGGCAGCAGAAGCAGCGACCGGAGCGCAATGTCACAAATCAACGTCACTCCCCTCGTCGACGTCATGCTGGTGTTGTTGATCATTTTCATGGTAACCGCACCGATGATGCAGCAGGGGGTCCAGGTAAACCTGCCGAAGGCCGACACAAAGGCCCTGAGCCCCCAGGAGGTGACCGTGGTGGTTTCCATCGAGCGTACCGGAAAACTATTCATCAACAATAACGAAACTCCTGTCACCGACCTCAGATCCAGGCTTTCGGCGATGTTTGCAAACCGGGCCAAAAAAGAGGTTTTCCTCAAGGCCGACCGGGATGTCCCCTACGGGGAGGTCGTCCGGGCGATGGCGGAAATAAAGGGGGCGGGAATCGAACGTCTCGGGATGGTCACCGAGCCGAGCCAGAGGAAGTGATCCCGACCGTGATCCATCAGCACAATAACGGCGGACTCAGAATGATGGTCGGTCTCTCGGCCGTCATCCACGTCTGCATTTACCTGGTTCTGCTGGAATTCAATTTTCCCACCCGTTTCAAGGAAGCCCCGGTCTACTAC
>Ga0335085_10015400_pt1 | contig 11101 bp, 8 predicted proteins | sample Lox_Sample_45_FD_206712 | JGI IMG/M metagenome (GOLD analysis project Ga0335085, IMG submission 206712) | Soil microbial communities from Loxahatchee National Wildlife Refuge, Florida, United States - Lox_Sample_4.5 | ecosystem: Environmental > Terrestrial > Soil > Wetlands | place: USA: Florida... | reverse complement strand
GACCACCGCACCGGCCAGGCCCTCCGCAAGGCGCTCCGCCGCTGCCCGAAGCTCCTCCTCACCGCCACCCCGCTCCAGAACGACCTCATGGAGCTGCTCGGCCTGGCGACCTTCATCGACGACGCGTTGCTCGGGAGCGAGGACGCCTTCCGCCTCCAGTACGCCACCGGCGAGCTCACCGAGGACAGGGCCGCGGACCTGAAGGCGCGGCTCGCCCCGGTGGTGGTCCGCACCCTGCGCCGGCAGGTGAAGGAGTACGTGAGGTTCACGGCTCGTCGATCCTTCGTCGAGGACTTCGCGCCGTCGCCCGAGGAGCAGGCCCTCTACGACCGCGTCTCCGAGTACCTCCGCCGCGACGACGCCTTCGCCCTGCCGCTCTCCCGGAGAGCGCTGTTCCTCCTCGTCTACCGCAAGATCCTGGCCTCATCCTCGTTCGCGCTGGCCGCCACGCTCGACCGCCTGGCGGCGTCGCTCGAGCAGAGGCTGGCCGGGGCGGAGGCCGCCGCGGAGTCCTCCCTCCTCCTCGACCTGCCCGGCTTCGAGGACGAGGCCGAGGAGCTCGGGGACGACGACCCGTCCTCGCCGGCGCGCGCCCGGGGGCCCGCACCGATCCGCCGGATGAGGGAGGAGCTCGCCGAGCTGCGCTCCTGCGCCCGCGCCGCCCGCGCCATCCGGGTGAACGCCAAGGGCGAGGCGCTGGTGCGCGGCCTCGACCGCGCGTTCACGGTGGCGAGGGCCTGCGGCTGGCCGGAGAAGGCGGTGGTGTTCACCGAGTTCCGCCGCACGCAGGACTACCTGGCCGGGCTGCTCCGGGATCGCGGCCACGCGGTGACCTGCCTCTCCGGCGACGTCGCGGGCGCGGAGAGGCGCCAGGCGCTCGTCGAGGAGTTCCGGGACCGGAGCCGGATCCTGCTCATGACCGAGGCCGGCGCCGAGGGGCTCAACCTCCAGTTCTGCAACCTCGTCGTGAACTACGACCTGCCCTGGAACCCACAGCGCATCGAGCAGCGCATCGGCCGGTGCCACCGCTACGGGCAGGAGCGCGACGTCCTCGTGGTGAACTTCCTCAACCGGCGCAACGCCGCCGACGAGCGTCTCTACGGCCTGCTCTCCGAGAAGCTCGCGCTCTTCGACGGCGTCTTCGGCTCGTCCGACGAGGTCCTGGGCGCCCTCGGCAGCGGCGTGGACTTCGAGCGGCGGGTTCTCGAGATCTACCAGTCGTGCCGCTCGGGCGAGGAGGTTGACCGGGCGTTCGCCGCGCTGCAGGCCGATCTCGACCAGCGCATCGGCGCGCGACTGGCTGCGGCCCGGACTCTCCTCTTCGAGCGCTTCGACGGCGAGGTGCGCGGGCGCCTGCGCCTCGCCGAGAAGGCCGCGCGGGAGGCAGTGGAGCGCCGCGAGGCGGAGGAGGACGCGCTCGTCGCTTCGGTGCTGGACGGCGAGGAGCCGCCGGCCTGGGAGCCAGCGCCCCGGACGCGGCGCGCGAGCCGCGTGCGCGAGGCCGCCGAGCGCGTGCGCGCGCGCCCGCAGGAATCGGTCTCGTTCCTGGAGGTGCCCGCCGCGAGCCTTCCCGCCCGCCTCGGCCGGATGGCCGGGCGCGAGGGCTGGTGGTTCGCGTACAAGCTCGGCCTCGACGCGCTCGTGGCCGAGGAGCGGATGGTTCACCTCGTGCTCTGGAGCGACGGCGAGCGGTGGCAGGCGCTCGCGCCGGAGGACGCGGACGCCTTCGCCGCGCTCCCGGCCTCGGACTCCAGGGGCGGACCGCGAGCCCCCGGCGCGGGGGCTACGGTGCCGGTGGGTCCGGCCCAGGAGGAGGCGCTGGCCGCGACCCTGGCCCGCGCCTCGGCCGAGGTGGCCGAGCGCTCCGGGGTCGCCTTCGACGCCTCGCGCGAGCGCTGGGACCGCTCGGTGGAGGACGCGCTGGCCACCCCGCGGCGGGCGGTCGAGGACGCCCGCGCCGCCTGGAGCCGGGCGAGGGGAACGCTGGGAGAGCGGTCGGACCTGGCGCTCCGCGATCGCCGCGCCCTGCTCGAGCGCGCCGAGCGCGAGTTCCGTCGCAAGCTCGACGACCTGCGCGCCACCGAGGCGCAGCGCTACGCGGAGAAGGATCGCGCGCTCGCCGAGCTTCGCCGGAGGGCCGAGGTGCGCGAGCGCCGCACGCTCGTCGCCACCGCCTGGTGGCGCTGCGCCTGACCGCCGGCGGACGTCGCGGCCGGGGTCCTCCCCGCCGGAGGACCTGATAACTTGTCCGCGTGAGGTCCCTGCTCCTCCTCGCAGCCGTGCTCTCCTCGGCCCCGGAGAAGGCTCCGGCGCCCGGCGGCTCGACCCCGCGGGTGGTGACGATCTGCTCCGACCCGTGGATGCCGTTCGCCGGCGATGGCCCGCCCGACTCGGACGAGGGCCTCGTCGTCACGCTCGGTCGAGAGGCACTCGAGCGGTTCGGCCATCGCGTGCGCTACGTGGTCGTGCCCTGGAGCCGGTGCCTCGACGACGTGAGGGCCGGCCGCTGGGACGCGGTCGCGTGTGCCGACCCGCGCGAGATCCCCGACGCCGTCTACCCCGTGGAGCCCGTCGGCGCGTCGGGGCCCAGCCTGTTCACGCTCGCGTCGTCGAGGTGGTCGTACCACGGGCCGTCCTCGCTCGAGAGCGTGCGGCTCGGCGCCATCCGCCATTACGCGTACGAGGACGAGATCGACGGGTGGATCCGGGCACACCAGTCGGAGCCGCGGCGCGTCTTCCTGGCCGCCGGAACCGACCCGCTCCGGCGGCTCCTGGAGATGCTCGTCGCGGGGCGCATCGACGTGCTCGTCGAGAATCGCCACGTGGCCCGCTGGGCGGCCCGCATGCACGGCCCCGGCGTGGCCGCGATCCGCGAGGCGGGTACGGCCGGCCCGGCCGTCGCGATCTTCATCGCCTTCTCGCGAGCCACGCCCGACGGCGCTGCGCTCGCAAGGGAGTTCGACGCCGGGCTGCGGGCGCTGTACGCCGAGGGGCGGGTGGCGGCGCTGCTGGACCGCTACGGCGTGGAGCCCTGGCCGCGCCCGTCGCCGGGGGGAGGGCGATGACCTCGCGCGCCCTCTCCATGCCGGCGCGGATCGCCGGCCGCCTCGTCCTCGTGGTGATCGCCGTCTCGCTCGCCCAGACGATCTGGGCGCTTCGGGCCGACCGCCTGCGCGGCCCGGCCGAGCTGCGGGAGAGGGCCGAGCGCGTGGCCGGGCGCCTGGCCGTCGCCCTCCAGGCGCCGATCTACTCGTTCGACGGGGCCACGCTCGTGGACGTCGTGGCCGCGGAGCTCGCCTCCGACGAGGTCGTGGCGGTGCGGGTGGAGGGCGGCGACCTCAGCGGGACGTGGATGCGCTCTCCCTCGGGAGCCGGCGCAGTGGGGGTGGACAGACTCCCCGACGAGCCCGGGCTCCTCGCCGCGCGAGCCGCCGTGATGGAACCGCTCGACGTCCCGTTCCCGCGCTCGCTGGGCGCGGTGACCGTCGTCGTCTCCTCCCGGCCGATCGAGGCGCAGCTCCGCCAGGCCGCGATCCGCCGCGGGCTCGAGACCCTGGCGCTCGTGGCCACGCTCGTGATCGCCGCCTGGGTCGTGCTCCACCGGGCGGTGGTGCGTCCCCTGGAGCGCATCCGGGCGACGATGGTCTCGGCCCGCGAGGGCCTCGCTTCCGCGCCCGCCGGCGAGATCCGCCCCCAGGATCCAGTGGCCGGCACGCGCGGTGCCCTGCCCGAGCTCCGCTCCATGGGCAAGGACTTCCTCCGCCTCGCGGAGGCCGTGCAGCAGAGCCGGGCCGCCCTCGCCGCCCGCGAGGCCGACGTGCGCGCCACGCTCGACTCGATCGGCGACGGCGTCATCACCGCCGGCCCCGACGGTCGGGTGCTGGCGATGAACCCGGTGGCCGAGGGGCTCACCGGCGTGCCCGCCGCCGAGGCGAGGGGGCGTCTCCTCGACGAGGTGTTCCCGCCCGCGGCCCGGCTCGCCGGGGGGGACACCGTGCCGGCCTCTCGCGACGCCTGGATCGGCGCGCTGCTCGAGCGCGGCGAGCCGCTCCCGTCCTCGGACGCGCTGCCCCTCGGCGACCGGGCCGGCCGTGAGCGCTGGGTGACGGTCACCGCCGCCCCGGTGCGCCGCCCCGGACGGCGTGCCGAGGGGATCGTGGTGGTGTTCCGCGACGTCACCTCCCAGCGAGCGCTCGAGGACCGCGTGCGCCAGGCGTACAAGATGGAGGCGGTCGGGCAGCTCGCGGGCGGGGTGGCCCACGACTTCAACAACATGCTGACGCCGGTGCTGGCCTACGCCCAGCTCATCGCCGACGATCCGGCCGGCTCCGACGAGATCCGGCAGAACGCAGCGGTGATCGCGGAGACGGCGGGGCGCGCCGCGGAGCTCACGAAGCAGCTGCTCGCCTTCTCGCGGAAGGGCGCCCGCAGCCGCGCCCCGCTGTCTCCCACGGCGCTCGTCGAGGAGACCGCCGCCCTGCTCCGCCGCACGCTCGACCGCTCCATCGAGGTCCGCACCGAGGGCGGAGCGGCGGCGCTCGTGGAGGGCGACTCCGCGCTCCTCCACAACGCCATGCTCAACCTGGCCCTCAACGCGCGCGACGCCATGCCGGAGGGCGGCGTCCTGCGCCTCGCCAGCCGGGAGGTGACGCTCGACGCGGGGGACTGCGCCGCCACCGGCTTCGAGATCGTGCCCGGCCGCTACGTCGAGGTCACGGTGGCCGACACCGGCGTGGGCATGGCGCCCGACGTCCAGGCCCGCATCTTCGAGCCGTTCTTCACCACCAAGTCCGCCGGCAAGGGCACCGGCCTCGGCCTCGCCGCGGTCTACGGAACGGTGAGGGAGCACCGCGGAGCCGTGCTCGTGCACTCGGCGCCCGGCCTCGGGACCACCTTCCGGCTGCTCCTGCCCGTCGCCACGCCGGCGTCGGCGAGTTCTGCCCGGCCCTCGTCGACGCCCGGCATGCCGCGCCCCGCCCCCGCCTCGCGCCGGGGCACGGCGCTCGTCGTGGAGGACGAGCCGCGCATCCGCGAGCTCATGATCCGGCACCTCGGAGCGATGGCCTTCGAGATCGTCGAGGCGGCCGACGGCGAGGCGGCGCTCGACGCCATCGGCCGCGACGGGCCCATCGACCTCGCGGTGCTCGACCTCGTCCTCCCCCGCGCGGGAGGACGGAAGGTGTTCGACGCGCTCCGCGCGGCGCGGCCGGCGGTGCCGGTGCTCTTCACCTCGGGCTTCGCGAAGGAGGAAGGGCTGGCGGCGATGCTGGCCGCGCCGCGGACCGCGTTCCTGGCGAAGCCCTGGCGCCCCAGCGAGCTCGTGGAGGTGGTCGAGCGGCTGTGCGGTTAGCGCACCACGTCCGGCTCGGCCGCATCCGGGGGCACGAGCTCGAAGCGGATGGGCACGGACGCCTTCCTGCCGCGAGGGACCGCCCCTTCGAGCGTGTGGACGACGCAGGCCGAGAGTGCCTCGTCGCCCACCGAGTCCGCGGCGATGCCCCCGCCCTCGGTGCCCAGCACCGCCACGAGCACGCCGTCGGTCGTCGGCGCACGGGCGAGCGTCTGCTCGTAGCACGCGCGCAGGCCGTCCGCCCGCGCCTCGACGGCGCTCCTGGCGTCCTCCGCGCCCTCCATCGGCTCCCCGACCGTCACCGACGGACGAGCGCCCGCGCTCGCGCCCACGAGCGGCCGCTCCGCCCCGGCGCCGCCGCGAGCGAGGTCGCCCGAGGCGTCCCGCCAGGCCCAGCTCACCGGCTCGACCGGCAGCATGCGGGGCCGCGAGCGGCTGCAGCTCGCCTCGTCGGGGAGGTCGAAGACCAGGGCGAGCTCGAGGTCGCCCTTCCTCTGGGCAGCGAGGATCTGGCGGGCCACCTCCGCCGACGCCTCGGCGGGCAGCCCGCGCTCCATCACCTCGTAGAGCCGGCCGCCGGGGATGAGGAGGATCGCGTCCGCCAGCGAGAGGCGCCGCTCGCTCCGATCCCACGGGGCGAAGGCGAGCTTGCGGGCGAGGACCACCACGGCGTAGCGGGCCTTCTCGGCCTCGTCGCGGGCGTGGTCGTGGGCGTCCGCCACGACCGACCTCGTCACCGCGTCGCCCTGAGCCCGCAGCCGATCGGCCGGCTCGAGCGCCCGGCACAGCTTCTCCAGCGCGGCGCCGCCCGAGAGGGTCACGGGGACGACGTCCGGCTCGCCGGTGACCGAGAGCGCCGGCGCCGACCCGGGCTGGGCCTGCGCCAGGGTGAGGAGGAGGACGGGGGCGAGGTTCATGCCGCGATCCTACCCACTCGCGGTGGGCCCGTCGCGTCCCCGAATCAACCCAGACGGATGCGGAGGGCACCGGGGAGGAGGTCGAACCGGGCAGGCAGCGATCCGGGCTGCTCGCCGTCCACGTCCAGGAGGACCTGCTCGCCGCCGACCGGCTCCACCTCGACGAGCCTGCCGCGGTGCACCGCCGTGTTCGAGAGCTTCACGTGGGTGCCGTCGTAGAGCATCGACTTCTTGGTGACGAAGTCGGTGATGCCCAGGCCGGACCAGACGACGATGTCGAACCACCCGTCGTCGATCCGGGCTCCCGGCGCAACCATCATCCCGCCACCGAAGTAGCGACCGTTGCAGACCGAGAGCGCGGTGATGCGCTCCTCGCGCCAGGATCCGCCGTCCACGCGCCAGCGCACCGGCCGGTCCGACCAGCCGATGAGGGCCCGGGCGGAGGCCAGCATGAAGGAGAGCTTCCCGCTCGGGAGCTTCAGCGACTCCACCTTCTGCGAGACCAGGCCCGAGACGCCGCAGCCCGCCACGTTCGCGAAGTGCCGGATCTGCGGCGCGCCGTCGTGGCCCATGAGCGCGACGCGTCCGAGGTCGCACGTCACGGTGCGCGTCCCCGCGAGCGCCCGGGCGGCGGTGTCGAGGTCCTCGGGGAGGCCGAGGGTGCGCCGGAGGTCCCCGCCGGTGCCGCGCGGGATGAAGCCGAAGGTGGACTCGGGGTCGCGCAGGCGGCCGCCGTCCACGAGGCCGTCGATGACCTCGCTCGCCGTGCCGTCGCCACCCACCGCCACGACCAGCTTCCCACCCGCGTCCACCGCCTCGCGCGCGAGGCGCACGCCGTCGCCGCGCGCCTTCGTGAAGGCGCACTCGAACTCCCCGACCGCGTCCCGGACGGCGCGGGCGATCTTGTCGAAATGCCTGCCGGTGCGGCCCGACGCCGACTGGGGGTTGACGATGAGCCAGGGTTTCACGGGAGGTGGAGCCTAGCACGCCGGCGGCGGCGGGAGGCCGTCTCCTGGCGAGCCCCCACCCCGCGGTGCGTCAGCCCGTGGCATGGCGGGCCCGGCCGTGCTCCAGCGCCGCGGAACCCCACACACCCGGGCCGGGTCCTTCCCGTGTGTCTCGTCCGGGGCCTCCTCGCGGCGCCGACCGCGTCGCCCGCCTCGGAAGGCGGCCGTCTTGCTGCCGGCCGGGCCGACCGGCGGCGGCGACCCGGCTATCATCGGCGCGTGAACTCCGTCCCGTACCGGGCCGCGCTCGTCGCGGCCTTGCTCGCGCACACGGCGCTCGCGCGCGCCTCCGGGGCGACGCTCCCGACCGGACCGGTCACGCTGCCTCCCGACCTCTGCGATCCGGACGAGCCCGCCGATCGCGGGCGCCGCTTCTTCGTGACGCCCGTGGCGGTGCGCACCACCGAGGACTTCGTGTCCATCCGGCCGGAGCTGCGGCTCACGGGCGCGGTGGCGGGCATCCAGGTCCGCACGTCCGAGGACATCTCCGTCCAGGCCGCCGCCGGGGTCCTGGCGGGAAGCATCGATCCCGGCGACGGCACGCTCGCGCTCGACCCCGGCCTCACCGTCCAGAGCGCCGCAACCTGGCGCGTCATCCCCGGCTACGACGAGGACCCGTTCCTCGCCGCGACCGCGGGAGTGGCGGGCCTCCGCACCACGTCCGCGGACGGCCAGCCCTACCGCTCCATCGAGTTCAGCTTCTCGCTCGCGCTGGGCAAGGGCTTCGGCCGCTTCGCGCCCTACCTCGCCGCGAAGGCCATCGCCGGCCCGAGCACCTGGCATCACGGGACGGCGGATCTGAAGGGCAACGTGGGCGCCCACTTCCAGGTGGCCGGCGGGATCGCGCTCCTCCTCGGCCGCGGCTTCGACCTGCAGGCCGAGGTCTCGCCGTGGGCCGCCCAGGCGGCCGTGATCTCGCTCGGGTGGACCCGCTGAGGCGCTCCGGTCCCCGACGGGGAGCGTAACGCCCGCGCCTCTCGCGGGACCTCTCCTGGCCTTCGCTGGACTGGACCGTTAGGAGACGCGCATGTTCGGAAAGCCCGCCTCACTCCCAACGCCCGAGCAGGCGCTCTCCGGCCGCGCCGAGGCGATGCCGGTCCCCGAGCGCCACTTCGTGAACGGCAACCGGATCGTCCCGCCGTTCCCGGAGGGCCTCGCCCTCGCGGACTTCGGGCTCGGCTGCTTCTGGGGCGCCGAGAAGGCGTTCTGGAAGCTGCCCGGCGTGTACGCGACCGCGGTGGGCTACCAGGGCGGCGCGACGCCCAACCCGACCTACCGGGAGGTCTGCACCGGCCGCACCGGCCATGCCGAGGTCGTCCGCGTGATCCACGACCCCGCGAAGATCGCCTACGACGATCTCCTGAGGACGTTCTGGGAGTCGCACGACCCGACCCAGGGGATGCAGCAGGGCAACGACGTCGGCACCCAGTACCGCTCGGCGATCTACGTCCACTCGGACGCCCAGCGACGCGCCGCCGAGGCGAGCCGCGAGTCGTACGCGGCCGCGCTGCGCGCGCGCGGCTTCGGGCCGGTCACGACCGAGATCCGCGACGCGCCGGCCTTCTACTACGCCGAGGACTACCACCAGCAGTACCTCGCGAAGAACCCCGACGGCTACTGCGGCCTCGGCGGCACGGGGGTATCGTGCCCGATCGGGACGGGAGTCACGGCAGGCAAAGGAGCAACACCCGGCACGGCCTGAGCCGCGCGGGGGGCCACCAGGGACCGTTCCTCCTCAGTACGTGAACGTGGTGATGGTGGTGCCGGAGCCGGCGTCTCCAAGGTCGCCGTCGCCGGTGAAGCTGCCGGTGAAGGTCTGGACGACGCCTCGCACCGTGACGGTCACCGTGTAGTTCGTCTGCGTCACGCTGCAGCCGTCGAAGTAGTCCACACGGACGGTGTACGTTCCGCTCGGCGGCTCGTTCATGCCGTAGGTGATGTTCTCGTTGTCGACGTTGTCGATCGAGCACGCCGGGTTGGAGTCGAGGTCGAGCGTACCGCCGGACGGGCTTGGGCTGTAGCCGTAGTAGATCTCGAGCCCGCCGGGCTCGACGAGGTGGAGGTCCACGTCGCTGGGCTGGTCCCAGCTGACGCTCACCTGCACCTTGCCGGTGCCCACGGAGGTGAGCGCGACCGGTTCCGTGTGACGGGGCCCCGCTGCGCCATCGCTCGAGAGCCCGAGCACGAGGCCGAACGTGGCGGGCGCGCGTTGACCGACGGTCACGACGAGCGTCGTGTCCGTGACCGGCGTGACGTCGATGCGCCAGTAGCAGTCCATCCCGTCGATGGCCACGTAGATCTGGTCGAACGCGAAGTCTCCGGAGAGGCCCCAGTACGAGGAGCCGCCCGGCAGAACGGCCCCGGGAGGAGTGGCCTCGAAGTCCGGGCCCGCGCTCGCCATCGGCATCGCGGTGCAGACCATGACCGCGGTCTCGCCATTGCTCGTCGTCACCGTGGGCAGGTAGTCCTTCAGCGTCGGTGGAGCAGCGGCCTTCTTCGTCGATCCGGAGCACGCCGCGAGGGCGACCCCGAGCAGGGGAATGGCGAGCGTTCGGACGTTCATGGAGCCTCCTCAGGAGTGGGTGGAATCCTATCCGTGAAAGCGCACGATGCGGGTGAACCTGTGCGGGTCCCCAGGCCGAGTGCGAGGGGATCGAGAGATGTTCGATCGGGTGTGCGTTGCGACGGCGAGTCACGTCGCCTTCCGCCACACCTCCCTGGCTTGCCCCGCCCGGGCCAGAGCCGCGGCGGGACGACCCAGGAGGCGAACGTGCCGAGACCCATTCATTTCGAGATCCACGCCGGCGATCCCGCCCGCGCCATCGCGTTCTACGAGTCCGTGTTCGGCTGGCGCTTCGAGAAATGGGCCGGTGGCGACCAGGAGTACTGGCTCGTGAAGACCGGCGCCGGGTCGGGGATCGACGGTGGCCTCCTGCGCAGGCGCGGACCCGCGCCCGGGAGCCACGACGCGGTGAACGCGTACCCGTGCACCGTGGACGTCCCGGACCTCGACGCGTTCCTCGCGAAGGCGACCGCGGCCGGCGCCACGATCACGGTGCCGAAGGTGGACGTCGGCGGCATGGGCTGGCTCGCCTACGTGAAGGACACCGAGGGCAACATCCTCGGGATGATGCAGATGAAGGCGGGGTAGGCGCGGGCCTACTTCGGCTCGTGTGTGCTCTTCACGAAGACCTCACGCAGCTGGCGCGCGTCCACGTCGCCGGGCGCGCCGCTCATGAGGTCGGTGCCCTTCTGCGTCTTCGGCCAGGCCACCACGTCGCGGAGCGACTCGGCGCCGGTGAGGAGCATGCAGAGGCGGTCCATGCCGAGCGCGATGCCGCCGTGGGGCGGCGCGCCCATCTTGAGCGCGTCGAGAAGGAAGCCGAACTTGGCGCGGGCCTCCTCGTCCGAGATGCCCATGGCCTTGAAGACGGCCCTCTGGACCTCCGGGTCGTGGAGGCGGATGGAGCCGCCGCCGATCTCGAAGCCGTTCAGCACGAGGTCGTAGCGGTGGCAGTTCACCCTGCCCGGGTCGGTCTCGAGGTACTTGAGGTCCTGGTCGTGCGGGCGCGTGAAGGCGTGGTGCGCGGCGGCCCACTGGCCGGTCTGCTCGTCGAGCTCGAAGAGCGGCGGGTTCACCACCCAGAGGAAGTTCCACTTCCCGCCCGAGCCGTACTCGGGGATGAGGCCGAAGCGCTTAGCCAGGTGCACGCGCAGGTTGGCCATCACCGTGTGGACGGTGGACTCCTTCCCGAACTGGAAGAGGAGGAGGTCGCCCTCCGCGGCGCCGCACGCCGAGTTGATGGCGTGGCGCATGTCGGGCGTGA
>Ga0335085_10015399_pt1 | contig 11101 bp, 9 predicted proteins | sample Lox_Sample_45_FD_206712 | JGI IMG/M metagenome (GOLD analysis project Ga0335085, IMG submission 206712) | Soil microbial communities from Loxahatchee National Wildlife Refuge, Florida, United States - Lox_Sample_4.5 | ecosystem: Environmental > Terrestrial > Soil > Wetlands | place: USA: Florida... | reverse complement strand
ACGCGGTCCCGGTGGCCATGTTCGGCCTGATCGCGGTGGCGGGCTGCCAGCTGTTCTACTTCAGCGCCATCCAGCGGCTGCCGGTCGGGGTGGCCCTGCTGCTGGAGTACCTGGGCGTGCTGCTGGTGGTGGGCTGGCTGTGGCTGCGGTACGGGCAGCGGCCGCGGCGGCGCACCGTGGCGGGCACCGCGGCCGCGCTGGCCGGGCTGGCCCTGGTGCTGGGCGTGACCGGGCACGTCCGGATCGACCCGATCGGCGTGATGTGGGGCCTGCTGGCCGCGGTCGGCCTGGCCATCTACTTCCTGCTCTCGGCCCGGACCGGCCGGGCGCCCCGCGGCGCGGGCGCCAGCCAGGCCCCGCCCGAGCCGCTGCCGCCGATCGCGATGACCTGGGCCGCGATGTGCACCGGTGGCGCCGCCCTGCTGCTGGCCGGCTGGACCGGCCTGGTACCGCTGACCGTCCGCACCGGCCCGGTGACCGTGCTGAACCACCAGGTCAGCTGGGTGCTGCCGGTGATCGGGCTGGCCCTGATCTCCTCGGTGATCCCGTATACCGCGGGCATCGGCGCGGCCCGCCGCCTGGGCGCCAAGCTGGCCTCGTTCGCCGGCCTGGCCGAGGTGCTGTTCGCCATCCTGTTCGCCTGGCTGCTGCTGGGCCAGCTGCCGACCGGCATGCAGATCCTGGGCGGGGCGTTCATCCTGGCCGGGGTGGCCCTGGTCCGCCTGGACGAGCTGCACGCCCCGGAGCCGGGCGCCGCCGGGATCGACGGCGGCGAGCCGGTCTGGGTCCTGGATCAGGTCCTGGATCAGGACGGCACGGCTCAGTCCAGCCCGTCCCGGTCCGCCCAGGCCAGCAGCTCGTCCAGCGAGTAAGCCACGTCGTCGATGCCCGCGTGCAGGTCGCCCAGCTGGGCGAACCGCGCGGGCACGGTGGCGATGGTGCACTCCCGCGGCGCCACCGTGTCCACCTCGTCCCACCGGATCGGGGTGGACACGGTGCCGTCCGCCGTCCCACGCACCGAGTACGCGCTGGCGATGGTGTGGTCGCGGGCGTTCTGGTTGTAGTCCACGAACAGCTTGGCCGGGTCCCGGTCCTTGCGCCACCACACCGTGGTCACCTCCCCGGGCGCCCGCCGTTCCACCTCCCGGGCGAACGCGAACGCGGCCCGGCGCACCTCGCCGAACCCCCAGCGCGGCTCGATCCGCACGTACACGTGCAGCCCGTTACCGCCGGACGTCTTGGGCCAGCCGGTGATGCCCAGCTCGTCAAGAACTTCGTGCACCACGTGCGCGACCCGGCGCACCACCCCGAACCCGCAGCGGGGCATGGGGTCCAGGTCGATCCGCCACTCGTCCGGCTTCTCGGTGTCGGCCCGGCGCGAGTTCCACGGGTGGAACTCCACGGTGGACATCTGCACCGCCCACAGCACGCTGGCCAGTTCGGTCACGCACAGCTCGTCGGCGTGCCGGCCGTACCGCGGGAAGCTGACCCGGACCGTCTCCAGCCAGTCCGGCGCGCCCGCTGGGATCCGTTTCTGGTGCACCTTCTCGCCGCTCACCCCGGCCGGGAACCGGTGCAGCATGCACGGCCGCTCGCGCAGCGCCCGGACGATCCCGTCGCCCACCGACAGGTAGTAGCGGGCCAGGTCGAGCTTGGTCTCGCCGCGCGCCGGGAAGTACACCCGGCCCGGGCTGCTGATCCGCACCGTCCGCCCGCTGGCCTCCAGTTCTACCGCGTCCCCCGCCATACGCAGACCATAGACTCCGGGGCCAGGACGAACCGGGGAGGCCTGCCGATGAGCACTGCGGACACCGAGGTCAGCGAGATGCTGGCGCAGCGCCCGGACCTGCTGGCCGACGCGGCCGAGCGCGCGCAGCACTACCTGGCCGGGCTGGACCGCCGCCCGGTGGCCCCCACCGCGGACGCCCTGGCCGGCCTGGACCGGCTCGACTTCGCGCTGCCGGACGCCGGCCGGCCCGCCCGGGACGTGCTGGCCCTGCTGGACGAGGCCGCCTCGCCGGCCACCGTGGCCAGCGGCGGGCCGCGCTACTTCGGCTTCGTGACCGGCGGGGCGCTGCCCGCCGCGCAGGCCGCCGCCTGGCTGGCCGCCGCCTGGGACCAGAACGCCGCCCTGTCCATCATGTCGCCCGCCGCCGCGCGGCTGGACGCGGTGGCACTGCGCTGGGTGACCGGCCTGCTCGGCCTGCCCGCGGGCGCGGCCGGCGGCTTCGTCACCGGGGCGACCATGGCCAACGCCACCTGCCTGGCCGCGGCCCGGGACGCGGTGCTCACCCGGCACGGCTGGGACGCGGCCGGCCAGGGCCTGGCCGGCGCGCCCCCGGTGACCGTGGTCGTCGGCGAGCAGGTGCACACCACCGTGCGCAAGGCCCTCGGCCTGATCGGCCTCGGGCGGGACCGCGCGATCGTGCTTCCCGCCGATACCCAGGGCCGCATCGTCCCCCGGTCCCTTCCTTTGCTTAACGCCAGTCCCGCGCTGGTCTGCCTGCAGGCCGGCAACGTGAACACCGGGGCCAGCGACCCCTTCGGGGACCTGATCCCGTGGGCGCACGACCAGGGCGCGTGGGTGCACGTGGATGGCGCGTTCGGGCTGTGGGCGGCGGCCGCCCCCGGCCGCGCGGGCCAGGTGGCTGGGGCCGGCGCGGCCGACTCCTGGGCCACCGACGCGCACAAGTGGCTGAACACCACCTACGACTGCGGCATCGCGCTGGTCCGGGACCCGGCCGCGCTGCGCGCGGCCATGCAGGCCGCCGCGGCCTACCTGCCCGCCGGAGAGCAGCGGGAGGCGATGAACCTGACCCCGCAGTCCTCGCAGCGGGCCCGCGGCGCCGAGGTGTGGGCGGTGCTGGCCTCGCTGGGCCGGGACGGGGTGGCCGGGCTGGTGGAGCGGACCTGCCGGCTGGCCCGCCGGTTCGCCGACGGGCTGCGTGACGCGGGCTGCCTGGTGCTCAACGACGTGGTGCTGAACCAGGTGCTGGTGGACTTCGGCGGCCCGGAGCGGACCGCGGCCGTGGTGGCCGCGGTGCAGCGGGACGGGACCTGCTGGTGCGGGCCGACGGTCTGGCAGGGCCGCCCGGCCATGCGGATCAGCGTCAGCGCCTGGAACACCACCGGGGCCGACATCGACCAGAGCCTGGCCGCGGTGCTCGCCTGCGCGGGCCGCGGTTAACCCGGCATATGCCGGGTTAGCCGGGTCACGGGCTGGGCAGGCTGCGCCCCGGTCACGGCCTGCCCAGGTCACCGTGGTGTCCTCACTCGATCCGGGTCATCGGCCGCGGCCGGGCGGCCGGCCGGGGCCGGTGGCCGGGCCGGGCTGACCGGGACGGCCACCAGGCCCGCTCGCCCAGGGTGAGCAGGGTGGCCGGCACCAGCACGGTGCGGACCAGCAGCGTGTCGAGCAGCACGCCCACCGCCACCGCGATGCCGACCTGGGCCACCGGCACCGACGGGAGCTGGGTCAGCGCGGCGAACGTGCCGGCCATCACCACGCCGGCCGCGGTGATCACACCGCCGGTGACGCCGAGCCCGCGCAGCGTGCCCTGCCGGGTGCCCAGCGTCCGGGCTTCTTCCCGTATGCGCGCGCTGAGGAAGATGTTGTAGTCCACCCCGAGCGCGACCAGGAAGATGAAGATGTACAGCGGCAGCTGCGCCTCGACGTCGGGGTAGCCGAAGCCGTACCGCCAGATCACACTGGCCAGGCCGAACGCGGCCGCGAAGCTGAGCGCGGTGGTGGCCACCAGCACCAGCGGCGCGACGATGGCCCGCAGCAGCACCGCGATGATCAGGAAGATCACCACGAACACCAGCGGGAACAGCAGCCAGGTGTCGTGGTGCGCGGCCTGGGTGATGTCGTACTGGATGGCCGGCCCGCCGCCGACCAGCGCGCCCGGTGCGGCGTGGTCCAGGTGGCTGCGCAGGTCCTGGATGGCGGAAGATCCAGCGGAAGTGTAGGGCCCGACGGACAGGGTTACCGAGTAGCTGGCGTAACCCCCGGCCGGCATGCCCGGGGCCACGGTGGCGACGCCGGGAGTGGCCCGTGCCGCGGTCGCCGCCGCGGCCGCGTCGGCGGGCCGGGCCAGCAGCACCACCGGGTCGTTGACGCCCGCCCCGTAGTGCTCGGCCAGCAGGTTCGCGCCGGTCACGCTGCTCGGGTGGCCCTTGATCGTGGCCAGCGGGTCGTTGCTGACCCGGACCGCGGTCAGGGTGGCGCACACGCCGCCGAGCAGCAGCACCGCGGCCAGGGTGACCCAGCCGGGGTGCCGGGCCACCCGGGCGCCGGCGCCCGACCACAGCCGCGACTCCTCGCGCCCGGCCTGGCCCACCCGGGGGACCCGGGGCCAGAACGCCACCCGGCCGAACACCAGCAGCAGCGCGGGCAGGAACGTGACCTGGGCCACCAGCGCGGTGGCGATGCCGACCGCGCCAACCGGGCCGAGGCCGTGCAGCGAGGCCGACTGGGCGGCCAGCAGGCAGATCATCGCGCAGATCACGGTGGCGGCCGAGGCGGCCAGGGTCGGCACGGTCCGGCGCAGCGCGGCCGCCATCGCGTCCTCGGTGGCCGCGTGACGCCGCAGCTCTTCCCGGTAGCGGTGGGTGAGCAGCAGCGCGTAGTCACTGGCCGCCCCGAGCACCAGCACGGTCAGGATGGCCGCGGACAGCGAGCTGACCGTCAGCCCGGCGCTGGCCAGCCCGTGCGTGGCCGCCTTGGCCACCACGATGGCCCCGACCGCGCCGAACAGCGGCAGCAGCCAGAGCAGCGGGCTGCGGTACACCAGCAGCAGGATGATCACCACGATGATCAGCGCGGCCAGCAGCAGCTTGGTCTGGGTCTTGCTGGTGATGCCGCCGGCCGCGTTCAGCGCGGCCGACCCGGTCACGCTGGCGTGCAGGCCCGGCCCGGCGCGGCTGGCCGGCCCGCTGACCGCCCGCTGGATGGCGTGCACCGCGTCGGTGTCAATGGTGGTCACGTCGCTGGCCGGCGCGGTGACATTCAGGCGCAGCGCCACCGCCTGGCCGTCGGCCGACCGGCGCGGCGGGCCCGGCGCGGCCAGCCCGCGGACATGGCCGGCCAGCCCGGCCACCGCGGCCCGGGCCGACCGGGCCGTGGCCAGGTCGGCCGGAGTCAGCCCGCTGGCCCGGGTGAACAGCACGACCACGGTGTCGGTCTCGGGCTGGCCGGGGCCGTGCGCGGCGGCCTCCTGCAGTTCGGCCACCCGGGTCGACGGCGCCGAGGCGGGCAGGTAGGCCGAGGCGGTGTCGTTGGTCACCTTGGACAGCCCGCTGGCCAGCGGGTTGAGCAGCACGATGGCGACGATCCAGGCGATCATCACCGGCCAGCGCAGCCGGCGCAGCCAGACGGCCAGCCGGTCGCCGGAGGCGGCAGCAGACATCAGAAGCTCCTTTAGCAAGTGAGGTACAGGTCCACCGTTCCGTGCGCCGGTGCCGGCCGAATCGGCCCGCCGGTCTGAATCCGCGGGCCGCCGGTATGAGCCCGGGTATGAGCCGCCGGGCCGGATCTCATACCGCGGTTAGGCCCGCGGGCCGAGGCGGCCCACCCGGCCCCGCTCCTACCGTCGAGGCGGCAAGGAAAGGAGCTCGTCATGACTGATCTCGTGTCCGCCGTGGTGCTGCTGGCCGTGGTCGCCTTCGTGATCATCAGCCAGGTCAAGGGCATGACGCTGTCCGGGCGGCGGATGGTGCTGCTGCCCGCCATCCTGATCGGGTACGGGGCGGTGAACCTGGCCGGGATGCATGGTGTCGGCTCGGCCGACATCGCCTGCATCGCGATCAGCGCGGCCATCGCCGCGGCCATCGGGCTGGGCCAGGGCCGGGCCATGCACCTGGAGTCGCGCGGCGGGGCGCTGTGGGGCCGGCTGCCGCTGCGCGGGCTGTGGTGGTGGGCCGCGCTGATCACCGCCCGGATCGGGATGCTGGCCATCGCGGCCGCGCTGGGCGCCAAGGCGGCCGGCTCGGCTGACGCGGTGTTCCTGGTCCTCGGCATCAACCGGCTGGCCCAGTCGGCCATGATCGGGCTGCGCGCCAGCCGGGCCGGGCTGCCGCTGGGCGGGCCGGCCAGCCGGCCCGCGTTCACGGACGGGCTGTGATCAGCGCCCCGTCATCACAGATCAGTTCGCGGCGCGCGGCAGCGAGCGACAATGGGAGCATGCTGCGCGCCGCGAACTGGACGGTCCGCCTGGTGCTGCTCGCCGTCGCGGGCTCGCTGACGTTCAGCGGGCACTGGCCGGGCCGGCCGGGCTTCACCGCGCAGGTCATCGCGTTCAGCATCGGGGTGGTGGTGTTCGCCGGCTGGGCCCTGGCCGACCTGCGCCCGGCCGTCGCGGCCCGGCTTCGCCCCGCGCAGCCGTACGCGCTCGGCGCGGTTATCGTCAGCAGCAGCCTGGCCTCGGCCAACGGCGGGGCGCTTATCTACCTGGGCATGGCCGCCGCGCTGATGGCGGCCAGCCAGGAGAACCTGATCACCACGTGGATCCTGGTCGGCCTGGGCGTGCTCACCGCCACCGTGACCGGGCTGGCCGTCGGGGCCAGCCCCTGGGTCATCATCGCCAACGTCAGCGGCCTGCTGATCCTGATGCTGCTCGGCCGCAACCGCCGGTCGGCCCGGGTGCAGGCCGAGCAGGCTGCCGCGCTGCTGGCCAAGGCCGAGCAGCTCCGGGACGAGCATGCCCGGGTGGCCACGCTCGACGAGCGGGCCCGGATCGCCCGGGAGATCCACGACGTGCTGGCCCACTCGCTGGGCGCGCTGGGCGTGCAGATCCAGGTGGCCCGGGCCGTGCTGACCGACCAGAATGACGTGCCGCGGGCGGTGGAAGTGCTGGACCAGGCGCACCGGATGGCCATCGACGGGCTGGCCGAGACCCGCCGCGCGGTGCACGCGCTGCGCGGCGACACGCTGCCGCTGCCCGCCGGGCTGGCCCAGCTCAGCGCCGACCACCAGCGGCAGCACGGTGCCCCGGTGACGTTCGGGGTCAGCGGCGAGCCGCGGCCGCTGTCCGCGGACGCCGGGCTGGCCATCACCCGGACCGCCCAGGAGGCGCTGGTCAACACGGCCAAGCACGCCCCGCACCAGCCGGTCGACATCCGGCTCGACTACACGCCCGCCGACACTGGCCTGCGGGTCTCCAACCAGCTCAGCGAGGACGACGATGACGCGGTCAACCGGACCACGGGGGACCCTGGGCTGGCCACGGTGAACGGCCGCTACGGGCTGGCCGGGATGCGGGAGCGGCTGCTGCTGCTGGACGGCACGCTCAGCGCGGGCCGCGATGGCGGCCGCTGGGTGGTCGAAGCGCGGGTACCGCAGTGACCGGGCCGCTGCGCATCATCGTCGCAGACGACCAGGCCAGCGTGCGGGAAGGGCTGGTCGTGCTGCTCGGCCTGCTGCCCGACATCGACGTGGCCGGGGCCGCGGCCAACGGCGCGGAAGCCCTGGACCTGGTGGCCGAGCATAAGCCGGACGCGATCCTGCTCGACCTGCACATGCCGGTGCTGGACGGCATCGAGACCACCCGGCGGCTGACCGCGCTGCACCCCGACGTGGCGGTGGTGGTGCTGACCACCTACGCCGACGACTCCTCGGTGCTGGCCGCGCTGCGGGCCGGGGCGCGCAGCTACATCACCAAGGACGCCGACCGGGCGCACATCGCCCAGGCGCTGCGCAGCGCGGCCACCGGCCTGTCCGTGCTCGACCCGGCCGTGCAGTCGGTGCTGCTGGCCGCGGCCGCGGCCGGGCCGGACGGGGCGGCCCGGCGCAAGCCACCAGGAAAGCTGCCCGACGGGCTGACCCAGCGGGAAGCCGAGATCCTGGGCATGATCGCCCAGGGGATGACCAACCCGGACATCGCCGGTGAGCTGTTCCTCAGCGCGCACACCATCAAGAGCCACATCAACCGGATCTTCGCCAAGACCGGGTCAGCCGACCGGGCCGCCGCCATCCGGTACGCCCACGAGCACGGCCTCGGCTAGCCAGGCCGGTGGTTAGCTAGCAGAGTCCCAGAACGAGCACTGGTGCTCGGCCGCGAACGTGCCCGCCGTGATCGTCTGGGTCTGGTCACCTGGCCGCAGCGACATCAGCTGGCCGCTGGCGTACTGCGGCCAGCGCGGCTGGCCGCTGGCCGTGGGGGCGCCGCTGGCGGTGAACGCGCCCCAGTACCTGACCATCTGCCGGGACAGCTCGAGCTGGGCCGGGGTGAGCTCGTCGTACAGCGAGAAGCCGTTGTCGAAGCTGGGCCACAGGTAGGCCAGTTCCATGGCGTGCCCGGCGCCCCACTGATAGCCGGGCAGGTCGTTGTTGAGCCCGGGGGCGTGCAGGTCGTCGAACTGGTAGAAGTACGTCGGCGCGGTCTTGGCGAACTCGCCGGCCAGTCCCTGCTCCGGGCAGCCGCCGATCCCGGTGATGAAACCGCTGTCGGTCCAGATGTCGCCGATCATGTAGGCCGCGGTGTACGGGCTCGGGTACGACGCCCACGGGTACCGGGCCAGGATGGCCGGCGCCTGCGACCCGTACTCCTGGGTGATGACCTGGCCGGCCTGCTGCTCGGTCAGCCCGGCCAGGCCCGGCGAGAACGTGCGGCCCTCGTTGTGGTTGGTGCCGATCAGCAGCGGCACCCGGTTGTAGTGACCGGAGTCCACCGCCTGCCCGGCCGGCGCCGGCAGCTCGGGTCCCCCCGAGGTGAACAGCGGCTGATAGCTGGTACTGGCGTTAAGCAAAGTTTGTTCGGGCAGAGCCCGGAGGCAGGCCGCCGCGGTCGCAGCGTCGGGACAGCCCGCGGCCTTGGCGAACGCCAGGCTGTTCGCTTCGGCGGTGGCCCGGGTCTGCGTGGCGCAGGAGCCGCTCTGCATGATCGCGCCGCGGAACAGTCCGCGGGCCAGCGGCGACGTCATCAGCGCGCACACCGACCAGCCGCCCGCCGACTCGCCGTCGATGGTGACCTGGCCCGGGTCACCGCCGAACGCGGCGATGTTGCGCCGCACCCAGCGCAGCGCCGCCTCCTGGTCCAGCAGCCCGAAGTTCCCGCTCGCGGTGAGCCGCGAGCGGCTCAGGCCGGGCAGGGTCAGGAAGCCGAACGGGCCGAGCCGGTAGTTGACCGACACCACGATGATGTGGTCGGTATTCACGATCAGCGACCCGTCGTGCTGGTCACCGGCGCCGGTGGTCAGCCCGCCGCCGTGGATCATGAACAGCACCGGCAGCCCGCGGTCCTGGCCGGCGGGCGCGTACACGTTGAGGTACAGGCAGTCCTCGTTGTCCACCCGGGGGCCGTTGCCGCTGGCCAGCTGGGCGCACCGGCCGCCGTACGAGGTGGCCGGCCGGATCCCGGACCAGCGCTGGGCCGGCTGGGGGGCGGCCCAGCGCAGCGCGCCGGCCGGCGGCGCCGCGTACGGGACGCCGAGCCACTGGTCGATGCCCTCGGCCGGCTTGCCCTGGATCAGGCCCCGGTCCGTCCGGACCACCAGGCCGCCGCCCGCGCTGGCTCCCGCCTGCGCGGTCACCGGCAGGGCCAGGCCGAGCAGCATGATCAGGGCGCCGGCCAGGGTGGTGGCGCTGGCTAAGACGGCGATGCGGCGGGTACGGCTGGTGTCCGGACTCATGACTCCTCCAGGCAGGTGGTGGCGATCCGGGTCACGCACCTCGCCCGCACTCTCCGCCGGATCGGCGGTTCCGTCAATGGCGGGAGTCAGGCGGCGGCGAGCCGGAACGTGCTGCCGACGCTGCTGGGGATGAACGCGCCGGGCAGCGCGCGGGCGATGGCGTGGGTGGCCTTCCAGCCGGTGCAGTGCGCGGGCACGAGCACGTCCGGGGCCAGCCGGCCCAGCGCGCTGACGGTGTCGGCGATGACCGGCTCGAAGGCCGGCCCGGACAGGTGGAACCCGCCGATGACCGCGTGCAGCTTCGCGACGCCGGTCAGCCGCTGCGCGTACCGGCAGATGTTGATCACCCCGGCGTGCCCGCAGCCGGTCAGCACGACCAGCCCCCGCCCGGCCACGTGCACGATCAGCGCCTGGTCGTCCAGGATCAGCGGGTCCGGCTCCCAGCTCGCGCCGCGCCAGGCCTGATGGCCTGGGAACCCGCGCTCGAAGCCGGAGACCCGGTCCACCTCGCCGGTGATCAGCACCGAGTTGCCGTACAGGAACGACGGCTGCCGCTGCTCGATGATGCTGAACCCGGCGTCGCGCAGCGCGCCGCGGCTGGTGGTCGGGATCTCGCGGGGCTCGCGGCCCGGGATGGCCAGCCGGCGCCGGGTCCAGAACTCCGGGTGCAGCAGCACCGGGAGGTTGGCCCGGCCGAGCTGGCCGATCAGCCCGGACAGCCCGATGGTGTGGTCGAAGTGACCATGGCTGCAGACGATGGCCTCGATGTCCGCCGGGTCACGGCCCAGGCGGCGCAGGTTGTCCACGCACCCGGTCGGGGTCACGCCGGTGTCGAACAGCAGCCGGTGCACCCGGCCGCCCTTGCGCACCTCGACCAGCGCGGAGAACCCGTGCTGGCCGAGCGGGGCGTCCGCGGCCTTGCCGCCCACCAGCGTCGGGGCGGCCAGCTTCGGCCCGTCCTGCAGCGTGCTCATCGGCAGCCGGGTGACCGGGCCCTGGTCGGCCAGCAGCAGGTCGACCGTGTTGTCGCACACGGTGAGCACGGACACTTCGTCCACCGGCTCCAGCGGCAGCACCTCCCCCCGCCACTCGGTGCCCTCCGGCACGGCGTCCACCGGCAGTACCGGGGCATCGTCATGGGCGTCGCACATGGTTCGGTCCTCCCGGGGCAGCGGCTGTCCTCCGCCCAGTGTGCGCTACCGCCGCCCGGCCGAGTCGAAGTACCGGCCCGAACTGTGCGGCCAGAGCAGCACCACCGCGACCAGGCCGGCTGCCGCCTCGGCCAGACCGAGGACCAGGTTGAGCGTGGTCCCGGCGTGGGTGGCGTTGTAGAGCAGGCCCAGCACGCCGATGACGAAGAACACCGACCGGCCACCCGGGCCCAGTCCTGGCCCAGCCGGCACGCCCGCGCGACACCCAGGAACAAGACGGCCGAGATCCACCCGGCGATCGATCCGCCGATGACCGCGACGTG
>Ga0335085_10015398_pt1 | contig 11101 bp, 12 predicted proteins | sample Lox_Sample_45_FD_206712 | JGI IMG/M metagenome (GOLD analysis project Ga0335085, IMG submission 206712) | Soil microbial communities from Loxahatchee National Wildlife Refuge, Florida, United States - Lox_Sample_4.5 | ecosystem: Environmental > Terrestrial > Soil > Wetlands | place: USA... | reverse complement strand
CCTTCGGCCGGGAGGCCCAGTCGACGGCGTTCTTCAGCACTCCGGGAACGGAGCCGTTGTACTCCGGCGTCGCGAACAGGATCGCGTCGGCGGCGGCCCAGGCGTCCCGGAGCCGGCGGACCGGCTCTGGGGGCTCGGGACCGTCGAGGTCCTGGTCGTACGGCGGGAGGTCGCGGATCCCGTCCCACAGCTCGAGCTCGACGCCTTCGGGGGCAGCGTCGGCGGCTGCGCGAAGCAGCTGCGTGTTGTGGGAGTCGCGGCGCAGGCTGCCGGAGACGGCGAGGATCCGCACGGCCGTTACGCCTCCTGCCGGATCAGGGCGAGCTCGGCGATCAGGGTCACGTCGTTCGCGACGTAGTCGCCGCCACCCGTCTGGTTCGGCGCGTTCCAGCTGACGCCGAAGTCGGTGCGGTCGATCGAGGCCTCGAGCCGGAGGCCGAGACGCTCGCGGCCCATCGGGTCGGTGACGGGCTCGGACGCGATCGCGCCGGCGAGCCGGATCGGCTGCGTGACGCCCTTGATCGTCAGCTCGCCGGAGCCCTCGACCCGGCCGTCGTCGAGGCGGCGCAGCTCGGTGGCCGTGAAGGCCAGCTCGGGGTACCGGGCGGCGTCGAAGAAGTCGGGGGTCTGGAGATGGGCGTCGAGGTTCTCGTCCTTGACGTCGACGCTGGCGACCTTGGCCGTGCCCTCGAGGGACGGCTCCTCGCCGCCGGTGAGGGTGACGGCGAACTCGCCGAAGCCGCCGCGGAACGTGTTCACGCCGGCGTAGGCGACCTCGAACGAGATGTGCGAGTGCACCGGGTCGGCGCTCCACGTGCCGGCCGGGGCGAACTCCTTGGTGATCTCTGTGACGGACATCGGTGCTATTGCCTCCTGGGGCTCAGCGGTATATACTTGCGATGTCAAAGATCTTAGCGAGTAAATCTTGTCTAGTCAAGTATTGAGCCAACAAGTTATCGCAGAGCGCGAGCTGAGCGCGTGGATCCGGTTCCTCCGGGCGCACGCGGCCGTCACCCGGCAGCTCTCGGCGCGCCTCGAGGCGCAGCACGGGCTGACGCTGAGCGACTTCGACGTCCTCGTCCAGCTCTACTACGCCCCGGACCGGAGGCTCCGCCGCGTCGACCTCGCCCGGGCGGTGATCCTCACCGCCTCCGGGATCACGCGGCTCCTCGACGGCCTCGAGCGCGCGGGCTGGGTGGAGAAGGCGCGCTGCGAGTCCGACGCGCGGGTCACCTACGCGGTGCTCACCGAGGCGGGAGTCGAGCGGTTCGAGGCGGCGCAGACGACGCACCTCGACGACGTGGAGGAGCTGTTCGCCTCCCGGTTCAGCCCCGAGGAGCGGCGGATGCTCGCAGAGCTGCTCGGCCGGCTGCCGCTGGCCGAGACGTCGGCGGCCTGCACCGGCGAGGACGAGCCCGCATGAGCTATGGGTTCTCGTCGATCGACGAGCTCGGCGAGGGAGTGGGCTTCCGCAAGGTCCGGTCGGCCCTCGACGTGACCGCCTTCGGCGTCAACGCGGTCGTGTATCCGCCGCACTTCGACGGCTTCCTCCACTACCACGACATCCAGGACGAGCTCTACTTCGTCCACCGCGGTCGTGTCCGCGTGGAGGTCGAGGGTGAGACGCGCGACCTCGGCGAGGGCGGGCTCTTCCACGTCGAGTCGACGACGCCGCGGAAGGTGTCGAACCCGTTCGACGAGGAGGCCGTCCTCTTCATCGTCGGCGGCAAGGACGGCTACGTCTCGCGCGACGGGCACATGGTCGACCCGGCCGACGTCGAGCGCCGCGCCGCCTTCGGCAAGTCCTAGAGCCGAACGACCGTCCTGATCCCGGTCTGCGTGCTCAGCTCGTCGAGCGCACGTGGGACGTCGTCGAGGCCGATCTCGGCGGTGACGAACCGGGCGAGGTCGAGCCGCCCGGCGAGCGCCTCGCGCGCGAGGAACGGGAAGTCCTCCTGCGGGATCGTGTCGCCGCCGTGCGTGACCGCGATCGCCACCTTCGGCTGGAACAGGTCGGCGTCGGGGTCGAGATCGAGCGTTCGGCCCGGAGGCGGGATTCCGACGAGCGTCGCCGTGCCGCCGTAGGCGCACATTCGCACGGCGTCGACGAGCCCTCCGGGCGCGCCGATCGCGGAGAAGGAGAAGTCCACGCCGGTGCCGCCGACCAGCTCGCGCACCTCCGCGACCCCGTCGCCCGAAGACGCGTCGACGGCGTCGGTCGCGCCGAGCTCGAGCGCCCATGCGAGCTTCTGCGGAAGCACGTCGACCGCGACGATCCGCTCCGCACCGGCGAGGCGCGCGCCCTGGACGACGGCCAGGCCGACGCCTCCGCAGCCGATCACCGCGACCGCGGATCCGGGCCGGACCGGCGTCGCCCACAGCGCCGCGCCGGCGCCGGTCGAGAACCCGCACGCGAGCAGGCAGGCCTGCTCGACCGGCAGCTCCTCCGGCACCTTCACCGCGCACGCCTCGTGGACGACCGCACGGTCCGCGTAGCAGCCGCAGCGGAGCACGGGCGCGAGCAGCGCGCCGTCGGACGCGCGGTGCACGCGGCGCCGCGCACGCAGGTTGTTCGAGCAGCGCCGCGGGTCGCCGCGGCGGCAGGCAGGACACGAGTCGCCGCAGGGCGCACGCCACGCGATCACGACGCGGTCGCCGGGCTCGACCGCCGTCACGCCCTCGCCGACCTCTTCCACGACTCCGGCCCCTTCGTGGCCGAGGAGGATCGGGAACGACATGCCCCAGCCGCGCGTCTCGACGATGTGCAGGTCGCTGTGGCAGACGCCGCACGCCTCGACGCGCACCTGCACCTCGTGCGCGCCGGGCGGATCGAGCGCGATCTCCTCGACGGCCGGCGGCGCGTCGGGATCCGCGTAGACGACGCCGCGACTCGTCACGCAGGCAATCTTCGCACGTGCACGTCGATACGCCGGTGGGGAGGCTCGGGCTCGTCGCGTCGGAGGGCGGGCTGCGGCGAGTGCTCTGGGCGGGCGAGCCCGGGGCGGGCGGCAACGAGGCGATGCTCGCGGCCGCGGCGGCGCAGCTCCGCGAGTACTTCGACGGCTCACGGCGCGCGTTCGACCTGCCGCTCGATCTCGAGGGGACGCCGTTCCAGCGCCGCGCGTGGCTCGCGCTCGCGGAGATCCCGTACGGCGAGACGCGGAGCTACGGCGAGCAGGCGCGCCGGCTCGGGATGCCGCGCGCCGCGCGCGCCGTCGGCGCCGCGAACGGCGCGAACCCGGTCCCGATCGTGCTCCCGTGCCATCGCCTCGTCGGCGCGGACGGCTCGCTGACCGGCTTCGGCGGCGGCCTGGAGGCGAAGCGGCGCCTGCTGGAATTCGAGACGCACCATTCCCGGCGCCATCCTTAACGGTGACTGTCACCGTAAGGGGACAGCGCCGGTGGGACGTCTTAACAGTGACTGTCACCGTTAGGAGGTGCGGTCACGAGACGGCGCGGCGGAGCTGCTCGTCGAGCGGGACGAGGGCGACGCCGAACGCCGCCGCCGGCGCCGGGTCGGTCACGACGTTGTCGCCGAGCTCGAGCATCGTCAGCTGGTCGCGCGTGACCGGCGGGCTCGGCAGTCGCTCGAGGAGCGCCGCCTGCGCACGCATCACGCCCATGGGGACGTGCAGCGAGGGGCGGCGCTTGCCGAGCACGCGCTTCAGCCGGTCCCAGAACTCGTTCCACGTGACCGCGTCGGGGCCGCCGAGCTCGACGACGCCGCTGCCCCGGTCGAGCGCGAGCGCGAAGTACTCCGCGACGTCCTCGACCCAGATCGGCTGCAGGCGCCGCGCCCCGTCGCCGACGATCGGCGTGACGGGCGCGAGCCGCGCGAGCCGCGCGAACGTCGGCAGCACGCCTCCGTCCTTCCCGAAGACGAAGCTCGGACGGAAGATCACGTGCGCGATGCCGGACTCGCGCACCGCCGCCTCCATCTCCCACTTCGCCGCGAAGTACGGCACCGCGTCGCGCGAGCGCTCGTCGAGCCCGAGCGCGCTTGCGAGCACGATGCGCCGCACGCTCGCGCGCTTCGCCGCCGCGACGAGGTCGCGCGTCCCCTGCGCCATCACCCGCTCGAAGTCCGCGCGCTTCCCCGTGATGATCGCGACGAGATGGACGACCGCGTCGACGCCCTCGCACGCGGCGGCGAGCGAAGAGGCATCCGCGACGTCGCCGCGCACGAGCTCGACGCCCCACGCGCCGAGCCGCGTCGCGTGCGCGCGCTCGCGGACGAGCGCGCGCACGGGTACGTCGCGCGCGCGGAGCGCATGCACGACGTGGCCGCCGACGAACCCCGTCCCGCCGGTGACGAGAACGGTCATTCGCCCGATTCGAAGTTCTTGAAGTACCGGCTCGGCGTCGGCCCCTGCTGGCCCTTGTACTTCGACCCGATCTCCGACGCGCCGTACGGCGTCGCGGCCGGCTCGGTCATCTGCATGAACGAGATCTGCCCGATCTTCATCCCTGGGTAGATCGTGATCGGCAGGTTGGCGACGTTCGACAGCTCGAGCGTCACGTGTCCGTCCCAGCCCGGGTCGATGAAGCCGGCGGTCGAGTGGATCAGCAGGCCGAGCCGGCCGAGCGAGCTCTTGCCCTCGAGGCGGGCGACGAGGTCGTCGGGCAGCTTCACGCGCTCGAGCGTCGAGCCGAGCACGAACTCGCCCGGGTGGAGCACGAACGGGTGGTCGCCGTCGACCTCGACGAGCTCCGTCAGCTCCTCCTGCTCCACCTTCACGTCGATGAACGGATAGCGGTTGTTGTGGAAGACGCGGAAGAGCCGGTCGACGCGGACGTCGACGCTCGAGGGCTGCAGCAGCGACGGGTCGTACGGCTCGATCTCGATCCGGCCCTCGGCGAGATAGCGCGCGATCGTGGCGTCGGAGAGGACCACGACGGCGATTCTACGGCGGGCCCCGCTTCGAGCCTCGTGCAACTACCATCTGGGGTCCTCCATGGCGACCGTCAGCGACATGGACCGGGCGGCGCTGCGTGCGCACCGCCTCGAACTGCGGCGCCGCCAGGTGCGGCGGCGGCGGGCAACCGCGCTCGCGATCGTCGCCGGGGTCGTCCTCGTCTCCGTCTTCGCGGGCAGGCTGCTCGCCGGCTCGGACTCGGTGAGCCTCACGCCCGTCCGCTCCGCGGCGCTCGTCAGCCCGTTCCACTCGGCGCTGCCGCAGGAGATCCGCGGCGTGCACGTGTCGATGGACCTCGCCGGGATCCCCGGGAAGCTCGCGTCGTACCTCGCGCTGCGCAAGGACGGGCTGAACACGATCGAGCTCGACGTGAAGGACGAGAAGGGCGAGGTCGGCTTCGTCCACGGAGCGCCCGCGCTCGCCGTGAGCGACGGCGCAGCGCATCCGTACTACGACCCGGCGGCGGTCGCGAGGCAGGTACACCGCGCCGGCGTCTACCTGATCGGCCGCGTCGTCACGTTCGAGGATCCCGTCACGGCGTCCGCCCACCCGGCGCTCGCGATCCGCACGACCGGCGGCGGCATCTGGCGGACGAACGGCGGGCTCGCGTGGCTCAACCCGTACTCGCGCGCGGCGTGGAAGTACGACGTCGACGTCGCGGTCGCCGCGGCAAGAGCCGGCTTCGACGAGATCCAGTTCGACTACGTCCGCTTCCCGAGCGACGGCGACCTCGCGGACATCCGCTATCCCGGACCGCACACGCAGCCGATGGGAGAGACCATCGCGGCGTTCCTCACGTACGCGGCGTCGCGGCTGCATCCGCTCGGCGTTCGCGTCTCCGCCGACGTCTTCGGCCTCTCGGGGAACCACGACCTCGGCGTCGGCCAGTACCCGGGCCAGATCGGCGAGGTGGTCGACACGATCTACCCGATGACGTATCCGTCGCACTACGGCTCCGGCGAGTACAACCTCCCGAACCCGAACGCCGAGCCGGAGAAGACGGTCGCGTACTCGCTGCGCGACTTCCGCTCGAAGCTCGTCGGCACGAAGGCGCAGCTCGTCCCGTGGCTCCAGGACTTCTCGCTCGGCCTGCCGCGTTACACGCCCGCCGACGTCGAGGCGCAGGTGCACGCCGCCCGCGACTACCAGACCGGCGGCTTCATGCTCTGGAACGCGGACGGGATCTACACGAAGAAGGCGCTCGCCCCCGGGCCGCCGCCGCCGCTGCCGCCGCTGTACGCGCCGCATCTCTAGCGCCCGCCTCTGCATGCCGATTATGCGGTCATGCACTCGGCTATCCTGAGCCCATGGCGGTGACGCGCTCCATTCACATCGGGACGGAGATCCCGGGCCCGCGCTCCCGCGAGATCGTCGCCCGCAAGGAGGCGGCGGTGGCGGCGCCGCTTGCGCTCTATCTGCCCATCGTCGCGGCGGAGGGCCGCGGCGCGACGGTCACCGACGTCGACGGCAACACGTTCATCGACTTCACCGGCGGCGTCGGCTGCCTCAACGTCGGCCACGCGCATCCGCACGTCGTCGCGGCGGTGCAGGAGCAGGCGGCGCGGTTCTTCCACACGGACTTCACGATCGTCCCCTACGAGGTCTACGTCACGCTCGCCGAGCGGCTGCTCGCGCTCGCGCCGTTCGAGGGCCCCGCGAAGGCGGCGTTCTTCAACGCCGGCACCGAGGCGGTCGAGAACGGCGTGAAGTTCGCGCGCGCGTACACGCGCCGGCCGGCGGTGATCGGCTTCGAGGGCGCGTTCCACGGACGGACGATGCTCTCGCTGACGCTGACGTCGAAGACGCACCCCTACAAGGCGGGGCTCGGGCCGTTCGCGCCCGAGGTCTACCGCGTCCCGTTCCCGAACGAGTACCGCGGCGTCACGGCGTTGGACGCGCTCGCGGCGCTCGAGCGGGCGCTCGTGACGCAGGTCGCCGCCGAGACGGTCGCCGCGATCGTGCTCGAGCCCGTGCAGGGCGAGGGCGGGTTCATCGTCGCGCCGCAGGAGTTCGTCGAAGGCGTGCGCGCGATCTGCGACCGCCACGGGATCGTGATGGTCGTGGACGAGGTGCAGACCGGATTCGGCCGCACCGGCCGGATGTTCGCGATCGAGCACTACGGGGTCGAGCCGGATCTGCTGCTCGTCGCGAAGTCGATCGCGGCCGGGCTCCCGCTCTCCGGCGTGCTCGGCAAGGCCGAGATCATGGACGCGCCCGCCGAGGGCGGCGTCGGCGGCACGTACGTCGGCAATCCGGTGGCGCAGGCGGCCGCACTGGCGGTCCTCGACGTGTTCGAAGAGGAGGGGCTCGTGGAGCGCGCCGACCGCATAGGCGAGGTCGTTCGCGGCAGGATGTTCGAGTGGCGGGAGCGCTATCCGCAGATCGGGGACGTCCGCGGGCTCGGCGCGATGCTCGCGGTGGAGTACGTCGCCGACCGGGGGACGAAGGAGCCGGCGCCGGAGCTCGCGTCGCTCGTCGCCGAGGAGGCGGCCGAGCGGGGGCTGCTGCTGCTGAAGGCCGGCGTCCACTCGAACTGCAACCGCGTGCTCTGCCCGCTCGTGATCACCGACGAGGAGCTCGAGGAAGCGCTCGACGTCTGGGAGGAGGCTCTCGCAGCCGTCCTCGGGTAGCCGCGTGGCCGCCGGCGAGGTGATCGCGGGCCGCTACGAGCTCGAGGAGCTCGTCGGCAGCGGCGGCATGTCGAGCGTCTATCGCGCGCACGACCGCCAGCTCGAGCGGAACGTCGCGCTGAAGATCCTCCACGAGCGGCTCGTCGCCGACGACGAGCACGTCAGCCGCTTCCGCCACGAGGCGCGCGCCGTCGCGCAGCTCTCGCATCCGAACGTCGTCACGGTCATCGACCGCGGGGCCGACGAGGGCCGGCAGTTCATCGTCTTCGAGTACGTCGACGGCGAGAACCTGCGGCAGCTGCTCGACCGCACGGGCGCGCTGCCGGTGCGCCGCGCGCTCGAGGTCGGGATCTGCGTCGCGAACGGGCTCGCGTACGCGCACGAGCGCGGCGTCGTCCATCGCGACGTGAAGCCGCAGAACGTGCTGATCAGCCGCGACGGCGAGGTGAAGGTCACGGACTTCGGGATCGCGCGCTCGCTCGACGCCGAGAGCGGGCTGACCCTGACGGGGACCGTGCTCGGGACGAGCAACTACCTCTCACCGGAGCAGGCGAGCGGGCTGCGCGTCACCGAGGCGGCGGACGTCTACTCGCTCGGCGTCGTGCTCTACGAGCTCCTCGCCGGCGAGGTGCCGTTTCCCGGCGGGAATCAGGTCGTCGTGGCGCTGAAGCACGTGAACGAGCCCGCACCGCCGCTGCACGGCGTTCCGCCGCGGGTCGCCGCCGCGGTCGCCCGCGCGCTCGAGAAGGATCCCGAGCGGCGGTTCGGCTCGATGGCCGAGCTCGCCGACGAGCTGCGCGCGTGCCTCGCGGAGCTCGACTCGGGCGACCCCGAGCGGACGGCGGTCGCGCGTCCGGCGCCGACGCCGGTCGCGGCCGCGACGCGCGTGCTCCCGCGGGAGCGCAGGCGACGGCTGCCGTGGGTCGCTGGGCTCGTCGCGGTCGCCGTGGCCGCCGCGGCGGCGGCGGTCGCCGCGCTCGTGCTCGCCGGGGGCCACGGCGGCACGCCGGGCCGCGGCGGCTCGGGCGGCGGCAGCGGAACGGTGACGCTCCGCGGGCTCACCGGCTACGACCCGCAGGGAACCGGCGCGCCGGGCGAGCACAACGCCGCCGCGCCGCTTGCGGCCGACGGGGACCAGGCGACGTTCTGGGCGACGGAGACGTACGACTCGCCAGAGTTCGGCGGGCTCAAGTCCGGCGTCGGCCTCGTCCTCGACGCGGGCTCGGCGGTGAAGCTCGGAAGCGTCACGGTGACGACGGACACGCCCGGCTTCACGGCGCGCATCCTCGCGGGCGACAGCGCGTCGGGCACGTTCGCGGACGACTCGCCGCCGCAGACCGTCGGCGCCTCGACGACGTTCCACCTGAACGGCGCGACCGCGCGCTACTGGGTCGTCTGGATCACGCGGCTGCCGCCGGGCGACGTCGCACACCTGAACGAAGTGACCGCCGGCTAGAGGCTTGATGTGATTCAGCGGCCGTCGTAGGCGGCGAGGGCGCGTGCGGGGCGGCCGCTGAGGGTGTTGAGCAGGATGCCGAGGGTGAGGGCGAGGATGCGTTGGGCGATTCGGACGGCTAGCCCGGCCGGTGTTTTGGCGAGGTGGCGTTCGAGTCGCATTTGGCCTGTGAGGTTGGCGAAGACGCTCTCGATCACCAGTCTCGTTGAGGCGAGGGCGCGCTCGCGCTGCTGGTTTGTGCTGGTGCGCGTGCGCTCGGGGGTGAGCAGGGTGGTGCCGTTGGCGGCGAGTCGTTTGCTGTAGTCGCGGCCCCAGAAGCCCTTGTCGGCGACGACGACCTCGGCCGGGTTGCCGGTCAGCAGGTCGGCGAGCGGCTCGTGCTCTTTCTCGTTGGCGGGCACGATCGTGTAGCCGAGCGGCAGCCCGCGCTCGTCGGTCAAAAGCACCAGCCGCACGCCCCACAGGAAGCGGTGGTGCGATTTCGAGTAGCCGTAGCGGGCAAAGCCGGCGAAATGGCTTCGCCGTTGACAGCCGGGATAGCTGGCAACGGCGAGCTGGCTGCCGTCGGCGAGGCGCACACCACCGCTGTCGAGCCAGCGCGCGAGTCGCTGTTGCACGATCGAGATCAACCCGACGAGCTGGCGCAGCCGCCGGTTGTACTGCGACCGATCGGGCAGGTGCGGAAACCAGCCAGGCAGCACCCGGCCAACCAGGCCGAGGAACTGGCGGTCGGAGCTGATCCCGATCGCCGCCTGACAGACCGCCAGCGCCACCAGCTCTGCGTCACTGATTAACGGCCGCCGCCCGCCCCGCGCAGGGACCCGGTACTCGTCCGCGAAAACGTACGCTGCAACAACAAGGGCTTCCAGATCCGTCATCTCGAGCTCCAATCTCGAGCAGACACAAGGACTGGAAGCCCTTCGTCTCACAGCCGCGGGTCCCTCCCGACCCGCCGACTTTCACATCAAGCCTCTAGTACTCGAGCTGCGAGCGCCGCTCGTGGCGCTCGAGCGCGAGCGCGATCAGGCGGTCGAGCAGCTCCTCGTAACCGATGCCCGACGCCTCGAACAGCTTCGCGTAGACGCTCGTCTCGGTGAAGCCCGGGATCGTGTTCAGCTCGTTGAGCACGACCTCGCCGTCGTCGCGGACGAAGAAGTCGACCCGCGCCATCCCCTCGCACTCGCCGGCGACGAACGACTCGACGGCGCGGCGCTGCACGAGCTCGATCGTCTCCGGCGGCAGCTCGGGCGGGATCACGAGCTCCATCCCGCCCTCGTCGTACTTCGACGCGAAGTCGTACCACTCGTGCTCGAGCGTGTCGATGCGGCCCGGGAGCGACGCGATCGGCGGGGGCACGCGGTTGCCGAGGACGCCGCACTCGACCTCCATCCCGGCCACGAACTCCTCGACGAGCACCTTCTCGTCGTGCCGCCGCGCGAGCTCGACGGCGGGGCCGAGCTCGGACTCGTCGTGCACCTTCGAGATCCCGACCGACGAGCCGAGGCGCGCCGGCTTCACGAACACCGGGTAGCCGAGCGGGTTCTCGACCGGGTCGCGGAGCCGGATCGTGTGATGGCGCGCGACCGGGATGCCGCTGTCGCGCATCACCTTCTTGAACAGGTCCTTGTCCATCGCGAGCGCGGAGGCGGCCACCCCGGCGCCGACGTACGGGATCCCGGCGAGGTCGAGCAGGCCCTGCACCGTCCCGTCCTCGCCGAACGGGCCGTGGAGGATGGGGAGCACGACGTCGACGGAGGCGAGCGCCGCGAGCGTCCCGCCCTCGGCCGGGACGGGGAGGGTCTCCGCGGGACCGGCCCCGGGGTCTGACCCCGGGAGCTGTCCCGCCCGGCCGCTGTCGAGGGCCCACCGCCCGTCGCGGCCGATCGCGACGCTCACGACGTCGTACAGCTCCGGATCGAGCGCGGCGTGCACCGAGCGCGCCGAGGCGAGCGAGATCTCGTGCTCGCTCGAGCGCCCGCCGGCGAGGATCCCGACCCGCGTCCTGCGGGTCACGGCGTGGGCGTCGTGGTGGTCGCCGTCGTCGTGGGGCCGCTGAACTGGCCGACGTTGATCGTCACCGTCGAGCCGACGTTCGCCTG
>Ga0335085_10015397_pt1 | contig 11101 bp, 10 predicted proteins | sample Lox_Sample_45_FD_206712 | JGI IMG/M metagenome (GOLD analysis project Ga0335085, IMG submission 206712) | Soil microbial communities from Loxahatchee National Wildlife Refuge, Florida, United States - Lox_Sample_4.5 | ecosystem: Environmental > Terrestrial > Soil > Wetlands | place: USA... | reverse complement strand
GGATGAAGCAGTACCCCGGGTTCCGCACTCTCTGCGTGCACAAGGGCCTGTCCACCAACGCGGGGCGCGAGCCCGAGCTCGGCCATCCGATGGACATCCCGAAAGCGGCGACGGACTACCCGCACTTCAACTTCGCCATCTACCATGCCTGCATCCGGCCCGGGTTCTGGGTGGCGAACGCCCTCGACGATATTAGATCCGGGCGTCTGCGGAATGGCCCAGGTGAGTTCGATGTGGGAACCGGGCTGCACCACGGCGTTCCGGACATCCTCTGGAGCACCGAGTTCGCGTTCATCGCCCGTCCATTCAAGAACGTCTTCGCGGAGATCGGGACCACCTTCGCCTCCTGCGTGATCACCTTCCCCACCGTCTGCGCGCACCTCTTCGGCCAGTGGATGAAGCTGATGGGCGAGGACCGGATCCTCTTCGGCTCCGACTCCGTGCACTACGGCGCCCCGCAGTGGCAGATCGACGCGCTCTGGCGCTTCCAGATCCCCGAGAGGATTCGCGAGACCTGGAACTATCCGAAGCTGGACGAGCAGGCCAAGCGGAAGATCCTCGGGCTCAACGCGGCGAACCTCTACAAGCTGCCCACCGGCACCGTCGACGACCACGCCCACGGCCACGACCACGGCGATCACGATCACGGCCACCACGATTGCGACGACGACCACGGGCGTGGGAGGACGATCTATCGCCCGGTTCCGCAGGACTACCAGCTGGCCCTCGCGGCAGACCCGGAGACGCGGCGGATCATGGAGTTCGCGCCGGACTGGACGCCGTGCTTCCTGCCAGGGGGACCCAACACCTGCCCGACCAACCCGTTCTCGCAGGACAACATGTCCAAGCTGAAGAAGATGTACGCGGAGGCCGGCGGCAAGCCGGACAACATCCGCCGCGGGTGGCTGCGTACCCGCCTCTAAGAGGGGGTCGTGGCAGATGGGGAGGCGGGCGGGTTCCAGGCCGCCCGCCTCTTCTCATTCGTCGTCGAGCGGGATCGCGGCGCAGCCGGCGCGCATCGCGTCAAGCCGGGCGAGCAGCCTGCGGCGCAGCTCGCCGCTCGCGTGCTCCGCGCTCAGCTCCACCGCCCGCTCCTCCACGCTCGCCGCTTCCGCGCAGCGCGACGACATCGCCAGCGCCGTGGCCAGCGTGTCGAGCACCGCGGCGCGGCCCGGCGCGAGGCTGGCGGCCTTCCGGGCGACGGCCACCGCCTCGGCGGCGCGCCCGTGCGTCAGGTCGTGCCAGGCGAGGGCGTTGAGGACGGTGCTGTTCTCTGGAGCGAGCTCGGCGGCCCTGGCCAACGCGGCCCGGCGCTCTTCCGGCCGATCCGGGCCGACCGCGAAGGCGAGGAGCAGTTGCGGGCGGAAATCGTTGGGCCGGGCGGCGGCGGCGGCGCGGATGCGCTCGAGGGGCGGCGGCGCGGGCCCGCCCTCCGGCAGGGCGAGCAGGACCGCGAGGGCGAGCGGGTGCGAAGGGTCGGACTGCAACGCCTGGTCCGCCGCGGCTCGCGCCTGGGGCAGGTGCGCGCGTGCGCGCGGCAAGCCCGGCGAGAGGAAGAACAGCTGCGCGCGCATCGCCTGGACATCCGCCGCCGGGACCTCACGGACAAGGGCGTCCACCCTCGCGGAGGGCACCCGCACTTCGCGCAAGCGGACCTTCTCCTTGCCGAGGGTGAGCGATGCGCGGTACCGCGCGGCCTGCCCGGCCAGTTCCGCGGCATCGAGCCCGGGAAACGCGGCCGCGAACGCCGCCTGTGCCTCTTCTCGCCGGGCGAGGCGCGCGATGTACTCGTCGAGCTGGGCCCGATACTCGTTCGCCAGGTAGAAGACCAGCAGCCAGGCGGCGCTCTGGAACTCGTAGCCCTGCTGCCCGCCGAGCAGCACGGCGTCGCGCGCAGGCATCGAGAGGACGCGGGCATAGTCCACCTCCGGGTGCACCCGCAGGTATTCCAGCCTCTCCTCGCTGGGCTCGCCCAGGAGGTAGCGGCCGTCGGTGGGATCGAAGCGCAGCGTCTCCAGGTAGCAGGCCAATCCCTCGAAGAACCAGCGCGGGCTGCGGGGAAGGAACGAGCCGTGCTGCGCGTGGGCCAGCTCGTGCTTGAGGACCCCGTCTCCCGCGGCGGTCTCCTCTGCCGTGAGGACGAGGAATGGCTCGCCGAAGAGATCGACGGGCTGGTAGAAGGCGCTCATTCCCGGGTTGGTGAACTCGCGCAGCCGCTCCAGGGAGCGAAACTCGACCACGCGCAGCTTCTCGGGCGAGGGTCCCTCGCTCTTCCAAGAACCCTCCAGCAACGCTACCCGGACGTTCTCCATGCGCGCGATTGCTGCGCGCGCGGCCGGCTCGGCCAGATCCGTGAACAGCTGGTAATGACCGCTCTGAAGCTCCAGGTACCCGCTGGGCGCAGGTGGCGGTCTCTGCGCCTGCGCGCAGGCGAAAGCCAGCGCGCAGAGGAGCCTCGGGCGCATGCGTCGGTTCTACGCCACGGCGCCACGCGCCGTCACTGCTTGCAGGGACTCTCCCGGCTACCGGCTCTCGGTGTCCGGGTCCGCAGCCGCTTCCGATCTCCCTGGCCGCCGCGCGCGATTCCCGGCTACTGGCGGACGAAGCGCGAGATCGCGTACGGCTGCAGCGGTATCCGCGTCCGTCCGTTCGATTCTACGACCGGGCGCTTGGTTGGCGCGGCGTTCCTTGACTTGGATTCCGGACCGAAAATAGAGCGGCCCACGCTGGAAGTCTTCGATTCGAAAGGGGACCCCCGATGGGCGACTCGAAGCTGGATGGGACCGGACCGAAGCAGTCGAAGCTGACCCGGCGGGAGGCGCTCCGCGGCCTCGGCGCCGGCGCGCTCGCTGCCGCCGGGACCTCGCTGGTTTCCTCCGAAGCGCGGGCGGACCACGACGATGGCGGTCGCTGCAAACCCTCGAGGCGCAGGGGACGCATCCTGATGGACGGCCACGTCCACGTGACCAACAAGACGTTCTGGCTCGGCATCGACACCTGGGAGCCTTCGCCGACGGGCACGGGCTGGGACTACCTGCGGGCGAGGGGGGCCGGCGTCAACGTGATCATCGAGAACTTCGGCACGTACGGATACTGGAACTACAACATCACCCCGAAGCACATGCTGCGGATGTTCGACACGTTCCATCGCTTCGCCGAGCGGCATTCGGACAAGATGGCCGTCGCGCTCACCGTCCAGGACGCCCGCGACATCGCCGAGAGCGGTCGGATGGCGGTCTTCCTCAGCTGCGAGTCGGGTTGGGACATGGAAGGAGACCTCCAGGTCTTGCGCTCCTTCTATCGCCTCGGCTTGCGGGCGATTCAGTTCTCCTCCCAGACCGCCTTCAATTCGCTGGCCGACGCGGGCGGTGGAACGCACTGGGGCGGCCTCAGTCCTCAGGGACGGGCGGTGATCGAGGAGATGAATGCCCTGGGCATGCTCATCGACATCACGCATGCTTCGGCGGATGCGATGCGACAGATCATCGACGCGAGCAGCATGCCCGTGGTGGCCAGTCACGTCGCCGCGGCGGCCGTCTCCGGCGCCGGGGGAGTCACCGACGACATCATCGTCCAGATGGCCGCCAAGGGCGGGCTGATGGGCGTCCATGGTGGGTCGAGCTCGGTCGGCGTCCGCTACAAGCAATGGGCGGCGGCGAATCCCTCGCGGGCGGCCGCGCTGTCCAAGGCGATCACCGACATGGTCGGGTACCGGCCCTCCTTCTCGCGGAGCCCGGACGAATCCAACTGGGGCGACTTCATCGCCCGCTTCGACCAGGAGTCACACGATCGCACCGCGGCGGTTTTCGTTCCCTACGTCGACCCGCCGGACGCGGCGGCGGCCGTTCCCACTCCCGACGAGTGGGCGCAGCAAGTGGATCACGTCATCCGCCTGGTCGGGCCCGAGCACGTGGGCATCGGCCTCGACATGTTCGGCGGCCGCAGCGGCGTTCCCGGCGACGCCAGCGGGTACCAGCTGCTGGTCGAGGCCATCGGCCGCGTGACCGCGCGGAAGAACGTCGAGCTGGTCACCGGGGAGAACTGGCTGCGCGTGCTCGAGCAGGTCCAGGGAGGCCGCTGCAACGACGGGCGGGAGCACGAGCGCGACGAGCGCCACCGCGAGGGATTGCGGGAGGAGCACCGGCGCCGCGCGATCGCGCCCGCGGCGCACGCGCTCGCGACCGCGCCGCACCATCAGGGGTGCTGTTGCTGAGGGTGCGGCGCTGGTCTTTCAAGGCCCCGGGGGAAATACCGGCTTCAGCTGGAAGACGGTGGACTCGCTCTCGATGGAGATGGGCGCCGGCCCCGGATGCGCGGCCCACTGAACGACCGCTTCCGGCTGCGGTCCGGCAATTGCTCCCATGGATCGAGAGGCATGCCGGGAGGCTTTCCCGCAGGTGTGGTCGGCAGCGGGCCGTCGGAGTGCGTGGAAAGAGCGTTGATCGCGAAGCCCGGCGGCTGCTCTACATCGGGTGCCCTGTTGGGGCAGGAGATGGTCAAGATCTCGTGCGGGGAACTGGGGCCGTCCTGGATTCCGAATCGAGCCGCGGGGCTTCCGGCGCAGGCCACGTACGCCGCGGCCAGATGCTGTCCCTGCACACGGTACCCGTTCTCGAAGGCGACTCCCAGCCTGGGTCCTGGTGGTCCTTTGTTGCGCGCGCCGCGGATCTCCTCCGCAAGCTCTGCGCGCCGGATCGCTGGCAGAGAGGAACAAGGACGTCGCCCGCACTGGCATGCGCGGTGCTTGATGAGGCGAGGAAGGGAATCCATCTTGCCCCAGTCCGAAAGCAGCCTCGCCGGTCCGGCGCTCGCGGCGGGTTGGTTCGCGCCGCACCGTGAAGCGATGTCCGGCGCCGATGCCGCCTGGTTTCACATGGACCGGGAACACAACCTGATGGTGGTCAACACGGTCTTCTGCCTCGACCAGCGGCCAGACTGGGACGAGGTCGAGCGGCTGCTGCGCACGCGCGCCGTGGAGCGGTTTCGCCGGTTCCGGCAGCGCGGGGTCGAGCCGCCGGTGACGCTCGGCCTGCTGGCGCCGTGGTGGGAGGACGACGAGTCGTTCGACATCCGCCGCCACCTGACCCGGGTCGATCTGTCCTCCTCGACCGGCCAGGGCGCGCTCGATCAGCACGTCGCGGAACAGGCCACCGTCGACCTCGATCGCCGCCATCCCCTGTGGCTGCTGGAGCTCATCGACCTTCCGGGCGGAGCCGCGGCGTTGCTCCTGCGGACCCATCATGCGATCGGCGACGGGGCGGCAATCTTCAAGGTGATCATGGCGCTCACCGATTCCGCCGAGAGGCCTCCCGCCGCGCAGAGGGCCGAGGCGCCTTCGCCGGCTGCTGCGGCCGATCCTTTCGCCATCCAGCGCACGGCGGTCGCGATGGCGACGCTCACAGAGAGGCTATTTCAGCGAAGGGCGACGCAGGGCGCCTTGAGAGCGCCCCTCGGCGGCCAGAAGCACGTCGCCCATCTCGAACCGATCGCGCTTCGCGAGCTGAAGGAAGCCGGCCGGGCCACGGGCAGCACGGTGAACGATGTCTTCCTCGCCGCCCTCGCCGGAGCGTTCCGCGAGCACTTCGCGGAGCAGGGGATCGATCCGGCGGATGTGGACGTGAGCATGCCGGTGAGCGTCCGAGACCCCCGCCGCGACGGACGCGACGAGCTGGGCAACCGCTTCGGCCTGGTCTTCATCCGGCTTCCGGTCGCGGCCGCCGATCGGCGCGAGCGCCGGGTCCTCGTGACCGAGCGGACCGGCGCCCTCAAGTCGTCACAGGAGCCGGAGGTCGTGTTTGCCGGGCTCTCCACGCTGGGGCACTTCCCCCGGGGAATGCAGAATGCCTGGGTCGATGCGTTCAGCGGCGATTCAGCGGCCGTGGTCACCAACGTCCCGGGGCCCCGGTCGGCCGTGTCGATCGCGGGCGTGCGGGTCAGCCGGATGTACTTCTTCGTGCCCAGCACCGGCCCGGTGGGGCTGGGCATCAGCTTCCTCAGTTACAACGGCAATGCCATCGTCTCCCTGATCGCGGACCGCGCGACATTGCCCGCGCTCGAGCCCTTCGCGGCACGGCTCGAGCGCGAGCTGCATCAGCCCTAGACGCGCGCGGATTACGCCCGCCGCAGCAGCAGCACGCCGGCGACCACCAGGGCCGCGCCCAGCAGCCGCCCCGGGGAGGCGATGTGCTGCGGCACGCCGAGCAGACCGAATTGATCGAGGAGCAGGGCCGCGCACATCTGCCCCGCGAGGAAGAGCCCGAGCATGGTCCCCGCGCCCATCCGGGGCACGAGCAGGATCGCGGCACAGATGTAGAGGACGCCGAGGAGCCCTCCCGACCACAACCATGGCCGCGACGGCCAATGCGCAGGGAGCGGTGCGCGGAGGAGGAGGACCAGGACGGCAAGGCCCGCGGTCCCCACGCTGAACGAGATCAACGCCGCCCACAAAGGGCTTTCCACCGCCTCGCGCAACTGCGCGTTGACGGCAGCCTGCACGACCTGCCCCATTCCCGCGACGAGGCCCAGCGCATACCAGACGGCCATCGGTCCACCCCGGCTTGAGGGGCCAGTATAGGATGGGGATGTGCTTCGCCGCGTCGCCCACGTGAACCTGTCCATCGACGACGTCGAGCGCGCGCGGCGCTTCTACGGCGAGATCCTCGGGCTCGAGGCGATCCCGCGGCCCGCGGACGCCGGCCGCGCCGGCTGCTGGTTCCGCCTCGGCGAGGTGGAGCTTCATCTCTCCCTCGAGGAGGGCGCGGACAATGCCCGCTCCAAGCGCCACGTCGCCTTCGAGGTGGTCGATCTCGACGCGGTCCGCGCGCGGCTCGCCTCCGGCGGGGCGATCCTGGAAGAAGCGAAGCCGATGGCCGGCGTGCGGCGCTTCTTCGCGCGGGACCCGGCAGGAAACCGGCTGGAGCTCTACTGCGAAGCGCGCTGAGCCCCGGCCTCTCAGAGCGGCCCGAACTCCTCGGCGTCCTCCAGCCGGTAGATCTGCACCTTGCTGCCTTCGCGGATCATCCGCCGCCCCTGCTTGGGGAAGTCCGCGATTTCGACCTCGCGGTTCTCGCCGCCCGTCAGGTAGACCAGCTCTTCGTCAAATGGATTGCGCAGGTGGTGCGCCACCTGCGGCGTGGCGAACCCCATGAAGTCGCCGGGACCGACTTCGTACTCCTTCCCGTCGATCTCCGCGATGCCGCGGCCCGACAGTACGTACACCCACTCTTCCTCAAGATGGTGTGCGTGCAGGATGAACGACTCCTTGTGCGGCGCCACCTTCATGAGGTTCACGCCGGTGCGCTTCAGCCCGCAGGGCACGCCGAGCCGGGTGCCGCGAAGCTGCGAGTTCGGGTTCCACGGGTGTGCGCCTGTCTCTTCGAGGGCGGACACCTCAGCCGCGCGCAGCAGGGTGCGCTTCTTTTCGTCGGGCATGCGGAGAGTCTACTTCCAGGAAGCGGCCCCCGAGTTCAATTCCGATCGGGAAACATGGACTTTCGCAACGCGCCCGAGCGCTTCTGCAAGTCGGCCATGAAGTCCTGGCGCGGTGATCGAGGGGCCGGCGGTCAGGGCGGCCGGCGCGAGACGCCACGGGGTCGAACGGGCCCTGCTCGATGCCTCCGCAGGTCACACCGCGGCCGCGTTTCGCGGGACGATCTTCTTCCTGCTGCTTGTCTTGCCCCACGCCTTCAACTACCAAGCAGTGATCCTCGGACTGGACCTGAAGAAGCCTGCCCAGCTGGCCGCGGCGCTCGCCTGCGCCCTGAGCGCCGCCGTCTGCTACCTCCAGGGAGCCGCGCGCGCTCCCGCGGCCATGGATCTGTGGGGCTACTCCGCCCCCCCGCGCACCTGGCTCGCGGGCGGAGACCCCTACGATGAGGCGACGCTGAGGGCGGACGTGCGCGACCGCTTCCGGGGACACCATCCCGAAGGAGCGGACAGCGAACAGATCGCGAACGCCTTGCTCCCTCCGGCGCTGGTCCTGCTCGCGCCGCTCGCGCTGCTGCCGGACGAAGTTGCGCCGCAGATCATGTGGCTCTCGAGCATGGCGGCCTTGCTCTTCTCCTGCTGGGCCATGCTCCGGCTCTGGGCGGAGGACTGGAGCCCGGCGGAACGCCTCTGGGTGGTGGCGCTCCTCCTCCAGTCGCGGCTCATCCAGTCCGTCGCCTATCGTGGACAACCGTCGCTGGTGATGCTCGCCGCCGTCCTCTGCGGGCTCCTCGCCCAGCGCAAAAACGCCAGCGCGCTGGCGGGTATGGCCCTGGTGGTGGCCGCGACGAAGTTCACCGCCGCTTTGCCGCTCGCGGCCTATTGGGTCCTGCAACGCAAGTGGCGGCCGCTCTGCTGGGCCGCCGGCCTGGGCGTGCTCCTCTCGCTCCCCGCGCTCTTCACCATCGGGCCTGCCGCGCTGATCCACGGCTGGCTCGACTCCGTGCGGGCCTTGGAGCATTGGAACCGGACGCCCGGCGGTTTCCACCTGACCAGCTGGAGCGCGATCCTCGATTCCTTCTTCCCCGAGGGCTCGCCCTGGCAAGAAGCGGCCTCCGCCGCCCTGCTGATCGCCGCCATCGCCCTCGCCGGCTGGCGCAGGCCGGCCAGCGGCCGCGCGGCCTCCTGGCGGTTCATGACGCTGACCGCGCTGGGGATGATCGCCGTCTACCATCGCGCCTACGACGCCGTGCTGCTCTTCCCCGCCGCGGTCCTCGCCTGGGAGGCCCTGCGCGATCCCGCACAGCGGTCGCCGCCGGCGCTGGTCTTCGCCGGCTCGCTGCTGCTGCTGCTTTTCGTCCTCGCGCCCCAGAGCGTCGCCCAGGCGCTGTCCGGCTGGCTCGCCTCGCGCAGTCCCCTGCTCGCACCCGTCAACGCCTGGGCCTGCATCGCCGTGTTCGCAGCCGCCGCCCTGGTCGAACGGCGTCAGGCATCCTCCCCGGCAATCGCGTAGGATGCCGCTCATGCCCGCCGAGAGGTTTGCAGCGAGCCGGTGGACCCGGGGCAACCGGCTTTTCCCCACGGTCATCGAGGTCAACGAGACGGCAGTGGTCCGGGAGAAGCCCGGGTGGTTTTCCAAGAACGAGATGACCATCCACCTGCAGAAGGTCGCGTCGGTGCACATCCGCACCGGGGTCTTCTGGTCGGACATCCTGGTCGAGAGCACCGGCGGGACGGATCCGATCTCCAGCCACGGCCACAGGAAGGTGGACGCGCTGCGCATCAAGCAGCTGATCGAGTTCGCGCAGACGCGGCAGTTGCCCGCCAGTCCGGACGATGGTCCCACGAAGATCTGCCCGTTCTGCGCGGAGACGATCAAGCGGGCGGCGAAGGTGTGCCGGTACTGCAACCGCGAACTGCCGGCGCAGGCGTAGAATAACAGGGCGGAAATCGCACCCGAAAGAAGAGCTCCCGGAGAGACTCCGGAAGCAGGCCGGGCGCGATTTGCACGGGGGGGGCGTTATCACGACCCGGCCTGCTTCACGGTTGCGCCTCGACGCGGATGTATTTGGGCACGCCGTGCCGCTGCGCAGCTATCTGCTTGGACAATCGCGCGGTGCGTTGTGGAACAAGAATCGTACTCGGGCTTGTCCCCCCACCCTTGGTGGGGGTAGACAGAATGAGGCGTCCCTTGCGGGGCGTCGGGGAAGGGGCGGAGAACCAGGTTTGTTCCGGTCTTGCCTCGCTGCGTGTCTCATCGATCGTATGGAGGCTCTCTGCAAGCGCTGTCGGATGCGGATCTGGTGGCGAATCACCTCGCTGAAGGTGGGGGCGGGGGGAGCATCTGGCTGCAGGAGCTTTTCCGCCGGCACTACACAAAAGTGGTGACATGGTGCCTGCGGGTCACGGGCGACCGCGAGGAGGCATACGACCTCGCCCAGGCGGTGTTCCTGAAGGCGCAGCGCCACCTGGAAGCATTTCGCGGAGATTCGAAGGTCTCGACCTGGCTCTATTCGATCACGAGAAGCGAGTGCCTGAACTTCCTCCGATCGCGCTGCCTGCTCCACGAGGCCCTGGACGACGAGATGGTCGAGGCCCTGCCCGACGATCCGGAGTCGCGCCCGGAACATCTCTTCGAATTGCGCTCCTCCGTGCAGGCCGCCCGCGCCCTCCTCGATCGCGAGCTCAGCGACATGGAGAAGCGCGTCTTCACCTTGCACTACGGCGAAGACATGCCGCTGCGGACCATCACCCGCCTGCTCGGCCTGGAGAACCCGAGCGGCGCAAAGGCGTACCTCGTCAGCGCGAGGCGCAAGCTCTCCCGCGCCCTGCAGCGATGGCGAGCGAGCGAAGAGCTGACGGGGTAAAGGAGATCGGAGCATGACGGGAGCGACATCCAGGGAACGCTGGCTCCTGAAAAGGGCGCTGTCGTCTTCCTCCGCCTGTGCCACCCCGCTCGAGCTGGGCGGCTTCGCCGACGGGTCGCTGCCCGGGCACGTTGCCGCGCGGCTGGGTGTCCACCTCTCCGGCTGCGCCCGCTGCCAGACCGAGCTGGCCCTCCTCAATTCCTTCGAGGACGCCGCTCCGCGGCCCGACGAGAAGAGCGCGGTGGAGCTGATCTCGGCGCGCCTGGACTGCCAGTTCTCGGGACTTCCGGCGCCGCACGCCATCCCGGCGGCGGCTCCGCGGCGTTCCTTCTTCACCCCCCTGAACCTGGGCGGATTCGCCCTCGCGGCCGCGACGCTCGCGGCAGCGGTGACCATCGGGCTGCGCGAAGGGCGCGCACCGGAGCTCGTGCCGCCCTCGGCGGCCGCGCCCGTCGTCCTGCGCTCGGCCGGGATCACCGCGCTCTCTCCCGCGGGAGAGCTGGACGCGGTGCCCGCTGCCCTGCGCTGGGAGCCGCAGGCCGGCGCCGCGTCGTATTCGGTCCGGGTGATGGAAGTCGATCACGTCGAGCTGTGGAGTGCCGAGACCCGCGATGCGTCTGTCGCCCTCCCCGGGTCGCTCCGGGCGCGGATCGTTCCCGGGAAGCCGCTCCTCTGGGAAGTGGTGGCGAAGGACGCGGCCGGCAGGGCGGTCGCGCGGTCCGGACAACAGCGCTTTCGCATGAAGAAGTAGGGGCGAGGGGAAGATGCGCACCGTATCGAGGAAGCAACCAATGGCTCGCGCGCGCGAT
>Ga0335085_10015395_pt1 | contig 11102 bp, 10 predicted proteins | sample Lox_Sample_45_FD_206712 | JGI IMG/M metagenome (GOLD analysis project Ga0335085, IMG submission 206712) | Soil microbial communities from Loxahatchee National Wildlife Refuge, Florida, United States - Lox_Sample_4.5 | ecosystem: Environmental > Terrestrial > Soil > Wetlands | place: USA... | reverse complement strand
TCACCAGCCACGACGACTGGCCCGCCGCCGAGGTGATCGCCGGCTACCGCTCCCAGTCCGAGGCCGAATTCTCCTTCCGGCAGCTCAAAGACCCCCACGTGGTGTCGTTCTCCCCGATGCACCACTGGACCGAGCACAACATCCGTGTCCACGTGTTCACCTGCGTCCTGGCCCTCCAGGTCGCCCATCTCATGCGCCGGCGCGCCCGGCAGGCCGGGCTGGACCTGTCGGTGCGTGCCCTGCTCAGCCAGCTCGCTGGCATCGGCGAGACCGTGCTGATCTACCCCTCCACCGGCGGCCGGCCCAAAGCCCGCCGGATGACCACCGAACTCACCGGTGATCAGCCGAAGCTCTATGAAATCTTCGGCCTGGACCGCTGGGCACCACCCAGTCAGTTAGGTCATAGGCGCCAGCGCCCACCGCAGCATGGATCACCTGCGGAAACACAGGCAAGATCAACTTATCCCGGAAACTCCGGCTAGCGGGCGTCCCGCGCCAGAACCGTGTCGGCCCCTTCCCGGAGCAGGTCGAGGTCGCTGGTGTTCCGGGTGTGGGAAGGGGAGGAGCCGGGTTAAGGCGCGCTGACTCAGCCGCCATGAGAACTTCGCACCGCCGCTGTTTCTGCCTTCTGGAGCCGACGATCTCGCCGGCCGGGCCGGTTACCCGGGCGGGGATGAGCGCGAAGCGTCTCCCGCCGGACGATCTGGCGAAGGCGCGTGACCATCACGATGCCGGCGATCCTCCCGTCGCTGATGACGATGGCCGCCAGTTCCCCGGCGAGCGGCGGCCGGCTGAGCAGGGGCGCGGCCGGATCCTCGGGGCTGGCCACGTAGACGGCCGGGACCGTGGTGATGACCTGCTGCAGCGTGGTGATGGTGCGGCTGGTCGGCGGGACCCGGGCCAGTCTCCTGACCCCGGTGACCCCGGCCAGTGATCCGCCGGGGCCGATGACGGGGAACTCCGTTTGTGCCGAGTTCAGCGCGACATGGTCGATGAAGTCGGCGACGGTCAGCCAGGTTGCACCGATGTCCGGGTCGGGTGTCATGACGTCACGGACCCGCAGCCCGGCAAGCGCGGCCGTCGCGGTCCCCGCCGCGGCCTCCGCGGTAGCCGCGCTCATGACGAACATGCCGATCAGGGCGAGCCACAGTCCGCCGGCGTCCCCCCAGAAAAGCAGTTCGGCGACGCCGGCGGCAATCAGTACCGCGCCGAGTACGCGGCCCGCCGCGGCAGCCGACTGGGCGGCCCGTGCGCGGTCGCCGTGCCGCATCCACAGGGCAGCGCGGAGGATCCGGCCACCGTCCAGCGGGGCGCCCGGAAGCAGGTTGAAGACGGCGAGGAAGACGTTCATCACGGCCAGCCAGCCGAGCGCGGCGACGGCGATGGCCGGCCCGCCCCCGGCGCGAACCGCTGCTGCCAGCCCGCCGAAGATCGCACCGGCCGCCAGGCTGGTAGCCGGCCCGGCCGCCGCGATCAGGAGGTCGGCGCGGGCGGTCGGCGGTTCGCCGCCGAGCTCGGACACCCCGCCGAGGGCCCACAGCGTGATCGAGGTGACAGGTACGCCGTGGCGGCGGGCCACCAGCGAATGCGCGAGCTCGTGGGCGAGGAGCGCGGCCAGGAAGGCCACCGCGCCGGGGACGGCTACCGCCCAGTACACGGCCGCGGGCTCGCGAGATACCAGGCCCGGCAGGACCTGGGCGCCCAGCAGCCAGCCGATCAGGACGACCATGACCAAGACGCTCCAGTGCGCGCCGATGCGGATGCCTGCCACCCGGCCCAGCGGCATGGTCTGCTTCATCGATCCCGCCGCCCTTCACCGGACATGCGGCCCGCCCGGCTCGCGCCGGACCGGAAACCTGCCAGCCAGCTTCCAGCCTCATGCGGCCCTACCAGAGCGGGCAGGGCCGTAGGTCACAGCAAGGCAGGTGCCCTATGTCCCCGCGCTGCAGGCGCATCGGCGGATGTTCCCAGGGGAGTGGCTGCGGGACCCCGGAAAGCTCCGGCCAGGCACCAGATACCGAACGAGGCGATGGTGACAGTGGGCGGCATGGCCGGCGCTTCCGCTGGCTGGCCTTGTCGCGCGGGGCTTCCGGTCCTGCCGGATTGGGCCTGCCGGTGACCTGGTGGATACGCTGGGCAGTCTCGCAACCCGGTGGCGGCTCAGCCCGCTGGCCGGGGAGGAGCAGCGCTGGTCAGCCAGGCAGGCCCGCGTGAGCGGGTAGCACCATCTCGTGTGCGCGGTATTAGCGAGGTCATCCGTCACCGGCATTCCGAGCGCGTTCCGTTCGATCCGCAACGTCCGCCGTCACGGGAGGATCTTCAGCAGATCCTCAAAGCGGCCAGATGGGCGCCGACGGCGCGCAACGTGCAGAACTTCGAGGTCATCGTCGGCGACAAGGCAGTACCGGCGGCAATCGGCCGGGTGCAAGCCGGCCCATCAGCAGATTTCGTCCGGGAGAACTTCGCTCAGCTCCCGTTCAGCGAGGAAGAACCCATCCGCAAGGGCACCGGCCTTCCGGCGACTATGTTCCCGCCGCAGTGGTGGGCCCCCCGATTATGGGCCCGTGGGCGTCACGGACCTCGAGCAGGGGTTCCTGGACGCCACCATGCGCTCCTGCCCCTGTTGTACTGATCGTCGTCTGCGACACGCGCAAGCGTGCTCCCGCCTCCGGCGAGGACGTGCTCGGGCTGATGAGCCTGGGGTGCGTCGTGCAGAACATGTGGCCCACGGCTGAGGCGCGCCGGATCGGGATGCAGGTGATCAGCGTCTTCGGCGATCAGCACGTCGAGGACGAGCTTCGCCGGATTCTGTCCATCCCGCAGTACATGAAGATCGCCTTCGCCTGCCGCCTGGGCTACCCGTCCGTCCCGCCCGGCCGCTACGTGCCAGTGCGCAGGAATGCACCGCGTTTCACGCACCGGAATTCGCTCATATCCCATGGCGATTAAGGGCATCCCCCGCGGACACGGTGGCGGGCCAGGCGTGCTGGTATCAGTGCGCGTGGATGACGGCGACGGGGCAGGCTGCATGGAAGAGCAATGCCTGGCTGACGGAGCCGAGCACCATGCCGTGAATGCCGCCACGACCGCGGCAGCCGACAGCGAGCAGTTGCGCGTCCTGAGCGGCCTCAAGAAGGGCGGCGCGCGGTGACTGCACCGTGACCTGCCGCTGGACGGCCACATCGGGATGCTCCTTCTCCCAGCTGGTCAGCGACTGCCCGGATTCCTCTTCGATGTGGCGGGCTGCTCCGAAGCTTCCGGGCGCGTCCGACAGGGCGCACACGGCCACCAGCCGGGCGTCGCGCAGGATGGCCTCCTGTCCGGCGAACACCAGCGCGGCGTCGGAGGCGGCGGACCCGTCGGTCCCGACCACGACCGGGCCGGGCAGATACGCTCCAGCGGGCCGCCAGTGCCCGCGCACCACGACCACGGGTCCTAACGCGTGCGCGGCCACTTGCAAGCTGACCGATCCGAGCAGCAGCCCGGAAAGCCCGCCGAGGCCGCGGGAGCCAACCACCACCATGTCAGCGTCGCTGCTGTTCTCACACAGAGTGCGTGCGGCCGGGCCTTCGGCGAGCAGCGGGCGCACTTGTTGGGACCCGGTGAGCCGCAGCCCGCTGGCCAGGATCCGTTCCGCGCTTCGCCGTGCCGGATCGTGTTGTCCGGGCCCGGCTGGCGGCCCGGCATGCCCTCGGGTCCAGGCGTGGCAGACAGTCAAGGGCACCCGGCGTTGCCGGGCCTCACGGGCAGCCCACTTCAGTGCCCGCTGGCTGCCTGATGAACCGTCGTAGCCGACGAGAATTCCGTGTCCGGTACCGGCCATAGCAGCCTCCCCTCGCGCGGAGACAATTCGAAGATCGCCGCCTGTCACCTCCGTGGGCAGGGCCAGAGGTCCCGCAATCACCGGACGTTCAGGCCAGGCCGCCGCACACCGTCGGGTGCTTCGCCGACGCCGCTAGTGACCGTGGCCGGGAGCTGATCTGGCCTGCGGGTCGTTCGGCCTAAGCTAGTGGCGGGGGGAGTAAGAGCCCCTGCTGAGGCCGCATGTCCGCCCGGGCGGAAGCGCGGATCATGACCAGGCGGCATAGCATCAGTGAGCCCGGCCTCAGCACCGGCACGCAGGCCCGCCCGTACCGGATTCCTCACTGGCACCGGCAGCATCGCCATCCAGATCGGGCTGGCGGAAAAGTTCTACCGGGGCTCCGCCGGCGAGGTGCCGCGCTGTCTCCGGTCAGCGCCACCATCGCCGGCGCCGTGCGCCTCGGCGCGGACGCGGTCGGGTACGCGCTATAGGTGGGCACGTCGGCCAAGGAGGCGGATTCCGGCCAAAACCTGCAGGTCCGCGGGGATGCCCAGCGACCGGGGATGCCGCTGATCGGGTGGGCGGCAGTGCCTCAGTTGCGGTGACCGCTCCAGAGCGGCCCGACCATACGCCACTCGGCATCCCAGGCGCTCAACCGCCGGCGGTCAAGCGCCCGCCGGGCCAGCTTCTGCCCGCCCAGCAGCATGAGGCATGATACGAGGCAGGTCAGCACAACGGCGATGCAGACGTCGGCGGCGGCATCGCGGGGATCTGCCGGGGGATCGGTGACCGCGCCGGAGCCGTCGACCCAGGTCGGCACGGTGCTTCCCTTGGGTGTCCCCGCCGGGGCCAGGACCAGGCCGGACCGGGCCGGCACGCCGGGAGGCTGCCAGCGGGCCAGCACCCAGGCGGTCTGGACCTTCGAGTACGGGTCCGGGGTGCCGGTCGCGGGAGCCTGCTGCAGCAGGACGGCGTTTACCAGGTGATCTGCCGCTTGCTGGGCGCGGGCCTGGCGCAGGGCCAGGTGATCGGCCCCCCGGCCGGCGGCGACCGCGGCGACGGGCACCGCGGTGACGAGCAAGATCATCACCACTAGACGTATGGCTGTCTCGATCCGGTCTATCCTGCGGCGCAGCGGGTTACGGTCCAATCCCAGCCAGCGGGCGCAGCGCGCCAGGCGCGTTCCCTGCCTGCGGGCCTTGCGGCTGCTCATCGCGGTCACCCCCAGCTGGCAAGGCAGATGACCGCGGCGGCAACGGCCATCACCGTGCCATACCTAACTTCACCGTGCCGGCGCCTGGCACGATCCGCCCAGAGTCATGTGGGCCATGTCTTCAGGCCCTTGGTCTGCTCTTGCGGGGCGTGGCGGATGGCGCCGGGCATGCGGAGTGCCGTACCCGCCGATGACGCCGGGGACCTCGGTCAGAAGCAGCATGCCGGCGTTGACGCCGGCCGCGAGACCGAACGGAGCGGGGAAGGCGACTTTGCACAGGATGCTGCGTACCTGGCAGGCCCGGCAGCCCTGCTGCCGCCCACGGGGTGGGTAACTGAGGCGGTCAGGCACGCTGCGGTACCCGCCCGGTACCGGGCCGCTGGGTGCTATCTGCTTGCGTGCGGCTGCCATGCCGGACGGGCGGTACTGGTGCCTTTGGCACCCAGGTGGCCGGAAGAGATAGTGGCCAAGATGCCGCAGGCGAGAACGGCCACGGCGGCCAGGGCTGGATGCCCGGCCGGGGCGAACCCGCCGATCGCGAGCCGGGCGAGGCCCACCACAGCGGCGGCGGTGCCAGCCCCGACCAGCACTGGTGACCACGGCCCGGGGGTGCCGAGCCCGGGGGCAAGCGGGCCAGCGGGCAGACCGGCAGGAAGCACAGGTGCAACGCGACGAACCAGCCGGCCTGGGCCAGTTCGGCGCCCGGCACATGAGCGTCGGGGGGCAGGCCATCGACGCCACCGTCGCCGCCGCGTTCCTGGCCGCGCTCGACGCGTGCCTGCAAGCCGCCCGCCAGCTCGAAGACGGCCGCGGCATGCTCGCCGGCACCACGCCCGACGGCTGGGTCCCGCTCGGCTACGCCACCCAGGCGCTCGGCGTCTCCCGGCAGACCCTATTGCAGAAGGTCAAGCGCGGCGAGCTGCGCGCCGTCCTGACCCGCAACGGACGCAGGAAAGGCCTGCGTATCGAGATACCCGCCCCGCAAGAAGGCCTGTTCTAACAGGCGCAATCAGCAAAGGAGCAGTATGACCATGGATCCGAGGAGCATTCCACAGAATGCTGTTCGTCATCGAGCACCACCATCGCCGTGTCCACTTGGCCGGCGTCACCGCGCACCCGACCGCCGCCTGGACGGTCCAGCAGGCCGGAACACGCTCAGGATCTCGGCGAGCGGATCGAAGGCCTGAAGTTCCTGATCAGAGACCGGGATGCCAAATACACCGACGCGTTCGACGCGGTCTTCACTGCGACCTGCATGCGGGTCATCGCCACGCTGGTCCGGGCGCTGCGAGCGAACGCGATCTGCGAGCGCTGGATCGCCAGCGCGCGGCGCGAGCGCACCGACCGCATCCTCATCGCCGGACAGCGACATCTCCACCACGTCCTCAGCGAGTATGTCGATCACTACAACACCCACCGGCCGCACCGGACCCTCGGCCAGAAACCACCCGACGGCAGAACCGACGTCACGTCGGCAGACGACAACATTCGCGTCCGACGACGCGACCGGCTTGGCGGCCTGATCCGGGAGTGTTCGCAGGTCGCATGAGGTGACAGCATTCTCGGCACCCACAGGTGGAACGGGACCGCGACTGACCTTGGGCATGGATGGGGCACCGGCGGTCGCCGCCAGCCGTAGCGGTATTGCGGTCGCCGGGCAACCAGGCGCGCTTGCCACCTGTCATCGCAGCCGGCGCAGGTAGGCGTCGGCGGGCTCGGCCGCCTGGATGCGGATCCGGCCGTCGACAGCTTGGGCCCCGTCTGGCTGGGCGATGACGGGCAGGTCGAGCTCGGCGATCTGCGGCAGGTCGTCGGCCAGCTGGGAGATGCGCAGCAGCATGTCCCGCAGCGCGGCGAGGTCGGCGGCGGGGGTGCCGGGGCGTCCGAGCAGGAGCGGGGCGGCGTGGATCGAGCGGATCAGGTCGTCGGCGTCGGAGTCGGTGAGCGGAGCGAGCCGGGCGGTGCGGTCAGCCAGCACGTAGGCGGCCGGGCCGCCGAGCCCGAACAGCACCAGCGGTCCGAACATCGGCTCCTGCAGCACGCTGATCATCACCTTTACACCGCCGGTGATCATCGGCTGGATGATGACGGCAGCCAGCCGGTCGCCGAAGGTCTCTTGCAGCGAGCGGAACCCGCGCCGGACCTCATCGGCACCGTGGAGATCAAGCAGGACGGCGCTGGCATCTCTCCTGCGTACCAGGCCGGGCACGTCTGCCTTGAGCGCCACCGGGCCGCCGAATCGCGCCGCCGCTGCGATCGCGGTCTCTTCGGTGGTGACCGTGATGCGGCCGGCCAGCGGCACGCCGTAGCAGCCGAGCAGCTCCGCGGTAGCGTCCAGGGGCAGCCAGCCGCCCTTCGGGGCGCCGGTGAGAAGGCCGTTGACCAGTTCCCGCGCCCGGTCCTGGCGCAGGCCGCCGAGGTCGGGTACGTGGCCCGGCGGGGTAGCCTGCCACGTGCCGTAGCGCGCGGCGTGACCGAGGGCGCGGGTGGCGGACTCGGGGTAGGCATAGGCCGGGATGGCGGGGTCGTCCTCGCCCGGGCCTGGCAGCAGGCGGACCGCCTCAACTTGGTCCATCACCGCCGCGGCGATCGGCACCGGCGACCGCGCCGCCTGCACCTCCGGAACCAGGTCGCTGGTTGCGGTCGTGGCTGTCAGTGCCAGCACGGCGTCGACGCCCGGGTCGGCGCCGGTGACTTCCAGGCACCGGCGGAAGAGGCCGGGGGCGATTGCCGCGGTGGTATTGACCGGCCCGGCCACCGCGGCACCCGCGGGGAGCATGTCCCGGAGCGCCCGCCGGGTGTCCTGGGCAAGGCCGGCGACCTGCAGGCCCGCGTCGCGGCACGCGTCGGCGGCGAGCACCCCGCCGCCGCGGGTATTGGACACCACGGCGACCCTGTGTCCTTGGGGTACCGGCTGCGAGGCCAGCAGCGCGGCGGTGTCGAGCAGCTCGCCGAGGTTGGCGGCAGCGATCACGCCGGCCTGCTCGAGCAGGGCCTGCCTGGTGAGGGGGGGTGCCACCGCTGCGGCGGCGCGGGCTGCGGCGAGGCGCCGGCCCGCCGCGGACCGGCCCACGTTCACCGTCAGGACCGGCTTGGTGCGGCCGACGCGGCGGGCGGTGCGGGCGAACTTGCGGGGGTTCCCGAACGACTCCAGGTACAGCACGGCCAGCTTGGTCGCCGTGTCAGACTCCCACCACAGCAGCATGTCGTTGCCGGAGACGTCGTCTTTGTCGCCGAGGGAGACGAAGGAGGAGATGCCGATGCCCAGCCGGGACAGGTGCTCGAGCAGGACGACGCCGACGCCGCCGGACTGCAGCGCCAGGCCGGCGCTTCCCGGCATGGGATGGCGGGAAGCGAACGTCGCGTCCAGGGCGATGCTGGTGTTGGCCACGCCGAAGCAGGCGGGCCCGACCATCCGCATGCCGTGGCGGCGGCAGATGCCCCGCAGCTCCGTCCGGGCCGCGCCGTCCAGGCCCGCCGTGATCACGGCCAGGGCCCTGACCCCCCGTTGGCCGCATTGCCCGGCGATACCGGGCACGGCAGCCGCCGGCGCGGTAATGACCGCCAGGTCGACTTCCCCGGGCAGCGCGGCGGCCGACGGCACGCACGGGACGCCGTCCAGCTCGGCCGCGCCCGGGTTGACCGCGTAGACCGGGCCGGGGAAGTTGCCGGTGATGATGTTCGCCAGGATGGCCCGGCCGATCGACCCGGGGCGCCGGCTCGCGCCGATGACCGCGACCGAGGCCGGGGTCAGCACGTGCCGCAGGCTGGCCACGTCAGCGGACCGCTCTCGTTCGGCGACCGCGTCGCGGTAGGTGCCGAGGGCGGCGTCAGCCTCGTCGGTGGGCAGCGGGAACGTGAACTCGTACACACCGTCGGCCAGGGTACGGTGTACCGGCAGCCCGGCGTCGGCGAATACCTGCAGCATGAGCGCGTTCTCGCTCAGCGTCTCCGCGGTGAAAGCGTGGACTCCCCGGCTGCGGGCCAGCGAGATCAGGTGCTCCAGCAGCAGGGTGCCGACGCCGCGGCTGTGCATCTCGTCGGCGACCGCCATGGCGACCTCAGCGGACCGGGAGCCGTCGTCAGCACGCTCGTAGCTGCCGCAGCCGACCACCTCGCCGTCCAGCACGGCCAGCAGTGCACCGTGGTCGGGTGCGGGCTCGCGGCAGATCCGGCGCGCCTCCTGCTCGGCCGCGACCGCGCTGACGCCGAAGAAACGCAGGTAGAGGTTGTCCGGGGACATCTTGGTGTGCATGTCCCGCACCGCGCCGAAGTCGCCGGGCCGCGCCGGCCGGATCTTAATCGTCGTGCCGTCGGTCAGCAGAGCGTAGGCACTGGCCTCGGCCCCTGTGCTCACGTCACCTTCCCGGGATCTCTGCGCTGCCGCAGGCTCTGTTTACGCGATCGCTCATATGCAGGCGCGGTCAGCAAACGGTCCACGATGCGGTGTCCCCTGCACCAGATCCTCGGCGTCCGCAGGGTTGCGGATCAGCCGCAGCGCTCCAATACGGTTCTACGGCCTATGACACGGCAGCCCGCGCTGCACCGGCTGCCGCGATCGGTACCGTCATCGCCCTTGGCCGCTTGGAAGCAGTAATGCACTGCACTTCCAAGCTCCGCTGAGGGCAGCCGGCCAGCCAGGGCCCAAAGGCCCACATCTCCCAGCGCGCGGCTCCGCCGGGATCGGCTCGGACACGCCTCCACCGGGCCTCCATCGCCAGCACACAGCGAGTCCTCGCGGCCCGGCTATCAAGAGGGCATGGCCTGAAGCGCAGGCCACTAGCTCACACCGAGGTGATCGTGATGACAGCCAGGCAGCCCCAGCTCCGGACCGGCTCCAGCTCGCCAGCGCGGCGGGCCCTGGGCCGTGCGCCGGATGTGGCGCGCGCTGTCGAGTCCGTTGCAGCGGAGGATGAGCACGGGCAGGAGAGTCACGGCAGCCACCGCACCTGCGGAGCGGCCGTTTCCGGCGACGTGACGACCACGAATGTGGACACGGCCGACGAGACCACCTCCTCCAAGGAGGTCGTCCGGATCCTGACTGGGCAGAAGGTCAACGCGCTGCCTGTGATGACTAAGGAGGACCACGTGGCTGGCACAGTGTCGGAGGCCGACGTGTTGGTGCGCCCGGACAAGGAGATCGCCGCGGAGGTCCATGGCGTGCTGACCGGCGTCCTCTTCGCGAAACCCCACGGCGCCAAGGTAACGGTCAGCGACGGAATGGTTACCCTGTCTGGCGCCCTGCCCCGGGCGGATCTGATCCCGATCGCCGAGCGGCTCGCGTCGGAGGTGGACGGAGTGGTTACGGTGACCTGCAAGCTGACCGGGCCGTCACGACGCCCGGAATCTGAGCGCGGCCGTGGACGCGGTAGTCGCAAGTAGCCAAGACCACCATCTGCCTGGACTGGCCCTCGCGCCGCCCAGCGCAGCACCGGCGGTCCCTGCCGGGACAGCCGCCCGGGCGGGCCTTTGCGGTCGGAGGAGCAGACGGTGACGTCCAGTCCGGCGAACCGGACCGCCTTGCGGGAGGAGGAGAACCGGCCTTCCCCGGCCAGCCAGCAGGTCATCGCCAGCGCCGTGACCGGCCCGGCCCCGTACAGCCGCGCGGCCAGGACCTTCGCGCCGGTCAGGTGCCGGGCGGCATCCAGCAGCTCGTGCCGCAGCACGTGCAGCCAGGTTTCCAGCATGCCGGTCATGTCCAGGGCGGTGGCGACCTGCAGCTGCCCGGCCGGGGACAGATGGGCGGCCGCGGCTGCGCGCAGCGCGGCCAGGGTGTCCATTCACGGGGTGCCGAGAACTGGTGTCAGCTGATGGCGGGGTGTGGCGGTAGCCAGGGTTTTCCGGCGATGGCGTCGCGGATGGCGTCGAGTGCGGTGATGCCGTGGGCGGCGGCCGAATCGAGGTAGCTCCTGATGCGGCACCAGCGGGTGAGGGTGGCCAGGGAATGCCAGTAGCCGGAGACGGCCTGATGGCGCTTGGCGGCCTTCGCTCCGCGCTCAGAAACGTTATTCGTCTTATGCCGAGTTCTTATCTTTAGTTCGAACAAATTTTCTTTGTTATTTCCGCAGGTCAGGACTGTCGCGTACG
>Ga0335085_10015394_pt1 | contig 11102 bp, 10 predicted proteins | sample Lox_Sample_45_FD_206712 | JGI IMG/M metagenome (GOLD analysis project Ga0335085, IMG submission 206712) | Soil microbial communities from Loxahatchee National Wildlife Refuge, Florida, United States - Lox_Sample_4.5 | ecosystem: Environmental > Terrestrial > Soil > Wetlands | place: USA... | reverse complement strand
ACGGACGGCCCTACTGAGACGCGGCTGTGTCAATCGCCGGAGGCGCTCGAAGCGACCCGCGCGAAACCTGCCGCGCCGGCGCGGCTGCCCCGCCGAGCCGCTCGGCTCTCGTAGATCTGGTTTGCGATGTCGCCGACGAGCACCGATGAGGCGACGCAGCTCCAAACGATCGTCTCGAGCACGTGCCAGTCGAAGGGGTCATCCAGGCCGAAGACCCCCGCGATCGCGCGAATCTCGAGGAAGGCCAGCGCGACCGCATAGCTGCGGATCATCCACTGCCGGTGATAGGTGAATTGCCGCCTCAGGGCGAAATAGATACCGAAGGCGGTCGTGATCACCAGCAGCGAGGATTGGATCGAGGTTTCGATCGTGAAGGACCGGGCCGCGCCTTGGGCCTCGTCGAGATATTGGATGTAAAGACCGAGCGGGGCGAGGACGAAGACGCTGATGGCGTAGATCGTGCCTATGGTGCGGTGCAAGGCCGTATGGCGCCGCCTGAGCCCCTCCGCGAACTGCAGCGGCGCCAGCAGCAGGGCGCAGGCGCCGGCAATGCCGTGCGGCAGGAGCCACCACTTGAAGGGCTCGTAATGGGTCCAAGCGGGATGAGCGGCGTCCAGCAAGAAGCGCTCGTTGTGATAGAGCACGTAGGCCGCCATCGCGGCGATCGCCGTAAAGACCAGATACTTGATCCAGAACCGTCGCGCCGACGGTGCCGGCATTACTGCGGATGTATTCGACACGGCCGCCCTCCTCGTCCCGGTCGGATTCTCCTCGGGCGGCGATAATATCGCACACGCCCCGTTCCATGGCGACCGATTGAACGGCCCACGGTGTTGTGCATCAGGGACCGAGCGTCCGCTTGATCTGTACGGCGCCGAGGCCGCGCGAGAGGAGGTCCCTGACCTTGAGCGCGTCGGGCAGGAAGCTGCGCTCGCTCACGGCCACGTTCGCGTTGCTGCCGTCGAAAGCGTCGCCATCGCGAGCCCGGGGATCTATGCCGACCTGCATCGCCACGACCTCGCAAACGCCTCTGGCGACGGTCGTCATCAACGGTCCGCCCGAGGTGCCCTTGCTGGCGCCGCAGTCGTGCCGCACCAGGCCGAAATCGTCGCTCCCCGCGACCGAGCACGTGTCGCAGGCATGCGGGAGGTCGTCGCGGAGGTCGAAGCCGACGAGAGAGAGGCGGCCGTCGAGCCGACGCAGCTCCTCGAGGCCGCCCTGGAATGCCTCGAGGGGGCGCGCGCCGGGCACCGCGCGGTCGAGCACCATGATCGCCCAATCGCCGCTCACGTCCTGGATGGGACCGGCATTGCCGTGGAGGTAATAGCTGCCGCGCTTGACGACGGTGCCATAGGCGCTGAACTCGCCCGTGACGAGGCGGAAGCGGACGCGGACCCGGAAGTCGCTCTTGATCCCGTGCGCGGTCGTCACGAGCTCGCGGCCGTGCAGGAAGAGGAAGCCGCTGCCGATCTCGATCCATCCCGTTCCGGATTGAGTCTCCGTCCTGCCGACGGCGCGAGCGCAGGGCATCCTTCCGAGATCGGCCTTGATGCGGGGGCAGACGCCCCTGAACCATGTGCCCGGATGGAGAAGGCCTGGCTCAGCCCGGGCATCGTCCGCGCAGGCCGTTCCAGGCCTGCAGCTCATCCCGGCGGCGAAGAGCGGTCCCGGAAGCGCCAACGCGAGGACGAGCGCGAGGATCGGCCGCGAGAGCGGATTGCGATGGGAGCGGCTTGCCTTCACGATCCTAGGTCCCAAGCATCGAATTGCGGGGCTTCCCGGCGACGGCACGAGAATGAGATAGGGCGCCTCGCCCGCATCCACAGAGTCGCCGATTTGACCATGTGCCGCGGGGTCAGATAGCCTTTGCAGCCTCACGTCCGCGAGGGGCACCGTGCAAATTGAACGCCAGCCATCCGCCGCACCCGCCGCCGCGTTTCGCCTGCGTCCGCTCGAGGGCGGGCTCGGCGCCGAGGTCCTGGGCCTGCAAGTCGCGGAGGTCGATGACGCGACCTTTCCGGCTCTGTATTCCGGTTTCTTGAAGCACCAGTTGCTGCTGTTCCGGGGGCAAATCCTGCCGCCGGCCGCCCAGGTCGCCTTCGCCCGCCGCTTCGGCGAGGTCCAGGTGCACGTGATGGACCAGTATCACGCGAGCGAGCACCCGGAGCTCTACACTCTCTCGAACCTCGATGCCTCCGGCCGACCCAGCGGCAAGCATCCCGACCGCGGCACAATGGCCTGGCACACGGACGGGTCCTGGCGCCGCAACACCGGGCAAGCCACCATGCTTTACGCGGAGCAGATTCCCTCGAGCGGCGGGGGGACGAGCTTTGCCGACATGTACTCGGCCTACGAGGCGCTCGATCCCGCCGAGCGGGCGCGGCTCGCGACGCTGCGCGCGGTCCACAATCTCAACTTCTCGCGCAACCGCCGGCACGGCGAGGAGCCGATGACGGAGGCGCAGCGCACGGCCGTCCCGCCGGTCGCCCATCCCGTGATCCGCGTCCACCCCGAGACCGGACGCAAATGCGTCTTCCTCGGGGATCACGCCGAGACCATCGAGGGGATGGACTATGCCGAGGCGCGCGCCTTCATCGACGCGCTCAACGAGCGCATCGTCGCCGCGGCGCGCATCTACACGCACCGCTGGCGCCCCGGCGACTTCATGGTCTGGGACAACCGCTGCCTGCTGCACAAGGCCGAGAGCTACGACACCGCCATGGAGCCTCGCGTCATCCGCCGCTGCACCGTCCTCGGCGAGGTGCCGGCGGGCTAGGGCGCTCACTCATAAACTTCGCTCCGAGAGCGCATTTCAGTCGATGTCCGCATAGTCCGCGAGAGGTCGCCGCGAGAGATCTTGCTCGCGATGGCCTGGGGGAATTCCTCACTCGGCACCGAGGCGAGCGCCCTTCTCAGCGGCCGAGCGCTTCATCAGCAGCACCACCGGCACGAGCGCGAGCAGGACGACGACCATGAGCCAGAAGCAATCGAAATAGGCGAGAGCGGACGCTTGCTGCTGGCGCAGGTTCTCGAGCTCCTGCCACGGCAGCAGCCTTTGAAGGGTCGCATCGCCGGTGTGAAGCATGCCTCGCGCATGCGCGAGAAAGGATTGCACCGCGGCGTTGAGGGGATCGAGATACTCGCCGAGCCGCAAGGCGTGGAACTGGTCGCGCCGCTCGTGGACCGTCTGCGCCATCGAAGTTCCGACGCTGCCGCCCTCGTTGCGCAGCAGGCTCAGCAAGCCCACGGCCGCCCCGCGCAGCTCCAGCGGGGTATAGAGATAGGCCGCCACGTTCGCGGGCGCGAAGCACATCGAGAGCCCGACGATCAGCACGACCCGCGGCCAGACGACTTGGTCCGGGCTCACGTCAAGATTCATCTGGGACATCCAGTAGTTTCCCGCGGCCATCGTCAGCAGGCCCGCGACGATGAGCCAGCGGGCATCCGTGCCCCGGCCGAGCATGCGGCCCACCAACGGCATCGCGAGGACCGCGAAGAACCCCGCGGGCGACATGACCAAGCCCGTGCTCAAGGCGTCGTAGCCGAAGAGCGACTGCAGAAGGCCCCCGAGCGAGATGCTGGCGGCGTAGAGCACGGCGAAGCCGAAGAAGATGATGATGCAGCAGGCGGCGAAGTTGCGCTCTCGCAGCGGCCGGAAATTGACCACGGGACTTTTATGACGCAGCTCCCAGAAAATCAGCCCGGCAAGCCCCGCGGCGAACACTATCGCGAGCGTCTGCACCCGCCAGAACGGATCGCCGAGCCAATCCCATTCCTGTCCCTTGCTGAGCATTACCTCCCAGCAGATCATGGTGATAACCAGGAGGGAGAGGCCGATCGAGTCGAAGCGGAATCGCTGCTTCCGAAGCGCCTTTCGCTGCTGCACGAGATAGTCGGGGTCGCGAAGCTCGACGTAGCACGCGCCGAGCGCCAGGAGACCGACGGGCACGTTGATGAAGAACACCCACCGCCATGAATAGCTGTCCGTGATCCAGCCCCCGAGCGTCGGCCCGACGACCGGCGCGATCAGCGCCGCGAGGCCGAAGAGCGTCATCGCGATGCCCTGCTTCTCGACGGGAAAAGCATCGAGCAGCACCCCCTGGCTCGAAGGCTGGAGGCCGCCCCCCGCCAAGCCCTGAAGCACGCGGAACAGGATCAGCTGACCGAGACTCGTGGCCATTCCGCAGAGTCCGGAGGCCAGGGTGAAGACCGCGATCGATAGCATGAAGTAATTGCGGCGCCCGAGATGCGCGGAGAGCCAGCCCGTGATCGGCAGGATGATGGCATTGGCGGCGAGGTAGCTGGTGATCACCCATTCGCCGTCGTCGACCGTGGCCGAGAGTCCGCCCGCGATATAGCGCAGCGCGACGATCGTGATCGTGGTGTCCAGCACCTCCATGAAGGTCGGCACCACGACGATGCCGGCCACCACCCAGGGATTGCCCCCCGCTCTGCTTATCGGCGACGAGAGCGCGGCGACGGTCACTTTCCGGCGCCCGGGGAGGTCGGAGCCGAAGCGGACGCTGCCGAATGCGGCGCATAGGCTTGCAGGAACTTCCCGGCATCGGGCCCCGTGGGCGGTCGATTGATGTAGACGTATGGGGTGACCGAGGTGCCGATGAACAAGGGGAGCTTGTTCGCGTCGTAGTCTTCGAGCTCGATCCGAACCGGCAGGCGCTGCACGACCTTGACGAAGTTTCCCGTGGCGTTCTGCGCCGGCAGCAATGCCAGCGTCGATCCGGTCCCCATCGTGAAGCCGGCGACGCGGCCTTTGAAGACCTGACTGTCGCCGTACATATCGGTATAGAGATCGACCGGTTGGCCGATGCGCAAGTCGCTGAGCTGCGTTTCCTTGAAATTGGCGTCCACCCAAATCTCGCTCAGCGAGCGGATCGCCATGAGGCCCTGGCCGACCTCAACGTTGTCGCCGGGATTGACGTTCCGGCGCGTGACGACGCCGTCGATCTCCGCGACGACGTCGCAATACCTCAGGTCGAGCTCGGCTTGGGCGAGATCGCGGTTGGCGGCCTCGAGCTTGGCTTGGGCCTGCTTGACCGCCGGTGCCTCCGCCGCGAGCCGGGCGAAGGTACGGTCGATGTTGCCCTCGGGGTCCATCTTTTCAAACGCCGCGACCATCTGGTTCGGCGTCTCCTCGAACGAATGCACGACCCCGAGTTGAGCCGCGGATTGAATGAGGTCGGCCTGCGCCTGGCGGACGGAAGAGAAGTTCTGATCGAGATCGGGCGGAACCTGGCCGAGATCTCCCCCCTCGGCCTCCGGCGGCAATCCCAAGGAGACGCGGACCTGATGGACATCGGCCAGCGCCTGCGTTACGTCCGCGCGGGCCGCCAACAAGACCGCTTGCCGCCGGTCGTATTCCGCGCGGGGGATATCGTTCGACGCCACCAGCTTCGCGGCCCGGTCGAAGTCGACCTGGGCCAGCGCCAGCGAAGCCTTGCTCTTGTCGAGGGCGGCTACCCGCGCATGCAGCAGAGCGATTTGGTTGTCGACGTCCTCGATCGCGTGCTGCAGTTTCCAGCGTCGGCTCCTGGCCTCCGCTTCGATGCCGCGCACCGTGGCCGTTGCCGCTTCCAGATCCGCCCGCGCACTATCGACGGCCGCCTTTTTCACGGCGACCGCGGTCTCATAAGGCTCCTTATCCAGCTCGACGATAAGCTCGCCCTTGCGGACGCGGTTGTTGTCGTCCACCAGAACCCGGGAGACCTGGCCGCGAACGCGCGCGGCCACGAACGTCACGTGACCGCTCACGTAGGCGTCGTCCGTCGAGACCGTGTTGAGCGTCATCCGGATCCAGGGAATGCCGAACCAAAGGGCGACCGCGAGGACCAAAACGCCCAGCCCTGCGATCAGCGCCCTTCGCTTCCGCGCGGCGCGATGAACTTCCGCTGAAGCCCTCGGGGAAGCAGTGTGTGTCTGCTCCGGTGCGGCATTACGGGCAACCGAGCCGTCTCGGTCATCTGTCGAAGGAGCGTCGGCCGGATTTGACTCGCTGCTATGCTCGGTCATGCCGGTGGGCGTCCTTCTGATACCTTCCGTCACCGCTGGGCGGTCAGACGCAATCGGGCGTAGATCGGATTTCCTCCGGACGCGCGCATCGTCCAGCAATGAGTTCGCACCGACGGTGATGGAAGCAGCTCGCCGATCTTCCGAGCCGGCACGGGCGTTCGGAACCACACGACCACTCGGTCCTCCTGCCGGCGCCACGGCTTCGATCGCGCGAGACCACGCGCTACAATCGGCGCGAAGCCGCCGCACGATGCAATCGATATAGAGCGCACTCTACGTCCGGGAAGTACATTTATCGGGCGATCGACGCACTACACTCGATTTCTCGGTTGCACAAATTCCGCGCGGAATTCCGGCCGGCGCTGGAGTTTGAGCGCCGCGGCATGAAAAATTTTTAACGCCATCTCCGAAGCTCGACGCCCCCGCGACTTGCTCGCGCCATTTAGCGAGCTAGATAGGGTTCAACCCAGAATCTTGCTGCCGGAGACATCTCAACGAGAGGCATCTCAATGAGAGACGCCGGCGGCACCGGCCTGATCGTCTCGAAGACCGCCGCCATTCTGCCTAAGGGCGGCGACGAGGCCGCCGCCTCGCCGATTCCCGGCGTCAACGGCATCACCGGCAAGGGCGGATGCGATCGCGATCGCTCGCCTACCGAGAGCAACGATCGCTCTTGGAACATGGATCGGCAAGCGCCTTCTTATCTTTCGGCCCGAGCAGAGGAAAGAATGCCATGAGCACCATCACTACAAAAGACGGCGCTGAAATCTACTATAAGGACTGGGGAGAAGGCCCGGTCGTGACATTCTCGCACGGCTGGCCGCTGAACTCCGACGCGTGGGACGGCCAGATGCTGTTCCTCGCGCAGCACGGCTACCGCTGCATCGCGCACGATCGCCGCGGCCACGGCCGATCGAGCCAGGCCTCCTCCAACAATGACATGAACGGCTATGCCGACGATCTCGCGGCGGTGATCGAGACGCTCAATCTCAGGAACGCCACACTGGTCGGCCACTCCACCGGCGGTGGCGAGGTCGCGCGCTACATTGGGCGCCATGGGTCGCGGCGGGTCGCCAAGGCCGTCCTCATCGCCGCCGTTCCGCCGATCATGCTGAAGTCCGACGCCAATCCGGAGGGCCTGCCGATCGAGGTATTCGACAAAATCCGCGAGGGGGTCGCGGGCGACCGGTCGCAGTACTACCAGGAGCTGGCCATTGCCTTCTATGGCGCGAACAGGCCCGCGAGCAAAGTCTCGCAGGGAACGCTGGATCAGTTCTGGCTCTGGAGCATGCAAGCCGGTGCGAAGAACGCTTACGAAAGCATCAAGGCCTTCTCCGAGACCGACTTCACCGAGGATCTCAAGAAGTTCGACATTCCGACGCTGGTCCTGCATGGCGAAGACGACCAGATCGTTCCTGTCAAGGACTCCGCGAAAAAATCGGCCAGGCTCATCAAGGGCGCAAAGGAAATCTACTACCCAGGTGCGCCGCACGGCCTGACCGCGACGCATCAGGATAAGGTCAACGCCGAACTGCTTGCGTTCATCAAATCCTGACCGCTTGGGGCATGCGGCCACCGCTGGACCTGCGCGCCATGCACCGCGCGTCCCCTGTCAGTGGCTGCGGTCGTCCACGAGGGAGAATAGATCATGAAGATCGTCGTCATCGGCGGCACCGGCCTGATCGGCTCGAAGACCGTCGCCATTCTGCGTCAAAACGGCCACGAGGTCGTCGCGGCCTCGCCCAACACCGGCGTCAACACCATCACCGGCGCGGGCCTCAAGGAGGTCATGGCCGGCGCGCAGGTGGTGATCGACCTCGCCAACTCGCCCTCGTTCGAAGACAAGGCGGTGCTTGATTTCTTCGAGACCTCGGGCCGCAACCTTCTCGCGGCGGAGGCCGCAGCGGGCGTCCGGCACCACGTCGCGCTATCCATCGTCGGAATCAACCGGACCGACAATGGCTATTTCCGCGCCAAGGTTGCCCAAGAGAAGCTGATCAAGAACTCCCGCATCCCCTACACCATCATCCGCTCGACCCAGTTCCTGGAATTCCTCGGCGCCATCGCCACTTCGAGCGCGCATGGAAACATCGTCAGGCTTTCGCCCGGCCTGTTCCAGCCCATCGCGGCGGACGACGTTGCCGCCATCGTTGCCGATGTGGCGCTCGCGGCGCCGCGAAACGGCATCGTCGAGATCGCTGGTCCGGAACGAGCGCCGTTCAACAAGTTCGTCGCCCGCTATCTGAAAGGCGTCGGCGATCCGCGTGAGGTCGTGAGCGACCCCGAGGCCGGGTATTGGGGCGGCCGGGTCGAGGAGCGCTCGCTGGTGCCGTTGGGCGAAGCACGCCTCGGTCGCATCGCTTTGGACGAATGGCTCCGCCGCTCCCAGGCAAGAGCCTGACCCCGCATCCGCCAACCGAGGAATAGGCCTCCATGAAACGCATCCTCTGCTGGCTCCTTGCTGCTGCCCTGCCGTTCGGCAGCGTCCTTGCGGATCCGCCGAAGTCGAAGAACGCCAAGGTGACCCTCGTCTACCAGCTCGAGCTGCCGAACGTTCCCGGCAAGAGCATCAAGGGCGTGCTCGTCGAATACGGCCCTGGCGGCTACTCGCCCGGTCACACGCATCCCAAATCCGCCTTCATCTATGCGACCGTGCTCGAGGGGGCGATACGCAGTCAGATCAACGACGGACCCGTGACGATCTACAAGGCCGGACAAAGCTTCTCCGAGCTGCCCGGCGACCGCCACGGCGTCAGCGCAAATGCGAGCAAGACGAAGCCCGCTAAGCTCCTCGCGGTGTTCGTAGTGGACACGAGCGAGACGGAACTTACGACCCCATTCGGGAACTGAGGCTCGAGACCTTTGGCGCGGAGATATTGCGTCGCAGGAGGATACGGGGGCGGGGAGACATTTCCAGCTTCTTTCGGTGGCCCCGCCAGCCAGATGGGGATAAGAAAATCCGATGCAGCATGGCTTCCATGAGCCCGTCGATGTCGAAACCCCGCTGGGATTCCACGCGGGCCAGCTTGGGGGCCGCGGAAGGTGCGACGCCTATCGATTGCCGCTCCACAGAGGAGGAAGAGATGCGCGAAGCCGACGTACGCGAGCGGGCTTTTGCGATGCCGCTGACAAGTCCGGCCTATCCGCCGGGTCCCTATAAATTCATCAACCGCGAATACCTCATCATCACCTATCGAAGCGATCCCGCGAAGCTACGTGCCGTCGTGCCCGAGCCACTCGAAGTCGATGAGCGCGAGCCGCTGGTCAAATACGAGTTCATCCGCATGCCCGATTCCACCGGCTTCGGCGACTACACTGAAACCGGCCAGGTGATTCCGGTTTCCTTCCGCGGCCGGAAGGGCGGCTATACCCACTGCATGTTCCTCAACGACGAGCCGCCGATCGCCGGCGGCCGGGAGCTCTGGGGTTTTCCCAAGAAGCTCGCGAGCCCGAAGCTCCAAACCGAGATCGACACGCTCGTCGGTACCTTGGACTACGGGCCTCTTCGGGTGGCGACGGGCACGATGGGCTACAAGCACCGCGAGGCAGATCTGGGCGCCGTCAAAACGTCGCTCGGAGCCCCGAATTTCCTGTTGAAGATCATTCCGCACGTCGACGGCAGCCCGCGCATCTGCGAGCTCGTCGAATACTACCTCGAGGACATCGTCATGAAGGGTGCCTGGACCGGGCCGGCGGCATTGTCTCTGACCCCGCATGCGCTCGCGCCGGTGGCCGAGCTGCCCGTCCTGGAGGTTATGTCCGCGACACACATCGTCGCGGACCTGACCCTGGGCCTCGGCAAAGTCGTGCATGACTATTTGCGCTGAAGCGCCTTGCGGAGTCTCTGGAGCTACACGTGCGCCGGAATTCAGGATCCCGTTCGATTGCGAAGGGAAAATCTGGCCGGAACCCGGTTCAGCCGCATCAACCTAGACGGAGCGCTGTCATGAGCAGACTCAAGAGCGCCGATGGTCTCGTCACCGATGGCAGCACTGGCACCGGCCTGGAGGCGCCGCCGAGAATGGCCAGGGGGGTGCCCAAGGTCGGATTGCCGCAGGAGCCGCCAAAATCTCGCGACCGGAGCAAGACGCACAGATCGCATAAGCGGCCAGCGTTCGACAATGTCATTCTGCTACTCCAAGGCGGCGGCGCCCTTGGCGCCTACCAGGGCGGGGTCTATCAGGCGCTTGCCGAGGCAGACCTCCATCCCGACTGGGTCACGGGCATCTCGATCGGATCGGTCAACGCCGCAATCATCGCCGGCAATCCACCGGGCCAGCGCGTCGAAAAATTGCGCGCGTTCTGGGAGCGAGTCACCGCCAGCCCGTCCCTGAACGTCATCGGCGGCGACCTCGACCCGCTGCTGGCGCGCGGGGACTCCGCGCGCAGCTTCCTCAATCAAATGAGCGCCATCACGGCCCTCGTGAGCGGCGCCTCGGGCTTCTTCCAACCGCGGATTCCGAGCCCGTGGTTTCATCCGCACGGTACGGTCGAGGCGACAAGCTACTACGACACGAGGCAGCTCAAGGCGACGCTGGAGGCCCTCATCGATTTCGACCGGATAAACTCCGACCACACCAACCCGCGTCTCAGCATCGGCGCGGTCAACGTGCGGAGCGGAAACCTGATCTATTTCGATTCGCCGAATGAGACCATCAAGCCGGAGCATGTGATGGCGAGCGGCGCATTGCCGCCCGGATTTCCGGCAGTCGAAATCGAGGGCGAGCGCTATTGGGACGGCGGGCTAGTCTCGAATACGCCACTGCAATGGATTGCGATGACGCAGCAGCCGCCGGACGCGCTCGTTTTCCAGATCGACCTCTGGAGCGCGCGGGGCGAATTCCCCCGCAACCTCGCGGAAGTCGCGACCCGGCAAAAGGAGATTCAATACTCGAGCCGAACCCGCGCCTTTACCAATCACTTTAAGCACATCACCAAGCTGCGGAACATGCTGGCCGTACTCCTCGAAGAACTGCCAGACGAGATGAAGCGGAAGGAAGAGGTGAAATTCCTGAGCTCGGTCGTGGAGCCTCACGCCGCCAACATCGTCCATTTGATCTATCGGCCGAAGGGCT
>Ga0335085_10015393_pt1 | contig 11102 bp, 12 predicted proteins | sample Lox_Sample_45_FD_206712 | JGI IMG/M metagenome (GOLD analysis project Ga0335085, IMG submission 206712) | Soil microbial communities from Loxahatchee National Wildlife Refuge, Florida, United States - Lox_Sample_4.5 | ecosystem: Environmental > Terrestrial > Soil > Wetlands | place: USA... | reverse complement strand
GATCCCCGGCGCCGGAACTAGTTCCGGGCAGCGGAAATCGCCGCAACCACCCAGGCCTCGCGCGCGTCTAAAGAACCGCAGGAAACAGGAAAGCTCGTTCCGGTGAAAAACCACATCAAGGCGCTTATGGCCATGACGGCGGTGGCCTTCGGCATGGCCGGCTGCAGCCCGGCCGCACCCGCCGGTCACCTCCCAGCGCCGCCGTCAGTAACCAGCACCCCGGCCGCCGCGGCCAAGACTGTCTGCACCCGGGACCAGCTGAAGGCAGCGCTGGAAGGCGGCAGCCAGCCGGGCACGGCCGGGACGGCCCTGGCTACCGTCTACATCTGGACCACGTCAGCCCGGCCTGCACGCTGCGCGGGCCGATCACAGTCACCGGGCTGAACCAGTCCGGGCACCCGATCACCTCTTCGGTCCGCTTCGCGATGCCACCGAGATCCCCGCGGCTCAGCCCGGACGCCATTGGGCCGGGCGATCTCGGCCGGATGCCGGCCCACGAAATAACGGCATCGATGCTGCTGATCGCCGCCGGAACCCACTCCAGCGATCCGGGCCTGGGCTGCCCCGGTCATGACATCAATCCCGCTAGCTGGCGCATCACGCTTCCCGGCGGCGGCTCCATCACCACTCCCAACACGAGCACCACATCCGGTCCGGCGCTGACTCCCGATGGCGGCCTCACCACCTGCCATGGCCGTCTGCACGGCCAATCACCGATCCTCATCGCGCGGGCATGAACAACAGAACCAGCGCCGGATCACCCCTGAGGGGCGGGCACATCGGAATTGAGCGCGCGCGCCAGGGATGCGATAGTACTCGTTAGGGTGTCATGTCCGGGAGGCAGCATGGGGCACCAGATCCCGATGGCTCCAGAGGTCGGGAGGTGGGCGGCCGGGTTGATCGCCCGCGTGAGCAGCGCCTGGCGCCGCAGCCCAGCACCCAACGCGTCTCGCCGGGCCCTGGGCAAGATCGGGTTCTGGGTCGCGCGGCCGGGCCTGGATGCGCATATCAGCAGCACCTGGTGGCGCTGACCCGGGTGCGCAGGACCGTTGCCGACGTGGCCACCTCGCGCAAGCGGCTGGAGTTGCAGATCAGCGAACTGGAACGGCAGGCCGACGTGCCGGGAGACCCGGGCGGCAAGGCCAGCGGCGCAAGCCAAAGCGGCGTCACCGGCCAGGGTCTGTCGGCCCGGCGTGCCACCGAGCAGCTCGGCGACCTGCGCCGTCAGTATGCCGGCATGCAAGCCAAAGAAGAGTGCGTTACCGCAGCCAGCCGGCGGCTGATGGCTGAGATCAATGCCTTCCAGGCCAGCAAGGAAGCCGCCAAGGCCGCCTACACCGCGGCGGAAGAGGCGGCCGAGGCCGTATGGGCCGAGGTGAGCCGATAGCGCCCGCGACCGATCCCGCGTGCTCGCGGGCTGGCCGACCGGGTCAGGAGCTCATGATCGCCGCTGGCGACGATGCGTGGGGAGGTGCCCGGTGATCGTGGTGCCCTGGCTGGGAGCCGACCGGACGTCGAGCCGGCCGCCATCTTGCTGGCGTGGCTCCACCCAGCCCCGGCCGCCGTCTCCCGTCAGCTACTGGAGCCCGGCACGGACGGACGTGATGCGCTGTGTGTTGAAGCCGAGCCAGTGCATCCGGCCCGAATAGCGCGCGTGCTCGACCTTGAGGCAGCGGTCCATGATCACCGTCACGCCGCCGTCCTCGGCGATCTGCGCGCCCTGCTCGTTGATGACCCCGAACTGGCACCACAGGGCGCCGGCGTGTATCGCCACGGCATCCCGTGCGATCCCCGGCAGCGCATCCGGCGCGCGGAAGACGTTCACGACGTCCACCGGCTCGGGTATGTCCAGCAGGCTCGCGTAGCACGTCTGTCCGAGGATCTCCGTCTCGCGGGGATTCACCGGGATCACGCGGTAGCCGTGCCGCTTGAGGTAGTAGCCAACGAAGTTGCTGGCCCGCAGCTCGTTGCCCGACAGGCCCACGATCGCGATCGTCCTGGCGGTGTGGAGCACACGCTGGATCGTCAGCGAGTCCTGGTACCGTCCGAGGTCGGTCATGCCGTCGCTACCTTCCTCCCGTTGCCGCGGCGACCCGCGCGAAACCTTGCTCCAGATCCCAGATCAGATCCTCGACCGACTCGGTGCCGACCGAGACCCGCACCGTCCCCGGCCCGACGCCGGCCGCCCGCAGTTCGTCGTCGCCCAGCTGCCGGTGGGTCGTGCTGGCGGGGTGGATGATCAGGCTCTTCGCGTCGCCGACGTTCGCCAGGTGGGACCAGAGCGTCACGCCGCTGATGAGGCCCTGCCCACCAGCCCGGCCGCCGGCACAGTCGAACGAGAACACGGCGCCGGCGCCGCGCGGCAGGTACTTGTCCACGAGCGGCCGGTACCTGCTCCCGGGCAGGCCGGGATAGGTCACGTTCGACGCCAGCTCGTGCGACTCCAGGAACGCCGCGACCGCCAGCGCGTTGTCGACATGGCGTTCCATCCGCAGCGACAGCGTCTCGAGCCCCTGCAGGAACAGGAAGGCGTTGAACGGCGCGAGCGCCGCCCCGAGATCGCGCAGGGTCTCAGCCCGCAGCTTCATCAGATAGCCGTACATCCCGAACGTCTCGTGGAACTGCAGGCCGTGGTAGGCGGGCGACGGATCCGCGACCACGGGAAACCGCCCGTTGGACCAGTCGAACGTGCCCGCCTCGACCACGACGCCGCCGATGCTCGTGCCATGGCCGCCGATGAACTTGGTCGCCGAGTGGATCACTATGTCGGCGCCCCATTCGATCGGGCGGCACAGGTACGGCGTCGCGAACGTGTTATCCACGATCAGCGGCAGCTCGTGCTCGTGCGCGATCGACGCCACGGCCTCGATGTCCAGCACGTTCCCGCCCGGGTTGCCGATCGTCTCGCCGAAGAACGCCTTGGTGCTGGCGCGGACCGCCTTCCGCCACGCGCCTGGATCGTCGGGATCGACCCACGTCAGCTCCACGTTCATCTTGCGCAGCATGTGCTTGAGCTGGTTCACCGTCCCGCCGTAAAGCGCCGAGGATGAGACGACGTGGTCGCCCGGCTGCAGCAGCGTGAAGAGCGCGGCGGCCTGCGCGGCGATCCCGCTGGCGAACGCCACCCCGCCGCAGCCGCCCTCCAGGTTCGCCACCCGCTCCTCGAAGACCGCGACGGTCGGGTTCATGATGCGCGAGTACGTGTTCCCGTACTCCTGCAGGTTGAAGTACGCCGCCGCCGATTCCGGGTCCTCGAACACGTAGCTGGTCGTCTGGAAGATCGGCACCGCCCGCGCGCCCGTGTTCGGGTCGGGTCGTTGCCCGGCATGCAGCTGCCGCGTCTCAAACCCGAACGCACGGTCTTCCTCGGCCCGGGAGGGGTTGTCGCTCACGAAGGCATTCTCCTCGACGTCACCCGCCAGCCCCGCCTTCGGCAGGACTGTGTCTGCCCAGAAACTGGCGGATGATCGGCGTCTGCCGCGCTTCCTCGAGCAGGAAGCAGTCGTGGCCGTACGGCGCCTCGATCACATGGAGCTCGGCCGGCTTGCCGACGGCGCGGAGCGCGTCGGCGACCTCACCCGAAGCGGCTGGCGGGTACAGCCAGTCGGAGCTGAACGCGATCAGCAGCGTCCGCGCCGAGACGCCCTCGAGCGCCCGCGCGAGCGATCCGCCGCCGTACTGCCGGGCGAGATCGAAATAGGTCAGCGCGCGCGACGTGTAGAGGTAGGTGTTGGCGTCGAAGCGCTTGACGAACGAGTCGGCCTGGTGATGCAGGTAGCTCTCGACCTCGAACTCCGGTTCGGTGATCGTGTAGCGGATGTCGTCAGCGAACTGCAGGCGCCGGCCGAACTTGTCGCCCAGCGCCAGCGCCGACAGGTACGTGACGTGGCCGACCATCCGCGCCACCCCCATGCCGGCATCGGGCGCGCGGCCCGTGCCGTAGTAGCGGCCGCCCTGCCAGGCCGGGTCGCGCATGATCGCGTCACGCGCGATCGAGTTCCAGGCCACGCCCTGCGGGTGGAGAGCGTGCGTGCTGGCGATCGCCACGACGGCATCAACCTGATCGGGAAACAGGATCGCCCACTCGAACGCCTGCATCCCGCCGAGCGAGCCCCCGGTTACCGCCGCCAGCCGCTCGATGCCGAGTGCGTCCAGGAACGCCCGCTCGGTCCGCACCATGTCCGCGACGGTGATCACGGGGAAGTCCGGCCCGTACGGCCTGCCGGTCGCCGGGTCGGCCGACGACGGCCCCGTCGTCCCGCGGCAGCCACCGAGCAGGTTCGTTGAGACGACAAAGAAGCGGTCCGTGTCGAACGCCTTCCCGGGGCCGATCATCCCGTCCCACCAGCCCAGCGCCTTACGGGCCGTGCCATCGCGGTCCTCGGCTCCGAACCCGTCGCGCGTGCTCTCCTCGGGCGGCGTCTTAGCGACGCCCGCCGCATGGGCGTCGCCGCTGAGCGCATGGCACACCAGGATGACGTTGTCGCGGCGGGGTGAGAGAGTGCCGTAGGTCTCGTACGCCACGCGGATCGGGTACAGGTCCCGCCCGCAATCGAGCCGCACCGGCTCCGGCAGGTCGAGATACTGGGTCTCGACCGTGCCCACCGAGCCGGCCGCGAGCGTCGAGGCTGGCTCCGCCATGGGGGCTATGGTAACCCGGCCCGGCTAGTATATTGTCAACCATCTCCATAGGGAATTGATGGAAGACCAGAGGGGGGTATCCCGACATGACTGAGGTCACCAACGGAGTCAACGTGCAGGCACTGCTCGAGGCGCGCGACGCGCTGAAGGCTGCGCCGGAGGCCGCTCAGTTCACCTGGCGCGCGTCCGCCAAGTGGCAGGGCGGCGTCCACAGCACGATGAAGGTCCGGAGCTTCTTCGGCCTCGGCGAGGAGCAGGGCCACAACGAAGAGTGGTCGTTCGAGGCGGACCACCCTGAGGTCTTCGCGGCGGAGGACAACGGCATCACGCCGATCGAGTACCTCCTCGTCGGCCTGGCGAGCTGCCTGACCGGGGGCATAGCATCCATCGCAGAGAACCGCGGCATCCAGCTGCGCTCGGTCGAGTCGACGGTCGAGGGCGCGCACGACATCCGCGGGATCCTCGGTGCCGACAGCGACGTCCGCAACGGCTTCGACGACATCAAGGTGACGTTCACCATCGACGCGGACGCGTCGAGGCAGGAGATCGAGGCGCTGGTGGCCCAGTCCCAGAAGCGCTCCGCCGTGTTCGACGCGCTCTCCAATCCCACGAACATCACGGTCGAGGTCGCCTGAGGGGCCAGGCCATCGAGCGCATTACCGCGGTCGTCATCGGCGCGGGGCACGCGGGCCTCGCCGCCAGCCACTTCCTCAGCGACCGGTCGATCGATCACGTCGTGCTCGAGCGCGGCGAGGTGGCGAACTCCTGGCGGCGCGAACGCTGGGACTCGCTGCGGCTGCTCACGCCCAACTGGCAGAGCCGCCTGCCCGGCCTTCGCTACGAGGGCCCGGATCCAGACGGCTTCATGACGGCGGGCGAGGTGAGCGAGTTCATCGATCGCTTCGCCACGGTCTCGCGTGCCCCCGTGCGGACGGGCGTGAACGTCACGTCGGTGCGACGGGCCGGCGACGGGTACCAGGTGACCACGAGCCGCGGCGAGATCCACGCCCGGACGGTGGTCATCGCGAGCGGTGCCTGCAATGAGCCGTCGGTGCCGCAGTTCGGCAGTGCGATACCGGCGTCCGTCGAGCAGGTGACGCCGTTCGGCTACCGCGGCCCGGCCCAGCTCCCCGACGGTGGCGTGCTCGTCGTGGGCGCCTCGGCGACCGGCGTGCAGCTGGCGGCCGAGCTGAGGCGGTCGGGCCGGCCGGTGACCCTGTCGGTGGGGGAGCACGTGCGGCTGCCGCGCACGTACCGCGGCCGCGACGTGCTGTGGTGGATGGACGCGTCGGGCCTGTGGGACCAGCGTTACGACGAGGTCGAGGACCTCACGCGGGCCCGGCGGCTGCCCTCGCCCCAGCTCGTCGGGACCCCCGACCGGGCCACGCTCGACCTCAACGCGCTCACCTCGATGGGCGTCGGGCTGGTGGGCCGCTGGGCGGCGGTACGTGACGGCCGCGCGCTGTTCTCCGGCGGCCTGCGCAACGTGTTCTCGCTCGCGGACCTCAAGATGGAGCGCCTGCTGGACACGTTCGACGAGTGGGCCAAGACGGACGGGTATGACGCCGAGGCCGGCCCGCCCGAGCGCTTCGCGCCGACCCGCGAGCCCGAGGCGACGCGGCTGCAGCTGGACCTGCGCAGCGGCGAGATCCGCGCGGTCGTGTGGGCGACGGGCTTCCGGCCCGACTACCGGTGGCTCGACGTGCCCGTGCTCGACGCGAAGGGCCAGCTGCGCCACGAGGGCGGTGTGGTCGATAGCCCGGGACTGTACGCGCTGGGGCTGCCCGTGCTGCGGCGACGCAGGTCCACGTTCATCTGCGGCATCGAAGACGACGCTCGTGAGGTGATCGAGCACCTGGCGCGGTTCCTGGCCGTGCGCCGGTGATCCTGGCCGCCGGGTCGCTCGGGCAGGGCGGCGCGGATAACCCCGGTCCCCCAGACGATGAGCGTCGGCACCTCCAGCCGGGCCAGTGCGGGCTCGATGGCCAGCAGGTCGCGGGCGTGCAGTGACGTCAGCAGGCGCTGGAACTGGCGCCGGGGCCGCCGGGGTACAGTGACCGTGTAGACCGACTAACGGTCTAACTCTTACAGACCGTCAGTCGGTCTGTCAATCACGCCGGGGGGCCGGATGAACAGGAACGTCGAGCGGGGCCAGGCCACCCGGGCACACCTGATCGACGTCGCCACGCGGCTGTTCGCCGAGCGCGGCTACGGCCGCACGTCGATCGAGGCGGTGCTGGCCGACTCGGGAGTCAGCCGCGGCTCGCTGTACCACCACTTCCGGAGCAAGGACGCGTTGTTCTGGGCGGTCCTGGAGGGCGTCGCCGCCCGGGTCGGCCAGCAGTTGATGGAGGCCGAACGGGATGCCCCCGACCCGGTCGCCGCGCTGCGGATCTGGTCCCTGGAGTGGATCCGGCTGGCCGGTGACCAGGTCTTCCAGCAGATCGTGCTGATCGACGCGCCCGCGGTGCTGGGCTGGCAGCGGTGGCGGGAGATCGACGAAGAGGCCAACCTGGGGTGGATCAGGGCCGCCCTGATGTACGCCGCCGAGGCGGGCAGCGTCGAAAGACGTCACATAGACGTGTTCGCGCACATCATGCTGGCTGCCGTCAACGAGGTAGCCATGATGATCGCGCGCGCGGATGACCCGGCCGCCGCGCTCACCGCCGGTGAGGGCGCGGTCGCCGGGTTCCTGGACCGGCTGCTGGGTACGGCCGGGTGATGCGGGACCGGCAAGGCGGTCAGCCGGGATCCCCGCGGCCAGCACCAGCCCGGAAGGGGGGTGCCCCGCAGGCGCTGGCACCGTCCCTCATATGATCGGGTTCTGCCCGCAGGCCCACGGGGGGCACGGAAGCCATGCAGGTAAGGGGGCGGGATGGTCCGCAAGGTCGTAGCTGAGCTGCTCGGCACCGGGTTGCTGGTCTTCTTCGGTGTGGGTGTGGCGACCTTGATGTTCGGGTTCGGATTCGATGGCGGCAGCGTGGCCGCGGGGGTGGTCGCCACGGCGCTGGCCTTCGGCCTGGTGCTGCTGGCGCTCGCCCACGCGATCGGGCCGCTGACCGGCTGCCACGTGAACCCCGCAGTGACCCTGGGTGCGCTGCTCGCGGGCCGTATTCCGGTGAGAGACGCGGTCGGCTACTGGGCCGCGCAGTTCGTGGGGGGCGTTCTCGGCGCCCTGCTGCTGTGGGGGATGTTCAACACCTCGCCGCTGTACAGCACGCCCAAGACCGGGCTGGGCACCAACGGCTGGGGGGCTGCGTCGGACATCCACATCGGCGCGGGCGGCGCGTTCCTGGCCGAGGTGGTTCTCACCGCCATGTTCGTCTTCGTCATCCTGGCCGTGACCAGCAAGATGGGGAATGCCGCGACCGCGGGCGTGGTCATTGGCCTGGCGCTCACGGTGGCGCACCTGATCGGCATCCCGATCACCGGCACGTCGGTCAATCCAGCGCGCAGCCTGGGGCCGGCGCTGATCGTGGGCGGGACGGCCTTAAGCCAGGTGTGGCTGTTCATCGTGGCGCCCCTGGTCGGCGGGGCGGTCGCGGCCGGGCTGCATTACCTGGTTTTCCCCCGGGCTGTGCCGGCCCGGGAAGCTGCGGACGAGGGCCTGAGCGCGGAGACGCGCCGGTAGGCCCGCGACGGCCGCGCCTGCGGCGGTCGCGGCGCGGGTCCGCCGCCTGGGGGAGTAAGCATGACACACGAGGTCACCGGGGCCGATCTGGCGTATCTGCGCCGCTGCGTGTGCCGCCGCCCACGGCTGGGCCGGGCTCGGGCGCATCGTCTACGCGACCTCAGCCGAGCAGCTGGGCGCCTGGCTGGCCGGGCTGGGAGTCAGCCCGGGCCCGGTCCTGCCGCTGGCGATCCCGGATGTCGTGCGCGGCGCCGTGGTGGCCGGCCCGGTCCCCGGCCTGGCCGGGCAGGTGCGCGACCTGCACCGCAGATTCCGCTCAGCGTAGGCACGGAAGCCCATCCTGCTGTGGGCCTCACCAGGTGAGCAGGGTGCCGCCGGTGCCCGGCTAGGAGGACCAGAAGGCATCGCCTCCGGCGGGCAGCGCCTCGACCATCCGCCACTCGGCGACCAGGCCGTACGGGCGCGCCTACAGAAAGTTGTTCGGCCAGATCATCGTCCGCCACATGTGCGCCACCGGGGAGCCGTCGAATCCGAGCCCCTCGCTGGGCTGCCGGAAGTTCCGGCCCACCACGTCCTCGAACTCGCCGTAATCCACCACGACACCCGGGTCGAAAGAGTAGATGTCGTTGACGGTCACCAGGCGCGATGTCATGTACCAGCGGTGCTGGCGCGCGGCCTGGGCCTCCCGGCGGATGTAGCCGGGCGGGCGGTAGTCGGGGCCAAAGTAGTCGAGGTAGGCGTCCGGGTAGCGGTATCCCACCGACTCGTCCGGGAAGTAGCGCAGCGCCTCGTGCTTCTCGATGGACCAGGCGACTTCCTCGTCGACATAAGGGGCGACCATCTGCGCGCCCCAGTAGCCGTGGTTGGCCGACAGCAGCCCGGCGATGGCGATGTCGTGCAGCAGGCACGCCATGATCACCTTCTCGTCGAGCCCGTGCTCCCTCGCCACCCGGGCGCTCTGCAGCAGGTGCATCCTGGCGATCTTGCTGAAGCGCAGCTCGAAGAAGTCCTTCAGCGTGGGGCGCGCGGGCATCGCGGGCAGCGCGGGGTTGTCTCCCATCATGAAGACCGTGTCGGGGTGGCGCGCCTCGGCCAGCAGGGCGCCCTGGTAGGCGCTGGCTGGCGTGCCCATCACCGCGGCCGCCGGGGGCATGATGATGCGGCGCCTGCGGTCGACGGCGTCGTCCAGCGGTTCCCGGATCCAGTTGTCCAGGCCCGCATCACGCAGGGAAGCTGGCAGCTCGTGGGGGAGCACCCGGCTGGCGGGCCGCGCCTCGGTGGACTCAGACATGCGGGTTACGTCCTTCCGTGCCTACCGCCGCTCTGGCCAGCCCGGACGGCCGGGCCCCAGATCACGCAGAACGGTCTCCCTGGCGACTCTACGGGGATCCCCTGGCCGGCTCACACGCCCTGGCCGCGGCCGGGCCGGTAGAGCGGCCGGGATCGGCCAGCCGCCCGCGGCCCGGATCAGCCGTCCTGCGCCGCCGCCATCACCTCGGCCACGATCGGTGGCGGCGCGTGGAAGTCCCAGGCCCGGAACAGCACCGCGTTCGGCACGCCCATGGCCCGTCCCTGCAGGCGGGTGACGCCGGCAATCATCTGCCGGGGCGGGGGGTGGCCAGGGATCCCGGCCAGGTACTGGGCGTGCGCTTCCAGGGAGGCGATGCCGCGTTCCAGCGGCTCCCCGGTGACGTCGACGCCGTGTGTCGGCCGCGGGTCCCCGCCCACGAGCAGCCACCGCGCCGAATGCGGCTGCAGGCCCTCGCCGAGCAGCTCGGGGAAGACCCACCGGTTGGCGGCGTCGCGCAGCGCGTCCACCGCGGCCAGCCCCGCCACCCGGTGATCGGCCTGGTTCAGCCCGACGCGGGTCTCGACCTCCCAGGACCCGGTCACCACCGCGTCCGGCTGGCGGCGCCGGATGACGCGGGCGATGTCGCGCCGCAGGCCCAGGCTGTACTCCAGCACGCCATCCGGGTGATCGAGGAACTCGACCTCGGCCACGCCGACCGCCCGCGAGCCCGCGATCTGCTCCTCGGTGCGCAGCGGCGCGGTCCGCTCCGGCGGGCTGCCGTCCATGCCCGCCTCCCCCCGGGTCAGGAGCAGGTACGCCACTTCCACCCCGCGCGCCGTCCAGGCCGCGACGGCCGAGGACACCCCGTACTCCACATCGTCCGGATGTGCCACCACGCACAGCACCCGGCGGAAGGCATCGTCGGCGAACGGCGGGACCAGGTCAGCGGCCATGGCCGCCAGCGTAGCCGCGGCCTGCCCGGTGATGATCACCGGGCCATGGGCGGGCCGCGGGAGCGGCGGGATCTGTCACGGCTGGGCGAGCTGGGGCCGCGACCCGCGCCTGCGGCCGGTGATGAACGCCAGGCTGTAGAGCACCCCGGCGACTATCAGCAGGAACTGGTAGCCGGTGATCAGGGAGACGTACTCGAGCGTTCCGCCCACCATGGCGCCCAGGAGGTTGGCGGCGAACGCCGTCCCGGTGGACCCAACCCCGGAGAACCGCTGCGCGAAGACCAGGTTCGCGAGGAATACCGGGGCGAACGCCAGCACGCTGGCGGCCAGGAACCGCGGGACCGCCGGCAGCCCGAGCAGCGACTCCTGCGGCACGACCCACGCCACCCCCAGGGCCACGAGAAGCGCCCCGTACAGCACCGGGGCGGGCGGCAGCCGCACCCACCTGGCCGTCTCGACGGCCAGGTAGACCGCCACCAGGACCCCGGCGAAGACCAGGGAGTTCACGAACCAGGTGGTGCCGAACAGCAGCGCGAACTGCACGATGCTCTTGGTCTCCAGCAGCAGGAAGGCGGCGCCCATGAAC
>Ga0335085_10015392_pt1 | contig 11102 bp, 6 predicted proteins | sample Lox_Sample_45_FD_206712 | JGI IMG/M metagenome (GOLD analysis project Ga0335085, IMG submission 206712) | Soil microbial communities from Loxahatchee National Wildlife Refuge, Florida, United States - Lox_Sample_4.5 | ecosystem: Environmental > Terrestrial > Soil > Wetlands | place: USA: Florida... | reverse complement strand
GCGCGCGCTGACGCTCGGCCATCGCCGGGAACGAGATCGACTGCGGCATCTCCGAGATGCCCTGGATCAGGCCCGTGTCCTGCACCGGGAAGAAGCCCTTCGGGATGAAGGCGTACAGCAGCGCCGTGAGCGCGAGCGTGCCGAGCGCAACCCACAGCGTGGCGCGCTGGCGCGCCAGCACCCAGTCGAGCATCAGCGCGTAGCCGCCGATCACGCGCTCGAGGAACGCGCCGCTCGCGCGGTAGAAGCGCCCCTGCTCGGCCTCGGGCCGGTGGCGCAGGATGCGCGCGCACATGGTCGGCGTCAGGGTCAGCGACACGACCGCCGAAATCAGGATCGCGACCGCGAGCGTGATCGCGAACTCGCGGAACAGGCGCCCCACGACCTCGCCCATGAACAGCAGCGGGATCAGGACCGCGATCAGCGAGAACGTGAGCGAGATGATGGTGAAGCCGATCTGCTCGGAGCCCTTGAGGGCGGCTTGCAGCGGCGGGAGGCCTTCCTCGAGGTAGCGCGCGATGTTCTCGATCACCACGATCGCGTCGTCGACGACGAATCCCGTCGCGATGGTGAGCGCCATCAGCGTCAGGTTGTTGATCGAGAAGCCGGCGAGGTACATGACGCCGAAGGTGCCGACCAGCGACAGCGGCACCGCGACGCTCGGGATCGAGGTCGCCGCGGGATTCCGCAGGAACAGGAAGATCACCAGCACCACCAGCGCGATGGCGAACGCGAGCTCGATCTTGACGTCGCGCACCGAGGCGCGGATGCCGGTGGTGCGGTCGGAGAGCAGCTTGACCTCGACCGCGCCCGGCAGCGTGGCCCGCAGCTGCGGCAGCAGCTGCTTCACGCGGTCCGACACCTCGATCACGTTCGAGCCCGGCTGGCGCTGGATGTTGACCAGCACCGCGGCGGCGTCGTCGGCCCAGGCCGCGAGGCGCTCGTTCTCGGCGCCGTCGACCGCCTGCGCGACGTCGGAGAGCCGGATCGGGCTGCCGCCCTTCCAGGCCACGATCAGGTTCAGGTATTCCGCGGCCGAGCGCAGCTGGTCGTTGGCGTCGATCGTGGAGGCGCGCGACGGCCCGTCGAAGCTGCCCTTGGCCTGGTTGACGTTGGCGGTGCCGACCGCCAGGCGCAGGTCCTCGAGCGACAGTCCGTAGGCGGCGAGCGCCTTCGGGTTGGCCTGGATCCGCACCGCGGGACGCTGCCCCCCGGCGATCGTCACCAGCCCGACGCCCGGCAGCTGCGAGATCTTCTGCGCCACGCGCGTGTCGACCAGGTTCTGCAGCTGCGGCAGCGGCAGCGTGCCCGAGGTCACCGCGAGCGTGAGGATCGGCGCGTCGGCGGGGTTCACCTTGCTGTAGATCGGCGGCACCGGCAGGTCGCTCGGCAGGAACGAGCCCGAGGCGTTGATCGCCGCCTGCACCTCCTGCTCGGCGACGTCGAGCGGCAGCTCGAGCGAGAACTGCAGCGTGATCACGGACGCGCCGCCGGAGCTGCTCGAGGACATCTGGTTCAGCCCCGGCATCTGGCCGAAGGTGCGCTCGAGCGGCGCGGTGATCGAGGAGGTCATCACGTCCGGGCTCGCGCCGGGGTAGAGCGTCGTGACCTCGATCGTCGGGTAGTCGACCTCAGGCAGCGCCGACACCGGGATGAACCGGTAGGCGAGCGCGCCCGCCAGCAGGATCGCCAGCATGGCGAGCGAGGTCGCCACCGGCCTGAGGATGAACGGGCGGGAGGGGTTCACCGGGGCGTCGCGCGCGCTCGGACGGCGTCGGCGGCTACTGCGACTGCCGCCGCTGGCGGAAGAGCTCGCGCATGCGCTGCTTGCGCTCCTCCTCGGGAAGCCGCTTCATTTCCTCGCCGAACTCGCCCTTGTCGATGCGCTCGTCGAGCGCCTTCCAGCGCTTCAGCCGCTCCTCGGGCGAGAGCCCCTCGACGCCCGGCTGGCGCGCCGGCGGCTTGGGCGGCCCGGCGTCGCGCTTGACCGGCTCGACCACGGCGCCCTCGCGCAGCTTGTCGGCGCCGTCGATGACCACCCACGTCCCGGGGGTCACGCCCTGCTCGATCGCGACCTTGTCGTCCTGCGCCGGCCCGAGCCGGACCTTGCGCACGCTGACGATCTTGGTCTGCGGGTCGACGGCGTAGACGAAGGTCCCCGGCGTGCCGCGCTGCACCGCGGCGCCCGGCACCACGGTGGCGTCCTTTCTCACGTCCACCCGCAGCTTGACGTTGACGAACTGGTTGGGAAACAGCGCGAGGTCGCCGTTGGCGAACTCGGCCTTCAGCTTCACCGTGCCGGTCGCCACGTCGACCTGGTTGTCCGCGGTGAGCAGCGTCCCGGTCGCGAGCCGCGTCTTGCCGGAGCGGTCGAACACGGTCACCGGGAGCGCGTCGCCCGCGTGCAGCTTGCGCATCACCTGCGGCACGTTGTCCTCCGGGATCGCGAACACTACCGAGATCGGCTGCAGCTGCGTGATCACGACCAGGCCGCTCGCGTCGCTCGCGTGCACGATGTTGCCGACGTCGACCTGGCGCAGGCCGAGGCGGCCCCCGACCGGTGCGGTGATGCGGCTGTAGCCGAGCTGCAGGCGCGCGTTGGCGACGGCGGCCTCGTCGACCCGGACCGTCGCCTCGGTCTGGCTGACCAGCGCCTCCTGGCTGGCGACCTGCTGCTCGGCGATCGAGTCCTGCTTTTGCAGCAGGCGGTAGCGGTCGAGATCGACGCGCGCGTTGGCGAGCACCGCGCGGTCGCGCGCGAGCGTCGCCTCGGCCTGGGCGAGGGCGACCGTGTAGGGGCGCGGGTCGATCTGCGCGAGCAGCTGGCCGGCGCGCACCATCTGGCCTTCCTTGAAGTCGACCTTCACCAGCTCGCCGTCGACCCGGCTGCGCACCGTGACCGTCGCCAGGGGGGTCACGGTGCCGAGCGCGTCGAGCTGCACGTCGACGTCCGCGCGCACCGCCGTCGCGGTCGCCACCGGGATCGCGCGCGCGCCCGCGGCGGGAAGCGCCCGGCCGGCCGCCGGGGAGGGCGTCGCGACGGCGCCGTGGGGCGCGAGGAAGCGGTAGGCCACGGCCGCCAGCGCCACCCCAACGGCGATGACCGCGGCGATCCGGAGTCGGGACGCGCTCAGCATGCCGCGCCGCGTGACCTGCGGCAGCGCACATCGGGGCAACTCGGCACGCACGAATGATAGCGCCAGGCTGCGATATTCATGGGCAAGGCCTCCAGCGAAGGACTCGAACGGGCCGCGGCGCGGGGCCGGGCCGGAGCGCAGGGTACCCGCAGCCGGGCGTTCCGGCTGTAACCGCTTGTAAGCGGATATTGGCGGAAACCGGCCGCCGGCCCATCGCGCGGAGGGGCTTGCGGGAAATGTTCCTAGAATAGCGGCCATGGCTCGATTGATCCTTCTCGCCGCGGCGATCTGGGTGCTCGTGTGGCTCCTGCGCCGCGGGCTCGGCGCCTCCGCGGCCGACGCCCCGCCCCGCTCGGCGGCGCCCGCCGACCTGGTCGCCTGCGCCCACTGCGGCGTCCTGCTGCCGCGCAGCGAGGCGCGCGACGCCGCCGGCGCGCTCTACTGCAGCGAGGCGCACGCGCGGCTCGGTCCGCGCCGGCCCTGATGGCCGCGCTCGCCTACTCGCCGCTGTTCGCGCGGGAGGACCGGCCGCCCGAGTCGTTCTGGATCTCGCTGCAGTACTTCAACCTGTACCGCATCGTGGTCGCGCTGCTGTTCCTCGGCGCGACCTACGTCGCCTACGAGCCGATCAACTTCGGCGCGCACGACATGGCGCTGTTTCGCGCGGTCAGCCTCGCGTACCTCGTGCTCGCCATCGGCCTGCAGGTGGTGGTGCGCGCCGTGCACGAGCGCTTCAACCTGCAGCTCTCGGTCCATGCGCTGGTGGACGTCGTCACCATCCCGCTGCTGATGTACGCGAGCGGCGGCATGCGCAGCGGCCTGGGCGTGATGCTGCTGATCTCGCTCACCGGCGCGGGGCTGGTCGCGCCGCTGCGGCTCAACTTCCTGTACGCCGCGCTGGCGGCGATCGCGGTGCTGCTCGAGGAAAGCTACTGGGTGCTCGCGCTCGACCTGCCGTCGGCGAGCGTCGTGCCGGCGGGCCTGCTGTCGATGGGCTATTTCGCGACGGCCGGCGCGACGGGCTGGCTGGCGCAGCGCCTCGCGGCCAACGAGCGCCTCGCGCGCGAGCGCGGCCGGGCGCTCGCCAACCAGACGCGCGTCAACCAGCTCGTGATCGCCGACATGCACGACGGCGTGCTCATGCTCGATCGCCAGGGCCGCGTGCTCGAGCACAACCCGCAGGCGCTGCGGCTGCTCGGGCGCGACGCGCTGCGCGGCGCGCCGCTCGGGGACGTGCTGCCCGGCCTCGAGACGTCGTGGCGCGAGTGGCGCGCGGCGGGCGGACGGCCGCCGGTGTCGATCGACCTCGAGGCGCGCGGCAAGGAAGTCCGCGCGCGGCTGCTCGACACGGGGACCGAGGACCAGTTCACCGTCGTGTTCGTCGAGGACATGACGCGCTCGCGCGAGCAGGCGCAGCAGCTCAAGCTCGCCGCGCTCGGGCGGCTGACGGCCAACATCGCGCACGAGATCCGCAACCCGCTGTCGGCCATCAGCCACGCCGCCGAGCTGCTGGCCGAGGAGCGCCGTGGCGACGACCGCCAGCGCCTGACGCGAATCATCAACGACAACACGCGCCGCCTGGAGCGGCTGGTCGCCGACGTGCTGCAGCTCAACCGGCGCGACCGCGTGGCCGCCGAGCGCATCGCGCTCGCGTCCTGGCTGCCGGTCTTCCTCGAGGAATTCTGCGCGAACGACGCCGTGCCGCCGGGCCGGGTCGTGCTCGAGCCGGGGCGCGACGCCTGGGTCGAGTTCGACCGCGAGCACCTGCGGCAGGTGCTGTGGAACCTGCTGCGCAACGCGGCGCGCCATGCGCGCCCCGAGCCGGGCGGCGTGCGCATCGCGGCGCGCGCGTTCGGCGACAAAGTAGAATTGAGCGTCATCGACAACGGACCCGGCGTCGCGCCCGCCATGCAAGGGCAGCTGTTCGAGCCGTTCTTCACCACCGACAGCAAGGGGACGGGCCTCGGGCTGTACCTCGCGCGCGAGCTTTGCGCGGCCAACCATGCGCAGCTGGAGTACGTGAACGAACCGCAGGGGGCGCACTTCCGCCTCGTGTGCCCGGGCGGCACGCCATGAGGCGCGCCGAGCGTCGGCCCCCGCACGTCGAGCGCCAGGTGCTGGTGGTGGACGACGAGCCCGACATCCGCGAGCTGCTCGAGCTGACGCTGTCGAAGATGGGGCTCGGCGTGGTCGCCGTGGGCAGCCTCGCCGAGGCCCGCGACCGCCTCGGCAGCGCGCGCTTCGACCTGTGCCTGACCGACATGCGGCTGCCCGACGGGGAGGGGCTCGAGCTCGTGCGCGACATCAGCGCGCTGGACGTCGACCTGCCGGTCGCGGTGATCACCGCCCACGGCAGCGCCGAGAATGCGGTCGCCGCGCTGAAGGCGGGCGCCTTCGACTACGTGTCCAAGCCCGTGGGGCTGGAGCAGCTGCGGGCGCTCGTCAAGTCGGCCCTGTCGCTGCCGGCCGGCGCCGAAGCCCCGGCGCGCGACGCGGCGCTGCTCGGCGAGAGCGCGCCGCTCGCCCAGGCCCGAGACCTGATCGGCAAGCTCGCGCGCACCCAGGCCCCGGTGCACATCTCCGGCGAGTCGGGCTCGGGCAAGGAGCTCGCCGCGCGTCTGATCCACGGCCAGGGTGCGCGCCGGGAGCGCCCGTTCGTGCCGGTCAACTGCGGCGCGATCCCCGAGGCGCTGATGGAGAGCGAGTTCTTCGGCTACAAGAAGGGCGCCTTCACGGGCGCCGACCAGGACCGCGACGGCTTCTTCCAGGCGGCCAACGGCGGGACGCTCTTCCTCGACGAGGTGGCGGACCTGCCGCTCGCCATGCAGGTGAAGCTGCTGCGGGCGATCCAGGAGAAGCGCGTGCGCAAGGTCGGCTCGACCCAGGAGGAGCCCGTCGACGTGCGCATCATCAGCGCCACGCACCAGGACCTCGCCCGGCTGGTGGAGGGAGGACGCTTCCGGCAGGACCTGTACTACCGGCTCAACGTGATCGAGCTGAAGATGCCGCCGCTGCGCGACTGCCGCGACGACATCCCGCGCATCGCCGCCGCCATACTCGCGCGGATCGCGCGCGGCGGCGGCGCGCAGGGCGCGACGCTCGCGCCGGCGGCGGTGGACGAGCTGATGCGCTACGACTTCCCGGGCAACATCCGCGAGCTGGAGAACGTCCTCGAGCGCGCCACCGCGCTCTCGGCCGGCGGGCGCATCGAGGCCGACGACCTGATGCTGAGGCCGGCGGTGGCCGAGGAGCGCGGCGCCCGCGCCTCGGAGGGCGCGCTCGATGCGCCGCTGCCCGAGTACCTCGACCGCGTCGAGCGCGAGGCGATCCTCGAGGCGCTGGCGCGGACCCACTTCAACCGCACGGCCGCGGCGAAGCTGCTCGGCGTAACCTTCCGCGCGCTGCGCTACCGGATGCAGCGGCTCGGCATCAAGGATGAGCATCGGCCCTGACGGGCGGCTGCGAGGGGCGCGCTACACCGCCTCGCCCAACTGCGACGCGCGGCCGCGCGGCGCGGAGGTGTCGCTGCTGGTCGTGCACGCGATCAGCCTGCCGCCCGGCGTGTTCCGGGGCGATGCCGTCGAGCGGCTCTTCACCAATCGGCTGGACCCCGGCGCGCACCCGTATTTCCGTGAAATAGCGCACATGCGCGTATCGGCCCATTTCTTCGTGCGCCGCGACGGTGCACTGCAGCAGTTCGTGCCGGTGCATCGGCGCGCGTGGCACGCGGGCGCGTCGCGCTGGCGCGGCCGCGAGCGCTGCAACGACTTCTCGGTCGGCGTGGAGCTCGAGGGCGCCGAGAGCGGCGGCTTCAGCGTCGCGCAGTACCGCCGGCTGGCCGGGCTGGCGCGCGCGCTCGCCGCGGCGCTGCCGCTGCGCGCCTGCGCGGCGCACAGCGACGTGGCGCCGGGCCGCAAGCGCGATCCCGGCGCGCACTTTCATTGGGCGCGCCTGCTCGAGGCGCTCGCGCACCACTAGATATTGCGCTGGCGTATCGCCGGCGCGCTACCCTTTGGGGCATCGCTGCACCGCGCAAACCGGCGCGCGCGCCGGCGCGTCGCGCGCGGTGCTTGCAAAATAAAATTCGCGTGGTACATTGCGGACACCAGAAATAGTTAGCAATCAGAGGTTCAGCACTACATATTGTGGTTTTAGTGCAGGTCGTCACAGAACCGCAATCCAGCGGCGGGACGGCCGGGCGAAGACCGGGAGCCGGGCGAGCGCGCCGCGGCAGGCAGCAACGAACGGGAGACCGCACCATGCAGATCGCGCAGGAGAGCCCCGCCCTCGGCCCGTCGGCCGCCGCCGTCGCGGTGGACGCGAGCGGCGCGATCCGCCCGGCCTACGGCGACTACAAGATCATCCGGCGCAACGGCGCCGTCGTCGGCTTCGAGCCGGCGAAGATCTCGGTGGCGATGACCAAGGCGTTCCTCGCCGTGAACGGCAGCCAGGGCGCGGCCTCGGCGCGCATCCGCGAGCTGGTGTCGCGGCTGACGGAGCTGGTCGTGGGCGCGCTGCAGCGCCGCCAGCCGCAGGGCGGCACGTTCCACATCGAGGACATCCAGGACCAGGTCGAGCTCGCGCTGATGCGCTCGGGCGAGCACGACGTCGCGCGCGCTTACGTGCTGTATCGCGAAGAGCGCGCGCGCGCCCGCGCCGCGGAGAAGGCGGCGCGCGACCAGCAGGGGGGCGATGCGGTCCTGCACGTGGTGGAGCACGGGGCCCGCCGGCCCCTCGACCTCGAGGGGCTGAAGCGGCTGCTCGAGTCGGCCTGCGTCGGGCTCGAGAGCGCGGCCTCGCCGGCGCCGATCCTGGAATCGACGCTGCGCGACCTCTACGACGGCGTGCCGATGGACGAGGTGCGCAAGTCGGCGATCCTCGCGGCGCGCGCGCTGATCGAGAAGGACCCGGCGTACGGCTACGTCACCGCGCGCCTGCTGCTCAACACGATCCGCCTCGAGGTGCTGGGCGAGGAGGTCAGCCAGGCGGACATGGGCGAGCGCTACGCGCGCTATTTCCCGGAGTTCGTGCGCCGGGGCGTCGAGGCCGAGCTGCTCGACCCGCGGCTCGCGAGCTACGACCTCGCGCGCATCGGGCGGGCGCTGAAGGCCGAGCGCGACCTCAAGTTCGGCTACCTCGGCCTGCAGACGCTGTACGACCGCTACTTCCTGCACGTGCGCGGTCGGCGCATCGAGCTGCCGCAGGCGTTCTTCATGCGCGTCGCGATGGGCCTCGCGCTGAACGAGAAGGACCGCGAGGCGCGCGCCATCGAGTTCTATGGCGTGCTGTCCAGCTTCGACTTCATGAGCTCGACGCCGACGCTGTTCAACTCGGGCACGCAGCGCTCGCAGCTGTCGTCGTGCTACCTGACCACGGTGGCCGACGACCTGACGGGCATCTACGACGCGATCAAGGAGAACGCGCTGCTCGCCAAGTACGCCGGGGGGCTGGGCAACGACTGGACGCCGGTGCGCGCGCTGGGCTCGCACATCAAGGGCACCAACGGCAAGTCGCAGGGCGTGGTGCCGTTCCTGAAGGTGGTCAACGACACCGCGGTCGCCGTCAACCAGGGCGGCAAGCGCAAGGGCGCGGTGTGCTCGTACCTGGAGACCTGGCACCTCGACATCGAGGAGTTCCTCGAGCTGCGCAAGAACACCGGCGACGACCGCCGCCGCACGCACGACATGAACACGGCGAACTGGATTCCGGACCTGTTCATGAAGCGCGTGATGGAGAACGCCGACTGGACCCTGTTCAGCCCCTCGGACGTGCCCGAGCTGCACGACAAGGTAGGCAAGTCGTTCGAGGAGGCGTACCTGCGCTACGAGGACAGGGTCGCGCGCGGCGAGCTGAAGCTGCACAAGCGCCTGCCCGCGGTCCAGCTCTGGCGCAAGATGCTGTCGATGCTGTTCGAGACCGGGCATCCCTGGATCACGTTCAAGGATCCCTGCAACCTGAGGAGCCCCCAGCAGCACGTCGGCGTCGTGCACAGCTCGAACCTGTGCACCGAGATCACGCTGAACACCTCGGCGGACGAGATCGCGGTCTGCAACCTGGGGTCGGTGAACCTGGTGGCGCACATGACGCCCGAGGGCCTGGACTTCGCCAAGCTCCAGCGCACGATCCGCACGGCAATGCGGATGCTCGACAACGTGGTCGACATCAACTACTACGCGGTCGACAAGGCGAAGAACTCCAACCTGCGCCATCGGCCGGTCGGCCTGGGCATCATGGGATTCCAGGACTGCCTGCACCTGCTGCGGCTCCCCTACGCCTCGGACGCGGCGATGGAGTTCGCCGATCGCTCGATGGAAATGGTCGGCTACTGCGCTTACTGGGCCTCGACCGAGCTCGCCGAGGAGCGCGGCCGCTACTCCTCGTTCGCCGGGTCGCTGTGGGACCGCGGCGTGCTGCCGCAGGACACGCTCGACCTGCTGGCCGCGGAGCGCGGCGGCTACGTCGAGCTCGACCGCGGCAGCGCGCTCGACTGGGAGCCGCTGCGCGAGCGCATCCGCAAGCACGGCATGCGCAATTCCAACTGCATCGCGATCGCGCCGACGGCGACCATCGCCAACATCATCGGGGTCTCGGCCTCGATCGAGCCCACGTACCAGAACCTCTACGTGAAGTCGAACCTTTCGGGCGAGTTCACGGTGGTCAACGAGTACCTGGTCGAGGACCTGAAGCGCGCGGGCCTGTGGGACGAGGTCATGATCGCGGACCTGAAGTACTTCGACGGCAACCTCGCGCGGCTGGACCGCGTGCCGGCGGAGCTGCGGCGCCTGTACGCCACCGCGTTCGAGGTCGAGCCGCGCTGGCTGGTCGAGGCGGGCGCGCGGCGGCAGAAGTGGATCGACCAGTCGCAGTCGCTCAACATCTACATGGCCGGCGCCTCGGGCAAGCGGCTCGACGAGACCTACAAGCTGGCGTGGATCCGCGGGCTGAAGACCACCTACTACCTGCGCTCGATGGGCGCCACCCACGCGGAGAAGTCCACGGTCAAGGCGGGGCAGCTGAACGCGGTGCCCGCCGACGGCGGCCTGCCGGACGCCGCCGCGGAGGAGCCGAAGTTCTGCGCGATCGACAACCCCGAATGCGAGGCGTGCCAGTAATGCTGCTGCAACCCAAAGCCGCGTTCGTCCCGACCGAGGGCGCCGCGACGGAGCGATTCGCCGCCGGCAATGCGTTCCGCCGCATCACCGTCGACGACAAGCGCATCATCAATTCCAAGGCCGACGTCAACCAGCTGGTGCCGTTCAAGTACAAGTGGGCCTGGGAGAAGTACCTGGCGGCCTGCGCCAACCACTGGATGCCGCAGGAAATCAACATGAGCCGCGACATCGCGCTGTGGAAGGACCCGAACGGGCTCACGGCCGACGAGCGGCGCATCATCACCCGCAACCTCGGGTTCTTCGTGACGGCGGACTCGCTGGCCGCGAACAACATCGTGCTGGGCACCTATCGCCACATTACGGCCCCGGAGTGCCGCCAGTACCTGCTGCGACAGGCGTTCGAGGAGGCGATCCACACGCACGCCTACCAGTACATCGTCGAGAGCCTCGACCTGGACGAGGGCGAGGTGTTCAACGCCTACAACGAGATCGGCTCGATCCGCGACAAGGACGAATTCCTGGTCCCCTTCATCGATACGCTGACCGACCCGGCGTTCCGCACCGGCTCGCCGCAGGCCGACCAGGCGCTGCTCAAGAGCCTGATCGTGTTCTCGTGCCTGATGGAGGGGCTGTTCTTCTACGTCGGGTTCACGCAGATCCTCGCGCTCGGCCGCCAGAACAAGATGACCGGCGCCGCGGAGCAGTACATGTACATCCTGCGCGACGAGTCGATGCACTGCAATTTCGGCATCGACCTCGTCAACCAGATCAAGCTCGAGAACCCGCACCTTTGGACCGCGGAGTTCAGGGAGGCGCTGCAGGGGCTGTTCCGCAGGGCCGTCGAGCTCGAGTA
>Ga0335085_10015391_pt1 | contig 11102 bp, 11 predicted proteins | sample Lox_Sample_45_FD_206712 | JGI IMG/M metagenome (GOLD analysis project Ga0335085, IMG submission 206712) | Soil microbial communities from Loxahatchee National Wildlife Refuge, Florida, United States - Lox_Sample_4.5 | ecosystem: Environmental > Terrestrial > Soil > Wetlands | place: USA... | reverse complement strand
CACGGCGGACGCACCCCCCGGTACGCCCACTTGCAGCATGGCCGAGACGCTTGCGTTGATGCCGTTAACTCCCTGCATCAGACTCAGGACCTTAGCCGTTGCCCCACTCGCGATATTCGCCGCCATTCCTACCCTCGCGACATCCGTCGTGCCACACGATGCAATAGATTCGGCACTTGTCCCGGCCCTGGCCGCTTTCCTTCGGTTACCAAGGGTGCCGGCTGCACCCAAGTCGCACCCAGCGGATTCGGAACCGTGTTCTGCCGGATCGCCCGCTCCGGATCCGTGCCCGCGTATACGTTCCAACCCACCGCCACTTTCGGCGCGTGCCGCGGACGCACCACAAACGTGCTGCCCGATGTCGTGACATTGACCGGGTCCGCGCAAACGCCCTCCTCGCTCGCCGCGTTTACCCACGAGACCGTGACGTAGTAAGTGCCGTTCGCCAGATCTCCCGCTGTCGGCCGCACCTCGGGCTCCACCGCCTTGGCCACTGGATGCTCCGTCAGTCCGATTCCCAACCGGATCAAGCGGTCCATCGCCCACCGCGCCAGGCCGTGAAACTCGTCGCGCTTGTTCGCGTACCGGTCGTTGAGCTGGTTATTGTATGCGTCCTGGTAAACCATCTCGAGCGACCGGTAAGCGTGCCATAGACGTAGCGCCGGTGTCACTACGACTTTCTCCAGAAGCCCGGTGTCCAGCAGCGTCTCCAACTCGATTTGCACTTCCTCCTGCGCCAGTTCCAGCTTGGCCGTGACGTCGATCCCCTCTACCGTCGCGACACTCAGCAGTTGGGAATCGTGTCCCGCCAGGTCTTCCACCGTGGACACCCGACCATCCTTGAACAGGGCCATAAGTCCGCCTAACCCTTTCGGGTATACTCCGGATCGATCTTGGCCAACTTCGCGGTGCCGTCCACCACCATCTTCGCTGCGATCCGCCGTGGCACCTCAGTAACCATGCCGCCCTTCCCTCCATCCGGAGTCGCCAGGCTCACTACTTCCACATATGCTCCCGGAATCTTGGCTTCGACGTCGCGTATTTTCTGGTAGTAAAGTTTCAAGTCCATCTAGCTCTCCTTCTTACTGGACGGCTCTGGGCGTCCGCTTGGTGGTCCGACCTGCGGAAGCCCATTCCGTTTTTCGTTTGACTTTGGGTCTACGTGTTGACCTGCACGCCGGCCGCATTGCGCAGAATGCCGCAGCCGTACAGAACGTCCACGGTGAACTGCTGAGCCAGCGTGTTCGGCTGATAGCTCATCACCACGCGCATGCCGAAGTTGCCCAGTTCCGCGTACTCCGCAATCGCGCCCGTTCCCGGCAGCGGTTGCGGCAGCCGGCGCATTACCAGTCCGATCGCGCTCTTTGTGAACGCCAGGTTGTGCGTCGTCACCGGCGTGCCGGTCTGTGGAACGTACTGCGAGCGGAACACGTAAAAATCCTTGTACTTGCCGATCGTGCCTTCGATCAGCGTGCGCAGTCCCGCGGCGCCCGCCGTCTGGAACTCCTCAAATAACTGAATCTGCCGCCACGCCGAATAGGCCGCTGCGCTCACCACAAAAAACCGCTGCTCCGTCGGCGGAATCTTCGCCTGGAACAGCGCCGTCTCTGCCGCATCGATCGTGGCTTCCGTTAGCGCCGTGCCGGATGTGCCCACCGGCGCGTTGGCCGTGAATCCCGCGTACAGATTCAACAGGTCGCTCTCGATTCTCTCCGCAATCGCTGCCACCGAGGGCTGCAGATAAACCTTCAACAGGTCCGGCACCGCCAGCACTTTGGTCACATCCGGAATCTGAAAAGTCGCCTCCACGTGGCTGTTCAGCACGATCGCTGCGTTTCCAATGCTCGGATTCTGCGGTTGTACCCCGCTGCCTTCCAGAATGTTGTTGGCCACCATCGTCGGCGGAATCGGCACGTTGATGGTGTCGCCCGCATTGGCCAGGGATGGTTCATAATCCCGATTCACCAGGTTCCCCATCACCAGGTTCCCCGTCAGTACCGGCAAAGCGTCCGCCGCTACCAGTTTTACAATCGCATTCGCGACGTTCGTTGAAGTAATGATCCCCATTTCTCCTCCTCGTTAAGCTCCCCGCAGGCTCTGCGATGCTACTCGCACGATTTCCTCGCGTACCCGCTGCATTTCCTCCGCGCTCATGCCCGGACGAATCCGCTCCAGGTCCACCGGCTCCCGTCCTGCTGCCGGCGCCCGCATTCCCGTCATTCCGGTTCCTCCGGCGATGCGCGCCGGGAGAAACTCGGGATTCTCCTTCACAAAGGAGGCCAGATAGTCCGCCACTGGAACCTCACTGCCTCCCTCCTGCCGCGCCACAATGCGTCCGTCTTCAGTCCGTACAATCCCGTCCCGCACCGCCTTATAGGCAAGATCCACCTTGGCCACGCCCAGCTTGTGCAGCTCCGACTTAATCGCCGAATTCCGCTCCGCCTCTTCTGCGATCTGCTTGCTCTTGCTGTTCTCCGCAATCAGCTCGTTCAGCCGCCGTTCGAGCTGCTCGCGCCGCTTCTTCTCCTCGAGTAGCTCAGCCTTGTAAGCCGGCTCTCTCTTGTCCTCTACCCGGCTCAAGTACTCCTGAATCGCCTGTTGCACGATCCCCTGAACATCGACTCCTTCCATACACCTCCTAACTGTGAGTTGCTTGCCTTTCCCTAATTCCGGTCAATCTCCTCCGCCACCCGGTTTTTGATCTCCTGCCGCGAGTCGCTCAAATATTTCGCCGCCAGCTTCTTGAAAATCTGCTTTTTCAAAGTCTCCGAGTGAATGCCAAGCTCCAGCAGCTTTTTGGCGTCATCCAATTCGCCGCTGAAGTCCTCGATGTCGAACTCGTCCAGGCCTGAGATATCGATCTGTAAGTCGTCCTGACGAGCCGCGGCGATCGCCCGCAGTACCTGCTTCACCGATTCCTTGACCATATCGCCGTAGGCCCGTAGCACCTCCTGGGTGGTCTCGAAGTCCATCTGCTTGCTCAGTCCGGACCTTTGATCCGACCCACTGGCGTCCCCAGCCTGGCTCAAGAGGTAACAGACCCGGTAAATCTCATCCTTCAGCCGGTCTAGGTTATCCGCCGCGATCTGATACACCTTCCCGTCCGGCTCCGTCCACCCGAAGCGGTCCTGCGGTCCTAACTGGATGTAATAGGACTCACCGACAATCTGGTTCCACTCGCGGTCCGAATAAACCACCGGCATCGCAAACAGCCCCATCGTCAGCGCCCAAGCCAGCGCATTCGACTTATTGAAGTGCTCCAGTTGCAGCAGGCTCGCCTTGTTCATCAGCCAAAGCCCCGGCGAAACCCTCATCTGAAACAGCGGCACTTTCTTGAGCGCCGCCAGTCCGTGACGGCCATGATCCACAGTCTCGATGGCCTGACCTTCGCCGCTCTTACGGAATACCTGATAGTTCTCGCGGTCGTAATAGATCCACCGCGTTTCCTTCTCCCAGCGAGTATCCGTCACCTTGCTTTGCTGGAGGCACGACGTGCGGATGACCACCCACTCCAGCCCCCCGCTCTCGTTTTGATTCCAGTTGATGATTTCCTGTGCCGAGTAATCTACCAGGTAAGCGCGCGATCTCCCGGAGGCGTCCTCCTCAGCGCGCGTCAATGCCGGGCCGCCCGTCCTCGGAAAGTCGACCACCGTGTAGCTTGTGCCGGCCACCAGTGCCTCTATCATGCGCTGCCGGAAGAACTCGCTTAGGCGGGTTCCCTTCAGGTCACAGTCCTCTGCGAAAGCGTTGTAGAACGACATGGCCGCCGCGTCTCCGCCTTCGAACATCAGGGCCGGATCGCGTCTCATCAGCGTGGCTGCATACCAGTCGATAATCGAACCGAGATAGTTTTCGTAAAACACCCGGCTCAGCCGTTCCTGGTAAACATCGCCCGGCTCCTTGTGCCGCCGCACTAAGTAATTCATTGCGCGGGATCGCAACTGTTCGCCGCCGGCATACAGGTCTGCATACTCGTCCCACATCGATTTCCGCGCGACATAATCCGGATGTTCCCGGTTGATCGTGTCCGTACCTAACAAAGAATCCTCCTGCGCTGCTCGCCGATCTTCTTAGTTGGCTTGAACTCCCGCCAAACCAGGTATCCCAGGGCATCCGACGTGTGAGTCCGCATTCGATCCTTTTCCTTGTCCGGTTTGTTATCTTCTGCCCGATAACAAACTTCTTCGAAGTCCTTGACGAGTTCCACGCACTTCGGGTCCACCAGTAAGCCGACCTTGCCGCGGGCCGAGAGCAGCTTGGCATTCATCAGATTCAGCCGGTGTGGAATCGGCGGGTTCTGCGCCAAAGTCCGATAATCGATCTTGTAACTGGAGTTCTCCGCGAAATACTCCTTGACCATTTCGTAGTCGGAGCACCCGGTGGTCTGCTGGTTGTGCCCGGACGAGTCGCCGTAGATCCGCAACCCGGCGGGATGCTCCGGATAACGCCGCAGGAACTCCTGGCAAGCCTCCGGCGTCGTCGCCCGCCTCAAGACGATCTCATCCAGGACTCGGATTTCCCCATCCATAATCTGCGCAATCACTGAGCTCATCGGGTCGACGTTGAAGTCCAATGCCCAAAGCAGTGGACTCGCCGGATCCACGGACACCTTCCGCAGATTGTCGGACCTGTTGAAGGTCGGATATACCAGGCGCCCATCCTGGGTCAGGTACTGTCCCAGAACTTCCTGCTGGAAGAACTTCGAATCGTAACTATCTTTCAATCGGTCGTAATAGTCGGGTGTCTTGCATAACAGGTACTGATTCTCGTACGCCGGTGCGCGCACTACTCCGTAACCTTCGATTTGGTTGGAGATGAACCGGTGATATACCCAGTCGTAACCCTTGGGCGTCCACACCGCAAAGCCGCATAGGTGATGGGCCTCCGGATCGCGCAACCGGCCTTCCAGCCGCAGCCACGATTCTTCTTGGGTATAAGTCAGTTCGTCCAGCCCGAACCACGCCAGGTTCGTTCCGCGCAGCCGTTCAAACTCATCCAGCGCCCGGAACAGGACTTTCGAGCCGGTATCCCTCATCACCAGCGAGTTCTCTGCCTTGTTGTGGTCATAAGGCAGGTCGTTTGCCTCCAGGATTGCGAATAGCGCGGTCTGTGTTGAGTCTCGTAACATCGGATAGGTGGGTGCACCGAGTAGCCCCAGCCGGCCCGGATTCAAATAAGTCAGCCGGATCGCCTCATGGCAGAGCGCCTGGCTCTTGCCGCTGCCGATCGGCCCCGAAAAACCTTTGAAGCGCGTCGGGAGATTGTGAAACTTCCGTTGCGACGGCAGCGGACTGTACTTTATTCCTCGCTGTCGGAATCCGTCGGATCTATCCATGTAACTTTGATCTCCTTGACAGCTCCCTCAGCGTCGTCAATCTCCTTCTCCATCTGAACTAATTTCACGTAATCCCCGAGTGTCGGCTTGAATCCTTCTTCCATCAGCGCCTTTTGCATTTTGTCGATCGCCGATTCCAGTAACTCCAGCAGCCTCACCCGTTCCTTGACTTCTCTCCAGTGAACACACGCCCGGCACGAGCCGGGTGCTCGACCCGTGGCCGGATTCCTTTTCGCCATAGTTTCCCCAAACAGACATAGTCAGCTGCACGAACAGGTGTGCTGCTGCGGCGGGTGCCGGCTTTCGCGGGACATAAAAAAGCGGCTCGCAGGACGCGAGCCGCTGATGGCCGCAGTCATGATGGAAGCGCGCGCCGGACCGCCAAACAGCTGCCAACCGCGGCGCCGGGCGCGGCGTCAGTCGCCTTCCTGATTCGAGACTAACAGCGCCGCCTTATTGACTCGTCGAGGAGCGCTTGTAACTAGGTGAAAATGAACTGACTATTGTTGAGCTAAGTTTGTGACCGACTTGCAAAACTCAGCCGGGAAACCCTTGTAGAGTTCTGAAACACGGTGTTTTGGCCAGCGATGGATCATAAGTGAGTGTTTCGGGTCTGAATAGGGCAAGAAGAGGCATTTTTGCCCTCAGAAAGGATGGCCGCCTCTGGAAGGCGTTAGCGGGCTGGAATCGCTGCCGAGTCCCGTGCAATATGCCCCACCAGACGTTCCCGCTGGGTGGTTTCGATGACGGCCCGGTGCAACTGTTGCGGCAACTGAGTCGCCGCGAACTCGGCAAACGCTCTGGAGAACTTCGATTCATGCGGTAGTTGCTTCGCTGACATCCACCCGCAGAGTTGCCGCAGCCCTTGATCTACTCTGAGACGGCTCATGAGATCGCGAGTATTCGTCAAATTCAGTCCGATCCTTGGGAGGTCGCCCCGTGCCGGAGCGCCTGGCCGCCAGCAGGTCCCACGGCAACAGGGCAACTACCGACGCCAGCAACAGCAACTGTGGAGTCAGGGGACCCACCGTCGTCTCCAGGCATGGAAACAGATCCTGCCGGGCCAAGTGGGCGAATTGCATTACGAACTGGCGGGCGTTAAGCTGCATATGGGGTCGGCTCGGTTGGTGATTGTCTGGCGACATTATCTTACCGTGGTCCGGCACCACTTTCAAACAAATTGCGCCAATCTTGTTTTACGCTGCGTCGGCTGTTGACGCCCGGATACCCCCCAGGGACCGCTCAACCCGAACCGAGTTTGCAAGAGCCTCCGTGGTTGTGACGACCTTCTGAGCTAGTAGCCGCCGATTAAGTGCAGCACCACGGTCCGCTGATGCGGCGATGCTCGATGCTCGAACACATATACGCCTTGCCAGGTCCCCAACGCCATCCGTCCTGCCAGGACCGGAATGGATAGCTGCGTCAGGGTGAGCGCGCTGCGGATATGCGCTGGCATGTCGTCCTCGCCCTCTACCGTGTGCCGGTACAGCCGGTTATCCTCCGGCACCAGCCTTTCGAAAAACCGATTGAGGTCGTAGACTACGTCCGGGTCGGCATTCTCCTGGATCGTCAACGATGCCGAGGTGTGCTGAATGAATACCGTGAGCAGGCCTTCCCGGACCTTCGTCCCCTGCAGCCACTGGTCGATCGGCCCGGTGATCTCGTACAGACCCTTTCCCCGCGTGGGCACGCGCAGTTGTTCGGTGCGCTGCCCCAAGCCGCTCCCGTTACTCAACAGTCACGCTCTTCGCCAGGTTTCTCGGCTGATCCACGTCGCATCCGCGCCGCACAGCGATGTGGTACGCCAGCAGTTGCAGCGGCACGATTTCCAAAATCGGCGCCAGCAACTCGGCCGTGGGCGGGATCTCGATCGTGTGGTCGGCCGATTTTCGCACCGCCTCGTCGCCCTGCGTGACCACCGCTACCACCACTCCGTCGCGCGCCTTGACCTCCTGGATGTTCGACAGCGTCTTCTCGTACAGCACCCGGCTCTCTTCGCTCGATGGATCGCGCGTCGCGAGCACTACCACCGGCAGATTCTCGTCGATCAGCGCATTCGGCCCGTGCTTCATCTCGCCTGCCGGATAGCCTTCCGCGTGGATGTAGGAGATCTCTTTCAGCTTCAGCGCCCCTTCCAGCGCGATCGGGAAATGCACGCCGCGGCCCAGGTAGAGCGCGTCCTTGCTGTGCGAAAGCAAACGCGCCAGCGCCTCGTATCCGGCATCGTTCGAAAGCACTGTCTCCAGTTTTCCCGGCAGGCGCACCAGTTCCTGCACCAGGCACCGGGACAATCCCTCTTCCAGAGTCTTGCGGATCTGCCCCAAATACATGGCTAGCAGGAACAGCGCCGTCAATTGACAGGTGAACGCCTTCGTCGAGGCCACCCCGATCTCCGGGCCCGCATGCGTATAGATCGCGCCCGCCGCCTCCCGCGTGATCATCGACCCCACTACATTGCAGATCGCCAGCGTTGTCGACCCGCGCTGTTTGGCCTCCCGCTGCGCCGCCAGCGTGTCCGCCGTCTCGCCCGATTGCGAAATCACCACCGTCAACGTATCCGGGCTGACGATCGGATCGCGGTACCGGAACTCGCTGCCATAATCCACTTCGACCGGTATACGCGCGAGCTTCTCGATCATGAACTTCCCGGCCAAGGCCGCGTGCCAACTCGTGCCGCACGCGATGATCCGCAACTGCCGGAACCTCGCGAACTCCGCCGGTGCAATCTCCACCTCATCCAGAAAAATGCGCCCGCTTTCCTGACCCACCCGGCCGAGCGTGGTGTCCCGTACGGCCCGCGGCTGTTCATAGATCTCCTTCTGCATGAAATGCTGATAGCCGCCCTTTTCCGCCTCGACCGGGTTCCACAGGATGTGCGACACCTGTCGCTTCACCGGCCGCCCCGAAAAATCGCTCAGCCTGACACCCTCCGGCGTCAGGATCGCCATGTCGCCGTCCGCCAGAAAAAACATATCTTGCGTGTGGGTGAGAATCGCCGGTACGTCCGACGCCACGAAGTATTGGTCGTCACCGATCCCGATCACGACCGGAGGCCCGGAACGCGCGGCCACGATTTTGTTCGGATCCGTCCGCGAGATGACCGCCAGCGCGAATACTCCTGCAAGTTCCGCCACCGCTGCCCGGACCGCTTCCTCCAGGTTGCCCTGAAAGTGCGCCTCTACCAGGTGCGCGATGATCTCCGTATCCGTCTCGGTCTTAAACTCGTGCCCTTCTTCCTGCAGCCGCTGCTTCAACGGCAGATAGTTCTCGACAATCCCGTTGTGCACCACCACGATATCGCCTTTGCAATCGCGGTGAGGGTGCGCATTCTCCTCGGTGGGCCGCCCATGCGTCGCCCAGCGCGTGTGGCCGATGCCGAAGGTGCCGTCCACGGGATTCATCCGGACCGCCTCTTCCAGGTTCCGCAGCTTTCCCTTAGCGCGCCGGACTTCCAGATCGCCCTCGCAGTAGACCGCCAGCCCCGCCGAGTCGTATCCCCGGTATTCCAACCGTTTCAGGCCTTCCAGAATGATCGGAACGGCCTTATGTTGGCCGATATAGCCCACTATTCCGCACATACGCTTATTATAGGTGCCTCCCTGTCACTTACCAGGCCTGTGTGAAAAATCGACCCGCTCGTCGCGCCGCTGCTGTGCAGGCAGGTACAATTGCAACAATGCCGAGATTGTTCTTGGTTGCATGTTTGGCCATGCTCACCGCTGGTTGCGGAAAGAGCCCGTCTGAACGCTTTGCGCAGCTTTCCAAGGAATATATCGATATTACCCTTTCCTTTTCGCCGTCCCTTGCCACTAGCGTGGGCCTGCACCAATATCAGAAGCAGGACCTCGACAGCATGCTGGACGACGTCGGCGCCCAAAGTTTCGATCGTCAAAAACACTTCTACGAAGATTTTTTAACCCGCCTGCAGACTCTGGATGTCAAAAAACTCACCACTCAAGATCGCGCCGACATGGCCATGCTGCAGGACCAATGCGCGCTCGCGCTCATGGACTTCAACGAGCTTCATCCCCAGCTCCACAACCCCACCTGGTATGTCGAAACTCTCGGTAACGCGCTTTTCAGCCCCTTCGTTCTAGAGTACGCGCCCAAGGCCGTCCGTTACCGGCGACTTTTTTCCCGCTTGGAAAAGGTGCCGTTGTTTCTCGATCAGGCCGCTCTGAACCTGACTTCCGCGCCCGGCATTTGGACGAAGGTCGCGATTCAGGAAAACCAGGGCAACATCGATCTGGTCAACCAGACCATCCGCGCCGCGATGCCTCCCGAGATGGCCGATGACTTCTCCCGCGCCGCCCGCCCCGCGCTGGCTGCCATGCATAAGTTCGACGACTATCTCCGCAACAGCCTCTCGAACCGCGACAACTACGACTGGCGCCTCGGCCAGGACCGCTACACGCGTCGCTTCCGATTAGTCCTCGAAACCGGCACCGAGGCCGACACCACGCTGGCCTCAGCGGAACGCGAGCTCGATCGCGTCCGCGCCCAGATGTTCGATCTCGCCACGCCCCTGCACCGCCAGATGTTCCCCGCCCACAAGGATCACACTAACTTGAGCGGCGACGCACTCAAGAACCAGGTCATCTCCGAGGTGCTCGATAAGATCGCCGAGCATCACAGCACGCCGGACAGCTATATGGCCGACGCGCGCGGCGATCTGGATGAAGCCCGCGCCTTCGTCCAGCAGAAACACCTGCTTACTCTGCCCGCCCGATCCAACTTACAAGTCATTCCCACGCCCGATTTCATGCGCGGAGTCTACTCCGTTGGCGGCTTCAACCCCGCGCCCGCGCTGGAACCGCAGCTCGGAGCGTTCTACTGGATAACGCCGATCCCCACCAACTGGCCGCAGGACCGCATCGATTCCAAACTGCGCGAGTACAATTTCTACGGCCTCAAACTGCTCACCATCCACGAAGCCATGCCCGGCCACTACGTCCAGATGGAAATCGCTAATAACGTGCAGCCGCCCACGCGCCGCGTGCTACGCAGTATTCTCGGCAACAACCCGTATATCGAAGGCTGGGCCGTCTATGCCACGCAGATGATGCTCGAGGAGGGTTACCTCGACCACTCGCCCGAGCTGGCCCTGACCTTCGCCAAGCACCAACTCCGCGTCATCGCCAACACTATTCTCGATGTCCGCCTCCAAATGCTCAACATGAGCGATCAGGAAGCCATGGACCTGATGCAGAACCAGACCTTCCAGGAGAAAGAAGAGGCCACCGAAAAGCTGCAACGCGCCAAGCTCACCAACTGCCAGTTGCCTGTCTACTTCGTGGGTTGGCAGGGTTGGCTGAAACTACGCGAGCACAGCCGCCAGGCGAAAGGGACCGGCTTCCGCCTCCCCGCCTTCCACGATGCCGCCCTGGCGGAAGGCGCCGTACCGCTGCCCTGGATGGAACGGTTAATCCAATGACAGTGCGGCAACCGTAGATCCGCCGGAAACGTCTATAATGACGTTAGCCGGATGCCTGAGAATCCTAACCCCGGCGTCGAGCCGGTTTCCGTTTCTGAGCCAGCCAATTCCCAGCCGCCTGCCCCGCGGGCGCGTTTCTGGAGTGCTGTTTCCTGGCTTCGTGACCTGGCCTTTTCCGTCCTCATCGCCGTCGTCCTGATCGTCTTCATTTACCAGCCGGTAAAGGTCGAGGGCACCAGCATGATGCCCACGCTCAGCGATCAGGAGCGCATTTTCATCAACAAGTTCACCTTCGAATTCGGCCTGGGCGCGATCCAACACGGCGACACGGTG
>Ga0335085_10015390_pt1 | contig 11103 bp, 8 predicted proteins | sample Lox_Sample_45_FD_206712 | JGI IMG/M metagenome (GOLD analysis project Ga0335085, IMG submission 206712) | Soil microbial communities from Loxahatchee National Wildlife Refuge, Florida, United States - Lox_Sample_4.5 | ecosystem: Environmental > Terrestrial > Soil > Wetlands | place: USA: Florida... | reverse complement strand
CGAGTTCGGCCGTGGTGAGGCCGGGCTCAACTGCTGCTGTCATCGCGTTAAGCGCTTTGCGGACGACCATCCCGACGATTCGCAGTTGACGAAGCTCTTCCTCGGTCTGGATCGACATGCTTACCCCCGCGAGGCGCCGACTGGTAGAGCATGGCACACGGGCGCGGACTTGACTAGGCCTCCGGGCAAGCGCGGCGTCGCTCGGTTGTGAGTCGATCCAGGCGCCGGCTCGCCATGGCGAGGGTCTCGTAACGGCGATCTTGCTCGCACGTCTCTAGACGTTGCTATCATGCAAGTGCACTCATGGCGGCCAAACGACGCAAACCCAAGCCCTTCAGAGCCGCCGCTGCGGTCAAGGCTGCGGCGCGCGCAAAGATCGGAGCGCCTCCTCCCACCCGGGCCGAACCCTCAACCCAGAAGGCCAGGGCGCGTAAGCCCAAACACAAGCCAACCCTGGGAACGCTGCTGTCAGAAGAGTGACGCCCTCGGTAGCCTCAGCCCGCCGCAAGCGGCCTCAGTTGCACGCCCGCATTTCTCAGGGCTTCATTCACAGCACGCGCGATTCTCACGCTACCGGGCGTATCGGAGTGGATGCAGATTGTTCCCGCGTCGACCTTCAATTCAGAACCATCAGTTGCTACCGCAAGATGCCGGATAACGATATCCTGTGCTTGCTGCGCGGCTTTGGCTGGGTCTTCTAGCAGTGCTCCCGGCAGTGTGCGCTTGCGCAGGATGCCGTCCGGCTCATACGCGCGATCGGCAAAGGCCTCCGCCGCACAGCTCAACCCCATCGATTTCCACAATGTCAGGGTCGACGAGCCGGCTTGGCCAACCATGATGAGCTGCTCATCGCTCTCCAGTACGGCGCGACCGATCGCGGACGCGACTTCGGCACTCTTGTTGGCAGCGTGATAAAGAGCGCCATGAGGCTTGCAGTGCACAAGCTGGACGCCAAGCGACGTCGCCACCTCAGCCAGCGCAGCAATCTGGCCGCGCACCGTGGCTTCGATCTCCGACGCAGCCATCGGCGACTCGATGCGCCCGAAGTTGGCGCGGTCGGGATAGCCGGGGTGCGCGCCGACAGCGACGTTGAGTTCCTTGGCGATGCGCACGGTCTCGCGCATGATGCGTTCATCCCCGGCATGACCGCCGCACGCGACGTTGGCTGACGTGATGTAGCGCATCAGTTCGTAGTCAGTTCCATTGGCGAGCGATTCTTCCGACTCGCCGAGGTCGGAGTTGATATCGATGATTACGTTGCGCACTGCAATGTCCTCAGTCCTGCCAAAGTTCCACTAGCCATCGTTCCTGCGCCTGCAGCGCGTCTGTCGCCTCCGGAATGGATATTTCCGCGAAGCGCACTTCGTCGCGCGGGCGCAACTGGCCGACGCGATGCATATCGGCGGCAACAACGTTTGCGATCTTAGGATAGCCACCCGTGGTCTGCTGATCGACAAACAAGATAATCGGCTGGCCGTCCTGCGGCACCTGGATCGCGCCCAGCGGGATGCCGTCGGTCAGCAACTGTTTACTTTCGCGCGTCTCAACAGCATCACCCTTGAGTCGAAGACCTGCACGATCCGACTGTTCGCTCACTACATATCCTGTGGCAAGGAACTTCGCGTAGGTGTCGCTGCTGAACCAGTCTCTTTGGGCGCCACTGGTCACGCGGATCGCGCCGGCGCCTCGTACTCCATCCCGCACGTCCACGCGCAGCCGGCGCTGTCGAGCACGCCCCGGCTGTCCGACGTGCAGCACGTCGCCCGCTTGTAGCCGACGGCCCTCATGGCCGCCGAATCGCCCTCGAAGGTCTGTAGAGCAGCTGCCCATCACGGCCGTAACGTCAACGCCGCCTTGGATTGCCAGGTAGCAACGCGCACCGTCTGTAGTGCTCCCACATTGTAAGACAGACCCGGTGGCCATCTCGACGGGCGCGTTTGCCGCGATGCGATTTGAGCCGGCTTTGCACTCGCAGCTCGCACCTGTGATGGCGACGATTGCCTTCTCTTCAAACTCAAGCGTCGCCCCTAGCAAGGTCATTTCCAGAGCCCCAGCGTACTCCTCATTACCCACCAGCAGGTTTGCGATGCGCAGCGACATGGCATCCGCGGCGCCGCATGGCGAGATACCCAGGTGAGCGTAACCATAGCGGCCGCGGTCCTGCACGGTTGTGAGCAAGCCCGGCTTGACGACGCGGATCGTCACGGTTGCTCCCGGTGGAGGCGCTCGAACTCAGTGTGATCGATTGGAACGAAACGGACGAGGTCGCCGGTTTGCACGCGCGTTGGCGGCTCCGATCGCGGGTCGAACATTCGAAGCGGCGTCCGCCCGATCAGTCTCCAGCCGCCGGGTGTTTCTGCCGGATAGATTCCCGTTTGTCCGCCCGCTATGCCCACGCTTCCTGCGGGTACGGCGCGACGCGGAGTACCCAGGCGCGGTGTGTGCAGGATTTCCGGCATGCCACCGAGGTAGGCGAAGCCTCCGGTGAAGCCCAGAAACGATACGCGATAGGAGGCGCTCGAATGTAAGCGAATGACCTCGTCCGTGCTCAGACCGGTATGAGCGGCAACGTCTGCAAGGTCGGGCCCCAATTCTGCGTCATAACACACCGGAATGGCGACTTCTGCCGGGCTGTCGGCGGACGCCGGGAGCTCGTTGCCGAGAAGCGATTCGACGAGCGCCGTGACCTCTTCGTGGGTTAGCGTAAGGGGATCGAAGTCAACTAGGAGCGAGACGTACGCCGGGTGAAGATTGCGAATCCGGGGGTCGGCCAACGCGCGCAATCCGTGGAACAGGCTCAAAACGCCGTTCTGGAATTCGGGCGCAATCTTGTCGCCGAACTCTACCAGGACGGAAGAATCGCTGGCGGGGACGATTTTCATGCGATTCCTGGGAAAGCAAGCAGAGTTTTCCGCATCTCACGATGAATAGAGCAGAGAAGCGCGGCTGTCAAACGCGTCCAGGGTCCTATTTGCCGGCAAATTCCTTTGTGCCGCGGCACGCCCTGTCCGGTATCATGCGGAATCGGCCATAACTCAATGTCGTCGACGAGTGTCACCCAAGCCCCAGTCCGCCCTTGGATCTTCGATCTTACGCGCGATGAGCGCTCCACACTGTTCGCCACGTTCGGTGGCTGGGCGCTCGACGGCATGGACGTGATGGTTTACAGCTTCGTGATTCCTACGCTGATGGCTGCTTGGCATATGAGCAAAGCACAAGCCGGAATGTTGGGCACCGTTGCGTTGCTGATTTCGGCGGTCGGAGGGTGGCTGGCTGGTCTGCTGGCTGATCGCTTCGGACGCACCCGTATTCTGCAACTCACGATCCTGTGGTTTGCGCTTTTCACCTTCCTCAGTGGCTTCACCAATTCGTTCTGGCAATTGCTGGTTGTGCGCGGCTTGCAGGGACTTGGTTTCGGCGGCGAATGGGCGGTGGGCTCGGTGCTGATGGGCGAGGCTATTCGCGCTCAATATCGCGGTAAGGCCGTAGGCACCGTGCAAGGTGGATGGGCGATCGGCTGGGGCGTTACCGCCATAAGTTACACCGTATTGTTTTCGCTCTTACCCGCTGCCACTGCCTGGCGCGCCATGTTCTGGATTGGCATCCTCCCGGCTCTGCTGGTCTTCTATATCCGCCGTTACGTGCCGGAGCCCGAGGTATTTCAGCGAACGCGAGCGCACGAAGCAAGCCGCGGCCAGAGCAGCAATTTCCTCGAGATCTTCAACCCGACGGTCCTGCGAACCACGCTGTTGACGGCGCTGCTCGCGGTCGGCGCCCAAGGAGGCTACTACGCCATCACGACCTGGCTGCCTACCTTCCTGAAGACCACCCGCGGCCTTTCGGTACTCAACACGGGGGCTTACCTGTTCGTGGTGATCGCAGGCTCGTTCATCGGATACATGGTGAGTGCCTGGCTCACCGATCGTATTGGACGTAAGCAGACGCTGGTGCTCTTTGCCATTTGTTCCTTTCTTGCGGTCGTGGCCTACACTTATCTGCCGATCAGTAACTCTGTGATGCTGGTGTTGGGATTTCCGCTGGGCTTTTTTGCGTCGGGAGTGTTCAGTCCCATCGGCGCATTTTTTACCGAGCTGTTCCCCAGCCGTGTGCGGGGATCCGGCCAGGGTTTCTCCTACAATGTGGGACGTGGCATTGGAGCATTATTTCCAACCCTGGTTGGCTATTTGAGCGCTCGCATGGGGTTGGGCCATGCTATCTCGACATTTGCCGTGGTTGCCTACCTCACCATGGTGATTGCGACCGTGTTGTTGCCGGAAACTCGCGGTCGCGACCTCCAGGCATTTTAGTAGTATCCCACAATGTGGGATACTTTGGACACGCCTGCAGGTGTTGTTCCTGCCGCGGCCTCGTCCGGCCGGTTCTCGGTCTCCGCGAAGCCGTCCACGGGCGGACTGATTCCCGAAAGTGGGCAATTCCCCTCCCGACCATTACAATGGGCGTAGGCGAATCTCCCCGGCCCCGCTCCTGTCAAACATATGGCGACCTCCGCAAAGTCAGCGCCCGGTAAATCGCGCAGACCTCCACGCCGCGCCACCTCATCGGCGCCGGCCGTAAAACGGCCCGCCCATCCGCTCGACAGTCCCAGCCTGTTTATCAACCGCGAGCTCAGCTTGTTGGATTTTCAGCGGCGCGTGCTGGAAGAAGCGCAGGACGTCACCAATCCCATACTTGATCGCGTCATGTTCCTGTCCTTTGTTGGATCGAACGTAGACGAATTCTTCATGGTGCGCGTGGCCGGCCTGAAACGCCAGATCGAGAAGGGCGTGATGGAGAGCGGGGCCGACGCCATGACGCCGGCTGAGCAACTACGCGCCATTCGCGCCTCCGTCATCCGCTTGAACCGCGCCGCTCATGACTGCTGGGCCAAAGAACTTGTGCCTTCGTTGCGCAAGGCGGGGCTGCGGATCGAGAATTTCTCCGGGCTGACCGACGACCAGCAGGCGAGCGCCAACGCTTATTTTCAGGACACGATCTTTCCTACTCTCACTCCGCTTGCCTTCGACCCGGGTCGACCCTTTCCTCATATTTCCAACCTCAGCTTGAACCTCGCTGTGGTTTTGCGCGATGCCGTTGGAATCGAGCATTTTGCGCGCGTCAAAATACCCGACACGCTGCCCCAATTGATACCGGTCACGGCGGCCCCCAAGGTGAAGAGCCGCACCAAGATCATCGTCAAAGAGCAGGTCTTCGTCTGGATCGAGCAAGTGGTGACAGCCAACCTCGCAGCGCTTTTTCCCGGCATGGAGATTGTCGAGGCTCACCCCTTCCACATTACGCGGGATGCCGATTCCGACATTCAGGACCTGGAGGCCGGCGACCTGATGGAGTCGGTGGAGGAAGGTGTGTTTCAGCGCCGCTTCGCCGACGTGGTTCGGGTTGAGATTAATGAGGCCATGCCTGCATCCGTACTCGAGATTCTGGTGACCAACCTCGAACTCGACCGCGACGACATCTATAAGATCTCCGGTCCGCTCTCCCTTGTACGCGTTCGCGGACTCGCCAAGATCGATCGGCCCGACCTGAAGTACCCGACCTTCGTTCCGGCGCTGCCCGCGGCTTTGCTCAAAGAGGAGGACGAGGATATCTTCGCAACCATCCGGCGCGGCGACATCCTGTTCCATCATCCCTTCGACTCATTCCAGCCCATTGTGGGCCTGCTGCAGAAGGCCGCAAAAGATCCCAACGTGCTGGCCATCAAAATCACCCTCTACCGCGTCGGCCGCAATGCTCCCGTAGTCGACGCCCTGCTTGAGGCCGCCGAGAACGGGAAACAGATCGCCGTCCTGCTCGAGCTGAAGGCGCGCTTCGACGAGGAGAGCAACATCGGCTGGGCGCGCAAGCTGGAAGAGTACGGCGTCCACGTTGTTTATGGCCTGCTCGGCCTGAAGGTGCACTGCAAAGCGATGTTAATCGTGCGCAAGGAAGGCGACGTGATTCGTCGCTACGCCCACCTTTCGACCGGCAACTACAACAGTGTCACCGCGCAGCTCTACACCGACATCGGCATGCTCACCTGTGACTCCGACATTGGGGCCGATTGCAGCGACCTGTTTAATTTCCTCACCGGATATTCCGCGAAGTCCAAGTACCGCAAGCTGCTGGTTGCACCCAATTCGCTGCGCAACCGTTTCGAGGAACTCCTGCAGCGCGAAATCGAACACCAGAAAGCCGGTAAGCCGGGGCATCTCATTCTGAAGATGAACTCACTGGTCGACCGCAAGATGATTCAGTTGCTCTACCAGGCGTCGCAGGCTGGAGTAAAAGTCGACTTGCTGGTGCGCGGCATTTGCTGCTTGCGTCCGGGCTTGCGCGGCGTGAGCGACAACATCAAGGTCACCAGCATTGTGGGTCGATTCCTCGAGCACAGCCGCATTTTCTATTTCCGTAACGGTGGCGACGAGGAGATTTACCTGGGCAGTGCAGACCTGATGCCGCGCAATCTCAACCGCCGGGTCGAAGTGCTCTTTCCGGTCGAAGACAAGAGCCTGGTTCGCATGCTGAAAGACGACATCCTTGCCACTTATTTGAAAGATCAGGCCAAGGCCCGGCACATGTTACCCGACGGCAAATACGTCCGCGATCCCAACGCAGGGAGGAAGAACGCCATGAACAGTCAGGAGACGTTCATCGCACGGGCCAGCAAACGCTCCGGCAAGTGACGCCATAGTCGCAACTCCAAAGCTGCGATTGGTGTCTATAGTGTCTGGCAGGGTAACTGCCCGCAATGTCTCCTATCCCTACTCACCTCGCCCGTAAGGTGTCCACAATTCCTCCCTGGGACTTTCGGTGCGCCTGGCCCGTGCTCGTCGCTTCCTGTTGTCTATGGCCCGTGGTCGCACCTGCGCAGTCTACAGGTACTGTTCCGGTCAACCCGCCTTCCAGCACGCTCAGCAACCCCATTCACGCTGAGAAATTCACCGTGACCGGGACCGTAGTGGATGCCGTTTCCGGAGACCCCATCCGCAAAGCGCTGGTCCAGCTCAACAACGTGCCCCGCCGAACCGCCTTCACCGACAACAGTGGCCTGTTCCAGTTTGAGGGCGTTTTATTCGGGCGAGTCTCGCTCACCGTGCAAAAGCCCGGATACTTTTCCGAGCAAGACATGTCGCGCACGGGTGTGCAGGTTGAAGTCCGCGCGGACAGCGCACCCGTCGTGCTGAAGCTCTTTCCCGAGGCAGTGATCTACGGCAAGGTGGCGACGACCGACGGCACTCCGCTGGAGCACGTCACCGTCACCCTGACCCACGTCGCCGTTCGCGACGGCCAGCGACGTTGGGAGAATCAGGCAAGTACCGGCACCGATGACGACGGTAACTTCCGCTTCGCCAATCTGCAGTCTGGAACCTACTATGTCGGTGCCGGCTCGTACACGGAGCAGCCTGAAAACCTGCTCCCGGTCGATGAAGTTCCGACTACGGGATATCGCGGAATGTACTATCCCGCCGCAATCGACCGCGCGTCCGCCTCTCCTGTCCAGTTGAGTGCAGGGCAGCAATCCGAAGTCAATTTCTCGCTTAGCGAAGTCCCCGTCTACCGCGTCTCGGGAATCGTCACGGGCTATGCGCCCAACCAGGGCGTCGGCCTGCAAGTTCTCGATCAGTCCGTCGGACTTCTGCCTATCGGCGTCGAATTCAGTGCCGAAAATGGCCGCTTCGACGTGCGCGGCCTGCCTGCCGGAAATTATGTTCTGAAGGCTTTCTCGCAACTGGCTCCGAACCAGAGCGTGCGCGCCGAGGTCCACTTCGGCCTCAGCCAGGACTTGCATAACCTGCATGTCCAGCTGGCTCCCGCGATTTCCGTTCCGGTGACTGTAAGCACCGAGGCGCAGCCATCCGCCAGGCACGCCCGGGGACCAAACTCCAACTCGTTCTTTGCCGGTCCTCTGACGTCGATGCGATTGATCGGCAGCGGGCCGGCTGCAACCGATGCCTTCGCGAGCTTCGAAGGCCAGCCGGGTCAGCAGAATCTGGTCTTTCGCAACGTCGATCCCGGGCGTTATTCCGTCCGCATCGACCCCAATTGGCCGTGGTACGTGGCATCAGCCGAATATGGCCCGACTAACGTCCTTACCGACGATCTGGTGATCACGGCCGGCGCTCCGACGCAGGAGTTACACGTGACTCTGCGCAACGACGGCGCCGAACTCAGCGGCACGGTGAACGTTCCCGACGGCATCATGGATCCCGTGACGATTATTGCTGTTCCTCAAGCGGCAGCGAACACATCCTCGCGGATAACTTCTTTTGTTCCGCCGCCCGAGAGGCGTCGCGCTGCCAAGGGCGACGACTTCGGATTGGGCATGCTTGCGCCCGGAGAATACCTGGTGTTTGCCTTCGATCACATCGACGGCCTTGAGTACTTCAATCCGGAAGTTTTGCAGACTTACAGCTCGCGAGCGGCTCACATAACTCTTTCGCCCAATCAGCATGCAAAAGTTGCGTTGGAACTGATCCACACAGAGGAAGACACGAAATGATCGCCCGCCTCACTTGTGTCTTCGTCCTGTCGCTCGTACTGGCCGCACAATCGATACAGGCGCCTACGCCGTCGAGAACATCCACGGGTTACCCGATCGCCGGGATTACCGTGAGCTCGACAACTGGGCAACCCATCGCGAGTGCGCACATCACCGTCATGGCCGTCGAGCACAGCGACTTCGTGAAGAACGTGACCTCCGGCGCCGGCGGTCATTTTGGCTTCGCGGGACTTCCCGCCGGGAAGTACTCGCTCGTAGCAAGCGCCCACGGATTTCGCTCGCAGGGCTTCAATCAGCACGGCGACTTCTTCACCGGAATCGTCGTTGGGCCTGCGTTCGACGCAGGCAATCTGGTCTTTAGGCTCGTACCTGACGCCGTCATTGCCGGTGTCGTTACCGACGAGGACAGCGAACCCGTACGCAATGCCGCCATTTCGCTGTTTCTGCGCAGCAATGACACGGGTCGGCAACGCACGCAACAAGTGGGCAGTGCGATGAGCGATGACCGCGGGCACTATCAGTTCGGCCACCTGGCGCCCGGAACCTATTTCGTGGCCGTAACCGCGCGGCCCTGGTTTGCCCAGTACACCAACTCCACTGAGCCTCAGCCCGCTCCCGCCGATACCCAGCAGGCCGCTGAAGAACGCGCCCAGCTTGATATCGCGTATCCGATGACTTTCTATCCTGCGGCTGAAGATTCGTCGGCAGCCAGCCCGATCGCGTTGCACCCCGGCGAGCGCGTCACTGCCGATGTCTCGATCCGCGCTGTACCCGCGGTGCACTTGCACATAAAGACCGGCGAAGCCGACGCCCCCAAGGGCCACTCGATTACGACGCAAGGCTTTCCACGCGTTTCGCAGCGCATTTTTGAAGGAACCATCGTGCCCGTAAATTCGGCGCAGGCATTTGGTTACGTGGCCGGCCAGCAGGAGTATGCCGGCCTCGCGCCCGGTCGCTACTTGATCGAGATGTCCGATCCCGGCAGCAAGCATCATGCGGGCTGGTACAAGGAAATGGACCTTTCGGGCACCGTGGATCTCGATCCGCGCGAGAGTCCGCCACTGGCGTCAGTGACGGGTGCTCTCATACTCGAGGGTGGCACGCGCCCGCCGGGAAAGATCTACGTTATGCTCATGAATCGCATCTCGTCGGAGAATTTGACTGCCGAGGTCACTCCCCAAAATACCTTCGACTTCGGCGATACCGAGATTCGACCCGGCAGATACGACGTCGCCTTGAATAACGTGCCGGGCTTCCAGGTAAAGAGCTTGCTGGCCAAGGGAGCGCACCTATCCGGCAAGACGATTGAGATCGGCGGTGGTAGCGTGCAGGTCGTGATCACGGCCACGCACGCTGTGGCGCGTCTCGACGGCCTGGTGCAACACGACGACAAACCCTATGCGGGTGCGATGGTGGTGCTCGTCCCGCGCGACCAGGCCGGCAACTGGTCGATGTTTCGCCGTGACCAGAGCGACAGCGACGGAACATTCACCCTGCACGAAGTGCTGCCCGGTTCCTACACGGTGATTGCGCTTGAGAATGGATGGGAACTCGATTGGGCCGTCCCGTCGGCCTTGCAGCCCTATCTGAAAAACGGCACTCCCGTTGAAGTCACCGGCGAAGGCAGGCTCAACCTCAAAGTACAGTTGCAGTGAACCTGTTTCTGCTTGTTATCCTGAGCGGGGCGGGGCGTCAAAGGCGACTCACGGAGTCGAAGAGCCTGCCCTGAGCGTAGTCGAAGGGCCCTACCCCGCGAATCGTTCACGGGAAATCATCACCACCGGCGGGTGATCCGCTTTGAGCTTCCCTATTTCCCGGCCGGCAAGTCGGAGCTCCACGAGTCCACGATGCACTTCCAACCGCCGTCCGCTTGCTTCTTCCAGATCTCCAGCGTCTTGCCGTGATCATCCACCGGCTTTCCGTCCGGGCCGGTGAACGACATCTGGTACGTCCCAACCATGTAGGCCAGGTCTCCCCCCTTCGCGACTTCAACCTTTGTCGGTGTCCAACTGACCGACAGGTTCGGTAATTCCACCAGGCCTGCGATTATTTTGCGGATACTGTTCTTGTCGGCTACGCTCTTGTCGTTCGGCGGAAGCACCACCGCATCATCCGCATAGAACGCCATCCAATCATCGGCCTTTTTGGCTTGTGCCGCTTTCACCCAGTCCGCATCGGCCTTTCGCACCGCGGCCTCATCGGCGGCCCGAGTATCAGGAGCCTGCTGCGACGAATTGCAGCCGGCCGTCCAGAGAAGAGCAAATAGGCACAAAGAAACCGCCGCGACAGATGCGTTACACACCACCGTCGACTTGCGGCCACTTGCCGTCATGAATGCCTCTTTTCGAATGGGAGTGAATACGGCTTCCGACTATACCAAAGATGCCTGCGCCCTTAAGAGTGGGTGCCGTTCTTATCACACTGCACTGTGCTTTATGCCCTTTACCGTCCTCCCACCCGACGCATAAACAATGACTTGTGAGGGAGAGGTATTGTGTGCTCGATCATCGGAGCGCGGCGTGCACGTCATATTGTTGGTTGGCCGACGAATTTTCTCTGAATCGTCAGCCTGAGATTGGATCGCTAAGCGGTTCTAAGCCTTTTGT
>Ga0335085_10015389_pt1 | contig 11103 bp, 15 predicted proteins | sample Lox_Sample_45_FD_206712 | JGI IMG/M metagenome (GOLD analysis project Ga0335085, IMG submission 206712) | Soil microbial communities from Loxahatchee National Wildlife Refuge, Florida, United States - Lox_Sample_4.5 | ecosystem: Environmental > Terrestrial > Soil > Wetlands | place: USA... | reverse complement strand
TTCCTGCTCATCGATCCAAAGGCGGCCATGCCAGAGAGGGCTGCTCCGGCTTCACGCTGACGCTGGGCCTGGACGCCGCGCGGAGGCCAGAGCGATGGGAACGGCTCTGAGGAATCTGCGCCCCACCTCAAAGAAAATGGGCTTTCCCCGAGTTTCCAGACACCGGGTTAATGTTTTTGAGTCGCTTGCAGCCCCTCATAAACTGTCGGACTGACGTAGTCTAGCGTCGAGTGTCGACGCCGCGGATTGTAGAAGCACTCGATGTAATCGAAGATGTCAGAGCGGGCCTCGTCGCGAGTGCGATAACGTCTGCCGTGGACCCGCTCGGTCTTCAGGCTCGAGAAGAAGCTCTCCATAGCGGAGTTGTCCCAGACGTTCCCGGTCCGACTCATGCTGCATTGGATGCCGTTGTCCTCGAGCAGCAACTGATAGAGCTCGTTGGCGTACTGAGAGCCCTGGTCAGAGTGAGTTAGCAGAGCTGCCGCCTTTGGACGTCGCCGCCACACCGCCATCGTCATCGCATCGGCGACCAGCTGAGTGGTCATGTGCTTTTGCATCGACCAACCCACAACCATCCGGGAGTAGAGGTCTAGCACGACGGCCAGGTACAGCCAGCCCTCTCCAGTTGGAATGTAGGTGAAGTCAGCCACCCACTTCTGATTCGGTCCGTCGGCCTCAAACCGCCGATCCAAGAGATTGGGCGCGATTACCGAGCGTTGACCGAGATCGAAAGGCGGACGCTTGAGTCGTGGGCGAGCGACGATCCCAGCCTGACGCATGAGCCTGGCGATGCGATTCTCGCTACAGGGAACGTTCCAGTCCCGCAGATCTCGCCACACACGCGGGCTCCCATAGGTCCGGTGACTCGCTTCGAAACTCTCCCGGATCCGCACCAGAATCACGCGATTGGATACCGCGCGAGTGCTCTCAGGCCGCTTTAGCCACTCGTAGAACCCGCTCGCCGACACCCCCAATGCCTCGCTCATCCACCGTACCGGCCAGATGCTTCGGTGACGTGCCATGAAGGCGTACTTCACTCGCGGTCTTTCGCGAAGTACGCGAGCGCTTTTTTTAACGTGTCACGCTCCGCCGTGACCTTCATCAGCTCGCGCTTCAGACGAACAATCTCCGCTTCCTCCGGCCTCATCTTCCCCTTGCCAGGAAACGGGTTGTCGGGGTCCTTATCGAACTCCCTCACCCACGCCCTCACGACGTTGAGATGAACCCCGAGGTCGCGTGCTACCCGAGCCTTCGAAATACCAGTGCGCACCAACCTTACTGCTTCGAGCTTGAACTCCTGCGTATAGGATCGTCGCTCCCGCTTCTCCCCCTTCTCCATGAAACACCTCCCGGCTCATCATCCACCTTAAGGAGGTGTCCGGGAAATCGAGGGAAGCCCAAAAACTGCCAAAGCCGATGTCACGGCTGAGACGACTGCGGCCTGAGCCTATGTCCGCTTCCGCTGCTCCCGAGAGACCGCTTTGGAGCCAGCTCGATGTCTCAGAAGGGTCAATAGCAGACGCCTCTGCGGATAAGGTTCGAATCACTTGCGTCTCAAGTGCAAGGTAGATATTCGTAATTCCCTAGTTATTGAGACAGCGCGATTGTGAGGAGCCTGGAACAGAGGACCGTCCGAAGCCGTGAGGCTGCTGGGCCTCGCTCGGCATGGCGGCACGCGTTGGAGCCTTAGCGCGTTCTTTCCATCGGGCGATCGCGTAGCCGGTCGTCTCCGCGCTTCCGCGCGGATCTCTCCGTGTTCACGAACCGAGTGAACTCGGCCGCCAGCCGTTGCCGGTCCGTCAACACGGGCGGCAGATGCTTAGCAAAGTAGCGCACGTCGCCGGCGAGCACGATCTCGCCCTGAGCGTCCAGTGCAGCGGCCACTTTGATCCAGCCATCGACGACGCATTGCCGGGTGGCCAGCAGCTTGGCGTGTGCGGGGTCATGGATAGTCTTCGTGCTGTTGAGTTCTCGGGCGACATCGTAGAGTTTTGTGCGCAAGCGGTCATGGCGTCCGCGACGCATCGCCTGGTAGCTCGCTTCTTTGAGCCTGTTCTTGGTTCGGCCGCGCACCACGCGCGGGGTGGCGTTGGCGGGCACACCTTGCGCCCGCATCAGTTCTGCGAAGTGCTCGCGCCACTCCCGTAGCATGGCTTTGTCGATATGTAGCCGCAGCCCGTCCCGGCCTTCGGCTTTGACGACCAGGTGCACATGGGGGTGTTCCTGATGCGTGTGTAGCGCCATGGCGTATTGGTGTTTCGCGCTGAAGTGTTCGCGGGCGAAGACCCTGGCCGCGGCAAGCACCTTGTCGGGCGGGGTGGGCCTGGGCATCGAAAGCACGATGTTGTGCGCCAGCTTGAGCGGGCGGGGTGCATGCCGGTCATCGCGTCCCTTGCGGTACTGTCCAGGGGTGAGCTCGAGATGCCAGCCCTTGAGGAACTCTCTCTGTCCCTCTTTGTCGACTCGCTGCCCCCGTCCGTTTCGATGTCGATCCTTCCCTTACCGCTGATGTAGGCGAAGTGCGCCGCGACCGCACCGGTACTGCGCCCGCCGCCGGTGACCTTCACCATGACCTCCGGGGCCCGTCTTACCGTTCGCGCGATCTGGGCAATCTGCCCCGGGGTGAATCGGTCCCGCCCCTGGGGACCCGCCCGGCCATGGCTCAAGATCTCCAGCAAGGGGTCCTCGTGACGGCTCACGCGAGCCATTACCTTACTCACTGCGCGTCTCCCAGCTGATGAGGGCGGCACGGGCCAAGTCATGCGTGTGTCGTTCCAGCGCGGCTACGGCGGTCCGCATGCGGCTCAGCTGCTGCCGGAGGTCCTCCCTCTCCGTGCCAACCAGGGCGGGGTTGCGAGACGTCTCAACGAGTACGCGGCCGAGCGCCGCCAGCACGATGATGCTTTGCTTTAGCGCCGCAAGCTCGGAGGCGGGGAGGGGAGGATTTGCCCGGAGGTGCGCCCGAGCCAGCCCCGCCAGGTAGGTCGAGGCCTTCATCCCCCGCTGCGCCGCCCGCCGCGCAATCGCCGCCCCATCCCCCGGACGCAAACGGATGGTGATCCGATCGGTCGACGCTTCACGTTCAGCCGCGGCGACCGCCTCCTGGGACGTCTGACCGTCCGGGTCCAGCACTGCGCGAATCGCCACGAGCGCCAGCGCCGACTCCGACATGCCGGCGGCACCTGCCAGCTTCGCAAAGCGCGCCTTCTCAGCCGCGGAGGGGCGGGCGGTGATCGAAGGCAGAGGCGATCTCGCAGAGCGGCACGTCACGACGAGAGCCGCTTCTGCTGCAATCGCGGACACTTCGCTATCCTGCCCTTGACCCCAAATCCTCCCCGCGCACCCAGCTCCCGCTGCGCGACTGACGCGTTGAATCCGTAATCGCCGCTCTGGCCTGTCTCTGTCGGTAAGGGTGAGTGGCGCGTTAGGAGTGTCGGCAGGACAGCGTGCCGAGGCCTGGCCAGCAGTGCGCCACCACGCATGGAATCAATGCCCAGTCCGATGGGCCCGGCGTCGACGCGAAGTGGGTAACGGCAGAGGGAGGAGGGATTGGCCCGCCAGGTGCGATCGAGCCGAGACCAGCGACGGGCTGACGGTCGTGGTCGACCTGGCGACATACTCGGCGATGGCTGCGGAAGAGATGAACCGCCGGCAGCCGATCAGGACGCTGGGGAGCTCTCCGGTTCGGAAGAGCTTGTAAATGCTGTTGCGGGAGATGCCGCCGAGGAGCCTTCGGGCTTCCTGGATGGAGTAGAGCACGCGGTCTTGCATGGGAGTCTCGGTGAAGGGCGAGGTCGACCCGATGTTATTCGCCCATCACGGCAGTTAAGTACTGTTGACAGAGTCGTGTTGACCACGTTGCGGGTGTTGCAGGTAAAAGAGAAGAGGGGATTCGTCGGGATTTCCCCCCAATACTTCACGATGTTTTCGCAGAGTAGTGGTCGAACGACCCAAATACTCCGACCGAATTCTAAGTCGCTTCCAGACAATTCAAGGAGTTTCAAAAGGGTGACGCCTCCGATTAGAGGTATTCGTGAGCTCCCGCGGAAAAGACGGGTGGCGGCTCGACTGGTTGTCCCTCCACGTCCCTTTGCGTCCTGTGGGCCGGTGGTTCGGCGGCAGCATCAGGTTGGTAGGAGGCGCGGGCATACGCACAACTTGCGGCCCAGGGTCCCTGTGCCAACGGTGCCGGCGGCCGCCGTAAGGTAAGGCAACCGCCGTAGGGCAGGGCAACTCCGCAAGCGCCGCCCTGCGGACACCAGCGGAGCGGTAAAGGGGTGCCGCCCGGGTGCCTGACGACTGGCACCCCCAGCGGACCGCTAAGGCTTAAGCCCGTACCGGGCAACCATGCGCGCCGCCCATGCCCGGTGTGCATCGGTCGATGGATGAAAGTGAATCTCCGTTTGATGCAGCGGCCACTGTCCGGCCTTGCGAATCAAGTAGACCAACTCCGCTTCTATCGTTTCAGCATCGAGGCAGGGATCCTTGGCCGGCGGGTCGGTATCGCACCAAAGGTCCAGGTTGGCGCTGCTCACGCGGTGCCGCCATGCGTACCCGTAATACCCGCTCTTGCCGCTCGCGCTCCAGCCGATCCTGAGGCGACTCCGCATTGGCCGCTTGGTGATGCCGACGTAGAAAGGTGGCCCGTCGTCAGCGCTGACGATGTACACCTTCGGCAGCTTGGATGTCGCGTTGCCAGAAAATTTGTCCGTACCTTCGGGGCAGAGCACCGTGAATGACGTGGGGCTCAAAGTAAGACGGTAGCGGCCTGCGTCTTCGAAAATCACAGCGTGCCCCTCAAATCGTTTTCCAGAGATAAGTTGAACAGTAGATCGGGATCTTGTTCATCGCGTTCCACGTATATCGCTCCCACATGTCAACCTGACCGCATAACTTAGCCTCAGGAGCGATCCTGTCGTACACCGCTTTCGTAATCCACGTTGGCTTGCCCGATAGAGAGCATAACTTCGCGGCGTAGTTCGCCGCGCGCCCAACCCATACGAGGTCGTTGTCCCTGTGTACCCCAATCTTTGCAACGTGAAGCGGACTAGTGTCGATGCCGACGACATGCGTTACGACAAAATTGGTGCCGACGTATTTGGCCCTCAGGGCTGGGTTGATGATATTGGTAACCGCGCCGTTGATCTTTAGCCCGGCGCGCACTGCACGCGTATTCTTATATTCGCCGAAGAAAACCCCCATTACGCGGTCGCCGTCATACGCGGCGATTGTTCCCTGTTCGCTGCGAATGATCTGCGATGCACAGCGCAGGTACGCCTTGTAGACCTCGGCTGCGAAGTACCATTCGTTAGCGTCCACCATTGCGGTCGAGCCGTCCAGATCTGCGTACAGGACCGTGGCTGAGTCCAATAATTTGGCGTGATTGCTATTGAGCAGAAGATCACTGTTTGCGGTGGGCACGACCAGAGCTTTGTCCGTCGTCCAATTCGGATTGAAGATGGCGGCGACTTCTTTCGCCAATTCATTTTGCAGGGCCACTGACTCGTCACCGCCAGAGAAGCACTGTTAAGGCAGCTAGCCAAGGTAGAACTGCCAAGAAGGACCAAGCCATGGCGTCGCGGACCCATTGGAATTTTGCAGTTGCAATTTCTGCATTCCGATGTATCTGAGCCAAACAGTCGGTGAGCAACTGATCGTGGGACGCGTTGCGAAAGGCTTCGGCGAAATCGGCCGCGGGAGTCTTTGCAATACAACCAAAGAATAGGAAAGAGGACGTTGGGCCCGTCACCCGCGGAAGCACTACCATGGCGGCACAGAAGACTCCAAAACCAAGGCAGACCGCGGCGACGGCAGCGAAGAAACCGGCATACGCTGTGTGGGCTGCGACGGGCACGCTGCTATATGCAGCGGCGAGCGACCCAAGCATTGCCGTATCAATGGCAACGATGACGCCCGTTTTCACTTCCGACGCTGCGATCCAGTGTAGGTTGCGCTCAAGCACCCAGTGAGCAATTTTTAGCCGCTCGGAATCGATGTCCATATCAACGCACGTGAGACGGAAAGTCCCCTCTTCGTTGGTGCAGCGCATCGAAGCCACGGTCGGTCATGGCATCGACTTCGCGGCCGAGGATGCCTTTACTTACCTCGACGCCTTCGCTCGTGGGCTCGCCCTGTACTCGGTGGATGGCCTCGATCGTCGCCCAACGCTGTGATGTTCGGTAGTCGTCAGCCGCGATTTCGCACGTGCGGAAGCGATACGCGGTGGCCATGATCAGGGTTTCCCTTCCGTCTTGATTGCGAGCAGGCCTGCCATCGCCTGCGCGATGGAGGTGTCCTGCGAAGCGGAGGTCTTCGCATATCCAGTCTCTTGCGGCGCGAAAATGCAGGCGGCAGCGTGGGTGAGAATGACGTCCTTTCCCGCGGGGTCCTTCGCCGCCGCCACCAGGGCATTGAATGTCAGCAGCGCGTTTTGCCGATGCTTGTTAACTATTGCGTTGTGGGTGTGGGAGAGGAAGTTCCGCGCCGACAGCAGCAGCATGTATGAGATAACCGCAAATAGCAGGATCTTCCCGGTGATCAGCTGCGCGGACTCGTATGAGTCGGCAGCTTTCAAATAGCCAGCGTTGTAAGCCGCGATCGTTCCGATTGCGTAGAGGGCGAGCAGAACAGCAACGGCGATGGTGCCCCATCGCCAGTGTCTCGCTGCTTCGGCGTGAGCGGCGGCTTCTTCTCGGAAATACGCGGCCTGCTGCGATACCCCCTGCTCAGCTGCCGCGGTGCGAGCCGCAACTAGCGCTTCATCGGCCTGTTTCTTTACACCTTCGAGCTCATTCAGCAGCGCATTAGACCGGTTGGTGATCTTCTCCACTGCTTCCCGACCTTCGCGCTCGAGTCGCTGAAAGTCGGCAGAGCGCGCCGCGCTGTAGCTGATGACTCCGGCGAGCGCACCCCAGGTGGCGTTGTATGCGTTATCCAGATTTGTGAGGGTCTCCTGGCGGAATTGTGCGAGGTTGCCTTGCTCGATGTTGTAGTTCTGAATCGGCTTAAAGGTACCCAATGCTTGTTCAGCGTTCTGCTTGACCGTCTCAAGGTAGTTGGGAGGCAGGTCGGCGAGCGTCGCGACTGGAAGCTGCTTGAATAGGTTCACTAGTCGCTCGACGGGAGGCACCAGGGCGTTCAGATTGAGGGCGCCCGTTAGTTCGCCGGTCCGTGCCAGCACTTTTGCGTCGACTCCTTGCACGGCCTTTAGTGCATCGGCGGCTTGTTGAACCTGCTGCGGAGTTGTAGCCATGTGGGCGTGCCCCCGGTTGTTAGTTCTAGATCACTGTCACGAGCGCGAAGTGCATCCCATATCCCTGAAGGCGCAAGCTTCGCGTTTCAAGTGCCTCGCGGCGGATAGTGTTGCCACTTAGCATGAAAACGTCGTAAGGCATTGTTTATATGGTTATTCTAATCGCCTCTCTAAGGAGGCCACTGACCTGACCCCCCAAGTTATGCGCGTGGGTGACTAACCAGCTGCTGCCGCCTCCGAGGCGAGGGGCGCGCGAAAATCAGCACGACGCTGATGTGGTCATCGGTGGCAAGGCGACTCGGATACTACGACTCAAGGAATCTGCCCCTTGCTGCGTGAGAGTTGAGTCCGCCGAGGCACTCCGCACCGCGCTTACCCCGATCTCGGGGTGCAATCGGCGGCGACGAGTCCACCTTACCCTGTTAACGCACACGCCCTCGACTCCTGCGTCGTGGACAACCTGAACCAGACTGGCCGCCCTCGACGGTGTTCCCGAGCGAAAGCGCTACACTGATACTGTGGGTGGGGGTAACACCGACTCTGACGCTGCTCGCGGGATTGTCGATCTCCTGCCGGTCTCCGCGCGCATCGACGCGCTCTTCCTCTTTCTGGCGAACACGGGTTACTTGAGTCGCAGGCGCTTCATAAAGACCCGACTGCAAGCGCCCATCCCGCCGCGGTTCCATTACAAATTCCGAGCGCTACAGCGCACCGAAGCGCACCCACCAGTGGGCCCGCCTTTCACGGAAGGATCGATCCGCGAGCTTAGGACCACGCTCGTCGATTCATTGCTGTGGATGAGCAGCCCGATGGACTTCAATGACCCTTTCGACACGTGGGTGTCTTGGAAGATAGTAGGCACGGCCGATGACGTCCGCGCGAAGATGACAAGGCTGGCGGAGGGGATGGGGGAGCTTAGCCCCCAAGAGCGGGCGACCGGAGTTGAGCGCGCCGTCGCGGCATCGCCCGAGCAGAGACTCGAAATCTTGCGTGCGTCCTTCGCGGTGCAGCGGCAGCGCTTTGGAGTCTGTAGTTTCGGAAGTGATCCGCGCGAGGTCCTAATGTGGAGTCATTACGCTGGCTCGCATGCGGGGGTTTGTTTGCAGTTCGAGACTGCACGGGATCCTGGAGTGTTCGCGCGGGCACTGCCCGTCTCTTACGTCGAGAGCTCGCCCGTGGTGAACTGGCTGAATGATGACGCTCTCCAAGCCGTGGGGGAGTCTTTCACGCGGAAACACGCACGCTGGCGCTACGAAGGCGAGCATCGAATCATTCAGCGCGAGAGTGGTCGGCGCTACATCAGGTTTCGACCAGACGCGCTAACCGGGATCGTTTTCGGCTGCAAAGCTGACGGCGATGTAAAGCGCGCGGTTGCAAAGCTCCTAACTGAGCGCCGCGAGCGTGGGTTCCCCCGCGTGAAGCTGTATTACTCGCGGCAGCACGAGGAGCGCAACGAGATTCAGATCTGGGGCGACGAAGATGGCCCCGCGTCCCACTGGACCGGGCGCGCGCCTATCGACCATCGAACGGCTACCGCCAGCGACGAAACTGCTGGAACGGATCTCGGGAGAGTGAGATGACCCTCAAGAGCCGAGTGTCAGATGTGAACGTGGTTCTCTCGCTAGCCCCAGAGGAGCTGGCATCTCAGGTGCTAAAGACACTAAATCGCCGGGCCGGGAATTTTAGGTTCGAGGGCATAAAGTCCACGCGCACCATCGTCGGCGGCGGTTCTGATCCCGGGGAGTGGGGGTACGGCTTGGCGCACGACCCGGCAGTCGAGATCGCGGCCCTCGAAGCTTGGCGCTGGCTCGAGCTGAACCTTTTCATACTGCCGGAGCCCGGCACCAACGGTCGCAACGGGTGGTTTATCCTCGGCCGGAGGGGCCAAGCCGCCCTGGAGAATGAAGCGCGGTTTGCCGACTACCGGCGTGCCGCTGCATTCCCTCGGGAGTTGCTGCATCCGCTGATCGTCGACACCGTATGGCCGCAGCTTGCTCGCGGTGACTATGATGGGGCTGTGTTCTACTCTTTCCGCGCCGTCGAGGAAGCAGTCCGACTCGTCGGGGGCTTCGAGCACACCGACATCGGGGTGCCGCTAATGCGCAAGGCTTTCCACACAGACGCCGGACCGCTCACCGACAAGGCACAGCCCGTTGCAGAACGAGAAGCACTGAGCAACCTGTTCGCCGGCGCGATCGGCTCGTACAAGAATCCGAGATCTCACCGCACCGTTGCGGCTCCTGATCCACTGGAAGCACAAGAGATGGTGATGCTCGCATCGCACCTCCTGCGGATCGTGGATTCGCGGCGCCCAGGCGCTTGACGAGCGCCATGCTCTCGGACGTGCACATCGGCTATGCCATTCGCGACGCCGCTGTCGTCCATATCTCCGAGGTTCCTTTCGGCCTTGCCTGTGGTTGCGTCTGTGCGCGCTGCGGCGAGAGGCTCATTGCCAAAAAGGGCTCCCGGCGCGCACATCACTTTGCTCATGACCGTGATACCGACTGCCCAGGCGGTCTAGAAACGTTGGTGCATCTTCTTGGCAAAGAAATCTATGCGAGCGCACCCGTCATTATTCTGCCGGCTTACGTCTACAAAGGCCGCTTTACGCCGCGCGGCGGAGCACGCGTAGAGATCGACCGTCAGGTCTTTCCACCAACACGTTTCCAAGTCACGGAATGCGTAGTCGAACGGGGACTCGGGCCGATAGTCCCCGATTTGATTCTTTCCTCCGGTGAGGAGAGATTGCTGGTCGAGATTACCGTGACTCACCCGGTAGACAAAGTGAAGCTGCGCCGTGTCAGGAGGCTCAACATACCGTTGCTGGAAGTGCGACTCGGGCGGCAGGATATGTTGCTGCCGCGCGCCGCTCTGGCGAAGCGGCTCATCGATGACCTATCGATCAAGTCCTGGCTCTTTCTCCCAGCGCAGCGGGCGGTAGAGGCCGAATGGGTGCGTGTGCGACGCAAGGCAATCGCCGACGCCCGCGCCATCCGCCGCACGCAGCTGCATCATCTTCCGAAGGAGCGAGCTGCGCTTCCGACCCGCGCCAACGTCTTGCTGGACAACCGACAACGGGCAGACTGGCATAGGGGAGGCGCCTCGAACGCTTGGGCCGAGAGGTTCGCTCGCGCGCACGGCCGGTACCCGACCTTGGACGAAGTGCGGGCCCATGCGGCGCGGGAGCGGCGGCACTGAGGGTTCAATGACGCGTATCGTCCTCGCCGTTGTAGGTGCTCTTGTGACGATGCTCCTCGGGCTGTGTGTCCCGAGGATCTTGACGCGCCTGCGTGACGAGATAGAGATCCCGTCCATATCGCGGGCGGCTGAGGTGGAGCAAAAATGGAAACAACTACATGAGCACCCCAGGGCTGGCGGCACCTGGGTCGGTCACCTCGAGCGCCTTCTCATGTATGGGTTGCTCTTCCTGGAGCCAAAGGACGCGGCTGCTGCTATCGGCATTTGGGTCGCATTCAAACTCGCGGCAAAATGGGAGGCGTGGAACAACATAGCTCGGGTGCCAGAGCAGCTTGACGAACACCACAGTGTGGACAAGCTGGACTACGCGATCGGTCGTCGCAAGTGGGCCGCGCAGAGCTATGCGACCTTTGTCGTAGGAACGGGTGCAAACTTCATTGCGGCCGGGTTTGGGACCGCCACGCGCGTCGGCTTAACTTGGTTCTTGTGCGGGGGCACCTGAGACGATGCTGCGCATCGCCAAGCTCAAACTACCCTACAAGCGCGAAGGGCGGACAGGCCCCAGAGCTCAATCCGAAACGGCCTAGCCAGGACCGGGCGGGCGCAAAGCGCCGACCTTCGCCTCGTACTTTTCAAGCGCAGTCCGTAGGTGA
>Ga0335085_10015388_pt1 | contig 11104 bp, 5 predicted proteins | sample Lox_Sample_45_FD_206712 | JGI IMG/M metagenome (GOLD analysis project Ga0335085, IMG submission 206712) | Soil microbial communities from Loxahatchee National Wildlife Refuge, Florida, United States - Lox_Sample_4.5 | ecosystem: Environmental > Terrestrial > Soil > Wetlands | place: USA: Florida... | reverse complement strand
CGAGAACAGCATCCACTTCGACTACGCGAAGTACCTTCCGAGGGTTCTGGGGCCGGGCCACGGCGCACCGACGAGCACCTCCATCGGGCGTTGACCCACCTGGACGGCCCGCCTAGCATTCGAGGTTCGTTTGTCGCTCGCCCTCCTTCTCCTGCTCAGCAGTGCCGCGGCCGCACCTGCGCCCGCGACCGAGCCCTCTCCCACCGCGCCGCCCCGCGCGCCGGCGCCAGCCGTCACACCCGCGTCCACACCGGACGACGACGACGAGCCGGCCTCCGAGGAGCTGGAGGAGATGCGCGCCCTCGAGGACGCGGTCCTCGACCCGGCCGCGAAGCCGAGCCCGGAGGTGCTGCGCTCGGTCCGCGCGCTGGGAACCGCGAGCCCGCTCCGGGCGCGTCTGGAGGATGGCTCCGAGCTGCTCTCCGGTGACGAGCCGGTGGTCGACCTCGGCCTGGTCACCGACCTCACCACCTTCGACGTGGGGGCGGTCGCCCCCGAGTACGACATCCCGGTGGAGATGCAGCCGATCGTCGCCCAGTACATCCAGTTCTTCCAGGGCCCGGGGCGGAAGTGGTTCCGCAAGTGGATGTCCCGCTCGACGCGGTACATCCCGATGATGACCCCGCTGCTCGAGCGCAGCGGGCTCCCGCGGGACACCGTGTATCTCGCCATGATCGAGAGCGGCTTCTCACCCGGAGCCACCTCGTGGGCGCGGGCCGCCGGCCCGTGGCAGTTCATCTCCAGCACCGGCCGCCGCTTCGGGCTCCGCCAGGACTTCTGGGTGGACGAGCGACGCGATCCGCTGAAGGCCACCGTGGCGGCCGGCAAGTACCTCAACGAGCTGCACGGCGCGCTCGGGCACTGGTACCTCGCCTGGGCCGGGTACAACGCCGGGGGCGAGAAGCTGCGCCGGATGGTGCAGAAGCGCGGGACGGCCGACTTCTGGGCCCTCAGCGATGGCAAGGGCCTGGCGAAGGAGACCAAGCACTACGTCCCGAAGCTGATCGCGTGCGCCCTGGTGGCGAAGCACCCGCGCGCGTTCGGCTTCAGCGAGGACGAGTTCGACTTCCAGCAGCCGCTCGAGGCGGACGAGGTGCCGGTGGTCGAGCCCACCGACCTCGACGTGATCGCCCGTGCCGCGGGGACCACCACCGACCGCATCCACGAGCTCAACCCCGAGCTGCGCCGCTGGTGCACGCCTCCGGCGACCGCAGCTCGCCCGTATCTGGTGAAGGTCCCGAGGGGGACGAGCGACACCGTCGTCGCCGCCCTCGCCCGCATCCCGGCGTCGGAGCGGCTCACCTACCGGATCCACCACGTGCGCAAGGGCGACACGCTGTCGCGCATCGCGCTCGAGTACCACTCGGCGCCCGAGGCGATTCTCCAGTTCAACCGCCTGCGGAGCGCGAAGACGCTGCGCATCAACAGCGAGCTCGCCATCCCGGTGCCCTCGGCGCGCGCGGTGGCCGAGGGTGGTCACGGTCTCGAGCGGCAGGTCGCCCGGGCACGAGCGCAGGGGTACGTGGCACCGGCCCCCGAAGAGGAGGTCCCCGCCGGAACCCGTACGGGGCGCGCGCGGGCGCTGGCGCAGGGCACGGTCAAGAGCGAGGTCGTCGACGGCAAGACGCGCCTCCAGTACGGCGTGCAGAGCGGCGACTCGATGTGGACCATCGCCCAGCGGTTCAACGTGACCGTGGAGCAGCTCCAGGCCTGGAACGCCCTGGGGAAGAAGGCCAGGAAGGGACTCCAGGTCGGCACCGTGCTGACCGTGTGGCCCGGCCCGGCGGCCGCGCCCATCGAGGTACAGCCCGCGGCGGTCGTCGCCAAGGCAGACGCTCCTGCCACGGTGGTTCGTCCCGCCGCGACCGCGGCCTCCGCGCCTGCCGCGGGCACCAAGCCGGGTGTCCACCAGCTCGCCGAGGGCGAGACGCTGTGGAGCGTGGCGCAGCAGTACGGCGTGACGGTGGACGACCTGAAGCGCTGGAACCGCATCCGTCACGCCCGTTCGCTGCGTCCAGGGCTCAATCTACGGCTGGGCGGACCGGCGGACTGACCTGGCTGTACCGTTGCATGCGCATCATCAGGTCGTGCAAGAGTGCGCGACCTTCATGCACCTGCGTCCCGTCTTCCTTCTCGCCCTGCTGACGCTCGCGGCCTGCGCCGCCGACCGTCCGTCTGCTCAGCGCACGCCGAGCCCCGCTCCCATCGCCGTCGCCACGTCGCCTTCTCCTCCTGCCCTCGTGTCTCCCGAGGGCATCCGGCTGCCGCGCACCTTCCGTCCGGCCGCCCAGCGGGTCTGGCTGACTGTGGATCCCTCGGCGGCAAGCTTCGCAGGGCGCACGGAGATCGAAGGGACGCTGGATGCGCCGACCGACGTCATCTGGCTCAATGCCGACGTCCTCGAGTTCGGCCCGGTCGTCGCCCGCGTCGGCACCGAGGACGTCCCCGCCGAGCCGGTGGTCCGTGACGACGAGCGCGTGGCGCTCCGCTTTCCTCATCCGCTGGCGGCCGGGCCGGTGACGCTCCGTCTCGAGTTCCGCGGCACACAGTTCACGCAGGAGGACTCGGGAATCTTTCGGCAGCAGAGCGGTGGCGACTGGTACTCCTTCACCCAGTTCGAGGAAACGGACGCGCGGCGGGCGTTCCCCTGCGTCGACGAGCCGGCGGCGAAGATTCCCTGGGAGCTGACCCTGCGCGTTCCCGCGACGCTCACCGCGGTGTCCAACACGCCGGTGGCGAGCGAGACCACTGCGGGCGAGGGAATGAAGGAGATCCGCTTCCGGCAGACGCGGCCGCTCCCGTCCTATCTGGTGGCCTTCGGGGTAGGCCCGTTCGAGATCAAGGAGGCCCGGGCCGCCGGCAAGAAGCGAGTACCGGTCCGGATCATCGCCCCCCGCGGACGGGCGCACGAGTCGGCCTGGGCGGCCCGCGTCTCGCCGGAGATCCTCGAGGGCCTCGAGGACTACTTCGGCATCGCCTACCCGTACGAGAAGCTCGACGTGCTGGCCATTCCCTTCACCGTCCAGTTCGGCGCGATGGAGAACGTGGGCCTGGTCACCTTCCGCGAGTCGCTGGTGCTCACCCGTCCGGAGACGGACCGGGTGGAGCGTCGGCGGGCGTTCGCGACGGTCGCGGCGCACGAGTTCGCTCACCAGTGGTTCGGGGATCTGGTCACCGCCGCCTGGTGGGACGACATCTGGCTCAATGAGGCCTTCGCGACCTGGATGGAGACCAAGGTCATCGAGAGGTGGGCACCGTCGTGGGGCATGGCGGCGCAGCGAGTGGAGCACCGGAACGAGGCGGCCGACACGGACGCGCTGACGAGCACGCGGGTGATTCGCCAGCCGGTGCACAGCTACAACGACGTGAAGAACGCCTTCGACTCCATCACCTACCAGAAGGGCGCCGCCGTCCTCCGGATGTTCGAGCAGTGGGTCGGCGCGGAGACCTTCCGCCGGGGAATCCAGGCCTACCTCCGCGCCCATGCCGACGGGAACGCCACCGCGCGCGACTTCCTGGCGAGCATCTCCGGGGCGGCCGGGCGCGACGTGGCGCCGGCGTTCGACACCTTCCTCGACCACCCGGGAATCCCCCGGGTCCGTGCCAGCGTCCGCTGCGGCGGCCAGGGCGCGGTCCTCGAGCTGGCGCAGGACAGGTGGCTGCCGGGCGGATCCACCGGCGATCGCGCCGGCGCGTGGCAAATCCCGGTCTGCACGCGCTGGAGCACGCGTGGCAAGGAGCAGAACCGGTGCGTCCTCCTCGACGGTCCCCGGACCGAGGTCAAGCTCGAGGAGCGCAGCTGTCCGGACTGGGTCCTGCCCAACGCCGAATTTGCCGGCTACTACCACCTTCAGCTCGAGCCGGCGTGGCGGACGAAGCTGGTTCGCAGCGCGAAACTGGACGACGCGGAGAAGGTCGGACTCCTCGGCGACACCGAGGCCCTGGTGCAGGGCGGCGCGATTCCCCTCGGCGAGGGGCTGCAGCTGGCGGCGAAATACGCCGGCGCGCGGGAGCACCACGTCCTCGAGGCCGCGATCAAGCTGGCCACCGTTCGGGAAGACTTCCTCGCCGGAAGGCTCGGTCCCGCCTACGCGGGCTGGGTGCGGAAGGTGTTCGGCGCGCATGCCCGCGCCATGGGCGTCCGCAACCGCCCCGCGGAGGACGACGAGGTCCAGCTCACGCGGCCGAAGCTCACCGAGTTCGTCGCGCGGCGGGGCGAGGACGCCCGGCTCATCGCGGACGCGCGGACGCTGGCCGAGTCCTGGCTGTCCCGGCCCCGGGCCATTGCTCCGGAGATGGTCCTTCCGGTGCTGACGATCGCCGCGCGCTTCGGCGGGCGCGACTTCCACGACGCGCTGGAGCAGAGACTCGACCGGACGGCGGACCTCGACATCCGCGACTGGCTTCTCGGGGGCATGGCCGGGACGCGCGTGCCCGAGCTCCTGGACGACAACGTGACGGTCGCGACCTCGGGACGCCTGGATCCGCGGGAGATCAGCCGGCTTCTGACCGGAAGCAAGTACCGGGAGATGGAGCCGCCCCTCGACTCGCCCGTCGGACGCGCGCGGACCCTGGCGGGCGTCGACCGGTCGTGGGACACGCTCGTGAAGCTCATGCCCCGGGGCGGGCTGACCCGGTTCTTCACGCTGGCGAGCCAGTCGTGCAGCAGGGATGAGCGCGCCGAGGCGGAGCGCGTCTTCGGGCCGCGAGTGAAGGGCATCCTCGGGGGCCCGCGGCGGTTCGACCTGGCGCTCGAGAAGCTCGACCTCTGCGTGGCCGAGCGAGCCCGGGACGTGCCGGAGCTGGAGCGGTTCTTCCCGGCGCCGCGCACACCCCGCGCCACCACCGGCGGCTGAGCCAGTTCGGCGCGCTCCAGCGCGCGTCAGGGCGCCTCCGCCGCTCCGCGAGTCTTCCCCTGGCGGGCCTTCACCCGGAGTTCACCCTAACCGCACGTTTCGTCTGCCTTTGCGCAGGCGAGGGGGGCAACGGCGTCGCTCCATCGAATCGCATCAACGAGGAGTCCGACGGGCGCAAGTTCATGACCCAAGAAGAGCCGGTCAACCCTCGGCGGCGGCGAGCACCTCGGGGACGACGTCGTCGATGTCGGCCTCGGTGCTGCGGTGGTTGACGATGCACGCCCGGAGCGCGAACCGGCCGCGGACGGTGGCGTTCGAGAGGTAGACCCGCCCCCGGCGCACCACGCGGAGGAGGAGGTCCTGGTTGAGCCGGTCCAGCTCGACGTCGCTCTGCCTGCCGTTCCCGCGGTGGCGGAAGCAGACCGCACTCAGAGGGACGGGGGCGAGCCGCTCGAGCTCGGGCCGGACGTCGATCGCCGCCGCCAGCCGCTGCGCGAGCACCAGGTCGGTCCGGATCGACTCCCGGTAGGCACGGACGCCGTGGTATCGGAGCGAGAGCCACGGCTTGATGGCCCGGAACCGCCTGGACAGCTCGAGCGACTCCTCGAAGAAGGCGAACCGCTCCACGGGGTCCTCGAGAAGCGACCGGGTGTAGTCGCCCGTGTGCGAGAACGCCGCCTGCGCCGCGCGCGGATCGCGGTAGAGCAGACAGCCACAGTCGAGCGGCTGGTAGAGCCACTTGTGCGCGTCGAGCGAGATGGAGTCGGAGAGCGCCAGCCCGTCGAACGCCTCCGGGATCGCCAGCGCCGCGAGCGCGCCGTACGCCCCGTCGACGTGCATCCAGAGGCCGTAGTGGCGCGCGACCTCGGCGATGGCCCGGAGCGGATCGATGGAGCCGGTGCTCACCGTCCCGGCGCTGGCCACCACCGCGATCGGTCTCCGGCCGGCGGCCAGGTCCGTTTCCACCGCGCGCTCGAGGGCCCGGACGTCCATCCGGAACGCGTCGTCCACCGGGATCTCGCGCACGCCGGCGTGCCCGAGCCCGAGCACGGCGGCGGCCCGGGGGATGGACATGTGCACCTCGGAGGAGGCGTAGACCACCCCGCCCGGCCGGACGCCGTCGGCGTTGGCCGGCGCGCGCGCCTCGCGGGCCATCGCCAGCGCCATGAGGCTCGCCGACGAGCCGCCGCCAGTGAGCGTGCCCGCGAAGCCGGGGCAGCCGATGGCCTCCGCCAGCCAGCGCACCACCACCCGCTCGATCGTGACCGCCGCCGGAGCCGAGCGCCAGGCAGTGACGTTCTGGTTCAGGATGCTGGCCAAGAGATCACCGAGCGCCGCGACCGGCTCGCCGGAGCCGAGCACGTATCCGAAGAACCGCGGGCCGGGCGGGCGGGACAGGGCGACGACGCGTGCGAGGGCCTCCAGCGCCGCGGGTCCCAGGCCGTCCTCGGGCAGCGGCGCCTCGAACGCCGCGCTCACCTCGGCGCCGGAGGTCTCGGGGAACGCTCGCGCCGCTGGGAGGTCCGCGAGGAGACCCGCGGCGAGCTCCACCACCCGGTCGGCCAGGGCCCGGAACTCCTCGGGCGTCAGCGGCAGTCGCTCTCCCATCCGTTCCTCGCCCCGGCGACCGTCCTCACCGCTCCTCGAGGAGCATCTTCAGCTCGCGGATCCGCCGGGTGATGCTGTCCCGCTCCATCGTCCGGTAGACCTCGGGCAGCAGCTCCCGGCTGGTGCACTCCTGGACCGCCGCCAGGTTCTGCAGCTCGATCTCCAGGGGGTAGCTGGGCGGCACGAAGTCAGCTACCACCGCCCGGACATCGTCCTCCGTCGGCTCCTCGCGTCCGGCGGCCAGGGCCCGGAACTTGGAGCGGACCAAGACGGCCTCGATGTCCGCGCCGGACATCTGCGTGCCCCTGGGGAGCAGCGCGGCGAACGACGGCAGGTGCGGCACCTTCACCTTCTTCGCGACGATGCGCGCCAGCTCGTCTCGCTCGGCGTCGTTCTGTGGATAGAAGAGCGCGAGGTGCTCCTCCGCGCGGCCCTGCCGCTTGAGGTCGACGGGCAGGAGATCCGGACGAGCGGTGAGCAGGAACCAGACGATCTTCCCGCGGAACTCGGTGTTGCCCATGAACGAGGCGATGGAGGCAAACACCCGGCTCGAGGTGCCCGAGTCGCCCGAGGCCTCTCGGTTTCCGAGGAAGGCGTCCGCCTCGTCCACCATCACCGCCACCGGCCACAGCGCCTTCAGGAGATTGAAGATCTTCTCGAGGTTTGCCTCGGTGACGCCCTGCCACTGACTACGGAAGTTGAGAAACTTCACGCACGGGATGCCGATGTCACCGGCAAAGCAGGTCGCGAGAAAAGTCTTTCCCGTCCCGACCGGCCCGGAGACGAGATAGCCCATCGGGAGCACCTCGATCCGGCCCTTCTTCAGCGCGGCCGCCGCCTGCCGGAGCATCTCCTTCGCCCGGGCGTGGCCGGCCACGGAATCGAGAGTGTGGGTGGGCTCGATGAACTCGAGCAGCCCGTGACACTCGGCCTGGATGATCTCCTTCTTCTTCTCCTTCAGGAGATCAGGCGTGATGCGGACCTCTCGCTCGGTGGCCTCGGTGAGGATGCGGTCGAGGTTGATGCGCGACAGACCCGCGCTCATCTTCGCAAGCGCCGGCGCGGGGATCTCGGAGATCGAGGCGAGCCGCTTCCCCTGGAGCTTCGCCTGCACGAAGTCCTGCCGCTCGTCCTCGCTGGGAAGCGGCAGCTCGATACTGGCAACGTACGGATTGCGGGAGATCCGGGGGGAGATCTCCGCCAGGTTCTCCACCAGCAGGACGATGGACAGATCGCCGGCGAGGAACTGCGGGTCGCTCGCCCACTTCACCAGCGTTGCCAGTGCGAAGCGGTCCTCCGCCGACAGGCTGCCCATCTCGCCGCCGGGAGTGAGCGTCTCGGCGAAGTCGATGATCAGCGCCAGGGACTGGCCGTCGGAGAGCCGAAGCCGGAGGTAGTTCTCGAGGATCTGTAGCGCGCGGCCCGGATCGCGCGGGAGGACCTTCGCGTACTCGGTCCCGTACATGCTGTCGTACCCGGAGAGAGCTCGCGTGAAGTCCTTCTGCGAGTCCGGGGTCGCGGCGCGGATCCCGCTGGACCGGTCGTAGTGGAGCACGTGGCTCCGCCCGCCGAAGAGCTCCTCGGTCAGGAACTGCTTGAGCGGCCCGTAGGCGCGATCCCCGGAAGGACCGAGCGGCTGGAGGTCCCGCACCGCGCCGTGGAGCAGGAAGGTGCTGACCGTCTTCGTGTAGTAGGCCTGCGCGAGCTTCTGGGCCCAGGGCGGCAGGTCGGCCAGCGGGTCGCTGGCCTTGCGGGGACGATGAGCCATCGGGGGGCGGACTCTACCCCCGTTTTCACCGGCAGCCGGGCACCTTGCGCAGCGCCGCCCGGACGGGCACGCGGGGGCCGGGCTGCTCGGGCAGGCGGAGCGGGACCTGGGCGGTCTCGAAGCAGCGCTTGCGGAAGGTGAGGGCCGACGCGGTCGCCGGAACTCGGGTGGCGAGCGGCGTGACGCCGAGCATCCGCTCGCCGCTGAACACCACCGCGCCAGCAGGCGTCGACGAGACCAGGAGGGCGAACTCCAGCGGCTCCAGTGTCGTGCGCAGCTCGACCGGCTCCTCCGCGTTCCGCGCGCTCACCTTGGTGTCCAGCGGGCGGTAACCCGCGCGGCTCACGTGGAGCCTGTGCTCCTGGCCCGGGACGAGCTCACCGACGAAGGAGCCGTGCGAGCCGGACCGCTTCACCACCTGACCGTCGAGCCGCACCTCGGCATCGTCCGGCTCGGGGAGGACCGTGAAGCGCGCGACGGTCGCCGCGCGCTGGAGCGCGACCAGCACCGAGGTAGCCGCGTTCCCGCGACCCACGGTGGCCTCCACCAGCGCGGGCTTGAAGCCGTCAGCGGACGCGAGGATCTCCACCGTCCCCGCCGGCGCAGCCTGGACGACCGGCCAGTGGGTGGGCACGCCCAGGTCGGCGCCCGCAACGGTGAGCCGCACCCGGCCGCGAGCCTCGGGCGGGCTCACGTCGAGCACCACGCGCCCGACCTCGGGTTCTCGGCGGACCACCACCCAGGCCGCGCTCGCAGCGGCCAGCGCGAGGACGCACAGCAGCGCCGCCCAGGGCCAGACCCTGCGACCTGCACGGGCGGCGCCGAGCGTGACGGCGTGGTCGAGCGCCTCCAGCTCTGCCGTGACCGAGCCGCCGGCGAGGGCGGGCGAGATGGAGGGAAACTCGCGCGAGGGGGAGGTCGGCGGCGGGTGGGGCGAGGCCACCTCCGGAGCGTGCGGAGGGGGCGCGATGATCTCGGGCGGGACCTCGGCCGGCGGAGTCTGGCCGGCGTCGAGCGAACCGACGGTCCCCAGCACCGGGACGCCCGCGACCTCCTCCTCCGGGGCCGGAGGGGCCGGTGCGACGGGCGACGACGCGATGGGCTCGGGAGCCACCTCGGCCGCGCGGACCGGGGCGGACGGACGCGGCAGCGGGGGTGGGCCGGGCGGCGTGGCCTGCGCGGCAGGGACGGGGGTCGGGACGCCGGGACGGAGGCGGACGATGGTCTCGTCGACCGGCGAGACCGGGGCGTCGTCCGCGTCCTCGCCAGCTCCGGTCGCGCGCTCCGGATCGGTCCGGGGGTCGGAGCCGACGATGGGCTGGACCTTCGGCCGCGCAGCGTCGACCGAGGCGAGCACCTCGCTGCCGTCGACCAGGAGCGTTCCCTCGTCCTCGCGCGGCTGGGAGACCGGCGCCGCTGCGGTGAGCTTCGGGAGCGCAGCCGTCGTCACCACCGCTGGCGTCGAGGGCGGCGTAGGCACTGCCGCGAGGATGGGGCCGGTGTTACGCGCCAGGACCGGCACGCCCACCCCGACCTCGGTCAGCATGCCCTCCGGAGCCTTGATGTCGGCGTACTCCGCCACCCGGGCCCGCTCGCGCTCCACCTCCTCGGCGAAGGTGGACTTCATGTACTGCATCAGGTCCTTGCGGCTGAAGATGCTGTCCGAGGTGATGAGGAAGCGCTGCAGCTCGTCGGCGAGCTCGCTCGCGTACTGGAAGCGGTCGGCCGGATCCTTCGCCAGCGCCTTGAGCACGATGCGCTCCAGCGCCTCGGGAATCTTCCGATTGTAGGTCGACGGCGGGAGAACCTCGGCCTTCCGCACCTTCTCCAGCACCTGGAAGTCGCTCTCGCCGACGAAGAGCCTCTCACCGGTGAGCAGCTCGTAGAGGCACACGCCGATGGCGAAGACGTCACTTCGGCGGTCCAGCGGAAGCCCGCGGATCTGCTCCGGGCTCATGTAGCCGAACTTCCCCTTGAGGATGCCCGCCTGGGTCTTGGTCACCTTCCCCGCGGCCTTGGCGATGCCGAAGTCGATGACCTTGACCTCGCCCTCGAACGAGATGAGGACGTTCTGGGGCGAGACGTCGCGGTGGACCACGTTCAGGTCGCGCGCGTGCCCGTCCTTCTTCCGGTGGGCGTAGTCCAGGCCCTCGCAGAGCTTGCCGATCACGTAGCAGACCAGCGGAACGGGAGGCGGCTCGCCCTTCTTCCGCGCGCGCTCGAAGATGGAGCGGAGGTCCTTGCCGGGGACGTACTCCATGGCGATGTAGAGGCTGGGGCCGATCCGGTTCAGCTCGTAGATCTGACAGATGTTGGCATGAGTCAGCTGGACGCTGATCTTCGCCTCGTCCTGGAACATCGAGATGAACTCTTCGTCCTCGGCGATGTTGGGCAGGATCCGCTTGATCGCGACGAGGCGCTCGAAGCCGCCGGCGCCGAACACCTTCCCGCGCCACACCTCGGCCATGCCGCCGATGTTGATCCGGTCGAGCAGCAGGTACCGCCCGAAGGGGATCGGCTGCTTCTTCGGCGAAGGGCTGGTCAAGGGAGGACGGGTGTGAGGAGCAACCGCGGGCAGGAAGCCTAGCGACCGGCCGAGCAGAGGGTCAACGAGGCGCCGGTGTGCGTCTCACTCGCCTCTCCCTCCAGACTCACTCGCCCTTGAACTCCGGCGGCCGCTTGTCGAGGAAAGCCACGATGCCCTCCTGGAAGTCCGCCGAGGCGAGCAGCTTCAGCTGACCTCTCACCTCGCCCTCCAGGGCCTCGTCGAGCGTGGAGTGGCTGGCCGCCGCCACGGCGGCCTTCACCGCGCGGTGGACGAGCGGCGGTCCGCCGGCGAGCGTCCTGGCGAAGTCCCGGGCGGCGGATTCGA
>Ga0335085_10015387_pt1 | contig 11104 bp, 14 predicted proteins | sample Lox_Sample_45_FD_206712 | JGI IMG/M metagenome (GOLD analysis project Ga0335085, IMG submission 206712) | Soil microbial communities from Loxahatchee National Wildlife Refuge, Florida, United States - Lox_Sample_4.5 | ecosystem: Environmental > Terrestrial > Soil > Wetlands | place: USA... | reverse complement strand
AGCCGTAACGAATTCGCCTCGGGTCGCTGCCGGTCCCTCACCTTCACGCCTGTCGGGTCGGGAATGGGTAGGGCGCGACAGCGCCCGGACGCCGTCTGGAATCCGGGTTGGGTCAGGTCGGCTTCCACCGCCGCATAGTCTGTAAAGCCTCCTTGACAGGCCGGAATTGCCGCAATATGTAAAGTCCGCTTTACAAATTGGAGGCGGCAATGGCATCCCCATCGGTCAAGATGGCCGGTCCCCGCTATGTTGCGGAGCTGGCCGGCGCGGTCGGTCTTTACACGGCCCTGGTCCTCTCGCGACCCTGGCTTCTGGCACGGGACGGCGGACAAGCCGCGCAATTCGCGATCAAACTCTCGCCGATCGCCGCGCTCGTGCTCGCACTCATCGTCGTCATCCGCTACTACCGCAGGATCGACGAATTCGCGCAGCGGCAATTCCTGGAGGCGTTGGCGCTGGCGTTCGGGCTTGCGGCCGTCGTGGCGGCATCGTGGAGCTTCTTGACCGATGTGGGTCTTCCGCCGCTCACCACCGATTGGGTGTGGCCGATGATGGCAGTCTGCTGGGGAATCACGCGCGGCATCCAGCAGTTCCGCACCCGATGAGGAACATCCTGAAGGAGCTCAGGGCCGCGCGCGACATGACGCAAGGCCAGCTTGCCGATGCACTCAACGTTTCGCGCCAGACCGTGAACGCGCTGGAGACCGGGCGCTACGACCCCAGCCTGCCGCTGGCGTTCGCCATCGCCAAGCTGTTCGGCAAGCGGATCGAAGAGATCTTTCAACCGGAAAATTAGCGCGCCTTGCGCCCCCTTGTGCCCGAATTGCTATAGTCGGGCATGGACGAAGACGAGACGTCGCTGCCGGGCTTGGAAGCGCCGCAGGCGCCCAAGAAGGACGAGAGCTATCGCGTTCTCGCCCGCAAATACCGGCCGCAGGATTTCACCGGCCTGATCGGCCAGGAAGCGTTGGTCAAGACGCTGACCAACGCCTTCGCTACCGGCCGCATCGCGCACGCCTTCATGCTCACCGGCGTGCGCGGAGTGGGCAAGACCACCACCGCCCGCATCATCGCCCGCGCGCTCAACTGCATCGGACCCGACGGCAAGCGGACCCAGCCTACCATCCACCCCTGTGGGGTGTGCGAGCCTTGCGTCGCCATCGCCGAGTCCCGCCATGTCGACGTGCAGGAGATGGATGCGGCCTCGCGCACCGGCATCGACGACGTGCGCGAGATCATCGAAGGCGTGCGCTATGCCCCGGCGTCCGCGCGCTACAAGGTCTACATCATCGACGAAGTGCACATGCTGTCGAAGCAGGCGTTCAACGGTCTGTTGAAGACGCTGGAGGAACCGCCGCCGCACGTGAAATTCATCTTCGCCACCACCGAGATCCGCAAGGTTCCGGTGACGGTGCTGTCGCGCTGCCAGCGTTTCGATCTGCGCCGCATCGAGACGCCGGAACTTGTGCGGCATCTGAAGACAATCGCCGAAAAGGAAGGCATCGCGATCGAAGATGCCGCACTCGCGCTGATCGCGCGCGCCGCGGAAGGCTCGGTGCGCGACGGTCTCTCGCTGCTCGACCAGGCCATCGCCCATACCGACGGCGCAATCGCGGCCGCGTCGGTGCGCGCCATGCTGGGCCTCGCCGACCGCGGCCGCATCCTCGATCTGTTCGAGAAGCTAATGGGCGGCAAGCCGGCCGAAGCGCTCGCCGATGTCAGCGAACTCTACGATCGTGGCGCCGATCCTCTGGCCGTGATGCAGGACCTGCTCGAAACCACGCATTTCCTCACCCGCATCAAGGTGGCGCCAGACGCGGAAGGCTTCTTCGACGGCGGCTCGGCAGAGGCCAGGCGCGCGGCCGAAATGGCAGGCAAGCTCTCGGTCCCTTCACTCACTCGCGCCTGGCAGTTGCTGACAAAGGGCTTGTTCGAAGTGCGCGACGCCACGCGCCCGCTTGCCGCTTGCGAGATGGCGCTGATCCGCCTCGCCTATGCCGCCGATCTTCCGCCCACGGACAAACTGGTGCGCGATGTGATGGAGGCCAACCCTCCCCTTGAGGGAGGGTCGAAAAATCCAGGCGGAGCGCAGCGAAGCAAGGATTTTTCGGGGAGGGGTCAAAGTGACGCCGATGCAACGAGGCCCTCCCCGAAATTTGCGTCGCAAATTTCGACTCTCCCTCAAGGGGAGGCTAGGAGTCTGGCTGTTGCACCGGCCACGGCGCATGCTCCCGCCGCCACGCTGCGCACGCTGGAAGACATCGCGGCCATGGCGCTCGCCAAGGGTGCGCCCGTGCTGAAGGTGCATATCGAAAACGACATCCATCTTGTCACGCTGGAGCCCGGCCGGCTGGAATTCCGTCCCGGCCCGCGCGCGCCGCGCACGCTGGCCGGCGATCTTGCGCAGCGGCTCAAGGATTGGACCGGTCAACGCTGGGTGGTGACGGTTGCGCGTGAGGGCGGCGCCCCAACCGTCGCCGAGCAGCGCCGCGCCGCGAAGGCCGCGCAACTCGAAAGCGTGATGGCCGAACCCATGGTCCGCGCGGTGCTGGATCGCTTTCCCGGCGCGGAGGTTATCGCGGTGCGCGACACCGCAAGCGACATGCCGGCCGAGCCGCCATTGGAAGAGGATTCGTGATGGACCTCGCCGATCTGATGAAGCAGGCCAAGGCCGTGCAGGAGAAGGCGAGCGCGCTGCAAACCCAGATCGCCGCGCTGGAAGTGGAAGGTCTCTCCGGCGGCGGGCTCGTCAGACTCACCCTCAACGGCAAGTCCGAGCTGAAGGCGCTGTCGATCGACGCGTCGCTTCTGAAGCCGGAAGACCGCGAAATCGTGGAGGACCTGGTGCGCGCGGCCCATGCCGACGCCAAAGCCAAGCTCGAACGGCGGACGGCCGACGAGATGCAGAAGCTCGCGGCAAGCATGGGCCTGCCGCCCGGGATGCTGCCGGGTCTCTAAAGGAAATTCGTCGGCCAGATCATGGTGCGCCACATATGCGCCACCGGTGAATTGTCGAAGCCCAGCCCCTCTTCCGGCTGGCGGAAATTGCGGCCGATCACGTCCTCGAATTCGCGCGCATCGATCTCGACATTCGCCTCGAAGGAATAGACGTCGTTGATGGTGATGATGCGCGAGGTCAAGTACCAGGGGTGATCCTTCGCCGCCCGATATTCGCGCTGCAGATATTCTGGCACGACGTAATCGGGCCCGTAGAATTTCACATAAGCTTCCGGATAGCCGTAGCCTACCGACTCATCGGGATAGAAGCGCAGCGCCTGATGCTTCTCGATCGCCCAGGCCACTTCTTCGTCGACGTAAGGCGCGACGATCTGCGCGCTCCAATAGGCGTGATCGGTGCGGATCAGGCAGCCGTTCGAGATGTCGTGCAGCAGGCAGGCCATGACGACCTTCTCGCTCTCGCCCGCTTTCTGCGCGCGCCGGGCGCTCTGCAGCAGATGATTGTAGGTGATCTTCCCGAACCGCAGCCGGAAGAAGTCGAGCAGCGTGGGCGCCTTCGGCATCCGGGGCAGCGCGGGATTGTCGCCCGACATCATCACCGTGCCCGGCTTGAGCTCGGCCAGGATGGCGCGCTCGGCATCGCAATCGCGATCCAGCACGTTCGCCACCGGCTGCGGCAACACCAGCCGCCTGACCTCCGCCATCGCCTGCTCCTTTTTCGGTCGTGCAGGGACCATGGCAAGGATTTCCCGCGCCTGCTAGATAATTCGGCATGTCATCCCATCCCGCCGGCCCCGAAATCGAACGTCTCATCCAACTTCTGGCGAAGCTGCCCGGGCTCGGCCCGCGCTCCGCGCGCCGTGCGGCGCTGGTGCTGCTCAAGAAGCGCGAGACGCTGCTCGATCCCCTGGCCACGGCGCTCGGCGATGCGGCGGCGGCGATCCGCACCTGCGAGGTCTGCGGCAATCTCGACACGCAAAGCCCTTGCGCCATCTGTCGCGATGCGCGCCGCGACGCGCATGCGCTCTGCGTGGTGGAGGACGTCGCCGATCTCTGGGCCCTGGAGCGGGCGGGCGTGTTCAAGGGACGCTATCACGTCCTCGGCGGCGCGCTCTCCGCGCTCGACGGCGTGACGCCGGACAAGCTCAATCTCGCGGGCCTGTTGTCGCGCGCGCGCGCCGGCGTGGACGAAGTGATCCTCGCGATGAACGCAACCGTCGAAGGCCAATCGACCGCGCATTATCTGATGGATGCGCTGCAGCCCCTGGGCCTCAAGGTCACGCGCCTTGCCCATGGCGTGCCGGTCGGCGGCGAGCTCGATTATCTTGACGAAGGCACGCTCAACGCCGCCTTCCGCGCGCGGCGCGAATTGTAGCGGTTTCCGCTCAGGGCAGCCCCCGCCCCAACGTCGCCGTAAAGGCGATGAAGACGATGGCCGAAATCGCGATCCACGCCCGATTGCGCGCGATGGGCGGCGTGTCCGGCTTGGCGGGAATGCGATATCCCATCAGCAGCAGCGGAAAACTGGCGGCGCCGATTTCGAGAAAGGCCTGTTCCATCGCGGCCGCCTTATCGCCCGCATAAAACGCAGCGGCGGCGACCGCGGCCACGCTCGCCGCGAGCCACACCGCGCGGAGAAGCGCGCTCACGCGCGATGAAAGCCCTTCTGCCTCGCGCGCCAGAATCCGCACAGAGACGATGTACGACGCGACTCCGATGGCGATGCCGGCAGTGCGCCACCACGGCGACGGCTCGCCCAGCCAATCCTGGCCGGCGTAAACGTAATCGCCGCGATTGACGATCATGGCCTCGACCAGATAGCCCGCCGCCCAGAAGATGCTGAGCGCCGCGAGCGCAAAAGCGAACAGCCGCGCCTGCCGCGCACGCTCGGGCAGCACGCCAAGCGCGAGCCAGCCCAGCGCCGCCGCCGCGAGATTCCCGATCGGACCCGCGATGGCGATGAAGCGGCTGTGCGCAGCGCATTGGAAATAGACGCTGGTGAGCAGCGCGATCTTCCCGTCGGCCAGCAGACAGGCCGTGCCGTGCCCCGCCGCTTCGTGCGCGAAGGTCGCCACGCACATCGCGATAATGGCGACGGCGGAGACGGTGAGCCAATCGTCGCGCATCGCCCCTCAACCCCTCGAAAGCCTCGCCGGCTGTTCGCCGCCTGAGAAATCCACCGCAGCGATGCGCTCGGCGTGCCGGTCGATGCCGCGCATGGAGGTCTCCATCAGCCCGATATCCTTGTTGGCGGCATCGAAATGCGTTCGCAGGTTCCCGACCCGGTCGCTCAGGCGCTTGACGTCGTCCAACAGCGCGCCGACCTCCTTCTGGATCAGATGTGCGTTTTCGCGCATCTCGACATCGCGCAACACCGCCTGCATGGTCGTCACCGCCAGCCACAGAAGATGTGGCGAAACGATCGCCACCTTGGATTCGCGTGCCTTGCGCATGATATCGGGAAACGTCTGGTGCAACTCCGCAAACAAGGACTCGGACGGCACGTACATGATCACGGGCGTCTGGGTCTCGCCGCTGATGATGTATTTTTCGCTCACGTCCTTCACGTGCTTTTGCACGTCGGTCTTCATGCGGGCGTTGGCGAGCTTACGTTCCTCGTCGCTGCCCGCCTTGTGCAGCGCCTCGAACGCTTCCAATGGGAACTTCGAATCGATGACGATGAGGCCGGCGTCCTTTGACAGTCTGATGATGCAATCGGGTCGCTTGCCGTTCGACAGCGTAAACTGGAAATCGTAATGGCTGGGCGGAAGCTGATCTTCGATAATGGCTTCCATCCTCTCCTGGCCGAAAGCGCCGCGAGCCTGCTTGTCTGACAAGATCTCCTGTAACGAAACCACCTGCCCCGAGAGCGCGGTGATGTTCTTCTGCGCCTCGTCGATCACGTTGAGCCGCGTCTGAATGCCGCCCAGCGTCTCGGCCGTCTTTTGCGCGCTTTCCGACAGCGACGCGCCGAGCCGGGTATTGAGCGCGTCGATCCGGTCCGAGAGCGCCTTCTGCAGCGCTGCCTGCGCGGCAAGAGTTTGCTGAAACTGGCCGCTGATCTGGCCCTGCTGGGCAATCACGCCATCGAGCCGCGTGTCAGCGACGGCCGTCGGCGCGCGCTTTAGAAGCGCAAACGCGACCAGGCCCGCGGCCGCCACCAGCGCAATCGCCAGAATTACGAAGGCCAAATCCATCCTGCGGGGCTCGCTCCGCTCGCACCTCAGGATGACGATACACGGATTCGCGTCATGCCGAGGTGCGCCATTTCTACAGCGCCCCGAAGCATCTTGACCGGGATGCGGCCTTTGCCTATCTCCGCCCCATGGCCGTTCGCCCCATCCTTAGCGCGCCCGATCCGCGCCTGAAAGCGGTGTCGGAGCCCGTCGCCCATGTCGATGAGGCCATCCGCGCGCTCGTCGCCGACATGCTGGACAGCATGTATGCCGCTGAGGGTATCGGTCTGGCCGCCATCCAGATCGGCGTGCCCAAGCGCGTGCTGGTGATGGATCTGGCCCAGAAAGACGGCAAGCGCGAGCCCCGCGCCTACATCAATCCCAAGATTCTCTGGGCCTCCGAAGAACTGGCCACGTTCGAGGAAGGCTGTCTTTCGGTGCCCGACATCTGGGACGCGGTCGACCGCCCCGCCCGCATCAAGGCGGAATTCTTGGACGAGCACGGCAAGAAGCACACGATCGAAGCCGACGGCATGCTCGCCACCTGCCTGCAGCATGAGATGGATCATCTGGAAGGCGTGCTGTTCATCGACCATCTGTCGAAGCTGAAGCGCTCCATCGCGCTCAGGAAGCTCACCAAGGCCAAGCGGCTGAGCAAGGCGGGATAGGGCGCTCATGGGGCTACGCCTCGCCTTTCTGGGCACGCCCGACTTCGCGGTGCCCACGCTTGCCGCACTGATTGGCCAGGGTCATGACGTCGCTTGCGTCTATTCCCGGCCGCCCAGACCCAAAGGCCGCGGGCTCGCGCCCGAACTTTCGCCGGTTCATGCCTTCGCGCTCTCATCGCATTTGCCGGTGCACACGCCCGCGTCGCTGAAGGAAGAGGCGCAGCAAGACGCGTTTGCGGCACTCACGCTCGATACGGCGGTGGTGGTGGCCTATGGGCTGCTGCTGCCGAAACCGGTGTTGGCGGCGCCCCGGCTCGGCTGCTTCAATCTCCATGCCTCGCTGTTGCCGCGCTGGCGCGGGGCAGCGCCCATCCAGCGCGCCATCATGGCGGGCGATTCCGAAACCGGCGTGATGGTCATGCGCATGGAAGAGGGGCTCGACACCGGTCCCGTGCTGATGGCCGAGCGCGTCAAGATCGGCCGCAAGACCTATGGCGAATTGCACGATGAACTAGCCCGCCTCGGCGCCGATCTCATGATCCGCGCGCTGTCGGCGCTCGAACGGGACCAGACACATGAGACGCCGCAAGGCGCCGACGGCGTGACCTATGCGAAAAAGATCGTAAAAGACGAAACCCGCATCGATTGGACGAGATCCGCGCGCGAGCTCGATTGCCTGATCCGCGGCCTGTCGCCCGTGCCGGGCGCGTGGACGCAAGCCAATGGCGAACGCCTAAAGATTCTCTATGCCGAGCCCGTCGATGGCAAAGGCGCGCCCGGCGAAATCATTTCACAGGATCTTACGGTCGCCTGCGGCTCAGGCGCGCTCAAGCTTCTGCGGGTTCAGCGCGCGGGCAAGGCGCCGATGAAGGCGCACGAATTGTTGCGGGGGTTCTCTGTTCCCGCTGGGACGAGATTGTAATGCCGCGCTATCGCTTGATCCTGGAATATGACGGCGCGCCGTTCGTCGGCTGGCAGCGGCAGGAGAACGGGCCTTCGGTGCAGGCCGCGGTCGAGCAGGCGCTGTTCAAGCTCACGCAGGAGATTTCCACCGTCACCGGCGCCGGCCGCACCGATGCCGGCGTTCATGCCATGGCGCAAAGCGCCCATTTCGATCTCGCCAAGGATTGGGAGCCGGCAAAGCTGCGCGACGGCCTCAATCATTTCCTGCGCCCCGATCCCGTGGCCGTGATCGTGGCGGCGCGCACGCCCCCCGATTTCCACGCCCGCTTCTCGGCGTCGCGGCGGCATTATTTCTATCGCATCGTTTCCCGCCGCGCGCCGCTGGTGCTCGATCGCGGGCGGGCCTGGCATGTGGTGCATGCGCTCGAGGCCGCAAAGATGCACGAGGCGGCGCAAACACTCGTCGGCCATCACGATTTCACCACCTTCCGCTCGTCCGAATGCCAGGCGCAATCGCCGGTGAAGACGCTTGATCGCCTGGAGGTCCGGCAGGCCGGCGACGAAATTCACATCGAAGCCAATGCGCGCTCGTTCCTGCACAATCAGGTGCGTTCGATGGTGGGTTCGCTCAAGCTCGTCGGCGAAGGCAAGTGGAGCGTGTCCGATCTGGCGGCCGCGCTCGATGCGAAAGACCGCGCGGCTTGCGGTCCCGTCGCGCCGCCGGAAGGGCTTTATCTTGCCGGCGTCGATTACTGAAGATCGACCAGTTCCACGCTGCCCGGATCGATGGCGCGGCCGAGAAAAATCTCGCCCACCCGCGCGAAGCGGTCGGGCGCGTCGGTGGCGAGGAAGCGGTGCGCCGGCCGCGCGTCGGGCGGCGCCGTCAGATCGCGGGCTTCGAGAACGCGCGCCACGGCTTGCGCCGTCGTGGCGGCGCTGTCGACCAGCCTGACATCCGGGCCGGCGATTTTGGCGATGGTCTCCTTCAGCGCCGGAAAATGCGTGCAGCCCAAGACCAGCGCGCGCGGGCGCGGCACGGTCGCCAGGAGCGGATCGAGATAGCGATGCGCGACCGCTTCGGCGATCGGGCCTTCCACCAATCCCTCTTCCGCCAGCGGCACGAACAGCGGACACGCCTGCTGCGCCACCGCCATGGCCGGCGCGCGCGCCTGAATCGCGCGCACATAGGCGCCGCCTTTCACCGTGCCTTCGGTCGCGATCACGGCGATGGGGCCGTCCGGCACGGCCGCAATCGCGGCTTCCGCGCCAGGCTCGACCACGCCCACGACGGGCGTCGTCGCGAATGCCTTCTCCAAGGCGGGCAGCGCAACCGCAGAGGCCGTGTTGCACGCCACCACCAGCAATTTGATATTGCGGCCCGTCAGATGGGCCGCTGCTTGCACGGCGTAGCGGGTCACGGTGTCGCCGCTCTTGGTGCCGTAAGGCAGCCTGGCGGTATCGCCCAGATAGACGAACGTCTCGTGCGCCAGCCGCGCGGCGAGCGCGCGCATCACGGTCAGCCCGCCGATGCCGGAATCGAAAATGCCGATGGCGGAATTCCGGCTCACAATCCGCCCATCGCCTGATGCAGGCTGCCGACGCCGATCGCCAGAAACACCGAGATCAGCACGTCCAGGATGACGATGCCGGCGGCGGTGAAGCCCGGCACCTCGAGTCCCTTGCGCGCGATCCACCAGCGATAGGAGAGCGCGAAACCGACCACGGGATAATAGAGAAACGCGGTCACTGTGAGACTCGCGATGCCGGCAAGATAGAGCGCATGCATCGCCGCCGTGACGGCGAGCACGATGCAGGTGCCCCAATTGTAGGCCACCACGAACGGCACATAGCGCGCGCCTGCGCCGATCAGCCGGCTGATGAAGACCATGACCAGCGGGAACACGATCCAGCTCGCCACATAGGAGCCCGCCTCGATCAGGCAATAGGCGAGCGAAAGCCCGTGAATGCCCAGAAAGCGCGCGCCGCCCTCGATCTGGCTTGCCGCCGCCACGATGCCGCGCTCGCCCAGCACGATCAGCGGATAAAGCGGCGCGGCGATCGCCATGGCGAGGAAGGAGCGGAAAAAGCCCTCATAGCTCACGTCGAATCCGGACATGGCATCGCTCTTGAACGCCGCCATGTGGGCCGCGGCGCCGAGCGAGCGGCGCACATAAGCAAGATCGATCACGGTGGGCTCTCGAAATAGCGCTGAAGGATCGCGCGATAGATCTCGGCGAGCCGCTCGACCTCTGTCACGGGGACGCTTTCGTCGGTCTTATGCATGGTGGCGCCCGAAAGGCCCAATTCCGCCACCGGGCAATGGTCCTTGATGAAGCGCGCGTCCGACGTGCCGCCGGTGGTGGAGAATTGCGGCGGCGCGCCCGTCACCGCCGTCACCGTCTCGCTCAACAGCGCGGTGTAGGTGCCGGGCTCGGTGAGGAAGGACACCCCGCTCACTTGCGTCTCGAAGTCGATGATGACGCCGGAATTGCCGACCGCCTCATCCGCCGCCTTGCGCATACGCGCCGTCAGGCTTTCGACGGTATGCGCATCGTTGAAGCGGATGTTGGCCGTCGCGCGCGCCGTGGAGGGCGAGACATTGTTGGCCGGATTGCCCACGTCGAAGGTGGTGAAGACCAGAGTCGAGGGTTCGAAATGCGCTGTGCCCTTGTCCAGCGGCTCCTGCAATAGGCTCACCAGCTTCGCCAGCACCGGAACGGGATTGACCGCGCGATGGGGATAGGCGGTGTGGCCCTGAACGCCGCGCGCGGTGAAATGAAACGTCATGCTGCCGCGGCGTCCGATCTTCAGCGTGTCGCCCGCGCGCGCCGCGGCCGTGGGCTCGCCGACCAGGCAGTGATCGATGCGCTCGCCGTTTTCGCGCATCCACGCCAGCACCGCCTTGGTGCCGTTGACCGCGATTCCTTCCTCGTCGCCGGTGATGAGCAGGCTGATCGAGCCTTTCGGTGCTCCGCTCTTCACATAATCCGCGGCCGCCGCCACGAATGCCGCCACCGCCGTTTTCATGTCCGCCGCGCCGCGGCCGGCGAGCACGCCCTTCTCGACGCGGCCCTCGAACGGCGGCGTGCGCCACAGGCTTTCGTCGCCCGGCGGCACGACGTCGGTGTGACCGGCGAAGCAGAAATTCGGCGGCGCGCTGCCCAGACGCGCGTACAGATTTTCGACCGCGTCCGTCCCCTCCGCCTGAAAGCGCAGGCGATGGCACACAAAGCCCAAGGGCTTCAACGCCGCTTCCACGATGGAAAGCGCGCCGTCATCCGCCGGCGTCACCGAGCGGCAGCGGATCAGGGCCTGGGACAGCGGGACGGCATCGCGCATCGGGCGCGATTTAGGCCGTCCCGCCCCTCGCGGTCAACGAAGCCTGCGCGCTGCGCGGAG
>Ga0335085_10015386_pt1 | contig 11104 bp, 9 predicted proteins | sample Lox_Sample_45_FD_206712 | JGI IMG/M metagenome (GOLD analysis project Ga0335085, IMG submission 206712) | Soil microbial communities from Loxahatchee National Wildlife Refuge, Florida, United States - Lox_Sample_4.5 | ecosystem: Environmental > Terrestrial > Soil > Wetlands | place: USA: Florida... | reverse complement strand
CGCCGTCGGCGACGAGCCGGGCGACGCGCCAGGTGAGCGTGCGGGTCTTGCCCGAGCCTGCCCCCGCCACGACGAGGATGGGGCCGTCGCCGGCCTCCACCACCGCAACCTGCTGGTCGTTGAGGAGCCCCTCGTAGTTGAGCGCCCGGGCCGGGACCGCCGCGGGCTTCATCTGGTAGCGTCGGGACATGGGTGGCCCGCTTGCCACCCTAGCAAGGGCCTCCGACACCGCCGCGCGCTTCCGCTCCATCGCCTCGCCCGAAAACTGGACGGCACCCGCCGCTCGCCTAACATCCGCGTCCGGCCGCGACGGAGAGTTCACCGAGCGGCAACCCCTGTCCCGCCCGCCCCCGTGCGCCGGTCCGGCATCCCCCTCCCCGGGATGCCGGGCCGGAGCCCGGACCTCGGCTACCTGGCCTCGAACACCACCCGGCCGGCGACGAGCGTCGCCTTCACCGGGAGCGACGTCAGCCCGGCGGCGGGGACCGCCATGACGTCCCCGCCGAAGGCGGTGAGATCGGCATCCAGGCCCTCCCGGATCATCCCGCGCCGTCCCTCGGCGAAGGCGGCGAACGCGGCGCCCACGGTGAAGGCACGCACGGCCTCCTCGCGCGTGAGCCGCTCCCCGGGGAGGAACGGCTCGGAAGCGCCGGCCGGGAGCCGCGTCTCCGCGGCCAGGAGCCCGGCCCGCGGATCGGGCTCCTCCACCGGGAAGTCCGAGCCGAACGCGAGCGCGAGGCCCTTGTCCAGCGCCGTCCGCCAGGCGTAGGCCCCGCGGATCCGCTCCGAGCCGGCCCCGAGGCGCGCCGGCACCCACGGCGCGTCGCTCGTGCAGTGCACGGGCTGCATGGAGGCGACGACGCCGGCGGCCGCGAGGCCCGGCCAGTCCCGGGCCGCGACGATCTGGAGGTGCTCGACGCGAGGGCGCAAGGACCGCACCCGGTCGGCCGGCCCGGAGGCCGCGATGGCCGCCAGCGTCTCGGTGACGCCGCGGTCGCCGATGGCGTGGATGCAGGGCTGGAGCCCGGCGGCCACGACCGCCTTCACCTTCGCGCGCAGGTCGTCGGGCGCCGTGACGAAGAGGCCCCGGTTGCCGGGGTCGTCCGCGTACGGCTCGTGGAGCGCCGCCCCGCGGCTCCCCAGCGCGCCGTCCGCGTACATCTTCACCGCCCGCACGGTGAGGAGGCCCACCTCGGCGCCGGCCTCCTTCTGCCGCGCCATCTCCCGTTCCAGATCCACGAGGGGCACCTCCCCGTCGATCATCGCGTAGACCCGCACCGGGAGCCGGCCCTCGCGCGCGAGCTTGCGGTAGACGTCGAGCGCCCCGGGCTTCACGCCCGCGTCGTGGGCGCCGGTGAGCCCCACGCTCGCCAGCTCCTGGAGCGCGGCGAGGATGCCGGTCTCGAGCTCGGCCGGCGTGGGCGCCGGGATCCGCCGCGCGACGAGGTCCACGGCGCCGTCCACGAGGACGCCGCTCGGACGCCCGGCCGCGTCCCGGAGGATCTTGCCGCCCGGTGGGTCGGGCGTGCCCGCGCCGATGCCCGCGGCGGCGAGTGCCGCAGCGTTTGCCCAGGCGGCGTGGCCGTCCACGCGGACGAGGAACGTCGGGTGGTCGGGCACCGCCCTCGTGAGCATCGCCTCCCCGGGGAACGCGCCGCCCGGCCAGCGGTTCTGGTCCCAGCCGCGGCCGAGGATCCAGGCCCCCTTCGGCGCGCTCCTCGCCCGCTCGGCGGCCCGGGACGCGCAGGCCTCCGCGCTCGGCGCCCCACTGCAGCTCACCTCCCGGCGCGCCTTCGCGAGGCCGTACACGTGTCCGTGCGCGTCCACCAGGCCCGGGACCGCGCTCCCCACCTGGAGCCGCCTCGCGCCGGGCCCTGCCCTCGCGGTGCATTCCTCGACGGTGCCCACGCACGCGAAGCGTCCCTCGCGGACGAGCGCGGCCTCCGCCACGGGATGAGAGGGATCGAAGGTGTGGATGAGTCCGAGGACGAGGATCTCGGGGGTGGCCGGCATCCCACCCGATTAGCGCGCGGCGGCGGGAATGTCACGCGGGGTCATCGTCGCCCGCGGCTGGCCGTCCTCGCCGGCCCGCTCCCCTCACCGACCTCCGCCGCCCGCCGGCGCGGTCGCCGGCGGCGGCACCGCGTCGCGCGGCGCGTCGGGGGGGCTCGCGGGGGCCGCGGGCTCCTTCTTCTGCACGTGCTCGGGCTCGGGGCGGTCGGTCAGCGGGGAGATCTCCTTCACGGGCGAGGGCACGACCTCGGGTGTGACGGGCGCGAGCGCCTCCTCGCGGGCGCGACGCCGGGGAGCGGGAGGCGGAGCCGGGGCGGCGGAGCCCCCGGCCGCGGGGCTGGCGCTCCCCCCCGGGGGTGACGGCGGCATCGTGAGGGCCGCGCGCAGGCGGCGGGCGCCGTCGTGGCGGGCGTTCGCGGCGATGACGCCCTCCAGGGCGGCAAGGGCCTCGGGGGTGCGTCCGAGGCTGGCCTGCCCCCGGGCGAGCAGCCAGCGGGCCCGCACGATCTCGGGATGGCCGGCGACGAGCGCCCCGAGCCGGACGACGGCGCGCTCGCGGTGCTCGGCGTTGCCCTCGAGGTCGAGCGTGGCCTCGGAGACGTCGAGCCAAGGGTCGCTCTCGCCGTGCATGCGGGCGGCCGACAGCAGCGGCGAGAGGTGCGTGCGGTCGCGCCGCTGCGCGTAGCCGAAGGCGCGGGCGCGCAGTGCTGCGCCGCCGGCGGAGTCCTGGCCGAGGGCCTCGAGGGCGGCCCACGCCGCCGCGGAGAGCTCCCGGGATCTCACCATCCGTGGATCCTGCGACGTGGCCGCCTTCTCGGCCTCTCCGGCGGGGCCCCTGGGCTTTCCGTCCTCCCATTCCTCCCGGAGCAACTCGGCGCGCAGGAGGCGAGCGAGGGCTCCGTCGGCGACCGCCGCGGTGAGGGACGGCTCGCGGCGCACCGCCTCGTCGAGCCGGGCGATCGCCGCGTCGAGGCTCGTGGCGTCGTCGAGCGTGAGGAGGGCGAGCCCCTCGCTGCGGGCGCGCGTGGCCTCGGGATCGGTCCGGCCGACCAGGAAGAGCCAGGCGGCCCCCGCGGTGACGACCATCGCCGCCGCGAGCGTCGGCGCGAGCCACTTCCAGCGCGCGCTCCAGCGGAGCCGCGACTCGAACGCTCCGACCTGGTCCTTGCGCAGCACCGGCGCGGGGCGGGACGGCGACGACGGCGGGCCGGGCCTGTAGACCTGCGGCGTCGGTCCACGGGCTCGCGCGTCCGAGGCCGGGGCCCGCGGCCCGGGTGTGGGCCGCGCGCCGGGCACCGAGGGCTTCGTCGGGGCGGGGGTGGGCGCGGGGAAGGGCGCCGGTGTCGCGACGGGCGCCTGCGCGGCCGGCATCCCGACGAGCGTCCGGCCCGGGGCGCGCGAAGGAAACGCCACGAAGACGTTGTCGCAGCGCGTGCACTGGACCGGCGCTCCCTCCGGCGCGAGCAGCGTCTCGTCGAGCTCGTACACCGTCGAGCAGCGTTCGCACCGGATGAGCAAGCCGGACCTCCCCGTCCCGGCCGAGAAGCTACCTCATGACGGACGGAGCGGGAACGGCCAGGTGCGGGCGCGCCCGCGCGAGCCGCGTGGGACCGATACCGCGGACGCGAAGGAGGTCCTCGGGAGAGGCGAAGGGTCCGTTGTGCGTCCGGTCGGCCACGATCGCCCGGGCCAGCGCCGCCGAGAGCCCGGGCACGTGGGCCAGCTCGGCGGTCGCGGCCCGGTTCGGGTCGATCGTGAGGCCCAGCGCGAGCCGCTCGTCCTGGCCGAGCGGCCGGGACGGCCCGGGATCGCCCGCGCAGCCGAGCCATCCGCGGGGAGGGAGTCCCCGCCCCTCGGGCTCCGCGCAGGGCGCGGGTGGAGGTGGGCGCTCGAGCCAGGCACGGAGCGGGCCCGCGGCGAGCACGGACAGGAGGACGAGCGCGAGGGCGAGGCGGCGAGGCACGCGCGCCCCCGGGAGCAAGGGGCGCGCCAGTTCCTCGACTTCGCGGCCCGCCCGGGCCCGCCCCTCATCGGCCGCCGCCACGCTCGGGATGGGCGGACGACCGAGCTCAGGCCGGGGCGTCGAGGCCGAAGGCGGTGTGCAGCTCGCGGACGGCGAGCTCCATGAACTTCTGCTGGATGACCATCGACACCTTGATCTCGGAGGTCGAGATCATCTCGATGTTGATCCCCGCGGCGGCCAGCACCTCGAACGCGCGGGAGGCCACGCCGGCGTGGTTGCGCATTCCCACGCCCACGATGGAGACCTTCGCGATGTGGTCGTCGGTCTCGATGCCCTCCGCGCCCACCTCCGCCTGGAAGCGCTTCACGTGCTCGAGCGCCTTCCCGAGGTCGGATTTCCCGACCGTGAAGGTCATGTCGGTGTGGCCCTGGACGCCGACGTTCTGGACGATGAGGTCCACGACGATGTTGGCGTCGGCGAGCGGCTTGAAGAGGCGCGCCGCCACGCCCGGCTTGTCGGGCACGCCCCGCACCGCGATCTTGGCCTCGTTCCTGTCGTAGGCGATGCCGCTGACGACGACGTGCTCCATGCTCGCGTCCTCCGGACAGACCAGCGTCCCGGGGTCCTGGGTGAACGACGACTTCACCCAGAGCGGGACCGAGTACTTCATGGCGAACTCGACCGAGCGGATCTGCAGCACCTTGGCGCCGGCGCCGGCGAGCTCGAGCATCTCCTCGTAGCTGATCCGCTCGAGCTTCCGCGCCGCGGGCACCACGTTCGGATCGGTCGTGTAGACGCCGTCCACGTCCGTGTAGATCTCGCACGCGTCCGCGCCGATGGCCGCCGCCACGGCGACCGCGGTCGTGTCCGAGCCGCCGCGGCCCAGGGTGGTGATGTTCCCCTCGGCGTCCTCGCCCTGGAAGCCAGCCACCACCGCGATCTCGCCGCGGTCGAGAGCCGTCACCAGGGCCTCCTTGTCGATCGACTGGATGCGCGCCCTGGAGAACGCGCTGTCGGTGAGGATGCGGACCTGCGGGCCGGTGAAGCTGCGCGCCCGGCCCCCGGCCGCCTGGATGGCGAGCGCGGTGAGCCCGATGGTCACCTGCTCGCCGGTGGCGGCCACGACGTCCTGCTCGCGCTCGTCCGGGCTCGGGCTGGCGTCGCTCACGAGCCTGAGGAGCCGGTTCGTCTCCCCCGCCATCGCCGAGACGACCACGACCACGCGATCGCCCTTCCTCTGGGCGGCGAGGGCGCGGCGGGCCACGTTGCGGATGCGGTCCACGTCGGCGACCGACGTGCCACCGTACTTCTGGACGACGAGTGCCACCTTTGTGAGCTCCTCCCGTCACGGCCTGGGGACGCGAAAAGGCGGCGAGTGTAGGGAAACCCGGCCGGGGCTGTCAACGCGCCGCGGCGTCGCCAAGGCCTGCGATCCGGGCTAGAACGTGCGCCCCCGGCGGGCACCTCTGGGCCCGGCCGACGCCGTCCACCACCGGAGAACCCATGCGCCACGTCCTGCTCGACGGAGAGACCCTGAAGCTCGAGGAGGTCGCCGCCATCTCGCGCGGGGAGGCGCGGGCCGAGCTCTCGCCGGGGGCGCGGGAGCGCGTGCGCCGATCGCGTGCGCTCGTCGAGGCACGCCTCGAGGACGGCGAGGCCCACTACGGCATCAACACCGGCTTCGGCACGCTCGCGGAGGTGCGCATCGGCCGGGCCGACCTGAAGAAGCTCCAGCGCAACCTCATCCTCTCCCACGCGGCCGGCGTGGGGCGGCCGCTCCCGCCGCACGAGGCGCGGGCCCTCATGGTGCTCCGGGTGAACGTGCTCGCGAAGGGCGTATCGGGCGTGCGCGAGCAGACGCTCGACCTCGTTCTGGCGATGCTCGAGCGCGGCATCGTGCCCCTCGTGCCCGAGCGCGGCTCGGTCGGAGCCTCCGGCGACCTGGCGCCGCTCGCGCACCTCGCGCTCGCGGTCATCGGCGAGGGGGACGTGTTCTGGACTCCCGGGGACGCTCCGCCGGTGCGCCTTCCGGCGCGCGAGGCGCTCGAGAAGGCCGGGCTCCGACCCGCCGTCCTCGAGCCCAAGGAGGGCCTCGCCCTCGTCAACGGGACGCAGGCGATGACGGCCGTCGGCACCCATGCGCTGCTGGAGGCGGAGCGGCTCGCCTCGCTCGCCGACCTCGCCGGCGCCATGACGCTCGAGGGTCTCCTGGGCTCGCACCGCCCCTTCGAGCCGGCCATCCAGGAGGTGCGCGGCCAGCCGGGCCAGATCGCCGTGGCGGCGCACCTGCGCGACCTCCTCGCCGGCTCCGAGATCAACGCCTCCCACCAGGGCCCGGATTGCCACCGCGTCCAGGACCCCTACTCGCTCCGCTGCATGCCGCAGGTGCACGGCGCGGCGCGCGACGGGCTCGCGTTCGCGCGGGGCGTGCTCGCGCGCGAGGTCAACGCCGCCACCGACAACCCCCTGGTGTTCCCCGAGACGGGCGACATCGTCTCCGGCGGGAACTTCCACGGCCAGCCGGTCGCGCTCGCGCTCGACGTGCTCGCCATCGCGGCCTCCCACCTGGCCGCGATCTCCGAGCGCCGTGTGGAACAGCTCGTGAACCCGTCACTGTCGGGCCTTCCGCCCTTCCTCGCCCCCGATCCCGGCCTCAACTCGGGGTACATGATCGCGCAGGTCACCTCGGCCGCGCTCGTCTCCGAGAACAAGGTGCTGGCCCATCCCGCCTCGGTGGACTCCATCCCCTCCTCCGCGGGCCGGGAGGACCACGTGTCCATGGGCATGACCGCGGCGCTCAAGGCCCGCCAGGTCGTGGAGAACGTCCGCACCTGCCTGGCCATCGAGCTGCTGGTGGCGGCCCAGGCCATCGACCTGCGCAAGCCCCTCGCGCCAGCCGCCAAGGTCGGCGAGGCCCAGGCTCGCATCCGTGCGGTGGCGCCCCGGCTCATCGAGGACCGCATCCTCCACCGCGACATCGAGGCGGTGACGGCTCTCGTCGAGGGCGGCCGGCTCGAGATCTGACACGTTGCGATCCGGCGTCGGGGGGAATCGTCCGGGGGCCCGCCACCGCGGCCCCGACCGCGGCCTCACCTACGCGGCCCTGGCGTATGATTCGCGCATGCGCCAGACCGCCGTCGTCTCCGCACTGCTCCTCGCAGCGCTCCCGGCCTGCAACCGCGATCTCTCCGTTCCCAGCCGCGAGGGACCGGCGCTCTCCGGCATCTCCCCGACGCACGCCTTCGCAGGGGAGGAGATGACCATCTTCGGCGTGCCGTTCGACGCCGATCCCACCGCGAACCTCGTGCAGTTCGCGGGAGCGACCTCGCGCGGCGAGCGCTTCAACTCGGACGGCAGCCTGGTGGTGAAGGTGCCCCCCGACGCCGGCACCGGCTTCATCACCGTCTCCACGCCGCTCGGGTCCTCGGCGCCCGTCGGGCCCTTCAGCTACGACGGGCTGGGCCAGCTCCGCCTCAACTCCATCACCCACGAGATCCCGCTCCTCCACAAGCCGTACAAGGTCATCGCGTCGGGCGGCGACACCTTCATCTCGTCCGACCTCGTGGTCAGCCTCGTCCGCTACAGCGACGACGTCGTTGTCTCGCGCTACGAGCGCTCGACGGTGGGCCTCCCCTGGGCCAACGGGGGCGCGGGTGCGGTGGTCTGGTACCAGGACCAGGACGACCCGGCTTCGCAGCTCGTGCGGCTCGACATCGGCAGCCCGGCGCACGCGCCGGTGACCGTCGCCGACTCGCCGAACGGCGCGCAGATCGCGGTGATGCGCGCGTTCTCGACGACCCCCGACCGGATCGCCATGTTCCGGCACGGCGAGGGTACCGCGCCGACCACGCCGGCGACGCTCACGGTCTACGACGCGGTCACGTTCGCCCAGACGTTCAGCGGGAGCTACCCCGCCGAGTTCGTGCGTGCGCACGGCTGCGACGACGCCGGTAACGCAGGGACGTCCGCAAGGCTCGTCTGCGTGTGCCACCCGTCGTCCTCGGACTCCGACCCTGCCGAGCTCGCCCTGACCGTCCTCGCTGCCTCGCCGACCGTGACCTTCTACCCGAGCTCGAGCTGGGACGGCACGCTCATCCACCACCAGAAGTTCAGCCTGGAGCAGGATGACCCGATGTGCGTCGCCCTGGGGACGGGTGGGCACCGCGTCGCAGCCGTCGGTCTCGAGGACGGCCGGCTGCTGCTCGCCGACCTCGACGCGGGCACCTTCTCCTACGCCGACACCGGTTCCCGGACCGTCGCCCAGAGCCTCACCTGCCCCGGCCCGGCGAGCGGGCCCACGTTCCAGAGCATGGTCCTCGTCGCGAAGACGGACGACGGCCTCCTCACCGCCGTGGACATCGTGACGAACAAGGTCCGCTGGGCCGTGCCCATACCCCGGGCGGCACGCGCCAGCGTGGACGGAACGGTGGTCCACGTCGCCGGCGACTCCGACAACGTCGTGTCCCTGCTCGACCTCACGACAGGCCAGCTTCTCGCACGACGATCGTTCGACCCGCAGCCCGGAAAGCTCTGGAAGCGGTCGGGGCCCGACGAGCCCGACGGCACCTTCTCGAGCGGCGTGCAGGGGGGCGCCTGGAGCGGAACCGGCGTCCTGGGGGTACCGGTGGTGGTGGCCTCGATCGAATTCCCGCGCGGCGTTCTCGAGGTGCCGGTCGAGCTGACCGGTGGCCAGAACCGTGTCTTCCCCTGGTACGTGCGCGACGACGTGGGGATCGGGGTCACCCCGGGGATCTCCCCGGACCTCTACCTCACCCTCGAGGAGACGGGCCTCCACGTCGAGCTGGGGGATTACAACGATCACACCGACCCGTACACGCAGAGCACCGGCGGATTCGTGGACGTCGGCCACGACGTGCAGCTCGGCGTCGACGGACCGCGCGACCTCCACCTCGGCACCTGGGACGGGTTCGTGACCGTGCACTACGACGGGAGCGGCACGGTGATGTCGCCCCTCCCGGAATCGAGCTTCGTGTCCATGGGCGTGCTCCCGGACCCGAGCCCGTCGGGCACCGACCACCGCATCCTCGCCGCGGTGAACCAGTGGAACGCGCCCTGGTACGGCGTCCTGGAGTGGACCCTCTCCGACGCCCACGCCGGGAACGACGCCACCTCGACCTGGGAGGCCCCCGGCCCCGTGGACGGCGCCGCGGTCCTGCAGGGCACGCTCTGGGGCTTCTACTGGGACGGCACGACCGATCACGCGGTCGAGCTGACCCGCGACCTCGACGACCTGCGCGACATCCCGATGAACGACTTCATCAACCAGATCGTCACCGTGTCACCCAACGGTCGCACGTTCGTCTCCTGGGAGAACCAGCCGTTCTCCGAGAACACCAGCATCGTCATCTGGTCCTACGACCCCGACGCCTCCTTTCCGCGTGCCGCGACGATTCCCATCGACGGGCAGGTGGCCGGGGCCGTGTTCGACCCCACCGGCGAGAGCCTCTACGTCCTCATGCGCAACCCGGGCCGGATCGTGGTGCTGGACTGAGGGGCGGGAGGCCCGCCCGCCCCGATCGCGGGTGTTCCTGCGAGGGCCGCGCGCGTTAAAGGAGAAGGATGGTCGACAAGCGAAAGCAGTCGCTCTACTTCCCCGAGGAGATGCTGCGAGAGATCCAGGTGGAGGCGATGCGGCAGGACCGCTCGCTCTCGTGGGTCGTGCAGCAGGCCTGGCGGATCGCCCGGGGCCGGGTGACGTCGATCCCGGGGGTGAACGACGGCAACAACGCCAACCCGCCCCAGCCGCACTAGGGAGCTCGCCGGCCGAGGAGTGGACCGATGTGCCGCAACATCCGCGTGCTCTACCACTTCGAGCCTCCCACCACGCCCGACGAGATCCGCGACGCCGCGCTCCAGTTCGTCCGCAAGGTGAGCGGGCTCGGTCACCCGTCCGAGGTGGACGAGGCGGTCTTCGAGCGCGCCGTGGACGAGGTCGCCGCGAGCACCACCCGCCTCCTCGACGGGCTGCGCGCCCGGACCAGCGTCCGCACGCGCGAGGGCGAGCGCGAGAAGGCCCGCGCGCGCTGGCAGCGCCGCACCCGGACCGCCTGAGCGGCCGGCATCACCCAACCGGGCGGGTCGTCGGCCGCGGCCCCGAAGGGTCGCGTGGCGTCTGGCCGGCTTCCGGCGCATGGCCCAGGTGTGGTGCAGGACGCCGGCAGGGTGCCCCTGGCGTCTCCGGCCGCCTAGATGTGAGGGGCCCTGGTTCCGGGAGGCCGTCCGTGCGCCGATCGTTCCTCCCCGCACTCGCAGTCATGGCCGCCGGCCTCGCGCCGCAGTCCGCGCTCGCCAGCATCGACCACTTCGACCTCGACGACGACGAGCCGACGTCGGTGAGCGGCGTTCGCGCCGGCGCCGGCGGCCTCCGCATGGGGAACCTGGATGGCGCCGCGCCGTCGTTCGAGGTGGGCTGCGACGTGGCGCCGTGGGGAGAGCGCCTCGGCCTCCGCTTCACGTTCGGGACCGCCATGCGGTCGGGATGGGGCGCCGTGGGCTACCTCGCGCCCGACCTCGTCTACTACCCGCTGGGCGGCCGGCCTGGCTCCTGGTCGCCGTACCTCGCGCTGGGAGTGCAGTTCGGGTTCGTGAGCATCACCCCCTGGGAGCGGAGCACGACCGGAACCGCCGCGCTCAGCGCGGCGCTCGGATCCGATGCCGGGACTCCCCCGGAGCCGGTGCTACGCCCCGGGCCCTCGCCGCTGCGCCTCACCGTCGGGCCGCAGGCGACCGCGGGCGTGCGCTTCGCGCTCGGCCGGGCGGGCGTGGAGGTGGGCGGACGGATGGCGCTCGTGCACTTCGAGGGCAACTTCTACCCGAGCTTCGCGCTGATCGTGACGCTCGTGGGGCCGCCCACGTTCTGACCGCGAGCCCTCCGCCGTTCACGCCCGCCGGACGGCCAGGCTCACCGCGCGCCGCAGGCCGGGAAATGGCAGCCGCTCCACGGCCTCGCCGGGAGGCAGCCAGGCCTGCTCGTCGTGCTCGTCCGAGAGCACGGCGCTCCCGGCCCGGACGCGGGCCACGAAGGCGGTCTCCTCGACCGTGCGGATCCCCGGCGGCGGCGACCGCGCGTGGCGCGGGTCGACGGCGAAGCCGTGCACGTAGCCGAGC
>Ga0335085_10015385_pt1 | contig 11104 bp, 8 predicted proteins | sample Lox_Sample_45_FD_206712 | JGI IMG/M metagenome (GOLD analysis project Ga0335085, IMG submission 206712) | Soil microbial communities from Loxahatchee National Wildlife Refuge, Florida, United States - Lox_Sample_4.5 | ecosystem: Environmental > Terrestrial > Soil > Wetlands | place: USA: Florida... | reverse complement strand
ACCGAGCCCATCCTCTCGGCCTGAGCCCGGTCGATGCCGTACTCCTCGCCCTCGTAGACGTTGGCGTAGATGATGCCAGGGGCCGGGGACACGAACACGGTGTCCTTCACCGACTCCAGCAGGTCCAGCGCTTCCTCGTCGGCGTAGGTGCAGTGGTAGATGCTGCGGAACCCGGCCCGCACCGCGACCTTGACCGACTCGGCGGCCTGCGCGTGGCAGTTCAGCCAGACCCCCGACTCGCGGGCCTGCTCGCCTGCGGCGGTGGCCTCCTCCTGGGTGTACTGGGTGATCTGCGAGCCGCCCGGGGTGAACACGTCGTCGTTGGACAGCAGGAACTTGACGCTGTCGAAGCCCATCCCGGCCTGCTCGGCCACGAACGCGCGGCAGGCGTCCGGGCCCTGCCAGTCCGGCTCGGTGTGGCCGTCCGGGCGGACCGGGTGGTTGTCCCGCTCCATGCTGGCCGCGCGCATCCGCGGGCCCGGGATGACACCCGCCTTGATCTTGTCGCGCAGGATCACCTCGGTCGGCATGGGCAGCAGCGAGCCGGCCGAGTACACCGAGGTGAACCCGGCGTCCAGGATGATGCGGGCGTTCCGCTCGGCCCGGGCCAGCTCGTCGTCCATGCCCTTGATGTTCCGGAAGAAGCTCACGTCCACCGGCGGGTTGAACGACGGGTCGATGTGCCCGACCGCCGACGGGAACGTGAGATGCCCATGCGACTCGATCAGGCCCGGCATGACCGTGCACCCGGTCACGTCGATGACCCGGGCGCCCCCGTGTTCAGCGGACGAGTGTTCGCCGGACCAGCCTGGGGTGACCGACACCACCCGGTCCGCTTCGACGGTCACCTCGCCCGGCGCGGCGGGCGAGCCGCTACCGTCGAACACGAGGCCGTTGGTGAAGATGGTGCGTTCCACGGTCGCTCCTCAGCAACGCTGCCCTGCAGCTGCTTTCATCAGTCGAGAACGACTTTCTAGTATGTTTCCGTGAGTCTTGCCTGGCCGGCACCCGGGTGTCAACTGGTTCCACCGACCAGGTAAACCGGACGGGTGCCCAGCCTTGTCGTCGACGCCCACGTGCACCTGCTGCCGCCCCGGCTGCAGGCCGCGATCCGCGGTTTCTTCCACGCCAGGGGCTTCCCGGGCGACGGGTTCGCCTACCCGGCTGACCCGGCCGAGGCGTGCGACCGGCTGGCCGCGGAGGGCATCGGCGAGGTCTGGTCGCTGCCCTACGCCCGGCGGCCCGGCTCGGCCGCCGACCTGAACACGGCCATGGCCCGGTTCGCGGCCGCCCACGCGGAGGGCGCCGCCGTCAGGGTGATCGGCGGCTGCACCGTGCACCCGGCCGACGGCGACCCGGCCAGCCTGGTCCGGACCGCCGTCGAGGACCTGGGCCTGCGGGTGCTCAAGCTGCACTGCTCGGTGGGTGACTTCGCGCCCGACGACCGCCGGCTCGACCCGGTCTGGGAGTACGTGTCGGCGGTGGCGCTGCCGGTCGTGCTGCACGCCGGGCACGCGCCGGACGGGCACACCGAGGCGGCCGAACTGGCGCCGGTCGCGGCCGTGGCCCGCCGCCACCCGGCGGCGCGCATCATCATCGCGCACTGCGGCCACGCGGCCAGCGACGAGGCGCTGCGGCTGGTCGCCGAGCATCCCGGGGTGCACGCCGACCTGACCCCGGTGCTGCACGAGCCGGTGCGGCCCGCCCCTGCTCAGCTGGCCGCGCTGGCCGGCAAGCTGCTGTTCGGCTCGGACGCGCCCAACACCGGGCTGACCGTGTCCGATCTGCTGGCCGGCCTGGCCGGGGCCGATGGGGAGATCTCCGCGCAGGCCCGGGCGGCCATCACCGGCGGGACGGCCCAGCGGCTGCTCAGCGAGGTCCGGGCCTGAACTCAGTGTTAATGCCCGCCGCCGGCGGCGGGCGGGGGCTGGATGGCCGCTTGCTGCGCGGCCTGCACCGCGGCTGACACGGCGGCATCGGTGGCCGCTTGCGACGCGGCCCGGACAGCGGCGTCGGTCGCGGCTTGCTGCGCGGCGCGTACCGCAGCCTCGCGGGCGGCCGCGCTGGCCCGGACGGCGGCGTCCGTGGCCTCCGCGGCCAGGCGGACCGTCGCGTCGGTGCTGGCCAGGCCGGCCGGCTCGACCAGCCGGCTCTTGGCTACCTGGTCCAGGCGCTTGCGTAGCGCCCGGTTGCCCCAGCCCGGGTAGAGGTGGGATCCCAGGCCGCTGGCGCTGGCCAGCCCGGCGAACGCCGCCTGCTCGGTATCCACCGGCCCGCTGCCCCCGGCGATCGCGTCCAGCCGGGCCCGGGCCGCGGCGGCCCGCACCTCGTCGGTGATCCGCCACTGGGTGACCGGCAGCAGCCTGCCCCGGTCGGCCTGGATCGTGCCGGCCTCGGCCAGGTGGGCCAGGTAGGTCTCGCAGATGCGCCGCCGGGGTGCCCCGACCCACTTCTTGGCCCGCGGCGGCCGCCGGGCCTGGGCCAGGCTGGCCAGCGCCGCGTCCAGTTCCGGGTCGCCGGTGGGCCCGGCGTCCAGCACGATGATCCGGTCATCCTTGATGTCCACCCGTCGGTCCGCGGCCAGCCGGACCAGTTCCGCGCCCATCAGCCCGAAGCGCAGCCGGTCCGCATCGGCCAGCCGCCCGGACCGGGGGTTGATGGCCAGCAGCACTAAATCCTCGCCGAGGGTCCGCATGCGCTCACGGTAACCCGCGGCGGGCAGAAATAAGAGCCGCCGTCCGGTCGGGGACCGGACGGCGGCTCTCGGTGGAGACGAGCGGGGCTCAGGCGGCGATGGCCGCTTCTGACCTGGCCGGCTCCAGGGCCAGGCCGAGCACCTCGCGGACGTCGCTCACCGTGTGCACGGTGAGCTGGTTCCGCACGTCCTCGGGCACATCCTCCAGATCGGGCTCGTTCCGCTTCGGGATGAGCACGGTGGTGATGCCCGCCCGGTGGGCGGCCAGCAGCTTCTGCTTCACCCCGCCGATCGGCAGCACCCGCCCGGTCAGCGAGACCTCACCGGTCATGGCCACGTCCGAGCGGACCAGCCGGCCGGACAGCAGCGAGGCCAGCGCGGTGGTCATGGTGACCCCGGCGCTCGGACCGTCCTTGGGCACCGCGCCCGCGGGCACGTGCACATGGACGCCGCGTTCCTTCAGGTCACCGACCGGCAGTTCCAGCTCCGCGCCGTGCGAGCGCAGGTAGGACAGCGCGATCTGAGCCGACTCCTTCATCACGTCGCCGAGCTGCCCGGTGAGCGTGACGCCGGTGGTGCCGGTCTCCGGGTCGGCCAGCGACGCCTCGATGAACAGCACGTCGCCGCCGGTGCCGGTGACCGCCAGCCCGGTAGCCACGCCCGGGACCGCGGTCCGCTCGGCCGACTCCGGGGTGTGCCTGGGGTGTCCCAGGTACCCGTGCAGGTCGGCCACGTCCACGGTGACCGGCAGCGTAGCCTGGCCGGTCGCCACCTGGGCCGCGACCTTCCGCAGCACCCGGGCGATGGTCCGCTCCAGCGACCGGACACCGGCCTCCCGGGTGTACTCCGACGCCAGCTGGTGCAGCGCGGCGTCGGTCAGCGTCACATCGGGCACCTCCAGGCCTGCCCGCTCCAGCTGACGCGGCAGCAGGTGGCCCTGGGCGATGGTGACCTTCTCGGCCTCGGTGTAGCCGTCCAGCTGCAGGAGCTCCATGCGGTCCAGCAGCGGGCTGGGGATGTTCTCCAGCGCGTTCGCGGTCGCGATGAACAGCACGTCCGACAGGTCGAGCTCGACCTCCAGGTAGTGGTCGCGGAACGTGTGGTTCTGCGCCGGGTCCAGCACCTCGAGCAGCGCCGCGGTGGGGTCGCCGCGGTAGTCCGCGCCGAGCTTGTCCACCTCGTCCAGCAGGATGACCGGGTTCATCGAACCCGCCTCACGGACGGCCCGGACGATCCGGCCGGGCAGCGCGCCGACGTAGGTGCGCCGGTGACCGCGGATCTCCGCCTCGTCCCGGACGCCGCCCAGCGCGACCCGGGCGAACTTACGGCCCATGGCCCGGGCCACCGACTCGCCCAGCGAGGTCTTGCCGACCCCAGGCGGGCCGGCCAGCGCCAGCACCGCGCCGCTGCGGCGGCCGCCGACCAGGGCCAGGCCCTTGTCGGAGCGCCGCTTGCGCACGGCCAGGTACTCGATGATCCGGTCCTTGACGTCGTCCAGGCCGGCGTGGTCCGCGTCCAGGATCTCCCGGGCGCCGGTGATGTCATAGGCGTCGTCGGTGGTCTCGTTCCACGGGATCTCCAGCACCGTGTCCAGCCAGGTGCGGATCCAGCTGCCCTCGGGCGACTGGTCGCTGGAACGCTCCAGCTTGGCGGCTTCCTTCATCGCCGCCTCGTGCACCTTCTCGGGGAGGCTGGCCTTCTCGATCCGGGCCTTGTAGTCCTCTTCCTCGGTGCCCGGCTCGCCGTCCAGCTCGGCCAGCTCCTTGCGGATCGCGGCCAGCTGCTGGCGGAGCAGGAACTCGCGCTGCTGCTTCTCCATGCCCTCGCGGACGTCGTTCTGGATGGTCTCCGCCACGTCCAGCTCGGCCAGCTGATCCCGGGCCCACCCGGTGACCAGCCCAATCCGCTCCTCCGGGTCGATCGTCTCGAGCAGCTGAACGCGCTGCTCCATGGTCAGGTACCCGGCGTAGCCGGCGCTGTCGGCCAGCGCGGACGGGTCGGTGATCCGCTGCAGCACGTCGACCACCTGCCAGGCGCCGCGCTTCTGCAGGATGGTGGTGGCCAGCCCGCGGTACTCACGGGCCAGTTCCTGCGCGCGCTCGGAGGCGGGCGGCTCGTCGATGACGGTGCCCTCGACCCACAGCGCCGCACCCGGGCCGGTCGTGCCGACGCCGATGCGCACCCGGGACAGGCCGCGGATCACCGCGGCGGGCTCACCACTGGGCAGCCGGCCGGTCTGCTCGACCGCGCCGAGCGTGCCGATCGCGGGGTACTTGCCATTAAGCCGCGGCACCAGCAGCACCTGCGGCGTCTTGTCTGACGCACCTGGCACCGCCGCGGACATCTGCGCGGCCTGGATCGCCGCGCGGGCCTCAGAAGCGGAGGTGTCCAGCGGCACCACCATCGTCGGCAGCACCACTGAATCATCCAGTGGCAGCACCGGCAGGCGGAGTGTTTCGCTCATGGTCACTTCCTGATAATCGGGCTTGTCGTTTCCCCTTCAACAAGGGCCAGCGCGGTTTGTTTCCGGAATCCGTTCGCCCTCAGCGGACGTGCATTTGGGCAGGTCAGAGGGGGTGCCGGAAAGGCATTGCACGCGAGCCGCGCGTGAAGAGAGCCGCCACCTTGAAGGGGTCCCATAAAGCCCTGGGCAAATACCCGGGGGGGTAGCGACGCTGACAATAACCATACGCCGGGCCCAGCTATTCCCCGGGGCCGCGCCGGGCCGGATGCGGACCGGGCGTAGCTTGTACCAATGAGCGAGCTGCCACCAGAACCACCGCACGAGCCGTCCGAGTTCCACCACAGCCGCCGCCAGCACGCCGGCGAGATCGACCGGTTCAGCGAGGATCAGCTGGACGAGCTGACCGAAGAGGAGCGGGTGGACCTCGGCGTAGACGCTTTCGACCCGGACGAGGTGCCGCCGGCCACCGACGACCCGGTGCCCACCGACGTCACCGACAGCCCGGTGTACCAGGACGCCCGGGCCGAGATCGACAAGGAAGAGGCCGAGGGTGAACTCCGGCCGGGCCAGGACGGATTCCCGCCCACCCGGTACGACGAGCCGTAACCCGGACTCAGTTGGAGAAGTCCTGGGTCAGCCACACCGTTCCGGAGCTGTCACGGAACACGGCGATGCCGATGTGCGTGAAGGCCGAGCTCAGGATGTTCAGCCGGTGGCCGTCGTCGGGTGGCTTCTCGTTCAGCATGCTCTGGGTCAGCCCCACCGCCATCTGCGCGATGGCCGCCTCGGTGCCGGCCACGGGCCCGCCCTCGCCGATGTTCTCCCCGGCCGCGGTCCAGTGCACGCCGGCCGCGGTCTCCCGCGCGCCCAGGGCCGGCTCGCCCGGGCACTGGTGGGACAGCCCGCAGCCCGCGGCCATGACCGCATTGTGCCGGCCCGCGCTGGTATCCAGCCCCGCGGTGACCGTGTAGGCAGGCAGGCCGGCCTGCGCACGAGCTTGATTTATTAACGCCAGCACCTGCTGGGCCGCCGCCGACAGGCTCGCGGACTGCCCGGCAGCCGGGGTGCCAGTCGCGGCAGCGGCCGGGGTGGGCTGGGCCGATGCGGTGGGCACTGGCGTTCGGCGTGAATGGTGCCGGTGCCGGGCCGCTGGGGTGCGCGGCGCTACGGCGGGCTGGTGGCCGGTGGTGGCCAGCGGGCGGGCGCACGGGGTGGCCGCGGCCAGCCCGGGGCAGCCGGCCGCCGTCGCGGTGAGCTGGGCCGGGCCGGCGGCGTCGGTCATGGGCCCGGCCCGGCTGGGCTGATGCGTGATGACCAGCACCGCCACCGCGGCGGCGGCCACCGCGAACACCGCGCTGAACACGAGGGACCGGTCATGGTGCCGGCCCCGGCGGCTGGGTCCGTGCGCTGGCATCGCGCCTCCTCCGACCTCGCCGAAGATCGTAGCGGGGGCGCGTGGGCCAGATGCCCGGTTTGCCCAGCCTGGTGGGCCACGGCCGCGCGACCTGGGTGATCATGGCATGGAGCGGGAGGAGGCGCGGCCCGATGGCAGACCGGATCGTGATCGACGGCGGCTCGCTGACCTGCGCGCAGGTGGCGCGGGCCGGCCGGGGCGAGGCTGGCGTCGCGGTGGCCCCGGCGGCCGTCACCGCGGCCCAGACGGCCTGGCAGGTGGCCCGGGAGGTGGCCGCGGAGCGGCCGGTCTACGGCTGGACCACCGGGGTGGGCGCCAACCGCACCGTCCCGGTGGCCGCCGCGCGCGCCGCCGAGCACGGGCTGAACCTGCTGCGCAGCCACGCCGCCGGGGCCGGCCCGCTGCTCGCCCCGGACCTGGCCCGGGCCATGCTGGTGGTCCGGCTGAACCAGATCGGGGCGGGCGGTTCCGGCGTGGACCCCGGCGTGCTGCGGGTGCTGGCGGACGCGATCAACCGGGGGTTCGTCCCGCCGGTGCCGCGGTACGGCGCGATCGGAACCGGTGACCTGACCGCGCTGGCCGCGACCGGGCTGTGTCTGCTGGGCGAGCGGGACTGGCTGCAGGGCAGCGGCCCGCCGCCGCGCTTCCCGCTGCGCCCGGCCGAGGCGCTCGGATTCCAGAGCAGCAACGCCGCGACGCTGGGCGAGGCCGCCCTGGCCTGCGCCGACCTGGACCGGCTGAGCCGGGCCGCGGTGCTGATCGCGACGTTTTCGCTGCTCGCGGTGCATGGCTCGGCCGAGCCGTTCGCCGCCGCGGTGCAGCAGGCCCGGCCGCATCCCGGCCAGCAGCAGGTGGCCGCGGCCGTCCGCGAGCTGACGGCCGGGGAGCTGGGCGCACCGGCCCGGCTCCAAGACCCGTACGGGTACCGGGCGTTCCCGCAGGTGCACGGCCCGGCCCTGGACGCGGTGGCGCACGCGACGAACGTGGTCACCGCGGACATCAACGCGGCCAGCGAGAACCCCCTGGTCGATCCGGCCGGGCACAACGTCTGGCACAACGGCAACTTCCACGCTACATATGTAGGTTTGGCGCTGGACGCGGCCCGGGCGGCGCTGTTCCAGACCGCGGCGCTGGGTGCGGCCCGGCTCGGCACGCTGGTCGAGCCGGCCTTCACCGGCCTGGAGGCGTTCGCCGCGGACACCCCGGCCAGCTCGGGGATCATGATCCTGGAGTACGTCTGCCAGTCGGCGGTGGCCGACATCCGCCGGCTGGCCACCCCGGCCGCGCTGGGCAGCGCGGTGCTGTCCCGCGGCGTGGAGGAGCACGCCGGCTTCTCCACCCAGTCGGCCCGGGCCAGCAGCGAGGCGATCATCGCCTACCGGGCCGTACTGGCCTGCGAGCTGGTGGCCGCGGTGCGGGTGCTGCGGATGCAGGGCCGCGTCCCCGCGGCCGGCCCGCTGCGGGCCGCGTTCGACATGGCCGCCGCGGCACTCGACCCGCGCACCACGGACCGCCCGCTCGACGGCGACCTGGCCGCCGCCGACGGGCTGCTCGATGGGTACGCCAGCCTGACCGGCTGGTAACCATGGTGCTGACGTGGTTTATCGTGGGCCGGTACCGGCGCGGCGGCAGTGAGGAGACCTGATGAGCATTCTGGGAACCCGGGTGGTGCGGACCGAGGACCCACGATTGCTCACCGCCGGAGGTACCTATACCGATGATCTGCGGCTGCCGGAACTGGCCGGGGCGCTCCGGGTCACGTTCGTGCGCAGCCCGGTAGCGCACGCCGGGATCAGCGGCATCGACGTCAAAGAGGCGCTGGACAGCCCCGGGGTGGTCGCCGTGCTGACCGCCGCGGACGCCGATGACCTGCCCGCGTCCGACGGCCGGCCGGCGACCGAGCCGCTGCTGGCCTCCGACCGGGTGCGCTACGTCGGGGAGCCGGTCGCGATCGTGCTGACCGAGGACGGCTACCAGGGCGAGGACGCGGCCGAACTGGTCAGCGTGGACTATGAGCCGCTGCCCGCGGTGGTGGGGGTGGACGCGGCGCTGGCCGGTACGTCGCTGCTGTTCCCTGAGGCTGGATCCAACGTGGTCCGGTCCGGCGGCGGCCCGGCGCCGGACGGCGCGTTCGATGGCTGCGACGTGGTCGTCGAGCGCACATTCCCGAACCAGCGGGTGGCCCCGGTCCCGCTGGAGGTCCGGGCGGCCGCCGCCACCTGGGCCGACGGGCGGCTCACGCTATGGGCCAGCACGCAGAACGCTCAGCAGGCCCGGGATCAGGTGGCCGGGGCGCTCGGCCTGGACGCCTCGTCGGTGCGGGTCATCACCCCCGATGTCGGCGGCGGCTTCGGGGCCAAGATCGCCACCGACCGGGACACGATCGTGGTGGCCTGGGCCGCCCGGCGGCTGGGCCGGCCACTGCGCTGGGTGGAGACCCGGAACGAGAACCTGCTCGGCATGGTGCACGGCCGGGCCCAGCAGCACACGATCCGGATCGGCGGGTCGCGGGACGGCCGGATCCTGGCCTATCACCTGGACATCGTCCAGGACTGCGGGGCCTACCCGCGGTTCGGCCTGTTCCTGCCCACGCTGACCCAGCTGATGGCGAGCGGCGTCTATGACCTGCCGTACTGCGGGTCCAGCTTCCAGGTCGTGGTCACCAGCACCACGCCGATCTCGGCCTACCGGGGCGCCGGGCGGCCCGAGGCCACCGCGGCCATCGAGCGGGCGGTGGACCTGTTCGCCGCCGAGATCGGCCTGGACCCGGCCGAGGTCCGCCGCCGGAACCTGGTGCCGCCGGACGCGTTCCCGTACACCACCCCGGGCGGGGCGGTGTACGACACCGGGGAGTACGCCGCGGCGCTGGACAAGGTGCTGGCCGCGGCCGGGTACCCGGAGCTGCGCGCCGAGCAGGCCCGCCGCCGGGAGCGGGCGGAGGTGGTGCAGCTCGGCATCGGGGTGTCCTGCTACGTGGAGATCACCGCCGGGGACTATTCCGGCGGTGAGACGTCCCGGCTGGTGGTGGACGGCACCGGGGCGGCCACCGTGTACACCGGCAGCTCACCGCACGGCCAGGGCCACGCGACCGCGTACGCCATGCTGGTCACCAGCGAGCTGGGCATCCCGATGGACCGGATCACCGTGCGGCACGGCGACACCGACGAGATACCACGCGGCGTCGGCACCTACGGGTCCCGGTCCCTGCAGCTCGGCGGCAGCGCCGTGCACCAGGCCGCGGTCGAGGTGCGCGAGCAGGCGCGCGGGCTGGCCGCCGGCCTGCTCGAGGCCAGTGAAGCCGACCTGGAGCTGGACCTGGGCCGGGGCACCTGGCAGGTGCGCGGCGACCCGGACACCGCCCTGAGCTGGGCCGCGGTGGCCGGGCAGGCCGGCCCGGCCGGGCTGGCGGCCGACGTCGACTTCAAGCCGGCCAGCCCGACGTTCCCGTTCGGCGCGCACGTGGCCGTGGCCGAGGTGGACACCGAGACCGGCAAGGCCACGCTGATCCGGCACGTCACCGTGGACGACGCGGGCCGGGTGCTGAACCCGGTGCTGGCCGAGGGCCAGCGGCACGGCGGCATCGCCCAGGGGGTGGCCCAGGCCCTGCTCGAAGAGGTGCGCTACGACCCGGATGGGAACCCGCTGACCGGCACGCTGGCCGACTACGCCGCGATCACCGCCACCGAGCTGCCGTCGTTCGAGCTGGTCGCGATGGAGACCCCGACCACGGTGAACCCGCTCGGGGTGAAGGGCATCGGGGAGGCGGGCACGATCGGCGCCACCCCGGCCGCGCTGAGCGCCGTGGTGGACGCGGTCGCGCACCTCGGCGTCCGGCATATCGACATGCCCGCCACGCCGCTCCGGGTATGGACCGCGATCAGGGAGGCTCGCTCGTGAACGTGACGATGACGGTGAACGGCGCCGAAGTGGCCGCGGACGTCGAGGACCGCACGCTGCTGGTGCACTTCCTGCGCGAGGGGGCCGGGCTGACCGCGACCAACGTCGGCTGCGACACCACGTCCTGCGGCGCGTGCACGGTGCTGCTGGACGGCGAGTCGGTGAAGTCGTGCACCGTGCTGGCCGCCCAGGCCGATGGGCACGACGTGGTCACCGCGGAAGGGCTGGCCATGCGGGGGGCAGGAGAGGCGGGCGGGGGCGAGCTGCACCCGGTGCAGCGGGCGTTCCGCCGCGAGCACGGCCTGCAATGTGGCTTCTGCACCCCCGGCATGGTGCTGGCCGCGGTGTCGCTGCTGCAGGAGAACCCGCAGCCCACCGAGGCTCAGGTCCGGATGGGCCTGGAGGGCAACCTGTGCCGGTGCACCGGCTATCACAACATCGTCCGGGCCGTGCTGGCCGCGGCCGCGGAACTGGCCGCCGAACCGGGTGAGCCGGGTGAGCCGGGTGCGCCGGACGCCGCCGCGCTGGCCGCCGGGCCCGCGGAGGTGGCCCCGTGATCCCGGCGCCATTCACCTACTGCCGCGCCGCCTCGGTGGACGAGGCGCTGGCGCTGGTGGCCGAGCACGGCGACGAG
>Ga0335085_10015384_pt1 | contig 11104 bp, 12 predicted proteins | sample Lox_Sample_45_FD_206712 | JGI IMG/M metagenome (GOLD analysis project Ga0335085, IMG submission 206712) | Soil microbial communities from Loxahatchee National Wildlife Refuge, Florida, United States - Lox_Sample_4.5 | ecosystem: Environmental > Terrestrial > Soil > Wetlands | place: USA... | reverse complement strand
CCCGGAGTGATCGAGACACGGATGACCCGGTCCCTCGCGCAGAGCTTCAATCCCGCCGACCCCGCCGGAGCATGGGATGCCATGGCCGCCTCCGCTCCGATGGGACGCTTCGGCACGGTCACGGAGACCGCCTTGGTGGTCCGCTTCCTGCTGTCCGACGAGGCAGGTTATGTGACCGGCGTGGGCTGGGAGATCGATGGCGGATGGATCCACTGCGAGGTCCCGGCTCAGTAAGTCCGGGCAGGCTCGGCCGGCGGCTCACTCTCACCCTTGACGGTCTGGTCGCTGTCGACGGTGACGGTACGGTCGCCGGTGATGGTCAGGACGACGGCGCCGATGACAATCACGCCGCCCGCGATCGTGGGGACCGATGGGCGCTCGATGCCGGCCAGCCACACCCACAGCGGCCCGAGCACGATCTCAAGCTGGGAGATGAGCCCCACAGTGGCGGCGGGGATGAGCCTGGCACCGAGGGAGAGGAAGAACAGGCCGAGGCCCATCTGGACGATCCCGAGCAGGGCCAGCCAGCCGAGGTTGGCCCCGCCCGTCTCGCCGAAGCGGGCGAACGGCGCGAACATGGCGAACACCAGGACCTGGGACAGGCAGGTGGCCGGCGCCATCGACACGTCGGCCTTGTGCCTGGCGATCACGATCGTCGCGGCGAACGTCAGGACGGTGACGAAGGAGAAGAACAGGCCTGACGGGCTCGGGCGGCTCGGCGCCCCGGCCATCACGGCGATGCCCGCCACCGCGATGCCCATCGCCAGCCAGGTCCTCGGCTGGACGCGCTCGCCACCCAGCAGGCCGAGGAGCGCGGCGGCGAGCGGCACCAGCGCCTGGACCACGAGGACGTTCGCGACCGACGTGTCGTTAAGGGCAGTGATGAAGCAGCCAGACGAGATCGCGAAGAGCACCGCGATGACGAGGCCCGGCCTGCCGACGGCACGGAAAGCCCGGACCACCTGGCCGCGCTCGGCGATCGCGACGAAGACGAGGACGGCGAGGAACGCGAAGACCGCGCGGCCCGCCAGCTGGGAGGCCAGGCGGAGGTGCAGCTGGCGTTGCAGGACGCCGGCGAGTGACCACACGAGCGCGGCGAGCGCGATGTAGGCCGAGCCTAGCGGGCGCTCCAGTGCAGGGCGGGTCACCGTCCGGGCCTGGCGTCGAGCAGCACCTGATCCCTGATCACGCGTGGAGTTTACGTTGTCAGATGGAAGCCATCCGTGAGCCTCCGGCCAACGCCGTTCGGTCTGGAAACTAGCCTTAATTGTGACCGGTCTGTATGATGACCACTATGGAGACTATTCCCATTACCGAGGCGAAGGCCCGGATCGCCGAACTCGCCGAGCGAGTGGCGCGCGAGCATGATCACTTCACGATCACCCGCAACGGCCGCGCCGACGTCATGCTCATCTCGGTGGCGGAGTATGAGTCCATGCAGGAGACGCTCGACATCCTCGGAGACCAGGAAGCGGTCGCGGATCTCCGGCAGTCCCGGGAGGACTTCGCCGCCGGGGACACGTACACGGCCGCGCAGGTACGCGCCGAACTCGAGCAGCGCCGACGCCTTGGCTCGCAGTGAGCGGAACCGATCCCGCGGCAGCCGAGCCCTACGCTGTGCTCTTGTCTGGGCAGGCCCGCCGTAACATCAGGGAGAATCTTCCCCTTGAGGTTGCTATTGCAGCCATGGAGACGATCGACGGCTCAATGGCCGTGAACCCCTACCGGGCAGGCAAGCCGCTGGACGAGCCATTCGACGCCTACCACTCGGCCCGCCGCGGAACCTACCGGATCATCTACCGCATCGACGAGGCAAAGCACCAAGTCGAGATCCACTCGATTCGCCATCGCCGCGACGCCTACCGCGCCTGAGCTCGGCACCGACTAGCACGGTGAAGCGATCGCGCCCTTGGTCCCCGCCGACGGCGGGGGCGGTCGGCGATGGCGCACGGGTCACCGCCCGGATCCGGCGTCGAGGCGAGGCGGTGATAGGTGCGCGATCTCGCGGGCGAAGTACGACTCGACGTGCAACCGTGCCATCACACCCTCGCCTCCAGCAGGCGAGCGGCCTTGGCGGCGCTTGCGCTTGCGGTAGGTGGTCGCGCTCAGGCCGTAGTGGGCGCGGAAGCGGCGCGCGAAGTAATTCGCATCCGCCAAGGCGACCTCGACGAACCGGTGCGTGTGCATCGGATGGCCCTCCACGTGCAGGTGCAGGCCCGCGTAGGCCAGCGTGCCATGATCTTCGCCCGCACCGCCTGCTACAACCGCGACGTCGCCGCGTTCTACGCCAAGTGGCTCGACGACGTGGCCGATGCGCAGCATCCGTCGGGCGCCTACCCGGACATCGCGCCGCGGCTGAGCATCCCCTGGGCCGGGGCGCCTGCCTGGGCAGACGCCGGGGTGATCGTGCCGTGGACGGTGTGGAAGATGTACGGCGACCGCTGCGTCCTCCGCCGGCACTTCGGCGGGATGTCGCGGTGGATGGACTTCGTGGCGCGCGGCAACCCGGACTACCTGCGCAGCACCGAGCTTGGCAACAGCTACAACGACTGGCTCGCACCAGTCGACGACCACACGCCGCCCGCACTGCTCGCCACGGCCTACTGGGCGCACGACGCTTCCCTGATGGCGGAGATCTCCACCGTTCTGGATGGGGAAGACGAGGCGGCGGAGTACCGCGCGCTGCGGGAGAAGATCGGGGCGGCGTTCGCGGACGCGTTCGTTTCCGCCGATGGTTCCGTGGCCTCGGGGACTCAGACCGCCTACACGCTCGCGCTGCACATGGACCTTGTTCCGTCGTCGCTGCGCTCTTCGACCGCGTCGCATCTGGTTTCCTCGATCGAGGCGGCCGACTGGCACCTGACTACGGGGTTCGTCGGTGTCGGGTACCTGCTGCCGGTGCTCAGTTCCTGCGGGCGCGACGACGTCGCGTACCGGCTGCTGGCGCAGCGGTCGCTGCCATCCGGGCGGTACATGCTCGACAACGGCGCGACGACGATCTGGGAACGCTGGGACGGCTGGTCCGCCTCGCGCGGTTTCCAGTCTGCCTGGATGAACTCGTTCAACCACTACTCGCTCGGCTCGGTCGCCGAATGACTGTACCGGTTCATGCTTGGCATCGACCAGGCGCCGGGTTCCGCGGGGTTCGGCCAGCTTGAGCTGCGGCCGCATCCCAGCGGGTCGCTCACCTTTGACCGCGGGGCGTACAGGTCGGTGCGGGGGCTTGTCGGCGCGGAGTGGTCAGTGTCCGGCGCCGAGTTCACCTACCGGGTGTCAGTGCCGCCGAACGTGACGGCCACGGTGCATATGCCGGGCTCGGCGGAGGCGGGCATCCGCGTGGGCCCGGGCAGGCACTCGTTTTCCGGGCCTGTCCCGCTCATGCTTGATCCGGAGGAGCGGCGATGACATCACCGGCGCGGCTTGAGCTTGGCACGCTCAAGGATGCACTGAAGAACCATCAGATTGTGGCTTTGAGCCGGCTATTGCCAGGCTATTGCCGGCCCTACGGCACATCCTTGCTGCGGCGCCGAACGGTGAGCGGACGGCTAGTAAGACGGAGCCGAGATGGACGCACTTCTGCCAACAGGATGAGAACAACAGCCGGGAAGCCCGGCCGTGCCGCACCCGTGGGTCGACCCCAGCCGCCCGCGTCGGCCACACGCGGTGAGTGCCACCCTTTCCGAAGTTTCCGCCACGGCCACCCGTGACCAGGGGCGCGTCCCCTCACTGGACTACCCGCACGTGCCACTGAGGCGGCTGCCCGGATCGCGTCAGGCGGCCCGTTCCCCCATAGAGGCTCTGCCAGGAATGGCTCGCATCCGTTTGCGTCACGGTGCTGCCGTCAACTGAGCGGACGCGCCCGTGGTCGGTGGTGGCCGTAGCAGAAATTGCAGGGAAGGACGGTGCTGTCCGTTGCTGGCTGGCGCGGGCGGCCGGGGTTCGTACGCAGGTGCGGCATCGAGAGGGTTCCCGGCTGTGGCTCTCGTCCTGGCGAGTAGGAATGACCCATCCCACAAGCGAACTTTCGGAATCGCTGGTTAGACGATGATGCCGCGGACCTTCAGGAGTGGCTCGGCTAGCATGCGGTCGCCAGACAACTGGACCTGGCTTTTGTCGTAGCCGGTGCCGGTGAGCAGCCGCCAGGCCGCCTCGCCGCTGATATGGAGGGCGGCGGCGGGAGCGGTGGCTTGCCCTTCGTCGAGGGACCATCCGGTTCCCGTCCTGGTCAGGGTCCAGTCGGCGATGCCGGAGATGTCCAGACCGATCGTGGTGCCGTCGGGCGCGGGCTCGTCGTACTGGTGGGGGAACCCCCAGATGAACGTGCGAAGCACCAACGGCAGGTACTCGTCGGGTGGCGGGCCGGGTGCCGTCGGCCGCGTCGCGTCCTGGATCTGGCGGTAATGCACCCACCGTTCGGTGAACTCGCGGGCGAGATCGAACCACAGCGGGGCCTCGCCGGCCCAGTAGACCGAGCTCGGGCCCGTCAGGTCGAGCCTGCCGAGATAGGCATCGAGCTGGTCGCCTGACCAGCGCAGCAGGTCGATGATCAACTGCGGGCTGAGCATCCTGGCGCCATTGACCCAGCGCTGATTGCGCCGGGCGAGGTCGCCGACGAACTCCGCATGCCCGGAGGGCATCGAGACCAGACCGGTCTGATCGTCATCGCGGTTGCGGGCAAGCCAGCTGAGGTCCCCGTCGAGCAGGTGCAGCGCAATGTCCTTCACCGTCCACGACGGTGCTGCCGTGGGCGCGGCCCATTGTGCGTCTCCCAGCGAGCCGAGCAGGCTCAGCAGCCGCAGGCGCTGTGCGGTGGTCGGCCCGCGCACGTCCACGACGGGCGCCTCGGATATCCGCATGCCGCCTCCCTGTCGAAAGCTAGCCTCGCATCAGTTACCGGCGCCAAGCGGGGCGCGGCGGGCGTCCTCAAGCCCCTTCTCATTCTCTTCGGGGCCCGCGATGCCGGTCAGGTCATTTTCCGCGATGCGCCAGGCGAAGTAGTCGGCCTGGACGGCCCACCGGAAGCGGAGCAGGACCGGGAGGCCCGCTGCGAGCTGCGCTTCGGTAAGCGGACCCGCCGCGATCACGACAAAGCCCTATCACGTTGATGAGTGCGGACTTGCGCCGCAACGCGGGTGAGGATGAGCACGCTTATCGCTACCCCCGCCCAGCCCAGCACCATCAGGCGCGGGTCCTGCTCATAGGTGCCGTAGATGCCCCAGCACAGAAGTTCGCCGAGGATCAGCAGCCATGTCCCGGCGGAAATGCCAGAGACGCGTTCGGAACGGTACGCCTTCCATACTGACGGCGCGGTCTGCAGGATGAACGACGCTGCCAGCGCGGTACCAAGCACGGCACGGCCGAACAAGCCGCCTGCTACGGCAAGCAGGGCCGCCCACCCGGTAATGGTCAGTGCGGCGCGCCGCGAAAGCTCACCTTGGCGGGCGAGCCAGACAGCCAGGATCCCGGCGAGAAGTGTTGCCGATATTGACGGTGCAAGCGCGGTCCATAGTCGAGACAGGGCGAAGTAGGCGGTCCATGCGCCATTGTTCACGCTGGTCAGCGCGGCCCAGGCACAGGACACGCCAGCGGCGTCTCCGGTGCGCCTGAGCCGGGCCAGCTGCGGGAGGAACTGCGGTACCGCGAACAGTGCGGCGAAGAGGGGCAAGAGGCTCATGGCCACGAAATTTACTTCCAACAGGGCGAAAAATTTGTGCTACTTCTTGCTGGGTGGAGGATATCTGTGAAAGAAAAATCTGTATGGACTCGATAGATAGGAAGATTCTTGCCGAGCTAGAGCACGATGGACGACTCACGGTCACCGAACTGGCTGACCGCGTGGGGCTGAGTATCGCTCCCTGTCACCGTCGGCTCCGCGAGCTTGAGCGCAGCGGGGTCATCGTCGGGTATCGCGCGGTTGTAGATCCGGCGTCGGTCGGTCTCGGCGTCGAGGTGCTGGCGAGCGTGACGATGGATCGCGGTGACTTCGACACCATCGCGGCATTCGAGGAAGGGATCGCCGCGGTGCCGGAGGTGCGACACGCGGAGCGACTGTTCGGCGTACCGGACTACCTGCTGCGCGTCGTGGCCCCGAGCCTGGACGACTACGGGGCGCTGCGCGACCAGAAGCTGGCGACCCTGCCCGGGGTCCGGCAGATCACGTCGACGATCGTGATGAAGACGGTTGTCGACAACCGCCCGTTGCCGATTATGACTAAAGCCGTATCAGGCTAAGGTGCCGCTCGAAGCGGGCGAAGTCCGCCACGTTCATGGTGACGATCGTCCCTTGTAGGCGCGAGACGAACGCGGGCCAGCGTCGTCCCGATCAGCCGCTGCTCCCGCTCGTCGGCGCCAGTAAGCCGCACCGCAAGGTTAGCGCCCCTCGTCGCCGTAGATCTCATCCCTCGACCACGACGATGCCCGGCGCTTGAGGCCGCTTCATTTGAGCACAACGGCCGATCAGCAGACCGCGTTGAAGCAGGCCAAGTGGCTCACCACCGCCTAGAATAGATCTATGGCCGCTGCTGACGTTGAGAAGTTCCGGGTGGTCTTCGACATATGCGACGCTGGCGTGCGAATGTACCGGCAGCGCATGCGTCGCGAGGACCCACTGGCCTCAGACGAAGAGATTGAGGCGCGAGTACAGGCGTGGCTCCGCAGGCCGAGTGGCGAAGCGGGCGAGCAACTGCGATTGCCTACGCGCAGGTAGACGCGAGATGCAGTCCGTTGACGAAGTCCTCAGACAGGCCGCAGCAGACCTCGATGCCATCGGCGCCAGGTGGGCCGTTATCGGCGGGCTCGCGGTGGCGTTTCGCGCGGAACCTCGCTTCACTAAGGACGTCGATCTCGCCGTGGCTGTCGCGAACGATAAGGAAGCGGAAGATATCGTCAACCGAATGCAGGTCCGCGGCTACGCGCTCACCGCGTTGGTCGAACAGGACTACGTGAACCGGCTGGCGACTGCACGGCTGGTAAAACCTAAGGCAGGCACATCAAGCGCGTTTATCGATTTGCTCTTCTCGAACTCCGGCATCGAGGACGAGATCGTGCGCGGGGCTGATCGCCTGGAGGTGCTACCAGACGTTTTCATGCCGGTTGCATCGATCGGGCACCTTATCGCGCTTAAGGTCCTTGCTGGTCGCCATCAGGACCTGACCGACCTCGGCTACCTGATCCCCGTCGCGACTGAGGCCGATCTGGGCGAAGCAAAGGCATCCGCGGTAAGGATCCAGGAACTCGGCTATAACCGGGGGCAAGACCTGCTCGAAGACCTTGCGGCGCTCATCAGTCAAGCAGAGAAGTAGCGAGCCGCGTGGGCCCGGCGGCTGCGGCATCACCCGGTGGGGATGATCCGGCGCGGGTGGGACACCGGGCATCCTCGGAGACGACAGTGGGGTGGGGGGACCAACATCGCACGCCGCCGTCCACGGGAGCCTGAGTTACGCGGCAAGGGGAGTGTCCGGGATGCCTGCTGATTTCGCTGACCGCACCGACTTCGAGAACGCGGAGCGCGGGCTTGTCGCCCGGTTCGAGCCCGGCGTCATCAAGGCGGCGGACGGGCACGTGGTGTTCGACGCCGACGCCTACACCCGCGTACTGTCCGGCGACTGCCCGCCGACGGTGAACCCGAGCCTGTGGCGGCAGTGCCAGCTCACCTCGATCCAGGGCCTGTTCCAGGTGACCGAGGGCATCTACCAGGTGCGCGGCATCGAGATCTCGAACATGACCCTGGTCGAGGGCGACAGCGGGGTGATCGTCATCGACCCGCTGGTGTCGGCCGAATGCGCCGCCGCCGGCCTCGCGCTCTACCGCGAGCATCGCGGTGACCGCCCGGTGGCCGCGGTGATCTACACGCACTCGCACATCGACCACTTCGGCGGCGTACTCGGCGTGGTCGACGCGGACACCACCGTGCCGGTCATCGCGCCGCAGGGATTCATGGACCATGCCGTGTCGGAGAACGTCTACGCGGGCACGGCGATGCTGCGCCGCGGCGTGTACCAGGCGGGCACGAGCCTGCCGACCGGGCCGGACGGCCAGCTCGGCATGGGGCTCGGGACCGGTTTCTCCGCCGGGAACGTCGGCCTGATCGCCCCCACGCTGGACATCACGCACACCGGGCAGACCGAGACCATCGACGGGGTGCGCATCGTCTTCCAGGTCACCCCGGGCACGGAGGCGCCCGCGGAGATGAACTTCCATTTCCCCGGCCGCCGAGCCCTGTGCATGGCCGAGAACGCCACGCACAACCTGCACAACATCCTCACCCCGCGCGGCGCGGAGATCCGCGACGCCCGCAACTGGGCCCGCTACCTGTCGCAGGCCATCGAACTGTTCGCCGCGGACACCGACGTCGCCTTCGCCTCCCATCACTGGCCGACCTGGGGCACCGGCAACGTGGTCGCCTTCCTGCGCCAGCAGCGTGACCTGTACGCCTTCCTGCACGACCAGACGCTGCGACTGATCAACCAGGGGTACACCGCCAGCGAGATCGCCGAGACGATCGAGGTACCCCCGGCGCTCGACGCGCAGTGGCACACGCACGGCTACTACGGCACGGTCAACCACAACGTGAAGGCGATCTACCAGAAGTACCTCGGCTGGTGGGACTGCAACCCGGCGCACTACTGGCAGCACCCGCCGCAGGCCGTCGCCGTCCGCTACGTGGAGGTCATCGGCGGCGTCGATGTGACCGTCGCCAAGGCCCGCGAGTACGCGGCGCGGGGTGACCTGCGGTTCGCCGCCGAACTGTGCAGCCACGCCGTCTTCGCCGACACCGATCACCAGGGCGCGCGTGACCTGCTGGCGGACGTGCTGACCCGCATGGGCTACGGCGCCGAGGCCGCCACCTGGCGCAACATCTTCCTCAGCGGGGCGCTCGAACTGCACCAGCCGACCCGCCCCGTCCCGGTGAACGCCGGCGGGATCACCGAGGCCCTGACGGTCACCCAGCTCTTCGACAGCCTCGCCATCAGGATCGACGGCAAGCGCGCATGGAACACCAGCGCCTCCATTCGCTGGCACTTCACCGACGCCGGCGAGACCTACCGGATGGAGCTGTCCAATGGCGCGCTGATCCACCACCTGACCACTCGCCAGGACCCGGCGGACCTGGTCGTGACGCTCACCCGCGAGCAACTGCTCGCCCTCGTCGGCGGCGACACCAGCGGCATCGCGTTCGACGGGGATCAGAAGGTCCTCGGGACCATCATGGCGCTGACCGATCAGCCCGATCCCGCCTTCGCGATCGTCACCCCCAAGCCGCGGGCCGCCCACCTGGTGCCAGCTCAGGGAACGGAGACAGCCGAACCCGTTCCGCATAAATAATCAAAAATCACCACTCGAAACGGTTGCGCGCTTCGCCCCTCAGCGCAGCCGCGCCTGGTTCTAATGTGTGCCCTGCGGCGGATGAATTGTGCCGCGTCTCCTGGGATCAGAGAGTGGGCATGATGGGCCTGGTATCACTGCCGCGCTGGGCGGCACGCTTGCTTTCCGCCACGGTCATCGCGGCGTTCGCGGTCGGCGGCGCCGGAGCGGCCGGCGGGGCGTCCGCGGCATCGGTCGCGGCGCCGGCGAGGGTTTCCGCCTCGGCGGGGGTCGCGTCGGCGGGGGTTCGCTCCGCGCCGGCGGCGCCGCAGACGACGCCGACGTTTCTGTGGCATACGCTGCCGCTGGTCAACGGGTGGCAGTCGGCGAGCAAGCCGACCCTGGTGACCGGGACTCCGGCGTGGGCACTCAGCAAGGGCGTGCTCTACCTGCGCGGCGCCATCATGCAGCCGGTCACCGGCGGTGGCACCACGTTCGCACAGTTGCCGCAGGCTGCCTGGCCGGCCAGCAACCTGTACTTCGACGTGTGGACGAACGGGGACGTCTCCGGGATCGTCTACGTGAGCAAGACCGGCCAGATGGAGGCGTACGCCGGCAACTCGACCGTGATGACCTCGCTCGCTGCGGTCTCCTATCCGGCGACGACCATGAAGTCGCACAAGCTCGCACTGGAGAACGGGTGGGTCACCTCGCAGTCGGTCTGGGGAACCGGAGACCCGTCGTACGAGGTGAGCGCGGGCGTGGTGTACCTGTCCGGATCGATGCAGGCCGGCACGCAGCACTTGGCGGCGGTGCTTCCCGTGGCGGCCAGGCCCAAGCACCTGCTGTACGTCCAGGTCTACAACTACGGCGGCACGCCGGGCTGGCTGGAGATCTTCCCCAACGGGAACCTCGAGGCGTTCGGCCCCGCGGCCACGTCCTACACGTCGCTGGCCGTCTCGTTCCCGACCGCGACCGCCGCGTGGAAGGCGTTCACGCTTGAGGGCGGGTGGACCTCAGCGGCGGGCAAGTTCCACACCTACGGCCCGGCGTGGACGGTCATCAACGGAATCGTCTACTTCACCGGCTCGATCTACCAGGCCAGCAACACCATCGGCCTGTGGACCACGCTGCCGGCCGGGGTGAAGACCAAGGCCGACGTGCTCGAGATCGAGACGGACACTTCCGGCGGCAACCCCGGGATCGTCAGCGTCACCGACAGCCTCGGACTGGTGGGCAGCGTCCCCTACAGCAACGCGCAGACGTTCACGTCGCTGGCCGGCATCGCCTACCCGCAGAGCTCTTAGTCCGCGAAGGCGTCACCACGCGTCGATGAGGTCATCAGGGGTGAAGACCGCATCCGCGTGCCTGGTGGACGCTCCAGCGCGGGAAACCGCGATAAGCGGGACCGGGTCGGCAGTGATCCGGTCCCGCTGGCGCTGTAGCGCCACTAGATCGTGCTCGTCGAACTGGCCCGTTTCCAGCCACTTGACCGAGCCGAGGAAAAGCACCCGCCGCGCGACGGGTTCCCGGTCAGCTCCGACGATGTCGATCTCGACGTCGTTCGAGCGTGTCCAGTAACCACCGATCACCGGCGCGGCCGCAATCCCTTGCGCGGGCAGCAACCGCGCTAGCGCCTCGCGGACCAAAGGCTCGATGGCCCGTCCGCGCCAGTCGCTCCAACTGCGCGCAATTCTGGCCATCGTCAGGTCCGACCGCATCCGGTCTACCTCGGCCAGATGGGGGCCGAGGAACGCGAGCCAGAAGCGCAGGTATGAATCGGTGATCCGGTACCGGCGTT
>Ga0335085_10015383_pt1 | contig 11104 bp, 20 predicted proteins | sample Lox_Sample_45_FD_206712 | JGI IMG/M metagenome (GOLD analysis project Ga0335085, IMG submission 206712) | Soil microbial communities from Loxahatchee National Wildlife Refuge, Florida, United States - Lox_Sample_4.5 | ecosystem: Environmental > Terrestrial > Soil > Wetlands | place: USA... | reverse complement strand
AGGCCGCCCGTATCGCCATGACGCGGCACATCCGCCGTGGCGGGAAGGTGTGGATCAACATCTACCCGGACCGGCCGCTGACCAAGAAGCCGGCCGAGACCCGGATGGGCTCGGGCAAGGGCTCGCCCGAATGGTGGATCGCGAACGTGAAGCCGGGACGGGTGATGTTCGAGATCTCCGGTATCTCCGAGCCGGTGGCCCGCGAGGCGCTCCGCCGCGCGATCCACAAGCTGCCTATGAAGTGCAAGGTCGTCAAGCGTGAAGTGGGTGAGGGCTGATGGCTAACAGCCTGAACGCGCAGCTGCGCATCTCCACCGAGGAGGAGCTCAGCGCCAAGCTGGCCGAGGCCAAGGAGGAGCTGTTCAACCTGCGCTTCCAGGGGGCCACCGGGCAGCTGGAGAGCCACGGCAGGCTCCGTGCGGTTCGCAAGGAAATCGCCCGTATCTACACGGTGATGCGCGAGCGCGAGCTCGGGATCATCACCCTGGTCGAGGATTCCGGCGAGCCGGAGGCAGCGGAAGTCGAGGAGGCAGCCAAGTGAGTGAGACCGCCCCCGAGACCCGGGGTTACCGCAAGGGCCGGGAAGGTCTCGTGGTCAGCGACAAGATGGACAAGACGGTTGTCGTCCAGGTCGAGGACCACGTGAAGCACCCCAAGTACGGCAAGGTTCTGCGCCGCACCAAGAAGTACAAGGCGCACGACGAAGCCAACGCCTGCGGCGTCGGCGACCGCGTGCTGCTGATGGAGACCCGGCCCCTCTCCGCCACCAAGCGCTGGCGAGTAGCCGAGATCATCGAGAAGGCCAAGTAAAGAACATCGGGTCCCCACCGGACCGGACCTAACCCCAGCCACTCTCCCGGGGCCTCGCCCTTTGAGGTCCCGGGCCCAGGGGGGTCACAGGGGGGACGGGCAGTCCCCCCTGTACGGGGGGTCACCGGGGGGCGGAGCCCCCGGGGAATAGGGAGTTATCGTGATCCAGCAGGAGTCGCGGCTTAAGGTCGCCGACAACACGGGTGCCAAGGAGATCCTCTGCATCCGTGTTCTCGGTGGCAGCGGCCGGCGATACGCGGGCATCGGTGACGTCATCGTGGCGACCGTGAAGGATGCCCTTCCCGGCGCCGGCGTGAAGAAGGGCGATGTCGTCAAGGCGGTCGTCGTGCGTACCCGCAAGGAGCGCCGCCGCGGCGACGGCTCCTATATCCGGTTCGACGAGAACGCGGCGGTGCTGATCAGGGACGGCGGAGACCCGCGGGGCACCCGCATCTTCGGCCCGGTCGGCCGTGAGCTGCGGGAGAAGCGCTTTATGCGGATCATCTCGCTGGCGCCGGAGGTGCTGTGATGAAGATCAGGAAGGGTGACCACGTGATCGTGGTCGCGGGCCGCGACCGGGGACGCTCCGGTCTGGTCATCGCGGCCTACCCGGACCGGAACAAGGTGCTGGTCCAGGGCGTCAACGTGGTGAAGAAGAATAAGAAGGTCACGTACCAGGGCCAGCGCGGTGCCAAGGAAGGCGGCATCACGCACGAGGAGGCCCCGATCGACGTGAGCAACGTCCAGCTGGCCGATCCCGACGACGACAAGAAGCCCGTGCGCGTGGGCTACCGGTTCGACGAGGACGGCAACAAGATCCGCGTCGCCAGGCCGAGCGGGAAGGACATCTGATGACTACCGCTACCGAAGCGCCCGCGATCCCGCGGCTCAAGGAGCGCTACCGGGCCGAGATCGCGCCCGCGCTCAAAGAAGAGTTCAGCTACGCCAACGTGATGCAGATCCCCAGGCTGACCAAGATCGTCGTCAACATGGGCGTCGGCGAGGCGGCCAGGGACGCGAAGCTGATCGAGGGCGCGGTCAAGGACCTGTCCACCATCACCGGGCAGCGGCCGGCCGTGGCCCGGGCGAAGAAGTCGGTGGCCCAGTTCAAGCTGCGCGAGGGCATGCCCATCGGCGCGCACACCACGCTGCGCGGCGACCGCATGTGGGAGTTCCTCGACCGCCTGCTGACCATCGCGCTGCCCCGTATCCGCGACTTCCGCGGCCTGTCCGACCGCCAGTTCGACGGGCACGGGAACTACACGTTCGGTCTGGTCGAGCAGGTCATGTTCCACGAGATCGACCCCGACAAGGTGGACAGGCAGCGCGGGATGGACATCACCGTCGTGACCACCGCAACCAATGACGCCGAAGGCCGCTCACTGCTGCGGCGGCTCGGCTTCCCCTTCAGGGAGGGGTGACGAAGTGGCGAAGAAGGCGCTGGTCGCCAAGCAGAAGCGGACGCCCAAGTTCGCGGTGCGCGGCTACACGCGGTGCACCCGCTGCGGGCGGCCCCGGGCCGTCTACCGCAGGTTCAGCCTGTGCCGGATCTGCTTCCGCACCATGGCACACCGCGGCGAACTGCCCGGCATCACCAAGTCCAGCTGGTAAACCCAACGAACGAGCACACCGCAGGTCCCGCCCGAAAACGGGAAACCACGGTGAGGAAGGCCCCTAGGCCATGACGATGACCGATCCGATCGCGGACATGCTGACGCGTCTGCGAAACGCGAACTCGGCCTACCACGACACCGTGGGCATGCCGTATTCGAAGATCAAGTCCCACATCGCGGAGATCCTCCAGCAGGAGGGCTACATCGCCGGATGGCGGGTGGAGGACGCCGAAGTCGGCAAGAACCTCGTGGTGATCCTCAAGTACGGGAACACGCGCGAGCGTTCCATCGCCGGCATCAAGCGGGTGTCCAAGCCCGGCCTGCGCGTGTACGCGAAGAAGGACAACCTGCCCAAGGTGCTCGGCGGCCTCGGCGTGGCGATCATCTCCACGTCCGGCGGGCTGCTCACCGACAAGCAGGCCAAGATGCGAGGCGTGGGCGGGGAAGTCCTCGCCTACGTCTGGTAAGGAGAGCTGCAATGTCAAGGATCGGGCGGCTCCCCGTCACCATCCCCAGCGGGGTCCAGATCGACATCGACGGGCGCCAGGTCACCGTGCAGGGTCCTAAGGGGAAGCTCCAGCACACCGTGGCCTCCCCGATTGACGTCGTGCGCGAGGACGGCGTCATCAAGGTCACCAGGCCGAACGACGATGGCCCGGTGCGGGCGCTGCACGGCTTGTCCCGCACGCTGATCGCCAACATGGTCACCGGCGTCACTGACGGCTACCGCAAGACCCTGGAGATCGTCGGGGTCGGCTACCGCGTCCAGGCCAAGGGCAGCGACCTCGAGTTCTCGCTCGGGTTCAGCCACCCCGTGGTCGTCAACCCGCCGGAGGGCATCACCTTCCGGGTCGAGGCCCCGACCAGGTTCGTCGTCGAGGGCATCGACAAGCAGCAGGTGGGCGAGGTGGCCGCGCAAATCCGCAAGCTCCGCAAGCCCGACCCGTACAAGGGCAAGGGCGTGCGGTACCAGGGCGAGCAGATCCGCCGCAAGGTCGGGAAGGCTGGTAAGTAGTCATGGCTGGCACTAGAACGACGTCGCGCGCTCGCGCCACCGGCAAGGTGCGTCCGAAGACGCAGGCCTCCGCCGCCGGGCGCGCCCGCCGGCACCTGCGGGTCCGCAAGAAGGTCACCGGCAGCGCGACCCGCCCGCGGCTGGTCGTCAACCGGTCGGCGAAGCACATGTTCGCGCAGATCGTCGACGACACCGTGGGCCGCACGCTGGCCGCGGCGTCCACCCTGGACGCGTCGATCCGCGCGGCCGACGGCGACAAGACCGCCAAGGCGCGCCAGGTGGGCGAGCTGCTCGCGCAGCGCGCCAAGGACGCCGGCATCGAGGCCGTGGTGTTCGACCGTGGCGGTTACCGCTACCACGGCCGGGTCGCCGCGCTCGCGGACGGTGCCCGTGAAGGCGGGTTGAAGCTGTGAACGAGCATGGCAATACAGAGATGAGGAAGGGCTAATGCCAGGAGCACCGCGGCGCGGTGGCGGCGGCGGCGAGCGGCGCGATCGTCGCGAGGACCGCCGCGGCGGCGCAGCCGAGAAGCAGGCCGCGTACCTTGAGCACGTGGTCACCATCAACCGCGTGGCCAAGGTGGTCAAGGGCGGTCGGCGCTTCAGCTTCACCGCGCTCGTCGTGGTGGGTGACGGCAAGGGGATGGTCGGTGTCGGTTACGGCAAGGCCAAGGAGGTGCCGGCCGCCATCGCCAAGGGCGTGGAGGAGGCCAAGAAGCACTTCTTCCGCGTGCCCATGATCGCTAGCACGATCCCGCACACCGTGCAGGGCGAGGACGCGGCGGGTGTCGTGCTGCTCAAGCCGGCCAGCCCGGGAACCGGCGTCATCGCCGGCGGCCCGGTGCGGGCCGTGCTCGAGTGCGCGGGCATCCACGACGTGCTGTCCCGGTCGCTGGGCTCGTCCAACCCGATCAACGTGGTGCACGCCACCGTGGCCGCGCTCAAGAGCCTGAACCGGCCGGAGGAGATCGCGGCCAAGCGCGGCCTGCCGATCGAGGACGTGGCCCCCGCGGCCATGCTGCGGGCCCGCGCGGCCGCGGCCGGAGCCTGACGGGAGAACGCAGATGGCACAGCTGAAGGTGACACAGATCAAGTCGAAGATCGGCGGGGACAGCGCGCAGCGCAATTCGCTGCGCTCGCTCGGGCTGCGCCGGATCGGCCAGACCGTGGTCAAGCCGGACCGGCCTGAGTTCCGCGGCATGATCAAGACCGTGCGCCACCTGGTCACGGTAGAGGAAGTGGACTAAATGCCGGACGAGCAGAACGCCTCCGGGCGCGGGCTCAAGCTGCATCACCTGCGGCCCGCGCCGGGCGCGCACAAGGCCAAGACGCGGCTCGGCCGCGGTGAGGCGTCCAAGGGCAAGACCGCCGGGCGCGGCACCAAGGGCACCAAGGCGCGCACCCAGGTCCACCTCGGTTTCGAGGGCGGCCAGATGCCGCTGTCCCGTCGGCTCCCGAAGCTGAAGGGCTTCTCCAACGCGGGCTTCGGCACCACCTACCAGGTGGTGAACACCGGCCGCCTGGCCGAGCTGTTCCCCGAGGGCGGCGATGTGACCCCGGAGAACCTGGTGGCCAAGGGCGCCGCCCGTAAGGGCGAGCTGATCAAGGTGCTCGGCACCGGTGAGCTCAGCGTGGCCCTGCGGGTCACCGCGCACGCCTTCTCGGCCTCGGCCAAGGACAAGATCGAGCAGGCCGGCGGAAGCGTTACCCAGCTTTCCTGACCTAATGTGTATCGAGCCTCCGGGACGCCCCTAAGGGTGGCCCGGAGGCCCGCTAGCAAACAAGACAGAGTTTTCAGTCGCGGGTAAGATACGTGCACTGCCCCCACTAACCAAAGCGAGGACTGCGCATGCTCACGGCCTTCGTGCGGGCGTTTCAGACGCCGGACCTTCGCAAGAAGCTGCTGATCACGCTCGGCCTTATCGCGCTGTTCCGCTTCGGTGCCTCGCTGCCCACGCCGGGCATCAACGAGAGTAACGTGGCTTTCTGCTCGAACGCGGCCACCGCGGCGGGCAGCTCGTCGGCGGGCGTGCTGGCCATCGTGAACCTGCTCAGCGGCCAGGCGCTGCTGCGGCTGTCGGTGTTCGCGCTCGGCATCATGCCCTACATCACCGCCAGCATCATCCTGCAGCTGCTCACGGTCGTGATCCCGCGGCTCGAGACGCTCAAGCAGGAAGGCCAGTCCGGGCAGGCCAAGATCACCCAGTACACCCGGTACCTCACCGTGGGCCTGGCCGTGCTCCAGTCCACCGGGTACATCGAGCTGGCGAGGTCTGGCACCCTGTTCAACGGGTGCGGGGGCCCGGGCAACCACCCGCTGATCCCGAACGACTCGACCTTTGCCATCGCCACGATGGTGATCACCATGGTGGCGGGCACCACGGTCATCATGTGGATGGGCGAGCTGATCACCGACCGCGGCGTCGGCAACGGCATGTCGGTACTGATCTTCACCACGGTGATCTCGGTTATCCCGGGCGAGCTGCTGGCCATCTACCGGGACAAGGGCGCCTTCTACGCCGCCGTCGCCCTGGTCGTGGTGGTCGCCATCATCGCGTTCATCGTGTTCATGGAACAGGCCCAGCGCCGTATCCCGGTCCAGTACGCCAAGCGCATGGTGGGCCGCCGCATGTACGGCGGCACCTCGACCTACATCCCGATGAAGGTCAACCAGGCGGGCGTCATCCCGGTCATCTTCGCCTCGTCGCTGCTGTACATCCCGACCCTGGCCTCCCAGCTGTTCGGCAGCCAGACCCACCCGCAGGGCTGGGTCAACTGGGTCGACAGGTACCTGGTGCGGGGCGACTCGGTCGTCTACTCGGCCGCGTTCTTCATCCTGATCGTCGGGTTCACCTACTTCTACGTGTCGATCACCTTCAACCCGACCGAGGTGGCCGACAACATGAAGAAGTACGGCGGGTTCATCCCGGGCATCAGACCCGGACGGCCGACCGCCGAGTACCTCCAGTACGTGCTCAGCAGGCTCACCGCGCCGGGCTCGGTCTACCTCGGCATCGTCGCGCTGTTCCCGCTGGTGGCGCTCGGCGCCATCGGAATCGGTCAGCAGTTCCCGTTCAGCGGCGTCAGCCTGCTGATCATGGTCGGCGTCGGCCTGGACACGGTGAAGCAGATCGAGAGCCAGTTGCAGCAGCGCAACTATGAGGGTTTCTTGCGATAGTGCGCATCGTCCTCGTCGGGCCCCCCGGTGCGGGCAAGGGGACACAGGCCCAGTTCATAGCTTCACACCTGGCGATCCCGAGGATCTCGACAGGTGATATTTTCCGGTACAACGTCACCAACAACACCGACCTGGGCCGCCAGGCCAAGGAGTTCATGGACCGGGGCGACCTGGTGCCGGACGAGGTGACGGTGGCGATGGTCCAGGATCGGCTGGGCGAGGACGACGCCCAGGAGGGCTTCCTGCTCGACGGCTTCCCGCGGAATGTCCCGCAGGCCGAGACGCTGAAGAAGATGCTGCTTAAGTGGGACGTCAAGCTCAGCGTGGTGCTCGAGCTGGTGGTGGACGAGGACGAGGTGGTGCGGCGGCTCTCCGGGCGCCGGACCTGCCGCCGCTGCGAGCGGGTCCAGCACGTGCTGTACGACCCGCCCGCCCGCAAGGGCATCTGCGACGACTGCGGTGGCGAGCTCTTCCAGCGGGACGACGACTCCGAGGAGACCATCAGGCACCGGCTCGAGGTCTACGCCGAGCAGACCGCCCCGCTGATCTCCTTCTACGCCGACGAGAACATCCTGATCGGGATCGACGCGACCGGCCCGGTGGAAGAGATCACCAGCCGGGCCATGGCCGCGCTCCGCCCGTTCGTCCGCTGAGAACTACGAAGGTCCGCTCTGGCGATGTGGCGTGGTGGTATGAGCATCGAGATCAAGACACCGGAACAGCTCGCGGTGATGCGCGAGGCCGGCCTGGTGGTGGCGCGCACCCTGGACGCGCTGGCCGCGGCGGTCAAGCCCGGCGTCACCACCGCCGAGCTCGACGAGCTCGCCGAGGCGGAGATCCGCGCCGCGGGCGCGACCCCGTCCTTCAAGGGCTACCACGGGTACCCGGCGGTCATCTGCACGTCGGTGAACGAGGAGATCGTGCACGGCATCCCCAGCCCCCGGCGGATCCTGCGGGATGGGGACATCATCTCGATCGACTGCGGCGCCATCGTCCGCGGCTGGCACGGGGACGCCGCCCGCACCGTCGGCGTGGGGACCATCTCGGCCGAGCACGCGAGCATGCTCCAGGCCTGCGAGGTCGCCCTGTGGCAGGGGCTCGCCCAGGCGCGGGCCGGCGGCCGCCTCGGTGACATCTCGCACGCGGTGGAGGCCAGCGTGGCCGCCTCAGGGTCTTACGGCGTGGTCGAGGAGTACACCGGGCACGGGATCGGCAGCGCGATGCACATGGACCCGCCGGTGCCCAACTACGGGCGCCCCGGACGGGGGCCGCGGCTGCGGCCAGGTATGGCCCTGGCCATCGAGCCGATGGTGATGCTGGGCGGCTCGGAGACGGTCCTGCTCGGGGACGACTGGACGGTCATCACCGCCGACGGGAGCTGGGCCGCGCACTTCGAGCACACGGTCGCGATCACCCCGGACGGGCCGTGGGTGCTGACCGCGGCAGACGGCGGCAAGGAGGGGCTGGCCCAGGCGGGGGATCCGGCAGAGTAATACTAGGAAGTAGGACAAGCCGATCTAAGAAGGTGCCAGGTGCCTGGTGACCCGCGAATCCGCGCCTCGGACGCGGATCGCGACCGCGTCGCCTCGCTGCTGCGCGAGCACCACGCCGCGGGCCGGCTGACCGCCGAGGAATTCCACGAGCGGATGGACAGCGCCCTGGAGGCCAAGACCCTGGGTGAGCTCGACGAGCTGATGACCGACCTGCCCGCCATCGACCTGTACCAGCTGCCCGACGCCTCGCTGCGCCGCGGCCCGACCCGGCCGGGACAGTCGCTGCTGCCGGCCGACCAGGGCAGCCACGGCGGCCCGGCCAGGTTCACCCCGGGCACCGTGGCCATGGGGGCGTGGGCCGTAGTCACCTCGGCCATGGTCGCCATCTGGGCGGTCGCCGCCGTGGTCGGCGGCGGCACCTGGTTCCCCTGGTGGGCGCTGATCGCCCTCCCCTGGATCTGGGCCATCATCCGCCGCTCCCAGCACCCAGGCGACTGAGCCCCTAGGGACTAAGCGCCCCGGCGACGGGCACGGCCCGGGAATACCGGCGGGGCCTGGAGTGTCTTACAACCTAGGCGCAACCTGGGCGGTTCGCGTCCGGGCGCAGGGTCGAGTACACTCGTCTCCGGCCCATCTGCCGGGTTCTACCCGGCCGGCGGTCGGGGGATCGCTTACGCGACCACGATACCGGCCCTCCAGGTTTTCCGTTCCGCTGGCGACAAGCCAGCATGGGCGTGAGCCAGGCGGGCAGGGTTGCCGCCCAGGATGGTATGGCCAGCTCCGTACGGCTCTCACGGCAGTACGGGCTAGCCCTGCTAGCCAACGACCAGACCGCGCTCCGGCGCGGGCCAATAACGACAGAAGTGAAGCGCGGAGGACATGCCCAAGAAAGACGGCGCCATCGAGATTGAGGGCACGGTTGTCGAGTCGCTCCCGAATGCCTTCTTCCGGGTGGAGCTGGACAACGGGCACAAGGTTCTCGCTCACATCAGCGGGAAGATGCGGATGCACTACATCCGCATCCTGCCCGACGACCGGGTGGTCGTAGAGCTCAGCCCCTACGACCTCAGTCGCGGGCGGATCGTGTACCGATACAAGTAATCACAGGCAAGCAGGACAGATTTAGTGGAGCTGGCACCGTGAAGGTCAAGCCGAGCGTCAAGAAGATCTGCAGCAAGTGCCGGATCATCCGTCGGCACGGCCGCGTCATGGTCATCTGCACCGACCCGCGGCACAAGCAGCGGCAAGGCTGACGCAAGAAAACAAGTAAAGACGCGCACCGCAGGCAGCCCGTTAGCGGCTGCGACCCCCGGACGGAGGCCGGGGCCACGTCCGGGCAGGGCGTGGGGGCGGCGCGAAGCACCTCCGCGAGACGAAGGAGAACTGCCCGCACATGGCCAGGCTTTCTGGAGTGGACCTGCCCCGCGACAAGCGGGTCGAGATCGCACTCACCTACATCTACGGCATCGGCCGGACGAGGGCCCTGCAGACGCTGGAAGCGACCGGCGTCAGCGGCGACACCCGGGTGCACAACCTGACCGACGAGGAGCTGATGAAGCTCCGCGACTGGATCGACGCCAGCTACCAGGTCGAAGGTGACCTGCGCCGCGAGGTCCAGGCCGACATCAGGCGCAAGGTCGAGATCGGCTGCTACCAGGGGATCCGCCACCGCCGCGGGCTTCCGGTGCACGGGCAGCGGACGCAGACGAACGCGCGTACCCGCAAGGGCAAGAAGAAGACGGTGGCCGGCAAGAAGAAGGCCGGCAAGAAGTAGTCCGTACCGCGGATCGATCACCTCGTTAGGAAGCCACGAAAGATATGCCGCCAGCAAAGAGCCGCAGCCAGGCCGCCAAGAAGGTGCGCCGCAAGGAGCGGAAGAACGTCGCTCACGGGCACGCCCACATCAGGAGCACGTTCAACAACACGATCATCTCGATTACCGACCCGGCCGGAAACGTGATCTCGTGGGCCTCCGCGGGGCAGGTCGGGTTCAAGGGCTCGCGCAAGTCGACGCCGTACGCCGCGCAGATGGCAGCCGAGGCGGCCGCCCGCCGCGCGATGGAACACGGCATGCGCAAGGTCGATGTCTTCGTCAAGGGCCCGGGTTCTGGCCGGGAGACCGCCATCAGGTCGCTGCAGGCGACCGGTCTTGAGGTCGGCTCGATCCAGGACATGACCCCCGTCCCGCACAACGGCTGCCGGCCGCCCAAGCGCCGCCGCGTCTGAGCCGACCCAAGGAGATAGCGACAGATGGCTCGATACACAGGCCCGGACTGCAAGCTGTGCCGCCGGGAGAAGACCAAGCTCTTCCTGAAGGGCGCTAAGTGCGACTCGCCGAAGTGCCCGATCGAGATCAGGCCTTACCCGCCGGGCGAGCACGGCCGGAACCGGCCCAAGGAAGGCGACTACCTGACGCAGATCCGGGAGAAGCAGAAGGCCCGCCGGATCTACGGCATCCTCGAGCGCCAGTTCCACGGCTACTACGTAGAAGCCTCCCGCAAGCACGGCCGGACCGGCGAGACCATGCTCCAGCTGCTCGAGCGGCGCCTGGACAACGTCGTGTTCCGGGCCGGCTTCGCCAAGAGCCGTGACATGGCCCGCCAGCTGGTCACGCACGGCCACTTCACGGTGAACGGGAAGAAGGTCGACATCCCGTCCTACCGGGTCAGTGAGAACGACATCATCGAGGTCCCGGCCAAGTTCCTCGAGATGACGCCGTTCGTCGTCGCCCGGGCCGAGGCCGGCGAGCGCACCGTGCCGGCCTGGCTCGAGGTGGTCCCGGACAAGATGCGGGTCCTGGTGCACGCGCTGCCCGTCCGGGCGCAGATCGACACCCAGGTCCAGGAACAGCTCATCGTCGAGTACTACTCGAAGTAATCAATGGCAGGCCTCGATGGCCTGCCATTGATGCCCACCCTCGTCCTTCCGGGGGCCTCGCCCTTTGAGGCCCCCGGCCAGGGGGTCATAGGGGGGCGGGCAGCCCCCTATACGGGGGG